>Ga0213878_10000661_pt1 | contig 12619 bp, 15 predicted proteins | sample VelepicoBEBS_R02_FD_161053 | JGI IMG/M metagenome (GOLD analysis project Ga0213878, IMG submission 161053) | Vellozia epidendroides bulk soil microbial communities from rupestrian grasslands, the National Park of Serra do Cipo, Brazil - BS_R02 | ecosystem: Environmental > Terrestrial > Soil >... | reverse complement strand
GGGTCACTGCCCGGTCACGTTTAACCATCACGTCCTTGACCCGCACAGCACGAAAATCGACCACGTTGTGGATCATCTGACGTTCGATACTGCTCAACATCCCCATTTTTTCGATCGACCTCGTCACCGACTTCAGGTCTTCCCGCGCCACGAAAACTTCCTGTGGCCGCTTCAGGCGAAAAATGTGAACTGCGCACCAAGAGCCGACTGCCATCAGGGGTGTCAGTAACAAAGAGGCTATCTCCAGGAGCACGGCGATAGAGGCGAGGGCCTGGTAAGGAAAGCGCCGGAAAAACGACTTCGGCAACATCTCGGTCACAATCAGGAAGATCGGAAAAGCGACCAGAATGGTGCAGAGATATCCCCAGCCTTTAAACTCATGCACGAACCACGACGCCAGAATCAGGACCGCAATGATGTTTGCGAGACCGGTAACGCAGAGGACGGTAATAAAGAGCCGAGACGGCTCCGCCACCAGGCGCCAGAGGCGGACCGCATGTGCATCCCCACTTCGCGATAACTGCCTCAATCGTAACCGATTAAGCGACAGTAAACCTGCTTCGGTCCCCGAAAAGATAAATGAAACTGCCAGGCAAACGATGAATAAAAGCCAAGTCATGCCGCCTGCGCTGCCTCCTTTTTCTCCATACGCCGCAGTTTCACTTCGACTACTCGCCGGCGAGTACTTTGGCGAACTTCGAGGTCCAGTGGCGGTACTTGCACCTTCTCCCCGGAACGCGGCACATACCCAAGACGATTGAAAATCAGCCCGTTGAGGGTGTCGAATTCTTCTGTCGCAAAATCAAGATGCAGCGCTTCCTCGAGGTCTTCCAAACGAACACTACCGCACGCTAACCAGGCGCCGTTGCCGAGCTCCTCAAGATAGAGTTCTTCGTCTCCTCGCGGCGCCACATCAGCCAGGATCTCGTCCAGAATATCGCTCATGGTGACAACCCCTTCCGTGCCACCGAATTCATCGATTACGATCGCCAGTCTTTGGGGATGCTTCAAGAATGCGCGCAACAGATCCAGAGCGCGCATGGTCTCCGGCACGAACGACGGGACATCAACCTTCTCGGCATAATGTTCGGACGGATCGGCTAGAAACGCTTTGACGTCCAAGATGCCTAAAATTTCGTCCGGGCTATCGCCAAAAACCGGCACCCGAGCCCGGCGTTTGATTCGGAGTTGCTGGATGACGTCTTCATTCGTCATCGAGTCGCTGATAAAAAAAGCGTCAACCCGAGGCGTCATACAATCTTTGACGGACTTGTTTCCCAGTTTGATGATCGCCTCGATCATCTCCTGCTCGTCCGCTCGGAGCTGACCCTGTTCGGCGCTCAATTCTACGAGGGCGATGAGTTCCTCATCATCGAATTGCTCCACCCTTTCGGGCTTCGTCGGCAGGAAAAAACTGGCAATGACTTCAGAAGCTCGCTGCGTAACTCGGGACAGGGGGCCAAAGAGCGGCAGCAACAATCGCAAGAGCAGGATCGCCTGCCGCGCGAACCGAAATGGGTCACGCAACGCCAACATCTTCGGCACCAGGTCGCAGGCAACGACGATCAAGGCAAAGAGGAACAACGTCTTGAGCCAGTGAGGGACCGGAATCGTAATCGACCCGACGATCCCAACGGTCAGAATAATCAATAAGATATTTACTATGGTGTCGACGAGCAGGATCACGCTCAGCACCTCTTTGGGCTTCTTCATGAGGCGCTCAAATTGCTCGACTCTGTTGGGATCCTGCTTCCGCCAACGATGCAATCGCCATTCCCGGATCGAGAAAAGCGCGGTCTCGATTCCGGAGATAAAAGCCGACATAACCGCTAGTATTATGAGACCGGCGACTGCGACTAGGGCTAGGTCCAATGGCATAAGTCCTTCAGCCTGCATCCGTCATTGAGCAGCTGCCGGGGCCTCTGAATCTACCAGCTAATTTTCGCATTTTGCAGGCTAGAGGCATCTGTCGCATTGTCAGTGTGCATAGATACGATACAAGAAAAATTCGGCACTCTTGAAATTTCTAGTCAAACTCTCTTTAAATAGACCGTGAAGTTTCTATTTAAAGGGAGATTAAGCCCGCAAACCCGCGCTGCTTTCCGCTCGCTCCGGCGCCGCCAGAAGGGTTGACGGTGCGCCAGCGGTTCTGCTGGGTTAGGATCAGAGGTCACGCATGAAGAAAGGAGATCGGATCGAAGCCTTGGCCCGCGAGCTCGCCACCGGGGACGAGGATGATATCTACTTCCGAGGCTATTTCTTGCTGTTTAATCGCCAGGAATACTACCAGGCCCACGACTTATTGGAACACATCTGGCTGCAAACTGAAGGTCCGGAAGCCGCTTTTTACAAAGGGCTTATTCAATTGGCGGGAGCCTTCGTGCATTTGCAGAAACAGTTTCGCAGACCTTTGCATCCCACTGACGGTCGCCGGCTGCACCCGGCATGGCGACTCTTTAAACTGGCCAAAAAAAACCTGAAGCTGTTCCCGTTAGAGTACCTCGGCCTAAAGGTCGATCAAATCCTTGGCCTCTGCGATTCGCAAATCGCGGCCCTGGAACACACCCACTTCGGGACCAACCCTTGGAACCCAGAAAATGCGCCTAAGCTTTCGATGCCGAAATGATAGCAGCTCGAGGATATTCCGGTTGATGGATCGGAAGCCGCGCTGTACCGAAGCCTCGACGGAGGGGCGCCGCATTAGCCGTGCGGCGTCTTGGCGCGTTTCCGACCACCGATTGGGAGCAGGGAATTTCGTTTACCCACAGCCGCGACGCCCCGAAAATCGTGCCACGCCATGGAAGGTCGCACGTCTAAGGGCCTGCCACAGGTTCCAGGGAGCCGCAGCTAGCAACGCGCTTCGGACGAAAGACACCGTGGATGAAATAGATCGTCTCGAGTAAGGGAATACGGAATGCGGCTCCCCTCCGATCCGGGGGGTGGACCACAACAGATCTGATCTTGAATCCCTCGAACTCCTTGAACTCCTCCAACTCCCACATAAACTGAGCGCGATTCCCACCATGGCAGCACTCGTTCGGACCTCTCTTCTGTTGGTTGCAGCCTTATTGCCCGTTGGGGTGAAGGCGCAGTTGGCGGCCGCCTACGTTCTCGCGGATCATACCAGCGGTTACATTCTTGAATCTTATAAAGGCGATCAGAAACGCCAGATCGCCAGCCTCACTAAGATCGCAACCGCCAAAGTGGTTTTGGATTGGGCAGCGAGCACCGGCACCGATCTAAGCCAATTGATCTCGATCCCGCCCCAGGCAATTCGCCCGTATGGCACTAATCCCATAGGGCTTCAACCCGACGATCAGATGAGCTATCGCGATCTCATTTACTCCGCGATGATGGAGTCCGATGGGACAGCCGCTTATGCCTTGGCTTATACCGTTGGCACTTCCCTGCGGGCGCGAGCAGCAGGATCCTTAAGCGAGCTCGGGGCCACCGAAGCGTTCGTTACCCAAATGAATGCGTTAGCCCGTCAACTTGGCATGGAAAAGACGCTCTTCGTGAATCCCGACGGCATAGAACCCGAGAAAGGGCCGCAGCCTTACTCAACGGCATCCGACGTAGTGAAGCTCGTCGCTTACGCGATGAACGACGCCGGTTTTCGCTTCTACGTCTCGCAAAAGGAACGGAAAGTCGCTTTCACGCGCGGCGGCCAGAACCTCGGATATCTGCTGCGAAACACGAATGAATTAGTGGGCACCAACGGAATTGACGGCGTTAAGACCGGCACCACTGCCAGGGCCGGTCAGTGTATCGCTCTGTCTTCCCAAAAAGACCCGGAGATTCGCAAAGAAGGCGAGACGACTTATGTTACTCCCCGGCGGGTTGATATCGTGATATTAGGAGCAGCCGACCGATTTTCCGTAGCGCAGCAACTCTTAGGGAGAGCCTGGGGCTTATACGACCAGTGGGCCGCGGCCGGCAGGCCCACACAGATTTCGAAGCACTGATTGCTTATGTACCAGAGGAGAATTGGCATACTGACGAGCGGAGGAGACTGTCCCGGCTTGAATGCCGTGCTCCGCGGCGTTACTAAGGCAGCGGAAAAACTGAACTGGCAAGTTCTCGGTTTTCGAGACGGGTTCGAAGGGTTACTACCTCCTTGCCAGTATACAATCCTTGACCGGGCCACGACCGCCGGAATCATGCAACTCGGCGGCACGATCCTCGGCACCACAAACAAGGGACATTTTGTTGCTAAAGTCGGCAGTGGCGAAAAAACGACGGTCCCAAAAGAGGTAATCGAGAGCGCCCGGGCAACACTCGCAGAGCTTGGCATAGAGGGCCTGATCGTGGTGGGTGGAGACGGTTCTTTGACGACCGCGCTCCAGCTTTACGAACAAGGCTTTTCCGTGATCGGCGTACCGAAAACGATCGACAACGACCTGGAAGCGACGGCAATGACGTTCGGGTTTTACTCGGCGGTCAGCTGCGTAACGGATGCGCTCGATCGTCTACACTCGACTGCTGCCAGTCACAAGCGGGCGATGGTACTGGAGGTAATGGGGCGACATACCGGTTGGATTGCTCTTCACGGTGGAATCAGCGGAGGCGCCGATATTGTTTTATTACCGGAGATTCCGTTCGACTGGGAAAAAGTCGCGGACGTCGTCCGTAGACGCGACGCAGATGGCTACCAAAGCACTATGATCGTCGTCGCTGAAGGCGCTCGCCCTAAAGATGGCATCCAGCATTACCAGGCGACTCAGGGCGGTGAACATCATTTTGGAGGAGTCGGCGCGATCGTAGCCCAGCAAATAGCGGAACGTACCGGCAAAGAGACTCGCTACTGCATTCTGGGGCATTTGCAGCGCGGCGGGACTCCAGGCCCACTCGATCGGATTCTGGCAACGCGTTTCGGCGTGAAAGCGGTGAATCTGATCCAGGAAGAAAAATTCGGCCGGATGGTGAGCTACCAACATTACGAGATCGCCGATGTACCTATCGCAGATGCAGTCCATCAGTTGCGTGTGGTCGATCCCAGTAACCAGCTGGTAGAAATGGCGCGCTCGGTAGATATTAGTTTTGGGGACCAATAGACTCAGTAAGCAGTAAGCAGTAAGCAGTGATTCAACCACTAGGTAACGCAACCAAAAGGCTCCGCCCAAGACGTTTTCAGCATCTGCCAGAGATACTGCTTAGTGCTCACTGTTTACCGCTTACTGTTTACTGCTTACTTTTCTGGGCCAGCACCCCTGAAAGCCTTAACCGCCCACCGACCCGCCACCAATAAATGGACCATTTGCTCGAACTTCTGCAGCAGAACTCAAAACTGTCTCTCAGCGAACTAAGTAAACTCCTCGGACTGCCGATCCCCGAAATTCAGCAGAAGATCGCCGACTACGAAAAGAACGGCGTTATCCTAGCTTATCAAGCGGTCGTCGACCCGGAGAAGCTCGATGTCGATGCCGTCACCGCTTATATCGAAGTGCGGATCACGCCCGAGCGAGGTGGAGGGTTCGATCGCCTGGCTCAACGTATAGCCCGGTTTGACGAAGTAAAAAGCTGTTGGCTGATGAGCGGTGGGTACGATTTAGCGGTTATCGTTGAAGGAGAAAACCTGAGACAGATCGCCCATTTTGTTTCGGAAAGGTTAAGCACAGTAGAAGGCGTGATTGCCACAGCCACTCGTTTCCGATTGAAGACTTACAAACAAAACGGGGTACTGCTCAGCGAACCGCCTCCCGTTGAACGATTGCCTGTTACCCCATGAATCCTCCTGAGGATTTTTCCAGATTCATCGCGGATCATGTTTCGGCCATCCCGAAGTCCGGCATAAGGGACTTTTTCGAGGTGGTCCAATCGATGACCGACGTCATTTCGCTGGGAATCGGCGAACCGGACTACGTTACTCCTTGGCGAATTCGTGAAGCGGCGATCTTTGCGCTTGAGAAGGGTAAAACCGGTTACACGTCGAATCTTGGTTTGCCTCGGCTCCGAGAATCCATCGCTTCGTATCTTTCGCGACGGTACCACGTCGACTACGATCCGAAGCGTGAAGTGCTGGTGACAGTCGGTGTCTCCGAAGCGCTCGATCTAGCCCTGCGGGCAATCGTGAATCCAGGTGATGAGATCATCTATCACGAGCCAAGTTACGTCTCGTACAGTCCGAGCATTGTCTTGGCCGGGGGCAAACCGGTTTCCGTTTCCACTCGTGCCGAGAATGGCTTCAGCCTGTTAGCGACCGATCTCGAATCGAAGATCACGCCCCGCACTAAAGCTTTGTTGCTCAGCTTCCCGACAAATCCAACCGGCGGCGTCTTATCGTTTGAAGAACTCCGTTCGATTGCGGCGGTTTGCCGCCAGCACGACATCATGGTGTTGGCAGATGAGATTTACTCTGAGTTAACCTACGACGGCGTCCAGCACGTTTCTCTGGCCAGTCTACCTGGAATGCGCGAGCGAACGATTCTGCTGAACGGTTGCTCCAAGTCATTTGCTATGACCGGATTTCGTGTTGGTTACGCCTGCGCGCCGACCCCGATCATTGAGGCGATGATGAAGGTTCATCAATACGCCATCATGTGCGCTTCTATCATGTCACAGGAGGCGGCCATTGAAGCCCTGGATCATTGCGCCAGGGAAGTGGAAGAAATGCGGAACGATTATCAGCGCCGGCGAAATTTCGTTGTCAGCCGGTTAAACGAGATCGGTTTGCCCTGCCATTCGCCGAAAGGCGCTTTTTACGTGTTTCCGGAAATTCGCCCGACCAAGCGGACAAGCCTAGAGTTCTGTTTAGGTCTTTTGAAGGAGATGAAGGTTGCCGTGGTTCCGGGAAGCGCCTTTGGGGAATCCGGGGAAGGCTTCGCGCGCTGCTGTTTCGCGACTAGCCTGGTAAAGCTGCAAGAGGCGATGAATCGGATCGAGACGTACGTGAAAAAGCTGGGGGCGGAGTGAAACGGTTCGATTCAAGGGAGCCGCAGTTAAAGCACGAGTAGGACGATTCACACCACGAGTGGCGCACCCGGTTGGTCGCCTGATAGAACGGAATCCGGCTCCCCTCCGGTCGTGGTGTGGAACAATTGTTAGACGGAACCCTTTTCCATGATTACCAAAGCCGTCATCCTTGCCGCAGGACGTGGGACACGGATGCGGGAACTCACGAACGAGGTTCCGAAACCGATGGTCGAGGTCCGCGGGAAACCCATCCTGCATCACATCCTGGATGGACTAGCCTCTGCTGGCATCGAAGAGGTATTGATCGTCGTGGGCTACCGAAAAGAAGCGATTCAAGAGTATTTTGGCGACGGGCAAAAGGTCGGATTGCACGTGGAGTATGTCGAGCAAGTGACGCAGGACGGCACTGGCAGAGTCGTCGGCCTCGCCAAACCGTTCTCCCGCGACCATCCCTTCCTGCTCATTTACGGCGACATCTTGGTACAGCCAGAGGTCTACCAGAAACTCAGGGACCTGGGTCAGGCGGAAATGTTGATCGCGGTCAAGTATTTGCAGGATGTTTCCAAGGGTGGCGCCGTTTACGTGGACGAGGATTTTCGGCTGATTGATCTGCGCGAAAAACAAGATGCCAGCGGGATAGAGACCCACTGGTACAACGCCGGTCTTTATGCTTTTCGACCCTCGATTTTTCCATTCATCGACAAACTGGAGAAATCGCCTCGAGGCGAATACGAACTGACGGATGCGATCCGCGCGACCGCCCAAGCGGGCCTCAAAATAAAAGCGGTCGAGATAAAAGGGTCCTGGGCGGATGTGCGCGACCCCGAAATTCTTCAAGCATTAAACCAACCCTCATAATATGTTCCTTTATGCGGGTCGGTTTTGCTCAGATTAATACGACCGTTGGAGCTCTAAAACAGAACTTCGACAAAATATTTGAGGCCTATACTAAGGCCGTCTCCGCCGGCGCGGAATTAGTGTTAACCCCCGAGTTAGCTTTGACCGGGTACCCTCCTCAGGACCTGGTCTTTAAATCTCGCTTCGTTCCCGAAACCTGGGAAGGGATTAACAATCTGCATCGACGCGTTGGACCGGTTCCGTTGCTAGTCGGCTATGTGGACTTCAATCCGAGCCCAACCGGCAAACCGTTCGTAAATGCCTGCGCGATTCTTCAACAAGGACAGCCAATCCGGAAGGTTTTTAAGACCAGGCTGCCAACCTACGACGTTTTCGACGAGGCCCGGTATTTCGAACCGGCGACCCACCAGGAACCGTTCGAGCTCGCGGGCCGTCGTGTGGGCATTACCATCTGCGAGGATATCTGGACCGAAAGATTCCTGAAAAGAGAGCTCTACCACCAGGACCCAGTGGCGAATTTGGTCGCTCAGGGAGCGGATGTGATCGTCAATCTTAGCTCTTCACCGTTCCACGTTGGCAAGGCTGCGCTCCGCATCGAGATGGTCAGCGAATTGGCGACTAAGTTCAAAGTCCCCTTCTTTTATTGCAACGCCATTGGCGGAAATGATGAGCTGATTTTCGACGGTAATTCGTTCGTCATTGATGCAAACGGACAAAGGGTCGCAAGTTTGGCTGCATTTGACGAGGAGGTTGCGGTCCGAAACGCGAATCCGCCTGGAAATCGATTCGTCGCGCAATCTCCCGAGGAAGAGATTTATCGAGCGTTGGTGCTGGGCGTTCGCGATTATTTTCTGAAATGCGGATTTAAGACGGCGGTATTCGGCCTCAGCGGCGGGATTGACTCTGCGGTAACCGCTGTCATCGCGGCGGAGGCCCTGGGCCGCGAAAACGTCACGGCCGTTTCCATGCCTAGCCAGTATTCATCCCAAGGCAGCTTGGATGATGCGGAAGCCCTGGCTGATAACCTGGGGATCCAACGCCATGTCTTGCCGATAAAAGAGCCTTTCGAAATCTTAAAAGGCCAGTTCAAGGAGGTCTTCGCGGGCAAACGTGAAGACACCACGGAAGAAAATATGCAGTCGCGCCTCCGTGGACTGACCCTGATGGCTCTTTCGAATAAGTTTGGTCATTTGCTCCTAACGACCGGAAACAAAAGCGAGCTCTCGGTCGGTTACTGCACGATCTACGGAGACATGTGCGGCGGACTAGCGGTGATCAGCGACGTACCGAAGACCATGATTTATCGGCTGGCCAAATGGATTAACCGGGACCGCGAGATGATCCCCGCAAACTCAATTACCAAAGCTCCGAGTGCAGAGCTGAAATTGAATCAGACCGATCAAGACACGCTGCCACCGTACGAGGTCCTCGATGTGGTTCTACAGCTTTATGTGGAAGAACTGCTTAGCCCGGAGGATATCGTCGCCAAAGGTTACCCGGCAGAAACGGTTCGCTGGATTCAACGTCACGTCGACTCGAACGAATACAAGCGGCGCCAGGCTGCGCCGGGATTGAGGGTCACAAGCTTGGCATTTGGTATGGGGTGGCGTATGCCTATCGCCCAGCGTTATCTGCGCTGATACGATGAAAGAATACCTCGCTGCTCGCCAGAAGCTCGTCGATGACGCTCTCGATCGATTGTTGCCAAAGGCGACCTTAAAACCCAAAACCATCCATAAGGCGATGCGCTACAGCGTATTTGCCGGCGGAAAACGATTACGGCCGATTCTTTGCCTGGCGGCCGCCGAATGCTGCGGTGGGTCGGTGGAAGCTGCGATGCCATTGGCCTGTGCGGTCGAGTGTGTGCACACTTATTCGCTCATCCACGATGATCTACCTTGCATGGACGATGACGACTTTCGGCGCGGTGTTCCCACCTCGCACAAAGTCTTCGGCGAAGGCATCGCCGTCCTGGCCGGTGATGCGCTCCTGACTTTCGCATTTGAGCTGCTGACTTTAGCCCAGGGATGGCCGCGGTATTCTGTTCGGGAAATCGTTCAAGAGTTAGCGGTCGCTGCCGGCAGCCGGCATCTCGTCGCCGGCCAAGTCGTCGATCTGGAAAGCGAAGGGAAAAAGATATCGCAGTCGCTCCTCAATTTTATCCATGAATCAAAAACCGCGGCCCTCTTGCGGTCTTCTATCCGTCTCGGTGCGATGAGCGCCAACGCCACGCCGGCTCAGCTCCGCAATCTTTCTGATTTCGGCCGGTCGCTCGGGCTGGCTTTTCAGGTCATCGACGACATCCTCGATGTTACCCAAACCACAGAAAAACTGGGAAAAAGCGCCGGAAAAGATATCGCCGCAGAAAAGGCGACCTTCCCTGCCGTCGTCGGGTTAGAGAAATCCCGCAAAATCGCCCAAAAATTGACCAAAGACTCCCGCGAAGCCTTACGCCCCTTCGGCAAACGGGCCGAGGTGCTTCTTGGGATGGCCGATTATCTGTTGGAGAGGGATTATTGAGCGGGACTGGAGGGGAGCCGCTTTTACCCGGCCTATGTTTGCACGCACATTTTTGAAAACCCCGTGGTTGCCAGACCGGCATTGTCTAGCAGGCGGCTCCCGCTAACGGCTCCTGAGGCTGCATAACCCATCGCGATTCGTTTGTTTCCGATCAACACCATAAGGTCAAACCACGCCCTGTGACGTTTCCGGGAGCCGCCTGCTAGACAACGCCTCAAAAATACAACGGTTGTTTGCGCGATCAGCTCATTCTACAGGCAGCGGTCGAAAGCGGCTCCCCTCCAGGGTGCGGCAGAGCAATAATCTCCTCAGATTTCATTTGCGTCGCCTGGTCCGCCGTGCCACTTTCCGGGTCTTTACCAGCTCGTCGCCATGGCATACGCAATCATCCGTTCAGGGAATAAACAGTATCGGGTCGCCCCAGGCGAAACGGTGGCCGTCGAAAAGCTTTCCGGTCAAGCCGGCGACCAGATCACATTCGCTGAGGTTGTGCTTCATTGTGATGGTGATAAAGTAACGATGGGTGCTCCCCTGATCGACGGAGCGAAAGTTTCCGGGGAAGTGGTGGAGCAATTTAAGGATAAGAAGGTGATCGCATTCAAGTATCGGCGCCGGAAAGGGTATCATCGGACGGTGGGCCATCGGCGCCAATTGACTCGCGTTAAGATTGGATCGATCGACCTCTAATTTTTTAGCGTATGGCACATAAGAAAGGTCAAGGCAGCGTCAAGAACGGACGCGACAGCGTTAGCAAGCGTCTCGGCGTGAAGAAGTTCGGTAGCCAGGAAGTCGTTGCCGGAAACATCATTATTCGCCAGCGCGGTACAAAGTTTTTGCCGGGAAAGAATGTTGGGCTTGGTCGGGATTACACCATCTTCGCCCTCGTAGACGGTATTGTACGCTTCGATCAGAACGGTCGTCGCGTGAATGTCGAACCTGCTCTGGCGCAAGTGAGCTCGAATTAACGACGGCAACAGTTTCCCTCCCGACGGAAAAAGCGCCTCGATCCTTGAGGCGCTTTTTTTGTTTTTGGGAACGAGGGTCGCGTCCCGTCCCGCGATGCGGGATTGTGTTCCCGAGAGCCTAAGAACGTTCGATGAACCAATGATTAGATTACACCTGAAGCGATGGAAGGTTTTAATGGCGCGCGGGGGCGCGCCCTCCCGGCACAGATGTTTAACCTAGTTTTAGTCGAGCCTGAGATCCCGCCAAATACGGGAAATGTTGGCCGTCTCGCATTGGCAACGGGTAGTACCCTGCATTTGGTGCAACCTCTCGGGTTTTCCATCGACGACCGGCAGCTTCGCCGGGCCGGGATGGATTACTGGAAGAACGTTAACGTTAAGCTTTGGGAAAACTTTGAAGAGTTCGAGCTCAAGACCGAACGATCCGCGCGTCGATTCTTTTTCTCTACAAAAGTAGAGAAACCTTACTGGGACATCCGATTCTCGCCCAAAGATTATCTGATTTTCGGCCGGGAGACGAAGGGTCTGCCGGCCAGCCTGTTGGCTCGGCACGCCGAAAACGCTTTTCGGATCCCGATGCTCCCACAAGCTCGGAGTTTGAATCTCGCCACCGCCGTCGCGATAGTGGTATTTGAAGGTATGCGGCAACTCTCTACGGTCGACCTCGCCAACTAGTGAACACACCCGCTCAACTTAGCGCCCGTAATATTTATCGATCGTTCAAGATCGGTAGCCGGAAGGTCGACGTACTGCGGGGGATCGACCTTGATATCAACAAAGGTGAGTCTGTGTTTTTATGCGGGGCATCCGGGGCCGGTAAGACGACGCTGCTATACACGCTGGCGGGATTGGAACGCCCGGAATCGGGCGAGGTCACGTTTGAAGATCACAAACTTTACAGCGGTGGTGCCGGAAAAGATGCCAAGATTCGCAATCAGCGGATGGGGTTCGTTTTTCAAGGTTACTTTCTTTTGCCGGAGTTGACCGCCTTAGAAAACACGCTGGTGCCATCACTCATTCGGCACCGGCCCGATCCTGAGATTGCCCAGTCCTTGTTGGAGAGAGTGGGTCTAGCCGATCGGATGCACCATTTGCCCAACGAACTTTCCGGAGGTGAACAGCAGCGGGTCGCTATCGCACGAGCCCTGATTAACGATCCGGCCATTGTGTTTGCTGATGAACCGACCGGCAACCTCGATACAACAAACGGAGAAGCCATCATGGAGCTTTTGGGAGGATTGGTCCGTGAGAAACAAAAAACTTTGGTGGTAGTAACCCATGACCAGGATTTGGCTGCCCGGGGTGACCGTGTCGTGCACATCCGCGATGGCCATCTCGTAGATTGAATCGAATGATGTCACCTA
>Ga0213878_10000659_pt1 | contig 12629 bp, 13 predicted proteins | sample VelepicoBEBS_R02_FD_161053 | JGI IMG/M metagenome (GOLD analysis project Ga0213878, IMG submission 161053) | Vellozia epidendroides bulk soil microbial communities from rupestrian grasslands, the National Park of Serra do Cipo, Brazil - BS_R02 | ecosystem: Environmental > Terrestrial > Soil >... | reverse complement strand
TGATCGAGGTTTACAAGTTCCGCTCGATGTACGCCGACCGGCTCGACGCCGCAGCTTCGCGGCTGGTGACGCGAGACGATCCGCGCGTGACTCGCGTTGGCCAGTTCATCCGCAAGACCTCGATCGACGAACTGCCGCAGCTCTTCAATGTCGTGTTCAAGGGCGACCTGTCGCTGGTGGGCCCACGTCCCCACGCCGTTCAGGCGAAAGCGGCGGACCGGCAATACGACCAAGTGGTGGACGGCTATTTTGCCCGCCATCGGGTGAAACCGGGTATGACTGGCTGGGCGCAGGTCAATGGCTGGCGCGGAGAGACCGACACCCCGGAGAAGATCCAGCACAGGGTCGAGCACGATCTCTACTACATCGAGAACTGGTCGATGCTGTTCGACCTGCGCATTCTCTCCCTGACGCCGCTATCGATCTTCAAGGGGACCAACGCCTTTTGACGTCGGTCGGCGCCAGCGCGGCCGGCGCGCGCCGTCCATTCGGCCGCGTGCGCGTCGCCGCGCTGCGCAACGCCGCGCTATGGCTCTTTGTCGTCTGCGGCGCGACCGCGATCATCGAGCCCTCGCCCTACGAATTCATGTTTTTCGTCGTGCTCGCCGCCTTTGCCCGCGGCGGCCTCACATTCGAACCGACCATAGCGCCCCTCGTTTTGTGGCTCGCGCTCTGGAACGCTGGGGGGCTGCTGGCGCTCATCCCCTTCACCGACGACCAAAGGGCCGTCATGTTCGTCGGGGTTTCGATCTATATGGCGATGACGTCGATTGTCATCGCCGCCCTCATCGCCGACGACCCCCTGCCGCGCATCCGGATCATTCGCTCAGGCTACCCCCTCGCGGGCGTGATCGCGGCGATCCTCGGCATTCTCGGCTATTTCAATGTCGCCGGCCTCGGTCCGCTGTTCACGCTCTATGACAATGGGCGCGCCTCCGGTCCCTTCAAGGACCCCAATGTTTTCGGCCCGTTCCTCGTCATCCCGATCGTCTGGATCATTCAGGATCTGCTTTTAAGACGGGCGCGGCGACCGCTCGCCGGGATCTCCGCGGTCGGCGTGATGACGCTCGGCGTCTTCTTCAGTTTTTCGCGCGGAGCATGGGGCGACTACGCGGCCTCGCTCGGACTTTTGTTCGCCCTGACGTTTCTCACGACGCCCTCGCCACGACTGCGGATACGAATTGCGGCCTCGGCTCTTGCTGGGGCGATCGGCCTCGCTGTGCTGCTCGCCGTTGCGCTTTCAGTCCCCGAGATCCGCGACATGTTCTTCGAGCGCTTCTCGCTCAACCAATATTACGACGTTGGCGAGACGGGGCGGTTCGGAGACCAGGCGCGCTCTGTGCCGCTTCTCTTGGAGCGATTCTTCGGCTTCGGCCCGATGCAGTTTCGCCATATCCTCCGCGAGGACCCGCATGAAGTGTACCTCAATGCCTTCGCCTCCTATGGATGGATCGGAGGCCTGTCGTTTTTCGCATTCACCGCCACGGCGCTGTTCGTCGGCTGGCGTCTCGTCTTCAGGCGAGGGCCCTATCAGACGGAGGTCATTCCGGTCTGGTCATGCCTCGTCGTGCAGATGGTCCAGGGCTTGCAGATCGACACCGACCACTGGCGCCATCTCTACCTCTTGTTCGGACTGCTGTTCGGCTTTGCAGCCGCCGACCGGATGGCGCGAGCGGAGGACGTGAAGTTACGGACTCGTGCAGCGCGCCATGATACACTCAAAGGGAGAATGTGAAGGTGACCAGAATGGCCATCGCCGACCTGGTTTATGAACAAATAAAGAAGCTCCCCGAACACCTCGCCCGGGAGGTGCTGGATTTCGTCGGCTATCTGACGGAACGGCAGGAACGCGAGCGGGACCGCGATCTGATCAGCGCGCAGGAATCCGCCTTGAAGACGGTTTGGGATAACCCCGAGGATCAGGCGTGGAATCGTGTTTGATCGGGGCGACCTCGTTCTGATTTCCTTTCCTTTTTCGAACCTGTCAGCGGCCAAGAAGCGGCCAGTGCTCATGCTGACCCGCCCCGACGCCTACGGCGATTTCATCGCCTTGGCGGTCACCTCTCGTCCTCAGGCCGACCACGGCATCGCTCTCGATTCGGTCGATCTCGTGCAAGGCCGCCTCCCGCTCGCGAGCTGGATTCGAACCGACAGGGTCGTTACTCTCAACGCCAGCCTCGTCGTTAAGGAATTCGGGCGTGTTTCCGAGTCTGTCATCACAGCGGCGGCTCTGCGCATTTGTCGGACACGGGAAATCGTGACGGCTCCTTCCGGTCGCCTGCTCGGAAGCACGGCTCGTCGTGATGGAAACAGACCCGTCATTGCGAGCGGAGCGAAGCAACCCAGGGGCCGCCTGCACCGCGCTGCGATCTCTGGATCGCCGCGTCGGTTCGCTCCTCGAAGGAGGGCCAAAACTCGATGCCCTCGTCCTGAGCCGCGATGCGAAGCATCGCGTGTCGAAGGATGCTCCAGTAGTGGCGTCGGCTGTACGCTCTGGAATGCCCTTCGAGACGCGTCGCCTCCGGCGCCGCTCCTCAGGGCGAGGGTATGGTAGGCAGTCACCCACCGCCGCGAAAGGAGAGCCTGAGCCATGAAATCCGCCGCCGCCCGGGTCACCACCGCCGCAGAAGGCTTGCCGCGCCGCCGCTTCACGGTCGCCGAGGTCGAAGCCATGGTCGCCGCAGGCGTGATGGAGGAAGACGAGCGCGTCGAACTGATCGGGGGGGAGCTCGTTCCGATGTCGCCGAAGGGAAACGCGCACGAGCTCGTCAAGACCGCCCTCGCAAAACGTTGGTATCGGTTGCCACAGGGCGGTGTCGATCTCGCCGTCGCGACCACCTTTCGCCTTAGCGAGGACACCTATCTCGAACCGGACGTCGTGATATTTCCGCGCGCGAGCGGAATCCCCGGCCTCGCCGCCGACAACGTCCTCCTCGTCGTCGAGATCGCGGATTCGTCACTGCAGTACGACATGGGCCGCAAGGCCAGCCTTTACGCCAGCTTTGGCGTGCGCGAACTCTGGGTCATCGACGCAATGTGGCTCACTGCACGCGTGCACCGCGATCCGGCGCCTGACGGCTATCGCGAGACGCTCGACTTCGGGCCGGTCGAATTGCTCGCGCCGCGATTCGCGCCGGACGTGTTCGCGCTGCGGCTGCACGAGCTCGACCTCGAATGAGCTTTGTCATCTCCGGGCACTTCATCCGAAGCCCCGGTCGTCGCCCTGCCGGAAGCCGAAGGGAACCTTCCCGCCAGAAGGGCGCCCCACTACGGCGCGCTGCGGGGAAGCGCGGGCTATCGTCGGTCGAGCGGTGGATATTCCCGCCGCTCGATCGGCCGTCTCGTGGCTAGGTCTCGCTGAAAGGCACTTGGCGAATGAATCCCGCGAGGCGCTCAGCCTCCTTCGCGGTCAAATCCACCGGGAGCTTGATCGTGACGCGTTGAGCGGGTCGCAGCTGGAAGGTGTGCGTGATCCAATCCGGCGTTTCCCAATCGTCCTCTAAGTAGGTTTCATTTTCGGCCTCCGCCTCAGGATCTTCGATCTCGGTCGGGTCAATCGCCTGGGGTTGGCCGGCGCCTTGTGCCGCAGCCCCAAGGCTGCGCACGCTGTAGCACCATTCCATGCGCGTCGCGAACCCGCGACGACCGGCCTTGAATTCACCGGCACCAATTCGGGCTAGTTCGCGAAAGAGTGCGATGACCTCGCCGCGCGAAGCGCCCGCAAGGCCAGCCGCACGTGTGGCCGTCGTCCACTGTGCGTCTTTTTTGCGCCCGGCGAAGCGATCGAGAAGGCGATGCGCGGCATCGTTGTCTTTATAAAGGTGGCGCAGGCCCGCAACCAAGTCGGATTTAATGACAGCATTCATCTTTAAACTCCTCTAAAAGGTTCCACTTCACGGGAACAGCCCCGCTATTCTCCTTAAAGATGGCCGTGTCAAGCCATAAAATGATCCATAGCTATTTTTAGCGAAACTAAAAGCGCGTTAGGCCGGAAAAGCCCTTCAGTGGTCGGATCTGAGCCCATCCATGCATCGGATTTACGCTGCACTCCGAGGGAGAACTGAGCGAGTTTGAGGCGATGAATACTCGAGGTCTTTGCGACCTCGGCGCGGGAATTGCGGTGACGACTTCACATATCCCCATTTGGTCGAGGATCGCGAGCGAAGGCTACCTTGAGGCGCGTCTGCTGCCCCGTTGTTGCGCCCCCGAACCTGTCGAAGATGACCCGAGCAGCGCGCTGACCGAGGGATGAGCCCCATCACCAGAATTACGAATTACGCGAATTTCGGAATTACGGTGACCGTCTTTACCAATTACCCAATTACGACCTCGCCCCTGTGTCGGCTCAATAAAGATTCAGGATCTAGAGCGTCTACTCTGCTGAGAACAAAAAGTGTACAAAGGACGGCAACCGTGGTACCCTTGGATTTTGACGAAAGGATCGAACCGGATGCTCGGCCTCGTCGCCCTTCCGAGCCCGCTCGACCGGCGGCCAGCCATCGAGGCAAGGAGGGCAAGCGTACCTGGCCTTCACGGGATCGGCCGGCCCGCGCGAACACCCGGAAAAGACGCCGCAAGTCTTTGGAAAGGCTGGATTCGCGCCCGGAAATCGCGCGCCGCATGCCCATCGATCTGCGAGCCGGCGACCCCACTCACGCCGGTTGCTTCAGCTTCGCCACTTTGTGCAGCCTCGCGTCCGCGGTCTCGAAGAACCGCCGCACGCCGCGCGGCCTGGCGCCCGGTCCTCCCGGGGTCCACACGCGATCCCCTCTGCCCGTGTTCAGCCGCCCTTCGCTCGCAGCGCGTCTAGCCCAACGACCGCGCCACCGTCCGCGATCGCCTGGCGACGCCGTCGCAGCTGTTCGAGGAATTCGGGCTTGGGGTCGCCCTCGTCGTCCTCGCTGGCCGCCAAAAGCAGGAGGTAGTCTTGTTCCGGCAGCACGGCGAGCCGCTCCCCCGACGGCGTGACGATGATTTGGACGGCCGAGTTCATCTTGAGACTCCGAGCGGTAAACTTCTCTTCTGTGGGCAATCGCCAGAACGACGATCTCATCCCGTCGGGGTTCGAATATGATGCGCCAGTCCCGACGCGCAAGCGCAACGCCGGATCGCCTTTCAGTCGCTTGATTTGGCCACGAACAGCGATCGGGTCGGCCGCAAGTTGGTCCGGGCGCGCGCTCGACCCTGTCTCTAACGACAGGGTCCAATGCGTCGAACTCACGCGCCGCCTCGCGCGTGAAGACGATGGCCCGTCCGCTCAAGCCGGCTGCTTGAGCTTCACCACATTGTGCAGCGTGGCGTCGGCGGTTTCGAAGAAGCGCCGCACCCCGCGCGCGGCCTGGCGGATGCGCTGCTCGTTCTCGACCAGCGCAAGGCGCACGAAATCGTCGCCGTGCTCGCCAAAGCCGATCCCTGGCGCGACGGCGACGTCGGCCTTCTCGATCAGGAGCTTCGAGAATTCTAGGCTGCCGAGATGACGGAAGCGCTCCGGCACCGGGGTCCAGGCGAACATCGAGGCGCTGGGTTTGTCGATCGGCCAGCCGGCGGCGGCGAAGCTCTCGATCATCACGTCGCGTCGGCGCTTGTAGGTCGCGCGCATCTCGCGAATGCAGTCCTCCGGCCCGTTGAGCGCGGCTGCGGCCGCGACCTGGATCGGCGTATAGGCGCCGTAGTCGAGATAGGATTTTACGCGCGCCAGCGCGGCCAGCAGCCGCTCGTTGCCGACGGCGAAGCCGATCCGCCAGCCGGCCATCGAGAACGTCTTCGACATCGAGGAAAACTCGACCGCCACCTCGAAGGCGCCGGGCGCCTGCAGGATCGACGGCGGCGGCTCGCCGTCGAAATAGACTTCGGCGTAGGCGACGTCGGACAGCACGAAAATCTCGTGCTTGCGCGCGAATATGACAAGATCCTTATAGAAGTCGAGCGAGGCGACCATCGCCGTCGGGTTGGACGGATAGCAGACGACGGCCGCGATCGGCTTCGGGATCGAATGGATGATCGCGCGCTCGAGCGCGATGAAGAATTCGGGCGTGGGCGCCGACGGAACGGAGCGGATGACGCCGCCCGCCATCAGGAATCCGAAGGCGTGGATCGGATAGGACGGATTGGGGACGAGCACCACGTCGCCCGGCGCCGTGATCGCCTGCGCCATGTTGGCGAAGCCCTCCTTGGAGCCGAGCGTCGCCACGACCTGGGTCTCGGGATCGAGCTTCACGCCAAACCGGCGGGCGTAATAGCCGGCCTGGGCGCGACGCAGCCCCGCGATGCCCTTGGACGCCGAGTAACGGTCGGTGCGGGGCTTGCCGACCGTCTCGACGAGCTTTTCGAGCACGTGCTTGGGGGCCGGCAGATCCGGATTGCCCATTCCGAGATCGATGATGTCGGCGCCGGCGGCGCGAGCCTTGGCCTTGAGCTTGTTGACCTGCTCGAAGACGTAAGGCGGTAGGCGCCGCACGCGGTGGAAGTCGCTCATCGTCTGCAAATGTCCCTGCTGGAAAGCCCGGTTTCGGCGCGCTCGCGCCAGGGCGCTTCTGTTAGCATCGTGCAGGGCGCCGCCGCAAACCCGTTCCTACTGATTTGTGGCCGGCGGCTTCGCCTGCGCCTTCTTTGCTTCGGCGGCCTTCTGCTCCGCGAGCGCCTTGGCAGCCGGCGGGAAAGCCTTGCGGATCGCATCGTGAGTCTTCTCAACCGAATCCAGGTCGCCCCTGACAGCCTTGAGATCCTTCTCGCCCAGCGAGGGCTTGGCGGGTTCGGGCGGCGGTTGAAAGACCGGAATGAAGTCAAGATCGCCCTGCGGCCGGGATTGGAGCACGAAATCCGCCGGAGGTCCGACGTCGGTCGCAAAGCCCACGATTTTCGCCGCGCTCTTGAGAGGGCTGTCGGCCTGCTGGGCGGATGCGGCGGCGCCCCATCCACATGCGGCGACGGCCAGAACCCGGATCACTGTCCCCGCTCTCGCCATGATCGGTCCTCTCCTTCGACGTCGCCCTCGCGAGGGCGACGAATTGCCGTTCCGCCGAAAGTCCTTGTGGCGCACGGCAGGGCTAATGACCTATTATGACGAAAACGGGACTGGGTCCTACCCGGCGGCGATAAGGAAACGCTCTTTTGATGACCAAGATCGGCGAGACAACCCCGAAATCCCCCGCGAAGGCGCCCCGCGCCAAGCCGAAGCAGGCGACCGAAGCGTCGGTGCCGGCCGACGCGGCGCAGGCGAAGCGCCCTGGCGCCGAGGCGCCCGAGATCGAATCCAAGGCGGATTCGAAGCCCGTCGCGGCAAGCGTGCGGCGCGACCGCGCGCTCAAGGCCCAGGCGGCCGAAAAATGGGTCAACGCCTTGACCACGGCGAAGCCTCCCGTGAGGCCCAGCTATCCGACCCGCGCTCGAGCGGACGCCCCGCCTTCGGCCGGCGCAGCAGCGACGGAGCCCCCGCGCAAACTCGAGGAGCCCAAGGCTGCGACGCCAAAAGCAGCGCCGAGGATCGCGAAGGTCGCAACAGGGACCGAACCGGCGCCGGCGGCCCGACGCGAGCGGCCGATGGCGCAGCCGAAAGCGAAGATCACGACCGCGCCCGAACCGGCGGCCGTGCCTGCGCGGTCCGTGGCGCCGCCGGAGTCAACCGAAGTCTCTCCGGCGTCAGCCGCGAAGCCGCCGTCCCCTCCGGCTGCGGTCGCTCCGGCGTCCTTTGGCGCGGGCGCAGCCTTCGGCGCCCAATACGGGGCGCCCGACGTGGAGACCCTCGCAACCAACATCGCCCGCGTCGTCGAGCAGTCAGGCAAAGCGCTCGCCGCCTATCTGCGGCCACGGGAAACCGGCGAGATCAAGACCACTTTCGCCGATGAGGTCGGAGAAATGGTCCGGTCTCTCGGCCATATCGCCGAATACTACATGTCCGAGCCTCAGCGGGCGCTCGAGGCGCAGACGGCGTTGGCGACGCAATTCATCAATCTGTGGGCCGCAACCTTGCAGCGCTTCCAGGGCGCGCCCGCAGCGCCGGTCGCCGAGCCGGACCGTTCGGACAAGCGGTTCTCGGACGCGGAATGGCGCGACAATCCCTACTTCGACTTCATCAAACAGGCCTATGTGCTGACGACGCGCTGGGCGGATGATCTCGTCAGGCGCGCCAGCGAGCTCGATCCGCACGAGCGGGAGAAGGCGCGGTTCTATCTGCGGCAGGTGACCGCCGCGCTGTCGCCCTCGAACTTTGTCGGCACGAATCCCGAACTCCTGCGCGTCACGCTGCAGGAGAGCGGCGAAAATCTCGTGCGAGGCCTCAAGATGCTGACCGAAGACATCGAGGCGGGCAAAGGCAATTTGCGCATCCGCCAGTCGGACGCGCGCGCGTTCAAGCTCGGCGTCAACCTCGCGGTCACGCCCGGCAAGGTGGTCTTCCGCAATGACCTCATCGAGCTCCTTCAGTACGAACCGACGACGGCTCAGGTCTTCAAGCGCCCGCTCCTGATCGTGCCGCCGTGGATCAACAAGTTCTACATCCTCGACCTCAACCCGGAGAAGTCGTTCATCAGCTGGGCGGTGGCTCAAGGGTTGACCGTGTTCGTCATCTCCTGGGTCAATCCGGACAGCCGCCATGCCGACAAGGGATTCGACGCCTACATGCGCGATGGCGTTCTGGCGGCGCTCGAGGCGGTCGAACAGGCGATGGCTGAGCGCGAGGTCACGGCGATCGGCTATTGCGTAGGCGGCACGCTGCTCGCGGCGACGCTCGGCTACATGGCCGCGGTCGGCGACAAACGCATCGGCAGCGTTACCTTTTTCACCGCTCTCGTCGACTTCACCGACGCAGGCGACCTTAAGATTTTCGTCGATGCGGAGCAACTGAAGGCGGTCGAGGAAAAGATGGCCGAGCAAGGCTATCTCGAAGGTTCCGCGATGGCCAACGCCTTCAACATGCTCAGGCCGAACGACCTCATCTGGTCCTACTACGTCAACAATTATCTCAAGGGCAAAGAACCTATGCCCTTCGATCTCCTGGTCTGGAATTCCGACTCGACGCGGATGCCCGCCGCCAACCACAAGTTCTATCTGCGCCACTGCTACCTTCAGAACGACCTCTCGAACGGCCGCATGGCGCTGGGCGGCAAGACGCTCGACCTCAAGAAGGTGACGATCCCGATCTACGAACTGGCGACGAGAGAGGACCACATCGCTCCCGCCCGTGGGGTGTTCAGGGGCGCGAAATGCTTCGGCGGTCCGGTGCGCTTCGTGCTCGCCGGCTCCGGCCACATCGCGGGCGTCGTCAATCCGGCCGCCAAGCCGAAATACCAGTACTGGACGGACGGCCCGCCTGCGGGCGATTTCGATTCCTGGCTCGCCGCCGCCAGGGAGACGCCCGGCTCCTGGTGGCCGGACTGGATCGAGTGGGTGGGGGCCCAGGCGGCGCAAAAAGTGCCCGCACGCAAGCCGGGCGACGGCAGGCTGAAGCCCATCTGCGACGCGCCGGGCGAGTATGTGAAGATGAAGGCGTAGGGCGAGCTCCCGTCATCGCCCCGGCCGGCTGCAAGGAGGGACAGCCATGCTCTATGCGCTTGCGCTGCTGGCCGGGATCGTGGCCGGTTCGCGCACTTTGACGGCGCCTGCGGCTGTAAGCTGGGCCGCTCGGCTGATCCCCCTCGATCTCAATGGCTCCTGGCTCGCCTTCATGGGCTACGCCTGGACCCCGTGGATCTTCACGGCTCTCGCGATCGTCGAACTGGTCGTCGACCAGCTTCCCTCGACGCCGAGCCGGAAAGTGCCGATGCAATTCGGCGCCCGCATCGTGAGCGGCGCTTTGTGCGGCGCGACGCTCGGCGCGGTGGGCGGCTCGTGGGTCGTCGGCCTCATCGCCGGCGTGATCGGCGCCGTGATCGGCACATACGGCGGCGCCGAGGTTCGCGCTCGCGTGGCCACGGCCTTCGGGCGCGATAGGCCCGCCGCGCTCATCGAAGATGCGGCCGCGATCGTCCTCGGCCTCGTCATCATCCTGGCGCTCCGATGAACCGCCGCTTCGACGCGATCGTGATCGGCGCCGGCCAGGCCGGTCCGCCGATGGTGGGCCGGATCGCCGCGACCGGAAAGAGCGTCGGTCTCATCGAGCGCAAGCTCATAGGAGGAACCTGCGTCAACACCGGCTGCACGCCGACCAAGACAATGGTCGCCAGCGCCTATGCCGCCCATCTCGCAAGGCGCGCCGCCGATTTCGGGGTGAGCGCGGGACCCGTCGGCGTCGATTTCACGGCCGTCATGGCCCGCAAGGACAAGGTTGTCGGCGCCTCCCGCTCGGGCCTCGAAGCCTGGCTGCGGGGCATGGCGAACTGCACCCTCGTCGAGGGCCACGCCCGCTTCTTGTCGCCGACGACAGTCCGGGTCGGCGACGACGTGCTCGAAGCCGAGCGCTTCTTCATCAACGTCGGCTGCCGGGCGATCAGGCCCGATTTTCCGGGACGCGATCAGGTGAAGACGCTCACCAACACCACGCTGCTCGAACTCGACGCCCTGCCCTCGCGCCTCGTCATCGTTGGAGGAAGCTATATCGGCCTCGAGTTTGCCCAGATTTTCCGCCGCTTCGGGTCCGCGGTCACAGTGGTGGAGAAGATGCCGCGCCTGATCTCCCACGAAGACGAGGACGTTTCGCAAGCGATCCGAGAAGCCCTCGAGGCAGAGGGAATCGTGATCCGCTGTGACGCCGAGTGCATCCGCTTCGCGCCGCGGGGCGCCGATATCGCGGTTGGCGTCAACTGCTCGACGGGCGAACCCGAAGAGGTCGGCTCGCACGCGCTGCTCGCAGTCGGCCGCCGGCCCAACACCGACGACCTCGGGCTCGACGCCGCGGGCGTCAAGACCGACGCACACGGCTACATCGTGGTCGACGACGGACTGCGGGCGAGCGCCCCGCACATCTGGGCGCTCGGGGACTGCAACGGCCGCGGCGCCTTCACGCATACCTCATACAACGACTACGAAATCGTCGCGGCGAACCTGCTCGACGGCGCTCAGCGCCGGGTCAGCGACCGCATTCCCGTCTACGCGCTCTACGTCGATCCGCCGCTTGGACGGGTCGGTCTGACCGAGGCCGCGGCCCGCGCCAAAGGACATTGCGTGCGGATTGGCGTTCGGCCGATGACGCGCGTCGGCCGTGCGGTCGAGAAAGGCGAAACGCGCGGCTTCATCAAGGTCGTGGTCGATCGCGACACCGACGCGATCCTCGGCGCGGCGATCCTGGGCGTCGGCGGCGACGAGGCGATCCACGGGGTGATCGAGGCGATGGCGGCGGGCGTCACGGCTTCGGCCTACACGCGCGTGACGGCGATCCATCCGACGGTTTCCGAACTTGTGCCGACAGTCTTCGGCGAGCTGTCGCCGTAAGTACCAATGACCCGACCGGAGCCGCCATGCTGCCCTGCGTCACTCTCGTCCGCCATGGCGAAACTGCCTGGAGCGCAAGCGGCCAGCACACCGGGCGCACCGACATTCCTCTTACGGAAGAGGGCGAGCGCAAGGCGCGAGGACTTCGCGAGCGTCTCAAGGGCCTCACGTTCGACAGGGTCTTCACGAGCCCGTTGCAGCGCGCGGCTCGCACCTGCGCGCTCGCCGGGTTCGGCGAGGACGCCAAGGTCGATCCCGACCTCCTCGAATGGGACTACGGCGACTACGAAGGGCGGAAGACCAACCAGATCCTCGCCGACCGCCCCGGCTGGCTCCTGTTCCGCGACGGATGCCCGAACGGCGAATCTCCGGCGGATGTGGGCCGACGCGCCGACCGCTTCGTCGCCCGCCTTCGCGCAGGGGATGACCGCGCCATCGTGTTTTCGAGCGGCCATATCCTGAGGGTCCTGGCGTCGCGCTGGCTCGGCCTCGAGCCTTCAGCGGGACGTCTCTTCAAGCTCGACACCGCGAGCATAAGCATTCTCGGCTACGAGCATGATAGGAATGAGCCGGCGGTCGCGCTCTGGAACGAGGTTTAAGGGCTGCTGCGTTATCCTTGCGACAGCGGGTCTCGGTTCAGGGCGGCCAATCGGAGAAACGCTCATGCCCTTCAGCCTCAACCGCATCGGCCAGATCGCGCTCTCGCGGTTCGCGATGTCGACGCCTCGGAAGCGTTCTACCGGGACACGCCCGGCCTTCGTCATCTTTTCAGGTTCGGTGACCTCACATTCTTCGATTGCTGCGGCGTGCGCCTCTTTATTGAGAAGGCGAACGAGGCCAGCGCGATCGGCCGCGCCTCACCCCTATACTTCACCTGCGCCGACCTCATTCTTGGCGTCCAAGAACTGAAGAAGCGCAACGTCGCGTTCACGCACGAGCCTCATCTGATCGCGAAGATGGAGGATCACGATCTCTGGATGGCTTTCTTCGAGGACCCGGACGGCAATACGCTCGCCTTGATGCATGAGGCGCCCAAAGGCTATGCGCCCCGTGGTTGAGCGACGCCCTTGGAGCCGCGCCGCTGTTTTGGCGACGCGCGGCAAAGCGCGAGTTTCGGCGTCCCTCCGATGCGATCGAGTGTGAGCCGGCGCCCCAAGTAAGGCGGCACGCCCCCGTTCCCCCGGACCAACTCATGCGCCGCCGGCCGATTTCCCGGCTTCCGGAGTCGTGAGCCGCCCGAGAAGTCCAACGAGCGCCAGAGCCTC
>Ga0213878_10000658_pt1 | contig 12634 bp, 13 predicted proteins | sample VelepicoBEBS_R02_FD_161053 | JGI IMG/M metagenome (GOLD analysis project Ga0213878, IMG submission 161053) | Vellozia epidendroides bulk soil microbial communities from rupestrian grasslands, the National Park of Serra do Cipo, Brazil - BS_R02 | ecosystem: Environmental > Terrestrial > Soil >... | reverse complement strand
ACGCTATTTCGTCAGCACCCTGCAAAGCCTGTTTCTCGCCGGTAACATTCCGGTGGTGCTGTTTATCAATACGTTGTTTTTGATTGCGTCGGCGGTGATGTTTATTGGCCTGACGTGGCTTAAAACCAAACGGCGACTGGACTAAGGAGCGACGATGTTTTATCGACTACTGACGTTAATCCGCAAAGAGCTGCAGTCACTGCTGCGTGAGCCACAGACCCGCGCCATTCTGATTATGCCGGTGCTGATTCAGGTACTGCTGTTTCCGTTTGCCGCCACCCTTGAGGTGACCAACGCCACCATCGCCATCTACGACGAAGATAACGGCCAGCACTCCGTCGAGCTGACCCAGCGTTTCGCCCGCGCGAAAGCGTTTACCCACATACTGCTGCTGAAAAGCCCGCAGGAGATCCAGCCGACGGTTGACACGCAAAAAGCGCTGCTGCTGGTGCGTTTCCCGGCGGATTTTTCGCGCAATCTGGACCGCTTCGCCACGGCGCCCATGCAGTTGCTCCTTGACGGACGCAACTCCAACAGCGCGCAGATCGCCGCGAATTATTTGCAGCAAATCGTCGAAGACTATCAGCAGGAACTGCTGGAGGGGAAAACCAAACCCAATAACAGCGAGCTGGTGATCCGCAACTGGTATAACCCGAATCTGGATTACAAATGGTTTGTGGTGCCATCGCTCATCGCCATGATAACCACCATCGGCGTGATGATTGTGACCTCGCTGTCCGTCGCGCGCGAGCGTGAACAGGGCACGCTGGATCAGCTGCTGGTCTCTCCGCTCGCCACCTGGCAGATTTTCGTCGGCAAAGCCATTCCTGCGCTGATCGTTGCCACCTTCCAGGCCACCATTGTGCTGGCGGTCGGCATTTGGGCCTACCATATCCCCTTTGCCGGGTCGCTGCTGCTGTTTTACTTCACGATGGTGATTTACGGGTTATCACTGGTGGGTTTTGGGCTGCTGATTTCCTCCCTGTGCTCAACGCAACAGCAGGCGTTTATCGGCGTCTTCGTCTTTATGATGCCCGCCATTCTGCTGTCGGGGTATGTTGCCCCGGTGGAGAATATGCCCGTATGGCTACAGGACGCGACGTGGATTAACCCGATTCGTCACTTTACCGACATTACCAAGCAGATTTACCTCAAGGACGCCAGCTTTGACATTGTCTGGCAGAGTTTGTGGCCGCTTCTGGTGATAGCGGCCACGACGGGATCAGTGGCGTACGCGATGTTCCGCCGGAAGATTGCGTAATTTTTTGTCCTTCACCAGCAGCGAAACCACCGCGGGCCCGGCCAGGATAACCACGCCAGCCAGGGCCAGCAGAAAATTGTTATGCAGCACGCGCGACAGCAACCACAGCACGATAACCGCGTTGCCGAAATACCAGGTGGTGGTGAGCTCTTCAAGGAAATCACCGATATCGCGCAGGCGCCCTTCCGGGTGGCGTTGTAAAAAAAGCATCGTCACAAGCGTAGCGCCGTACAGTGCGCACAGGCCAAGACCGACGTGCACCAGCAAGCCGCTCATCCACCCCATCACCAGGGCTGCGACAACCAGCAGATGCAATATAATCTGCCAGCAACTCAGGCCAGTTACGACACGAACATGTTGTTGCCACTTCATGGCATATCTCCCGCAGCATTTTTGACTCGTATTCAGAGTACCGGACTTTACGGAAAATTCCGTAATACCGCATCTTTTTGTGATGCCTATTACATTATTTTGTGCAGAAATGAGAGCTGACAGAAGGAATTTTGAGCAAAAAAGGCCCGAACGGCAGAATGCCGCCAGGCCTGGGAATCAGCGACGGTTGCCGAAAATACGCAGCAACATCAGGAACAGGTTAATGAAGTCGAGATACAGCGTCAGCGCGCCGAGAATCGCGTATTTACGCAGGCTGCTGTTGTCGCGGGTGTCGATCTGCTCGCCGATGGCTTTCAGCTTCTGAGTGTCATACGCCGTCAGACCGACAAAGACCACCACGCCGATATAGGTCACGGCCCACATCAGCGGTGTGCTCTTCAGCCAGATATTGACCAGCGACGCCAGTACGATGCCGATCAGCGCCATAAACAGCATTTTGCCAAAACCGCTCAGGTCGCGTTTGGTGGTATAGCCATAGAGGCTCATCGCGCCGAACATCCCGGCGGTGACCACAAAGGTGCTGGCGATGGAGCTGTAGGTATAAACGATAAAAATGCTGGCGAGCGTCAGCCCGGTCAGCCCCGAATAGAGCATAAACAGCGTGGTGGCAAGGCCCGCGCTCAGGCGCTGGACCATACCGGACAGTACGAACACCAGCGCCAACTGAGCGATAATCAGCCCAAAGAAGGTTATTTTGCTGGAGAAAACGAACATCATCACTTCCGGCGTGTTCGCCGCATACCAGGCGACGAAGGCCGTCAGCAGCAGCCCGCACGTCATCCAGCCATAAACCTGCGCCATATAGGTCTGCAGGCCCGAGCGCGCCTGCACGATAGTATCGGAACGAGGGAATCGGTCCATGATAGTCTCCTTAAATGATTATCCGCGAGGGGATAAAACTAAGCGTATCACATTCTACTGCCAACGCTTTGCCGCTTCACGATCGCTGTCGCGCGCGTCCACCCAGCGATCGCCTTCCGGCGTCGCTTCCCGTTTCCAGAACGGCGCCCGGGTTTTCAGGTAATCCATCACAAACTCACCGGCGGCAAACGCGCTGCTGCGGTGCGCGCTGGTCACACCGACGAAGACGATTTCTTCGCCTGGCCACATTTCGCCGATACGGTGGATAAGCGTCACCCGCCCGAGCGGCCAGCGGCCTCTGGCTTCCTCAACGATTTCCGCCAGCGCTTTCTCCGTCATGCCAGGATAGTGCTCCAGGGTCAGCGCTTTTACGCTGTCGCCCAGGTTGTGGTTGCGTACCTTACCGGTGAACGTCACCACCGCGCCGTCCTCATCGCGCTCGGCAAGCCAGCGATACTCTGCGCCGACGTCAAACGCAGCGGTATCGACGATAATACGGGTTTCGCTCATGTCAGCCTCCCGTTACCGGCGGGAAAAACGCCACCTCATCGCCGTCGGCGAGGGGATGATCAAACGCCACCAGCGTCTGGTTGACAGCGGCCAGCAGCTTACCCTCCTCCAGGGCCAGCGCCCAGCGGTCGCCGCGGCTGGCCAGCTGTTGGCGCAAGGCTTCAACATTGTCTGCCGCAAGCGTCTCAAACGTCAGCTTATCAGTGCCGACAAGTTCGCGCACCTGCGCGAAAAAAAGTACGTTAATCATTTGGTTGCGCCCTGAAATCTCCGGATTTGCCGCCGCTTTTCGCCAGCAGGCGAACCGGGCCAATCACCATGTCTTTTTGTACCGCTTTACACATATCGTAGATGGTCAACGCCGCCACGGATGCCGCGGTCAGGGCTTCCATTTCGACGCCTGTTTTCCCGGTCAGACGACACAGCGCCTCAATGCGCACCCGGTTATGTTCGGGCTGCGCCTGCAGATTGACTTCCACCTTGCTGAGCATCAGCGGATGGCACAGCGGGATAAGCTCCCAGGTGCGTTTCGCCGCCTGGATCCCGGCGATGCGCGCGGTGGCGAAAACGTCGCCTTTGTGGTGGCGTCCGTCAACGATCATCGCGAGGGTTTCCGGCAGCATGGTGACAAAGGCTTCAGCGCTGGCTTCGCGAACCGTCTCGGTCTTTGCCGAGACGTCGACCATATGCGCTTCACCCGCGGCGTTAATGTGAGTCAGTTGCGACATAGCTTATTTCTTTAAATGAGGATGAAAGTTACACGGCCGCGTACGCGCATCGAGCTGCGGCGCAATAATATTTTCCCAAGCGGTGCGGCAGGCTTTGGTCGAACCCGGCATGGCAAAAATCAGCGTGTTGTTCGCCACACCTGCGACCGCGCGGGACTGTAGCGTCGAGGTGCCGATTTCTTCAAACGACAGCATGCGGAACACTTCGCCGAAGCCTTCGATTTCGCGATCGAACAGCGGTAACAGCGCTTCCGGCGCCTGGTCGCCGTCGGTAAAACCGGTGCCGCCGTTAATCAGCACCACCTGGACGTCGTCGCGGGCGATCCACGCGGACACCTGCGCGCGAATGGCGTAGCGGTTTTCTTTCACAATGGCTTTATCGACCACCTGATGCCCGGCCTCATGCGCTACATCGCGCAGATAGTGGCCGGAGGTATCGTCTTCTTCGCCGCGACGGCTGGAAACGGTAAGGACCGCAATACGGGTCGGGATAAATTCAGCGCTCACCTGACTCATGGAAAAACTCCTTGTTCGTTACGGCATTAACCGCCGATATATGAGAGGTTCTGGGTAATTCCGGTATTGCCCTGATGCAGGAAATGGGTCTGTTTTTTCTGGGCCAGCGCGGTGGATATCCGCGCCTCCAGCGCCTGCTGTTGCGCATCGTCGGCCATCAGATCGCGTAGATCGACGCCGCCGTCGCCAAACAGGCACAGGTGCAGTTTTCCCGTCGAGGAGACGCGCAGGCGGTTACAGCTGGCGCAAAAGTCTTTTTCATACGGCATGATTAAGCCAATCTCTCCGGCGTAATCAGGGTGACAAAAGACCTGCGCCGGGCCGTCGCTGCGCTGTCGGAGTTGATGGATCCAGCCACGCTTAAGCAGTTCATCACGCAGCACCATACCTGAGATATGGTGCTTGCGGAACAGCTCGCTGCCCTCGCCAGTTTCCATTAACTCAATAAAGCGTAACTGAATGCGGCGCGGTTTGATCCAGGCCAGAAAGGTGTCGAGCTGGTGATGGTTCACATCGCGCATCAGCACGGTGTTGACCTTCACTTTATCAAAGCCCGCAGCGAACGCGGCATCAATACCGTCCATCACCTGCTGGAACTTGTCCTGCCCGGTAATGGCGTGAAACTGACGGGCGTCAAGGCTGTCGACGCTGACGTTGACGTGCGTCAGACCGGCATCGCGCCAGAATGCGGCGTCGCGCGCCAGGCGATAACCGTTGGTGGTCACCGCAATCTGCCGAATCACCGGGTTTTCCCGCACCGCCGCGATAATGTCGGCAAAGTCGCGACGCAGCGACGGTTCCCCGCCAGTCAGACGCACTTTTTCCGTGCCGAGCGCAGAGAAGGCGCGCGTCACGCGACGAATTTCATCGACAGTCAGGAAACCGTTATTGCTGACGCTACCGGGCTTGTAGCCATCCGGCAGGCAGTAGGTGCAACGAAAATTGCACACATCGGTTATCGACAGACGCAAATAGTAAAACGTGCGCGCGAAAGCATCAGTGAGTTGTGAGGCCATATACACCTTTCCAGATACGGGAGGCACAGTCATTTCTTCCTGTACCCTGGTGGCAACGTCGCCGTCGCCACGGCCAGAACACCATATCCGCAGACCCAGGTGCAAAGGCTCGAGTGTAGCTTCATCAGAAGCGGGTAATGCCGATAGTAGCGTGTAAATGGCGCTTTCGCCATTCCACCTTTTCGCTGTATAAACATATATATAGCGACGTGATCGTGCACTTTCGTTACAGAATACGCGTAAATAACGCTTTTGCATTGATATGTGTCATTTTGCCGGGCTCCGGGCATCGTCTTTTAGGGGTAGTTCGGATACTCTTATGGCGGCTTCAGTGATAAGGAATTTTATGCGCAATCGTACTTTTGCGGATCTCGATCGCGTCGTCGCGCTGGGCGGCGGACACGGTCTGGGCCGCGTGATGTCCTCTCTCTCTTCGCTTGGATCTCGTTTAACCGGGATTGTAACGACCACGGATAACGGCGGCTCCACCGGGCGCATTCGCCGCTCGGAAGGCGGTATCGCCTGGGGCGATATGCGCAATTGCCTGAACCAGCTGATTACCGAACCGAGCGTGGCGTCGGCGATGTTTGAGTACCGTTTTAACGGTAATGGCGAGCTTTCCGGCCATAACCTCGGAAATTTGATGTTAAAGGCGCTGGATCACCTGAGTGTGCGCCCTCTTGAGGCGATCAATCTGATCAAAAACCTGCTGAAGGTTGACGCTTCATTGATCCCGATGTCGGAAATGGCCGTTGACCTGATGGCTATCGATGTCGAAGGCCATGAAGTGTACGGCGAAGTCAATATCGACCAGCTCGCGCAGCCGCCGAAAGAGCTCTCGCTCTATCCCGCCGTCGCCACGACCCGGGAAGCGGTGCAGGCCATTGCCCAGGCTGACCTGATACTGATTGGGCCAGGCAGTTTTTATACCAGCCTGATGCCCATTCTGCTGCTGCCTGAGCTGGCGCAAGCCCTGCGGCGCACCCCGGCGCCAATGGTCTATATCGCAAACCTGGGGCGTGAACTGAGCCCGGCGGCCGCCAGCCTGACGCTGCAGGAGCGGTTGACCACCATGGAGCACTACGTCGGCAAACCGGTTATCGATGCCGTGGTCGTCGGCCCGCATGAAGATATCCGCGGCGTAGAAAACCGCGTGATCATCCAGCGACCGCTTGAAGCCAGCGACATTCGCTACCGCCACGATCGCCACCTGCTACGCGAGGCGCTGGAAGAGGCGATTCAGTCGCTGGGGTAAGCGCGTTTTCCTGCAAATGAGGACGGATGAGGGAAAGCTTAAAATCTTAAGGTTGTCTTAACACCCGGCTGTCATCATACCGTCATCATTTTACGCAGGACTCATGTGATGTCTCAATTTTGCCTGCGCCGTCCGGCGCTTGGGCGTTTGACCTATTTGGTTCTTTTTGCCCTTTATATAGCACTCTTTCTGAATATTGCGTTTTACAAACAGGCTTTCACTCTGCTGCCGGTGGACTCACTGCATAACGCGCTGGTTTTCCTTTCGATGCCGGTCGTGGCCTTTAGCGTAATGAACATTCTTATTACCCTGGCCTCATTTTTCTGGCTCGACCGCCTGCTGATCACCTTGTTTATTCTGGTTAGCGCCGCAGCGCAGTACTTCATTTTGACCTTCGGCGTGGTTATCGATCGCGGAATGATAACCAACATCATCGATACCACCCCGGCCGAAAGCTTTGCGCTGATGTCGACCAAAATGGTCGTCACCCTTCTGTTTTCCGGGGTACTGGCGGTCGCTATCGCCTGGTGGATCAACATTAAAAAGCCGATGCGGATGTGGCGCAGTATCGCTTACCGCGCGGGCAGCATTGTCGTTTCGGCACTGCTTATCGTGGTTGTCGCACTGCTGTTTTATAAAGATTACGCCTCGCTGTTTCGCAACAACAAAGAGCTGGTGAAATCCCTTAACCCATCAAACAGCATCGTCGCCGTTAACTCCTGGTATTCGCACTACCAGATGGCGAATCAACCGCTGGTGAGAATCGGTGAAGATGCGACTCAGCGTCCTGAGATGAAAGACGGCCCGCGTCGCAACCTGACGATTCTGGTGGTCGGAGAAACGTCACGGGCGGAGAACTTCTCGCTCGGTGGTTATGACCGCGACACCAACCCGCGGCTGGCGAAAGACAACGTGGTTTACTTCCCGAAAACCACCTCCTGCGGCACCGCCACGGCGGTCTCCGTTCCCTGCATGTTCTCCAATATGCCGCGCGCCCACTACGATGAAGAGCTGGCGCAACATCAGGAAGGGCTACTGGACATCATCCAGCGCGCCGGTGTTCAGGTGCTGTGGAATGAAAACGACGGCGGCTGCAAAGGCGCTTGCGACCGCGTACCGCATCAGGACATGACGGCGTTAAACCTGCCCGACATGTGCATCGACGGCGAATGCCATGATGATGTGCTGTTCCATGGCCTGGAAACGTACATCGATAACCTGAAAAGCGACGGTATCATTGTCCTGCATACCATCGGTAGCCACGGCCCAACCTACTACAATCGCTATCAGCCGGACCTGCGGACCTTTACCCCAACCTGCGACAGCAATGAAATCCAGACCTGTACGCAACAACAGCTGGTCAATACCTACGACAACACCATTGTGAACGTCGATTATGTTGTCGATAAAGCCATTAAGCTGCTGCAGTCCCGGCAGGCGCAGTTCACCACAAGTCTGGTGTACCTCTCCGATCACGGTGAATCGCTGGGAGAAAACGGCGTCTATCTGCACGGCCTGCCGTGGTCAATCGCGCCGGACACACAAAAACATGTGCCAATGCTTATTTGGTTGTCTGACGATTACCAGCAGCGCTACGGCGTTAATTACTCATGCCTGAAGAAACGCGCCGCAGAGAACGCGTATTCCCAGGATAATCTTTTCTCAACCATGTTAGGTATACTGGGGGTCAGCACCCGGGAATACCAGGCGAACGATGACATCATCGCGCCATGCAGAGGAGCATAAATAGACATGAAAGTGCTGGTTGTTGAAGACGACGGGCTATTGCTGCAAGGGCTTATTCTGGCGATGCAGAGCGAAGGATATGTGTGCGATGGCGTCACCACCGCGCACGAAGCGGCGCTGTGCCTGGCGAACGGCCACTACAGCCTGATGGTGCTGGATCTCGGCTTGCCGGACGAAGACGGACTGGATTTTCTCAGCCGCATTCGCCGGGAAAAATTCTCCCTGCCGGTGCTTATCCTGACCGCCCGGGATACCGTCAATGACCGTATCGAGGGCCTCGATACCGGCGCTGACGACTATCTGGTGAAACCTTTCGCGCTGGAAGAACTCAACGCCCGCGTCCGCGCGCTGCTGCGCCGTCACAACAACCAGGGCGATAACGAAATCAGCGTCGGCAATATCCGCCTCAACGTCACCCGCCGCCAGGTCTGGCTGGAGGAGATGCAGCTGGAGCTGACGCCGAAGGAGTACGCCCTGCTCTCGCGCCTGATGGCCAAAGCCGGCAGCCCGGTGCACCGGGAAATCCTCTACAACGATATTTACAGCTGGGATAACGAACCGTCCACCAACACCCTGGAAGTGCATATCCATAACCTGCGCGATAAAATTGGCAAATCGCGCATTCGCACTGTCCGTGGGTTCGGTTATATGCTGGTGAAATCCGGAGACATTGAGTAAGTGAAACCACCCCTTGCCCGCGAAAAATGGACGATGCGCCGTCAGCTTCTGCTGACGATTGCGACTATCCTGCTGGTTTGTCAGCTAATCAGCGTATTCTGGCTGTGGCATGAGAGCAAAGAGCAGATCCGGCTGCTGGTCGAAAGCGCCATCCACGGGCACAACAACCGCAAGCACATTGAGCATGAGGTGCGGGAAGCGGTGGCGAGCCTGCTTATCCCCAGCCTGTTGATTATCGGTCTGGCGCTGTGGATCAGCCTGCAGGCGGTCAAACGCATCACCCGCCCACTCTACGATCTCCAGCAGGAGCTGAACAGCCGCACGCCGGACAACCTGCAGCCCATCACCCTGCCGGAATCGGTCAGCGAAGTGGACGCGGTGATTACCGCCATCAACCAGCTGGTGTCGCGGCTCAATCAGACGCTGGACCGGGAACGCATGTTTACCGCCGACGTGGCGCACGAACTGCGTACGCCGCTGGCAGGCCTGAAGCTGCACCTTGAGCTCATGGCGAAGGTGCACGGCGTGAAGGTTGAGCCGCTGCTGCAGCGCCTCGACCAGATGACTGACAGCATTTCGCAGCTGCTGCAGTTAGCGCGCGTCGGCCAATCCTTTTCCGCAGGAAGCTATCAACAGGTTATGCTGATAGCCGACGTTGTGTTGCCTATGCAGAGCGAACTGGAAACCATGCTGTCCCATCGCGGGCAGACGCTGAGGGTCCCTGACGGAGAAAACGACGTTACGGTATCCGGCGATGCGACGCTGCTGCGCGCATTGTTGCGTAATCTGGTGGAAAACGCCCATCGCTACAGCCCGGAAAATTCGGTGATTACGGTCTGCGTTTCTCCTGGGTCGCTTGCTGTAGAAGACGAAGGCCCGGGAATCGACGAGGCCAAAAGCGGGGAACTGAGCAAAGCCTTTGTACGCATGGACAGCCGCTACGGCGGCATTGGGCTTGGTTTAAGCATTGTGACGCGTATTGCCCAGTTGCACGATGCGCAGTTCTTTTTGAACAATCGCAAACCGGAACCGGGCGCAAGAGCGTGGGTGAAATTTCCGCGCCGTATTCGCTAAGCCGCCGCACTTTGCCATCAGGATGCGGCGATAAACAGCTCCCGCAACTGGTGCAGCTGATCGCGGATCTGCGCGGCTTCCTCGAATTCGAGGTTCTGCGCATGCTGCATCATCTGCCCTTCCAGATCGTGGATTTTTTGCTGCAGCGCTTTCGGCGTCAGCGCCTTTTCCACCGCCTCCGTCTGGGCGGCCGTACGGGATTTACCGCGTCCTTTGCCGCGCGTTTTCGCCAGCCCCTCGCCGAGCGCCAGAATATCCACCACTTTCTTATTCAGGCCCTGAGGCACAATGCCATGCTCTTCATTGTACAAAGACTGTTTCTCGCGCCTACGCTCGGTCTCGCCAATGGCTTTCGCCATTGACGGCGTAATCTTATCGCCGTACAGAATCGCTTTACCATTGACGTTACGCGCCGCACGTCCAATGGTCTGAATCAGCGAACGCTCGGAACGCAGGAAACCCTCTTTATCGGCATCCAGGATCGCCACCAGCGACACTTCTGGCATATCGAGCCCTTCACGCAGCAGGTTGATACCCACCAGCACGTCAAACTCGCCAAGGCGCAGATCGCGAATGATCTCCATACGCTCAACGGTGTCGATATCCGAGTGCAGGTAACGTACCCGCTCGCCGTGCTCCTCAAGATATTCCGTTAAATCTTCCGCCATGCGCTTGGTCAGCGTCGTCACCAGCACGCGCTCGTTGATGGCGGCGCGCAGGCGAATTTCGGACAGCAGGTCATCCACCTGGGTGGCGACCGGGCGCACTTCGATAATCGGGTCGAGCAGGCCGGTAGGCCGCACCACCTGGTCAATCACGTCGCCGCCGGATTTCTCCAGCTCATAGTTGCCCGGCGTCGCGGAGACATAAATGGTTTGCGGCGCCAGCGCTTCGAACTCTTCAAACTTCAGCGGACGGTTATCCAGCGCCGAGGGCAGACGAAAACCGTACTCCACCAGCGTCTCTTTTCGCGCCCGGTCGCCGCGGAACATGCCGCCGATCTGCGGGATCGTCACGTGCGATTCGTCGATCACCAGCAGGCCGTCCGCCGGCAGATAGTCGAACAGCGTCGGCGGCGGCTCGCCCGGACCGCGTCCGGACAGAAAACGCGAGTAGTTTTCAATGCCCGAGCAGTAGCCCAGCTCGTTCATCATCTCAAGGTCAAACTGGGTGCGCTGGCTCAGACGCTGCTCTTCGAGCAGCTTGTTATTCGCCAGCAGTACCCGACGCCGGTCGACCAGCTCTTCTTTAATTTCTTCCATCGCCTGCAGGATGCGCTCGCGCGGGGTCACGTAGTGCGTTTTCGGGTAGATGGTATAACGCTGAATGGAAGACTCCACATGCCCGGTGAGCGGGTCGAACAGCGACAACCGCTCCACCTCTTCGTCGAACAGCTCAACGCGCAGCGCAATATCGTCCGATTCCGCCGGGAAGATATCAATCACCTCGCCGCGTACGCGGAAGGTGCCGCGCTGGAAAGCCTGATCGTTGCGGGTGTACTGCAGTTCGGTCAGCCGACGCAGAATCGCGCGCTGATCGATGATCATACCGACCGTCAGGTGCAGCATCATTTTCAGATACAGGTCCGGGTCGCCGAGGCCGTAAATGGCGGACACAGAGGCCACGACGATAACATCCCGCCGCTCGAGCAGCGCTTTTGTCGCTGAAAGGCGCATCTGTTCAATGTGTTCGTTTACCGATGCGTCCTTCTCGATGAAGGTATCGGAGCTTGGCACGTACGCTTCCGGCTGGTAGTAGTCGTAGTAGGAAACGAAGTACTCCACCGCGTTTTCCGGGAAAAACTCCTTCATTTCGCCATACAACTGCGCCGCGAGCGTTTTGTTGGGCGCCAGCACCATGGTCGGCCGCTGCAGGTTATTAATGACATTCGCAATGGTAAACGTCTTCCCCGACCCCGTAACGCCAAGCAGCGTCTGGTGCGCGAGGCCGTCCTCAAGCCCCTCTTCCAGACGGCGGATAGCCTCAGGCTGATCGCCTGAAGGACGGAAAGCAGAATGCAATGTAAACGGTTTACTCATGTACGACGACCTGGTGAAGGATAAGCGAGCAGGTGATTAATTCTACTCGTCAGACTTTATTTTGCCAATAAATTATACTGGATAAAAAAACAGTAACATATTAGGGTATCTGTGTTACCCGAAAGCGATACCCGTAGAAGCCGGGGAAATTTTCGCTGCGGCAAGATAAAACGCCAGCCCTCTTCGGTTATCCCCAGAATTTTTTTCGTTTTTAACATTTGTCAAGACGTGTCATCCATCTTTTGCGTCAGCGGGTGACACTTTTCTTACAGGCATTGCTTTTATTTAACTTACTAATAAATAAACAGAATATTCAAAAGCCGCGTTTCGCGCCAATTTAGTCGCAGGCCGCGTATTCTCTCGTATGCCACGTGTTTTCTAACTCTAATACACAAGGTTATCCACAGGAATAGTGGATAACTGTCTGCAGCCCATATGCCCTGCCCCTCCCACAAATCGAAACTCACCCGAAAGAATGAGGACAAAAAAATTTTTATCGCTATTTTTTGACTTTTATCAGCTCAACCTGAGGGTCTGAATTATGGAATACTGCTCAC
>Ga0213878_10000657_pt1 | contig 12643 bp, 8 predicted proteins | sample VelepicoBEBS_R02_FD_161053 | JGI IMG/M metagenome (GOLD analysis project Ga0213878, IMG submission 161053) | Vellozia epidendroides bulk soil microbial communities from rupestrian grasslands, the National Park of Serra do Cipo, Brazil - BS_R02 | ecosystem: Environmental > Terrestrial > Soil >... | reverse complement strand
GCGATGATGCACCGGCCAACGATGATGTCGGACGACCGAGGATCGAGATGCGTGTCAACTCCAGGTATAGCCAATGCGCCAGCACCGCTTCCTTCGCCGGGAAGTTCGTGAAGCCCTGGCCAGCAAACAAAAGGGCAAGAGGCGCGCCAGCTCCAGGTGACACCTATAGCGGCTGATGGTGGGCACTGGAGGTCGATATCCCGTTTTGAAAAGTCGACATCGTCTCAAAGCTGAGACGATGGGCGTGAGCCTGTAACTCAGATTCACCAAACCACTCTGCCGTCATGATCTGGGCAGCAAATTCACTCAAGTCATCGCCAAAGCCATACCGCTCAGCGAGGCAAAGAAAAATTTCACGGTCAGCTGGGAGGAGTTCAAAATCGCACTGGTTCATGGGGAGATAACTGGAAAATAACTGCAGCAGAATCCAGCTACATTTCTTTTTACTTGTTATAGATGTTGACTTAATTCTCTGACTTTCAGCCATTTATCTGGCATGCACCGTGTAGGAATCGAACCTACAACCCAGTGATTAAGAGTGTATGGCTGTGGGAATTTTCTATGAGCGGATATGAGCCGATATGAGCCGCAAAGTGGCTCGTGGACAAGCTTCGCGAGCCATTCTATCCTTTGCGGCACCAGCTCATGAAAGGTCACAACAGTCCAGGGATGAATCGAAAAAGTGTCCAAGCAGCGCCACTGCTTGGACACTTTTCCAAATCCGATGTCCGTTACTGGCAACGCACTGTTTTCCGTCAGAGCTACACGCGAAAGGGCCGGAGCTTCCTGACCAAATCCTGGGCGATGAAAGTGGCGCATGAGGGGCGGCGTGAGACATTTCCGCTTGGGACGTCCAACAAGGCGGCAGCTGCCGCAAGAGCGCGAGATATTTATCTATTCCTCGCGGCCAATGGCTGGGACGCAGCGGTGGCGAGATATAAGAAAACCAAACGGATCGTCGGGGAATGCAACGCTGAACGGGTTGTTACGGTTGGAGAGTATCTTGACGCCGCTTTTACAGTCTCTACGAACCGCTCGACCATTGAAGGCTACGCGATCGCCTTCCGAAAGATCGTTGCAGACCTCTTCGGTCTCTCGAATGACCCCGCAAAATTTGATTATCAATCGGGCGGTCGGAACGAATGGTTGGCAAAGGTTCATGGCATCGAACTTGGCAAGGTCACTCCGGCAAAGATCCAGGAATGGAAACAATCGTTCTTAGGGACCTCCGGGGACGACCCCCTTGCTCTGCGCAAGGCGCGAATTTCAGTCAATACATTCCTCCGGCGGTCACGTAGTCTCTTCTCGCCCAGATTGCTGCGGCAACTGCAACTGAAGTTGCCTTCTCCCCTGCCCTTTGACGGCGTCGAGTTCGAACCCCGCCAGAGCATGAAGTACCGCAGCGACTTCAATGTTCTCGACCTGATCAAACAGGCAAACAAAGAGCTCAGACCCTCAGATCCTCCCGTTTATATGATCTTTCTCCTCGGCGTCGCTGCGGGCCTAAGAAGGAAAGAGATTGACCTTCTGGAGTGGCCGGCATTTCGGTTCAAGGAAAACGCTATCCGGGTTGAGCCGACCCAATTTTTCCATCCAAAGTCTCAAGATTCGATAGCTGAAATCCAGGTGGATCCCGAAGTGATGGCAGTCTTCCGGGAGTCCCACAAAAAGGCAAAAGGCGCTTTTGTGATCCCATCCGGCCGGCCGCCGAAGACCGTCGCTAGAGGAGACTATTATCGGTGCGAATCACATTTTGACAGGCTGAATGCCTGGCTCCGCAGCAAAGGCGTCAACACGCAAAAGCCACTCCATACTCTGCGGAAGGAGTACGGTTCACTGATCAATAAGGCGCACGGCATCCATGCCGCCAGCAAGGCCCTAAGGCACGCCGATATCAGTGTAACCAACAATTTTTACACCGATTCCAGGGCGCGAGTAACGCCGGGACTGGGCAAATTGTTTACGTTAAAGAAACCGACCAAATTGTCTTGACGCCCCAGGATGGCTTCCGTTGTCGAAGAGAGGGAAACAAGCGGTGCCCGAGAGTGACGACGCCAAGGAGACAGGAGTATATGCCTTCGGATCATAGGGTTGCAGGTTCGAGCCCTGCCGGGTGCAAAGCTCAGATTCAATAGCTTACGCATCGTTCTGTCGCAATCGCGATCTACTGCTTGGACACTTCTTGGACATTTTTGGAGACGAGCGGGACAATGAGAAGTGTGGGCTAGTCGACGGACTTCTGAGCTGTATGCTCGAATTTGCAATCACGGCGTAGCACTAAAAATTTGAAGGCAGTAGGCTTCGAGTGTGAGGTATTGCCAGTCCACTTGGTTTGCTTTGGCGCATATCAATTTGTGCGGTTGAAACCCATCCCGCGCGTCCAATTCAGAGCGTATCAAAGAGAAACTCGGCTCGAACCTGCCCGAGCCAAGCCTTTGAGTAATGCTTTTTCAGCGCCGGATTTTTTCCACACTGCCCAGCGATTTCTTCAAGGGATATCAAACGGTCTCCTAGTCCCAGCTGGCAAGCGGTTTTCACGGCAGCTTTGTCGGCAGTTGTCAAAAGCAGCGATCTCGGATTTTCCGATGCCACCAAAGCTAGGAGATCTCGCTCGCCGGGATCCAACGCGGGAAGAGACGGAGCCCTCGATGCAGCCTGAAGGAGCTGAACATCGGTGACCCTATTGATCGTCGTCTTAGCCGAGAATTCTTCCATATCAACCGTAACGTATCCTTCTCGCCTCTGATCGCCCGTTTGTATCTCAATCCGAACCATCTCGACCGTTCGCACGTCGAAGCGCTCCAGTATGTCTAACAGACAACCGGTGCGCTGTGCCTCAAGCACGACATTCGTGTCGACGTAAATGACCTCGCGAGGCGACGGCATCGAACGCTCACAAGTCGAAGGGTGGTGTCAGGCCGTGAGCATCGAATAACTCGCCCAGGTCCTCTATGGTGACCTCCAATAAAGAGGCCAACCGGCGTACAGATAGTTCTCCGCGATCGATAGCCCAACCCATTTTTTCCATAAATCGCCGAGAAAACGCTGCCGGAACTTCGCGCTGGCCAATTTCGTTTGCCGAACTAAGAATTAAGCGCTGGTCATCTATATCGCTTAGATCGGCCTTTTTTAGAAGATCGAGGCATAACAGGCGCCATTTCAGAGCTATCGGTGTGACTCGAAGGCGCTTTGCCACAGCCTTCAGCCAATCGTGAACGTCGGCTTCCTCTGGCCGCGCCTCCCAGTGGTGCTCAACAAGCGCCCTTGGCATAAGGAGAGATCCTGCGAAGTTGTCCGCCAATTGCTCTATCCGCTTATCCTTGTAGCCCTTAGATTCTGTCTTGTCGACACGTCGCGGCGGCAAAGCCTGCCAAGTTAGGACATGGAAGATTTCATGCGCTAAATCAAAGTTGCGCCGTCCTCGGTGTTCTTGACGGTTAATCAGAATGACATCTCCTGATTGAAGCTGACACGCGGCACCGGAGATGGCTTCGGGCATGTCTACATCCAAAATAAGGAGGTCAAGATGGTCTTCGACAGTCTTCCTGAGAGTCTCCGAGGGTACGTCCCCTAACCTCCAGAGCTTGCCGAGCTCCTCGCCAGCAGCCTGAGCGTCTTCATAGGAGCTATGTTCGTCAATAGCCAAGCGGAACCGCAGCGGGTTAGGTGTCTGTTCGCTCTTTGCAGCAAAGTGCCTCCACAAAGCTATCCAGTGGCCAGCGCGTTCCTGGAATTGCTGAAGGGATGCTTCGTCGACTTGGCCCGCTCGAAACGTGAAATTGCCTTCTCCAATAAGGCGAAACGGGTCCGTGAAGAAATCAAGCGACTGGCCCGTAACCGAAATTAGTCGGATCATTTCTTCTACAGCTACTCGTCGATGGCCAGCTTCAATGGCTTGAATCGTTTGTCGGTCTCTAAAACCAAGTTTATCAGCCATCTGCTCCTGGCTGAGGCCGATTCGATCGCGAGCATACGCAACTCGGCGACCGAGATCGGGCAGGACCAGACCTCCAGAAGTTTGTTCCACGAATTGAAAATATGGCACAATTCAAAGAAAGCAAGACTTTCTTGCATTTTACACATTGCAATGCTAGGAATTGCCCGGTGAAATTTGTTCAAAAGTGGATTTTCAATAAGGACCAGTCGGCAATCCTGTTGTGGGCCCCACGGGAAAAGCCTCCGGTAGTCGTAAGAATCGCATGTCAAACCGTTCTCCAGGTAAGCGGCCAGCAAGACGTAGATTGTCGTTCGTGGGCCGACGCCGAGCCAAACGTCGAGATTTTGATCGAGATCGCATCCCGGCTATTTGAGCAGGGTCGGTACGTATATGAGCAGAATGTTCGGATAGTTCAGATTTGCGATACTGATTTAGAGGCCCACCGCGATCGGTTCCGTCGTACCTGCGATGTTCGTCCCAGATTCGTGCATTTTTGAGCGCCGCAAGCACGCCCACTTAACCGTATCCGAAGTTATCGAATTCTGGTCGGAGGTCGCACGCCCTTCATCCGATGGGGTTCCGTTTGCTCTCTAAAGGAGAAATCGCTTACAACTCTGTTGAAAGTCTTATGCCGATTGAACAAGTCTCTTCGCCCGCCGGTGGTTCAGCCGCTGCGATTGGAATGGAGTTTCAACATCGTGTTGCTGCTTGCTTAGCTGTACGAATTCTCGCGGACACCAATGCTGGTCCTCTTTGGGACTGGCCGAGTGAGTCAACTATCGAGTTCATTCGGTGCGAGACTGAGCAGCCGGTCGACGACATAATGGTCGGAAGCTCGGACGGCCGGCTGGCCTTCATTCAAGTCAAACGCTCGATTTTGCAGGAACGTAATGGCGAGTCACCTTTCGCCAAAACCATTACCCAGTTTGTCCGGCAAGCGCTTCGACCACCCGTACACGACAATAGGCAGCTACGCCCTTGGGACAGAACGTTAGACTATCGCAATGACCGCCTTGTTCTGGCGGTAGGACCGACCTCATCCAGCACAGTCACGTCAACGCTTGCCAGCGTATTAAGGAAGACTCGTTCGCTTCGTCAGGGCGACTCTTTCGAAGAAGCGGCACACTCTCTAGCAGAGAAGAAGACGCTTCATATCACTTGCGATCACATTCGGGCAGCATGGCTAGCTTACTCCGGAACTGCACCGTCCGACGACGACGTTCGAAAGCTGCTGTCCGCTACTTACGTCCTGGTATTTGATGTTGAGCAGGGTGGCAGAGACGAGCGAGAAGCAACAGACACAATTCGGACCGCGATTCTCATAAGACCTGAAGAAGCGCAAGCCGCATGGGCAACCCTCATCAACGAATGCTCTAGCCTCGCAAGTCGGCGTGGCGGTTCAGACCGCCCTCAGCTTCAGAAATCCTTGGCTGGTGTTGGAATTAGCATTCGGGCCGCGCGGAGCTATCAAAACGATATTCAAAGACTAAAGGATTACTCTTTGGATACGATTAATGCGCTCGCTAATTTTGCGAGCATTTCGGTCTCCGATGAAAAAATCGCAATTCAGCGGCCGTCCACCTTTGAGCTGCGAGCGGCAGCCGAGTTAGGATCGCTCCTTGTGACGGGAGAACCAGGCCTGGGAAAGTCAGGCGCTCTCCATGATTTGGCTGCCGCTCTTCGGGCCGATCGTCACGACGTCCTCGTAGTTGCAGCCGATCGGGTGGGATCTTCAAGCGCGGCCGCCCTGAAATCAGAGCTAGGACTTGAGCACTCGCTTTCTGACGTAATTGAAAACTGGCATGGTGATGGGTCAGCTTTCTTAATTACAGATGCTTTGGATGCGGCTCGGTCGGAATTTGGGATACGAATGTTCAAAGAGCTGATTGAAGCGGTTCTTCAGCGGAAGGGACGTTGGCGTGTTGTAGCTTCCATTCGCAAGTTCGACCTACGTTACAATCCCGGACTACGTAGTTTATTTAGCGCCCAACCGTTATTGCAATCTCAAGACCCAGAGTTCCCCGGCACCAGAGTTTTCTTGGTACCTCGGCTCGGCGATGATGAGATCTCACAACTAAAAAGCCAATCTGAGCCGATAGCGCAGCTTATAGATGCGATTGACAGAGGACCTAACCAAGAAATGCGACAGCTCATTCGCATCCCCTTCAACTTGCGGCTCCTGGGTGAGCTGATCGGCGAAGGGCTCACCCTTGAGGAAATAACCCCGATCAAGACTCAACTAGAACTGCTCGATCGATACTGGCAAGAACGGGTTATCCGGGCTGATCGCAGGGGAGATTCTCGAGAGGCGCTTCTTAGGCAGGCAGTAATAAAGATGGTTGAAAATAGGGCTTTGCGGATTCCACGCGTAGATCTTGTTCTAGATACTGCTTCGGGTCCGATATTAGACGATTTACTTAGTTCGCATCTGCTACAGGAGCATCAAATCTCCTTGTCCCGTCCAGATCGTTATACATTAACGTTTCCGCATCATTTGTTATTCGATTATGCCGTTGCGCGCCTCCTTTTCCGGGGGGATCGGGCAAGACTCGTACAACAAATAGCCGCTGACCCGGAGCGCATCGTCGCCTTCCGACCAAGCTTGGCTCTTCACTTTAGATACGAGTGGGAGTTGGACAAGGTCAAGCGGTCAGGATTTTGGGAACTCGTATTTAGACTCGCGGAGTCGCCGAACATCCCTTTGATAGGAAAGATAATCGGTCCCACAGAGGCCGTAGAATTGTTCCAGCGAACTCAAGACTTCGAATCGCTCTTGGAGAGAGTCGGTGAAGAGCAGCGGCAGACCACAGTTGCTGACACCGCGAAGAACTCTGTACTCTATCTCATAAGGGCGCTCGCGGCACGTCGCTTGCCTAGCGAACGACTTGTTGGACCAAGAGCACAGCCGTGGTGTCAACTCGCTGCAATGCTTTCTCAGTATGTTGAAGCGTTGGCTCATCCTTTGGGTCAACTCCTCGATCTACTATTTAGTCATGCGCAAGATCTTACATTTGAACAATCTAGGCTCGTAAATTTAGGCGCGAGACGCCTCCTAGACCATGTTTGGAGCGATGAAAGGAACTATCATCCCGCTCTAGTCCGCGACGGTCTCGTTGGTGTATGCAGGACCTTCCGGGTTGACGTCCAACAGTCGTCGAAGGCACTGCGGGCTATCCTTCGATCGGAACACGTCCGACAGTATGGACATCACGAATTCTTTTATTTAGCACAAGAGATCCCAAAGCTCCTGGCACTGGACCCTGAGCTCGTTGGCGAGCTCTACAAGACTGCTTTCCGAGAATTCAACGACAGCGAGACCACAACAATGCTAGGTGGTCCGAGCCGAATTATGTCGTTGGTATCCAACGTCCGCCAGGATTGGCAAGGGAACTTCTACCAGTTGGCCGGAGTTTATCCCGACTTCTTGAACAGCGCACCGATGACCGCAGTCCGCGCTCTCCTCGCAGTCGTAGAGACTTGGACAGCGCGAGAGCACGCTACTCCCTCTGGTAGCATAGAGGAGCAGAGCTTTCTTTTTCGCGGCCTGCAATGCACCATTCGGACTGATTATTGCGCGATTTGGGATTCCGGCAGTCGCGCTGGCTTCGATTATCCGATTCAGATGCTCAATACTTTCAAAGCGTATATCGAAGGCTTGGAGCCCCACGACGCTCCACTAATCGGTGATCTACTTACTCTCGTTGCCAACACGAACATTTATGCTGTGGTTTGGCGCCGTTTGCTATGGTCCGGAGTCGAGCGTCCGCAAACTCTCGGCATCGAACTACGGGAAATGCTTTGGCAGATTCCCATCTTAACTTCGCGGGATACGACTGAGGCTGCGGGGGCTTTGATTGCTGCAGTCTTTGCTCGCCTGTCAAATGAAGATCGGATCCGTATCGAGCAAAGTATTCTCGCGATTCCTCCTAACCGACTAAGAGACGGGACGGAAGCCCATCTAACTCGCGATCGTCTCCTTGGCTGTATACCATCTGAATTGATTGTTACGTCACAGGCTGATGAGACTCGTAAAAGGTTGGAAGCTACAGGTGGGCCGCCGCCGAATGAACCTTTGTTTAAGATAGGGGAGGCAAGCTTTAAAGAATTTACCGCAGCAGAATATCTAAGAGAACAGGGTGTCCCGGTGGATGAACCGGTAAATCGAAGAATTCTCGATTTGGTCGCTCCGATCAAAAGATTTTGCGAGCAGTACCTCAATCAAGCGCCTCCCGACGAACAGCTTGTTACGCTCCATCCACAAATGTTGCAGTTAGCAGAAGCTATCCGTACCGCCGATCGGGATGGCGCTCACGCAGAGCAGAAGGAGTATGCGTTGGGCTACCTCGTGCAAGCCTGTTCTCGAATCGTGACTCGCCAAAATTTGAAAAAAGGCGAAGCATCGGTGGAATTTGCCCGGCAAGTTCTGCTCGACGTTACTGCGAACGCCGCCACTGAAGACTCGCTTCAAACAAGTGATTCGTTTGATCGGTCTCCATCATGGGGCAGTCCACAGTCCTTCGTTGATGCAGCTAGAGGTCTAATTTTCCTCGCGGCTAGTCCCCCATTCTCCGAAGAAAGCATTTTTAAGGCGATTGAACGTCTGAGCAGGAACGCGGCGCCGGCCGTGCGTTTACAAATCGCAGGGAATCTTCACCTCCTGGAGCGGACTGGGCCAGAGAACATGTGGAGGCTAACAGCTTCTATTTCTAAAGACGAGCCCAGCCGGGCGGTTCTGCAGGCTTACGCCATTTCAATTTCTAATCTGGCAGGCAAATACCCGGAGAGAGTCGTACCGCTGATCGAGCGGATGTATGATGGGGTCACAAGCGGAACTGGTTACGAAGCGGTTCGATTAGCCTGTTTTAACACCTTCCTTGGACTCTATCTGTGGCGTGGGTTCCCGGCATGCGAACGCCGAATCATATCCGTAGTTGATGCACCTTGGGATTATTCAGAAACAGCGTCACACCTGGCTCATACTATTCGGTATGAGCTCATAAGAGGCCCCACAAGTCCGAGCGATCCGCAACAGGATGCCGTACGGAAACGAGCTTTTTTGATAATAAATCGACTTCTTCAGTCCAGCACCACAGAGCTCAACCGATTGTGCGAAGAATATAAGGATTCCCCGAATTCAATCCCGCAAGAGATCCAAGCCCGCATTAAAGTCATCCGTCAATGCGTAGACGCGATCGCTCACCAGGTTTATTTCGCATCTGGGGCTTTTGATCTGCAACAAAATCAACCAAAGGAGGTTCCCGATCGTGAGCAGCGAGAACGGTTCCTTAAGGAAGCCTCACCTACATTCGATCAGCTGGCAGCGAGTCGCCTGACTAGCGTAGCTTACAATCTCGCAGCGACTCTTGAATCTCTAATGGAATTCGATCCCCCAGCTGTGTTTCTCCGGCTTCGAAACGTTATTGTCGATGCGCAATCCGATGGACTCCAGTTCGAATCGCTGGCAGTGGATGTGGTAGTTAGGACAGTCAAACGTTTTCTAGCAGAGTATAGGGCAGTTTTGCGCGACCGCAGCGACTGCCGCGTAGCATTGGTCGACATTCTGGACGTGTTTGTTAGGGTCGGCTGGCCGGCGGCGCAGGAGCTCACCTATAGTTTAGAGGAAATTTTCCGGTGAGCCGCTTTCCGAATGCGAATGACGGTCAGCAGTTCTTTCGGAATGAACTGCGAAAATTCAATGAACATCACAAATCAAAGATAGAACAGATCCGACGCAAGTACTCTGATAATCCGCTAAATCAAACTCCGCCAGAGCTCGACGACTTGCTAGAGGCGCACGTGCGCAGGTATTTAATCGATAGATTACTTATCTCTCTTAATTGGAACATATTGGCTGAAGACAATTTTGAGGTCACGAATCTTGTTCCGGAGGCACCGATTGTTTCCGCTACACACAGGACGACCCGATATCTCGATTATCTCGGGATGGATCGAGAAACTGGCGGCGCTCTCCTGATAGTAGAATCGAAGAGGCTCGGTTCCCCGTTGCCAGCACTCAAGAAAAGGCTAACGACGGGCGCTGGAAAATCACCAGAGTTGGACGTCGCGCATGCAATTCTCGCGGGGCTCATAGGAGATGAACTACTCAATAACTGGGGTGAATGGCTCGCCACTCTTAGGGATTACTTTCTCACCGTAGAGCAAAGGGGCGATTCGACTCCGCGCCGCGTTGTTATCACCGATGGCAACTGGTGTATCGTCTTCCGCGAACCAAAAACGACACTGCTCTTTCCAGATCGTTCAACACACGATCACATCTCCATCTATCTCCCTACTGAGTCAGAAGACATTGGCGCGGCATTTGAGGCTAACTTCATCCGAATATTCGAGTCCCTAGAATACGGCTGTGTACTCGGTCAGATCCGGGCTTTGACCCTTAGTGACCTAACTTTCCAAGTTCCTCCCGGAAAGCAAACAACGATGATCCGCGGGTTACACCTGAAATATTTTGAGGTCGAGGAACTCTATCAAACCACTCCTCGAATACAGATATCCCCTCTTTTGTTTATCCGCGTGGAAGGTGGGGAATGGATCAGATTGGAAGCGAGAGAGCCTGAGGACGTGCCAACAGATGAAGATCAATTGGTCGAACATATCAATACTGTACAGGCAAAGGCTGAGGAGTTTGCGGATGCCGTTACGCACGCATTGCAAGCCAAGCCAATCTGGTTGTCAATCGAGGATCATTATCTTGACCCAGCTTCCTTTGACCAACTCAAGGGAGTAACTGAAACCAGGCAGAACGAATTCATTCTTTTAACCGGCACCGACAGTCACTTCCTTCGAAGAACTCCTACCGTCATCGGGTGTCCGTTTCACGATTGGTATAAAATCGGAAACAAGAATCAGCGCCACCCTGCGCTCGCCCCGTTGTCGATTCCAAGCACGGAACAACGCGCGTTCTTCATAGCACCTGGCTCGCACCACTGTGCACACCACCAGGTTCACGCAGCTAAGTCATCGCAGATTACCGAGGCAAACCGTCCCCGCTGCGGCTCTAGAAGCGGGGCCAACCATACGGCGTTTTGTGAGATATGGCCATTTGAAAGGCACCTTTGTTGTCGGACGTGCATTTTCGAAGACGTTTGTACAAAGACTTCCGTTTTCAATTTGCCCTGCGGCAGCTAAGACTCTTGCATACGGAGCTGAACTCTGGCCCGTTGCAACTAGCCTCAAAGAGTTATTCAAAGAGCGTGATCGACCATAAAACAACCGTCGGCTGAGCATCCCGACGCAAATGACAGAAGTGCCCAGATAAGCGGACATTTTCGTCGATTAGCGAACGAAGGATATCGTGCTGATGCGCTTCAAAAAGTCGCCGTACGTGTTCGCTATTTTCTGGTTTCTTTGGTAATCCTTAACGTTGATAACGACTAGGTTGTGCTGAGATGGAACTGAAGGCAAGGAACACGAATTTGCGAGATACCATGGTGCCTGGCAGTACAGGTGCAGAGCACTGACCCTATCGGAGTAATCACTGATAGTTATTTGAAGGCCATTCCATGCTTTAATGAATTGTCTTACAAACGCCTTCTCCATTTCCTCCGGTGAAGGAAATTGAGAACCGGTGAGAGCTGGGACAACGGTCTGGGTAAGATCGAGCGCCACGATTCCTTTGGTACTTGGATTTGCGGCAACTAAATCTGAGGTTTCTATTTGATATGCGGCCTTGGCGTACGCATCGCGAAGCGTCCTGTCTTTACGCGGTCGTTTGCATTCTATGATTAGAGGGTTGTGGTGAAGAGAACATACCAAGTCATGCCGTGGGTGGAGCTGCAGGTTGTTAATCCTTACTCGCAAAAGAAGGGCCGCGATTACAAGTTCAAATTGAATGTCTCTTGAGTCGCCTGTTACATCGTCTTGAAGAAGTTCCGGACCTCGGACGATACTTTGAAATCTGGTTTTTAGCCGTGGATCATCAAAATCCCGGAGTGATTCATAAAGATAAATGAGTTCGGCTACCTCAAGATGAACCTGATCAAGATATGCTGCATCTCGTGATTTCATCAAAGCTTCGATCTGGTTGCCTTCGAGGGCAGCTCGGTAGCTTGAGAGCAATTCGAGATACTTAAGGACGCGGGATTCGTTAAACTTAATCCCTTTGGATTCACCCCATTGCACGAATTGAGATAACTTGTCGTGAAAGTTTTTTATGAGGTTGAGAGGAAGCGGCATTTTTTCTGGTTCTAATGATATCATGTCGAAGAGAAAATTTTCGGGTGCCACGTCTGGAGGACAAGACTTTCTCTCCGGCAGGCCGCAAAAGCGGTCTCTTCTCTCACTTTCCTCTAGGCTGCGCTTCGCCTAAGACCACTCATCTCCTGAATAGTGTCTAGCCGCAGCGGATGTGATTCGAACCCTCGGCCGGCACCTGGCGTAAGAGTACCGTCTGCGGCTTAAACGGCCTTCGCCCTCTCTCGGCAAGCCTCGGGGTGCCCTCCATTTAAATCCTCGACCCGTCTCGGCGAGCTCGCGGCTCTTGCGCTTGCTGCCTCTTTCCGTGGGTCGCTTTGCTTCGCTTCGCTTTCGGCCGAAAAATATGTCACAACATATTTTTCAGTTCGAAAGCGAACTTCAAAATAGTTCCCAAGAGGCTGCTCCTTCGTCGCCGAGCCTCTCCCCTACGGTCTCAGAGAAACTCGAGCGCTATGGTTCTTCGGCACTTTCAGGGGTTGAACATCTGACCCT
>Ga0213878_10000656_pt1 | contig 12647 bp, 10 predicted proteins | sample VelepicoBEBS_R02_FD_161053 | JGI IMG/M metagenome (GOLD analysis project Ga0213878, IMG submission 161053) | Vellozia epidendroides bulk soil microbial communities from rupestrian grasslands, the National Park of Serra do Cipo, Brazil - BS_R02 | ecosystem: Environmental > Terrestrial > Soil >... | reverse complement strand
CACACCCGCGTAGTGCACCGGTACAATGACCCGGGTTTTGTCGGTGATCGCTGCTTCAATCAGCGTTTCGTCGATATTCATGGTGTCGCGGCGGATATCGACAAACACAATCTTCGCCCCGCGCAGCACAAACGCATTGGCGGTTGAAACAAAGGTGTAGCTCGGCATGATCACTTCATCGCCAGGCTGAATATCCAGCAGCAGCGCCGCCATCTCCAGCGAGGCGGTACAGGACGGCGTCAGAAGCACCTTGGCGCTGCCGAAACGCTGCTCCATCCACTGCTGACAGCGGCGCGTAAAACCGCCATCGCCGCAGAGCTTGCCGCTGCCCATTGCAGACTGCATGTAGTCGAGTTCGGTGCCTACCACCGGCGGTGCGTTAAATGGGATCATCATGTCACCTGTATAGCCAGTAAGCGGTGCTGACGATATTCGCCCCGCTTTGAATGTAACGTTTAAGTGCGGCGGTATTGCTCATCTGGGTCGCCACACGCAGCGTTGAAAGCCCTCGCTGGTGCGCCCAACCTACCGCCGCATTCATCAGCGCTTCGCCCGCGCCGCGCCCGGCGAGCAGGCCGATACGCGCTTCGTCGCACGCCAGTTGACGCAGCGAAACAAAGGCGGTGATATCGCCCGCCGCATCGCGAAACACCAGACACTCGTGATCAAAGGTGCCGCGTACGGCATTTTCAATCCACTGCGCGTAGAAGCGCCCGCTGGCGTCATCGGCATACCAGGGCGCACGGAAACGGCTGAGCGCAAAGGCCCTGGCAGCCAGTTCGCGCAGCTGCGGGATATCCCGCGCTGTCGCAACCTCTGCCCGCGTGTCGCCGCGCTCCCTGACCGGCAGGGCCAGATCGGCTTCACCTTCGACCAACTGGAACCCGAGATGCTGTAGCGCATCAAGTTGTTCCACCTGCGAGGCGGGGATTTTGGCCTGCACCCGAGCCCAGGGCGACAGCGCCTCTGGCGTCACCACCGGCGCATGCTCCGCAAAACGCAGGATGCTGCTGTTAGTCGCAAAGAACTGGTTTTCCCAGCTCAGTGGTTCAATATTGGCGAGGACGAGCACGGAGTAACTCCAGCAAATATTGACCGTACCCCGTTTTAACCAGTTGACTTGCGGCACGCTTCACGCCCTCATCATCCAACCAGCCATTACGCCAGGCAATTTCTTCCAGACAAGCGATTTTAAAGCCTTGACGCTTTTCCACAGTCTGAACAAACATGCTTGCTTCAATCAAACTATCGTGAGTTCCGGTATCAAGCCAGGCAAAACCACGGCCAAGCAGTTCGACTGTTAAAGCCCCTTCATCAAGATACATCTGGTTGATTGAGGTAATTTCCAGTTCACCTCGTTCAGAAGGCTTGACTCGCTTCGCGTACTCCACAACGTTATTGTCGTAGAAATATAATCCTGTAACGGCCCAGTTAGATTTTGGTTGCTTTGGCTTCTCTTCCAGCGAAATTGCCTGGAAATTATCATCAAACTCAACGACGCCGAAACGTTCTGGATCCATCACCTGATAGCCAAATACCGTGGCGCCGGATGTCCTTGATGCCACACTTCGTAACTTTGGACTAAAGCCTTGCCCGAAGAAAATGTTATCCCCTAACACCAGACAAGTAGGTTCCCCGGACAAAAATGTTTCACCGATGATAAATGCCTGTGCCAATCCATCCGGACTCGGTTGCTCAGCGTAATGAAGAGAAATACCAAACTCAGAACCATCACCCAGCAAGCGCTGAAAATAGTTTTTATCCTCTGGGGTTGTGATGATTAAAATCTCGCGGATCCCTGCCAGCATTAATACCGACAGGGGATAATAAATCATGGGTTTGTCATAAATCGGCAGCAGTTGTTTTGACACACCGCGCGTGATGGGATGCAACCGGGTCCCTGATCCTCCCGCCAAAATGATGCCTTTCATTTGCTCTCCCCGGCGTTAACCTTTCAGACCCAAACGCTCACCCTGATAGCTACCATCAAGCACCTGCTTCCACCACTTATCATTAGACAGGTACCACTGCACTGTCTTACGCATGCCGCTTTCAAAGGTTTCTTTCGGTATCCACCCCAACTCGCGTTCTATTTTTGCAGCATCAATAGCATATCGAACATCGTGGCCTGGGCGGTCAGTAACAAAGGTGATCAAATCCTGGTAATGAGCGACACCTGCGGGCTTCTGCGGCACAAACTCTTCCAGCAGTGCGCAGACCATGTGCACAACCTCAATGTTTTTGCGCTCGTTATGCCCACCGATATTGTAGGTTTCACCTGCCTGACCCCGCGTCGCTACCTGATATAAAGCCCGTGCATGGTCTTCTACGTAAAGCCAATCTCGTACCTGCTGACCATCGCCATAAACGGGTAGCGCTTTACCCGCCAATGCATTAAGAATCATCAAAGGAATGAGTTTCTCCGGGAAGTGGTATGGCCCGTAGTTATTGGAGCAATTCGTGACCAGTGTAGGTAAACCGTAGGTTCGTGACCAGGCTCGTACGAGATGATCGCTACCTGCTTTTGACGCTGAATAGGGACTACTTGGTGCATAAGGCGTTGTTTCAGTGAAAAAGTTATTGCTATTGTGCAAATCGCCATAGACTTCATCAGTTGAAATATGATGGAAGCGAAAGTCCCTTTTTTTTCCATCAGGCAAGGTGCTCCAAAAGGAACGAGCGGCTTCCAGAAGCGTGTAAGTACCAACAATGTTGGTTTCAATGAACGCAGCCGGACCGTCAATAGAACGATCAACATGACTCTCTGCCGCAAGATGCATAACGCACTCTGGCTGATAGGTGGCAAATACCTGGTCCAGCACCTGCCTTTCACAAATATCCACTTGTGCAAAAGCAAATCTCGGGTTCCGGGCAACAGGTGCAAGCGATGCCAGGTTGCCGGCATAAGTCAGCTTATCAACAACCATCACGCTATCAGTCGTTTCGTTAATGATATAACGAACAACCGCAGAACCTATAAATCCTGCCCCACCGGTTACCAGTATCCTGCTCAACGCCATACCCCCTTGGTATCGACAATGAACGCCTGTTCTACGCGGTCGCCGCTGACGGCCTTAAATGCTTTATGGTCCACCAGCATAACCAGCACATCGGCTGAACGCAGCGCCTCTTCCAGAGAGACGAACGTGCACAGTCCCTCCAGTTTCACTGGCAGGCGATGTACATTAGGCTCTACCACCTGGGTCGTCCCGCTGTGCCAGCGCGCAATCTGCCCGGCGATTTCCATCGCCGGGCTTTCGCGTAAATCGTCAATATTCGGCTTAAAAGAGAGGCCAAAGCAGGCGATGGTCAGTTCGTTCGCCCGTTTTCCGCTGGCCATCAGGCAGTCCGCCACGGCGGATTTCACCTGGTTAATCACCCAATGCGGCTTATGATCGTTCACCTCACGCGCGGTGCGAATCAGCTGCGCCTGTTCAGGATTTTGCGCCACAATAAACCACGGGTCGACCGCAATACAGTGGCCGCCGACGCCCGGCCCCGGCTGCAGAATGTTGACGCGCGGATGGCGGTTGGCGAGGCGAATCAGCTCCCACACGTTAATGCCCTGATCGGCGCAAATCAGCGACAACTCATTGGCAAACGCGATATTGACGTCGCGGAAGCTATTTTCCGTGAGCTTGCACATTTCCGCCGTTCGCGCGTTAGTGATAACGCATTCGCCTTCCAGAAAAATATTATACAACTCGCTGGCGCGCGCCGAGCACGCTGGGGTCATACCGCCAATCACCCGATCGTTCTTTATGAGTTCGACCATCACCTGCCCCGGAAGCACACGCTCCGGGCAGTAAGCGATATTCACATCGGCCAGTTCCCCCACCTGCTGCGGGAACGTCAGGTCCGGACGGATTTCCGCCAGCCATTGCGCCATCTGCTCCGTTGCGCCCACCGGTGATGTTGATTCGAGGATCACCAGCGCGCCTTTTTTCAGTACTGGCGCTATCGATTTTGCGGCGGCTTCAACGTACGCCATATCCGGTTCGTGATTGCCCTTAAACGGCGTCGGTACGGCAATCAGCCATGCATCCGCTTCAACCGGCGTGGTGCTGGCGGTCAGATAACCGCCGGTCACTGCGGCTTTCACCGCCTTATCAAGCTCCGGTTCAACAATATGGATTTCACCACGATTAATGGTGTCTACTGCATGCTGATTGATATCTACACCCACCACCTGTTTACGCCGTGATGCGAACGCTACCGCAGTTGGTAGCCCGATGTAGCCCAGGCCAATCACAGAGATGGTCGAAAAATTCATAACGTTACCTGATTATTTTTAAGTGCTGACAAAATGCGTGCGCAGGCTTGTCCGTCGCCATAAGGGTTATGCGCGCGGCTCATCGCCTGGTATTCCTTGTCGTCGCGAAGTAAACGCGTGACTTCGTCGACAATACGTTGTGTATCGGTCCCCACCAGACGCACCGTTCCTGCATCGATGGCCTCCGGGCGTTCGGTCGTCTCGCGCATGACCAGAACCGGCTTGCCGAGCGACGGCGCCTCTTCCTGAATGCCGCCGGAGTCGGTGAGAATAAGCCACGCGTGGTTCATCAACCAGACAAACGGCAGATAGTCCTGGGGCTCAATCAGAACCACATTCTCCACATGGCCCAGAATACGGTTTACCGGTTCGCTGACGTTCGGGTTGAGATGTACCGGGTAGACAACCTGCACATCAGGATGGGTCGTGGCGAGCGTCGCCAGCGCCTGGCAAATATGCTCAAAGCCGCTGCCGAAGCTTTCCCGGCGGTGGCCGGTGACCAGAATCGTCTTTTTACCGTTATTGAGGAACGGATAGCGCGCCGTCATCTCCGCGCGCAGCGACGCTTCGCTCAGCACGCTGTCTCGAACCCAGAACAGGGCGTCGATCACCGTATTGCCGGTGACTACAATCCGCTGCTCCGGGATATTTTCCCGCAGCAGGTTTTCACGCGAAGTGGTCGTCGGCGCAAAGTGCCACGCCGCCAGATGTCCGGTCAGCGAGCGGTTAGCCTCTTCCGGCCAGGGCGAGTAGAGGTTGCCGGTACGCAGGCCCGCTTCAACGTGCCCCACAGGAATACGCTGATAAAACGCCGCCAGGCTCGCCGCCATGGTGGTGGTGGTGTCGCCATGGACCAGGACAACGTCCGGCTGGAAAGACTCCAGCACCGGTTTAAGCCCTTGCAGGATCTTGCAGGTAATTTCCGTCAGCCCCTGGCCTGAACTCATGATGTTGAGGTCATAGTCCGGCACAATGGCAAACAGCTTCAACACCTGATCGAGCATCTCCCGATGCTGCGCGGTTACGCATACTTTCGCCTCAAAATGAGGATCCTTTGCTAACGCATGAACCAGAGGCGCCATTTTGATAGCTTCTGGCCGAGTGCCAAATACAGTAAGTACTTTCACATCGCTTCTCTTCGATTAGATGATAAAGGCAAACCACCCTTCAATGTGGGGAAGACACTAGTACTCACGGCGGCGCGCCAACGCAACGCCAGCGCCGATGAGCCCACCAACAATGCCCCACATCACCATCAGAAACGTACGGCGAGGGCTGTCGCGTTTTACAGGTTCCTCAGGAGTACGCAAATAGCGATAGGTCTGAAAACGCGGGTCCAGCGTCGGCCCCACGTTCAGCGTCGTCAGCATGGCGCGGTTTTGATCATAATCGAGATCAAACGCTGGCCCGACTGCCTGCAGATTTTCCAGTCGCGCCTGCAGCATGGGTCGCCCTAACAAGAAAAGCTCGGAATCCGGTAACTCTTCGGCGGGCACATCGGTCGCGCTGCGCGACAGGTTGTGCTGCTGCGCGACCTTCAGCGCTTCCTCGATGCTGTGCACCTGACGGTCAAAAATCGCCTGCGCCACCGCCTCCTGGCGCTTCACCTGCGCCTTGAACTGGATAGTGCGTGCCGCCCATGCGCCTTTCAGCTCTTCGTTGAGATGACCGGCAGCGCGTTGGCTGGCGAACGCCACATACTGACGCAGCAGGTTATTCGCATCCGGCGCGGTCTCCGCCACCAGCTTCACGCTGTCGCTGATACTTTTTGCCGTATCGCCCGGGGTGTACAGAATATCGCTTATCATATCATCCAGCAGCGCCGCATCCGCTCTTGAATTTCCCGACATCCGCTGCTTGTAGTAATCCGTTTGCAGCCAGAAGTCGCGGCGGGTATCCCATGACGCCAGCTGCATGATGAACTCTTTGTAGGCTTCGTCCATCACCGTGGGCTGCCCGGCGATGGCCGGATTCATTTTGTTATCCAGATTACGCAAGAACTGCTGCTGGGAATAATATCCCCCCAACATGTTCACCGTCGGACGGTCCGTAATGGCCGTCGCGCTCCACTCCTGGCGGGCGAAAAAGGTATACACGAGCACCACCAGCGCAAACAGCAGCGCTATCCCCACTATCCAGCGTTTTCCCGCCCATAACGTACGAAACAGACCGCGAATATCCAGCTCATTTTCAGCGTTTGCTGAGTGTGCATCCGGTAATGGTTGAGTCATCGTTCTTCCAGTTTTACTTGGTTAATTTTGGCGTCTTACCGCTGTTTCGGCGAATTCTGCGCTTCACGCGTTTGATAAACCGCGCCACTTTCCATGCGCGTTTAATGCAGTATCCGTACAAGAAAAAGGCAAAGAAAAACAGGATCAACATGACCCATTCAGGAATGACGTGCGTATATTCACCAGCCACGCCAATCCCCGCTAACAGCGCAGCCGCCAGCGTAATTAGCACAAACGCCTGACGGGAGGTAAACCCGGCGCGCATGATCAGATGATGAATGTGCTGGCGGTCAGGCGAGAAGGGACTCATGCCTTTACGAAGGCGGCGGAACATAATCGCCACCATGTCCATCAGCGGAATAGCGATAATCCACAGCGCAGTGACCGGGCTTATCGGGTGCGTCACGCCCTGGGTGGTTTCCATCAGGATCCAGATGACCGTGAAGCCAATCAGCGTACTGCCCGCATCGCCCATAAATACTTTATAGCGACGACCAAGCACGCCGAGGTTAAGCATGATATAGGGGACGATGGCGGCAATCATGGCAAAACACCACATCGCGAGGTTGGTCTGACCGTCAAACCACAGGATGATCCCAATAGCGGCGAACGAGACGCAGGAGAGCCCGCCCAGCAGGCCATCGATGCCGTCGACCATATTGAATGCGTTAATCGCAGCCCACACGGCAAACAGCGTCAGGAAATAGCCAAACGGCCCCAGCACCAGTTCCCACGAGCCGAAAATATAGCCGAGGCTGCTGAGATACAGCTTGCCGACGACCATCATCACAATACCGACGACCGCCTGAACGGCAGCGCGAATCTTAACGCTGATGTCGTAACGATCATCGAGCGCCCCGACCAGCACCAGAACACCTGCACAGGACAGATATAGCGCAGCGTGAGGGATGTAGTGATCGATAATACTGAAGGTGAAGCATATCCCGGCGTAAACAGAGATCCCTCCCACCAGCGGAATCATCCCCTGATGGCGTTTACGGTAATTGGGTTTATCCACTAAACCCACCTTTTTAGCCGCTTTACGTGCAAAAAAAAGGAATAAGGTTGTGAATAGAAAAATACTGATCAGATCAGCACCCGCTGTCAGTAAATTCACAATTCGTGCTCTCTGCGAAAATTAATAGCGAAAGTATACTCACGAAAGCGCTTCTCCTGAAGAGGAATACAGGGGAGAAATAGATGGATTTATCTGTTTCTTAATCAGAAAACACCATGGCCGCTTGTGATGTGCAAAATTTATCACCACGTTTCTGTCGTTATTACATTCACGCCATGTATTAGAAAAACAAAAACGCCACGCAAAAAAAGACGTGGCGTTTTCTAACCGGCGGTTTTTACGAACGTTTCATCATATCGAAGAAATCGTCGTTGGTTTTGGTCATCGCCAGTTTATTAATGAGGAACTCCATGGCATCGATTTCACCCATCGGATGGATGATTTTGCGCAGGATCCACATTTTCTGCAGCTCTTCTTGCGTGGTGAGCAGCTCTTCTTTACGGGTACCGGAACGGTTGTAGTCGATAGCCGGGAAGACGCGTTTTTCAGCAATCTTACGAGACAGGTGCAGTTCCATGTTGCCTGTACCTTTAAATTCTTCGTAGATAACTTCGTCCATTTTGGAGCCGGTATCGATAAGCGCCGTCGCGATGATGGTCAGGCTGCCGCCCTCTTCCACGTTACGCGCCGCACCGAAGAAACGCTTCGGACGATGCAGGGCGTTCGCGTCCACACCACCGGTCAGTACTTTACCGGAAGCCGGCACCACGGTGTTATACGCGCGCGCCAGACGGGTGATGGAGTCGAGCAGGATGATAACGTCTTTCTTGTGTTCAACCAGACGCTTCGCCTTCTCGATAACCATTTCCGCGACCTGAACGTGACGGGATGCCGGTTCGTCGAAGGTGGAGGCAACCACTTCGCCTTTGACCAGACGCTGCATCTCGGTCACTTCTTCCGGACGTTCGTCAATCAGCAGCACCATCAGCACGCAGTCCGGGTGGTTGTAAGCGATGCTCTGCGCGATGTTCTGCAGCAGCATGGTTTTACCCGCCTTCGGCGGCGCCACAATCAGACCACGCTGACCACGACCAATCGGCGATGCCAGATCCAATACGCGCGCGGTTAAGTCCTCGGTAGACCCGTTGCCACGCTCCATACGCAGACGAGAATTCGCATGCAGCGGCGTTAAGTTCTCGAACAGGATCTTGTTACGCGCGTTTTCCGGTTTGTCGTAGTTAACTTCGTTAACTTTCAACAGCGCAAAGTAGCGTTCACCCTCTTTCGGCGGACGAATCTTACCTGAAATGGTGTCACCAGTGCGGAGGTTGAAACGGCGGATTTGGCTGGGGGATACGTAGATGTCGTCAGGACCGGCGAGGTAGGAGCTGTCTGCGGAGCGGAGGAAACCAAATCCATCCTGCAGAATCTCCAGCACACCATCGCCAAAGATATCTTCGCCACTCTTTGCGTGCTGCTTCAGGATGGCAAAAATGATGTCCTGTTTGCGCATACGGGCCAGGTTTTCTAGCCCCATATTTTCGCCGAGAGTGATCAGCTCAGAAACCGGCGTATTCTTTAATTCGGTAAGATTCATAGTGGTGTGAGGGGTAAATCTCGAACGTATATGTGAATGGTATGGCAGGGTCATCCATGCCTGTTTACGGCTTTCAACTCATGTCTGTACGCGGCCTGGTCATAAGAAAGAACACAGAACTGGAACGACGAGACGGAATAAGCGATAAGCCTGAAATCTTTAAGCCTCACGCGAGTGATACGGGAAGCCTGAGTAAAACCAGATTCAAACTACATTAGGTATGTTTAAAACGAAGTCAACCTTAACTTAGCACGACTTATCGCAGGCGTCCAGCAATCCCTCTATTTTAGGAACCGTGAACGCCGCGATATTGACGCTATCCTCAGGCGAGGTTAGCTTCCAGGAACTCTTTCAGCTGACCTTTGGACAGCGCGCCCACTTTGGTCGCTACGACTTCGCCCTGTTTGAACAGCAGCAGGGTTGGAATGCCGCGGATGCCGTATTTTGGCGCAGTACCCGGGTTCTGGTCGATGTTCAGTTTGGCCACGGTCAGTTTACCGTCGAACTCTTCGGCGATTTCATCCAGAATCGGGGCGATCATTTTGCACGGACCGCACCACTCTGCCCAGAAATCGACGAGGGTCAGCCCGTCAGCCTTGAGTACGTCCGTGTCAAAACTGTCGTCAGTCAGGTGAATAATTTTATCGCTCATAGTTAACTCCGCAGGAATAAGCCTGGTGTGTTGGTGTAGCATTAATCAACATTCAACGCCTCGTTGATGTTGCTTTAGCCAACGAAAGGTTGACGTTATTTCACCGGATACGCTTTCTTAATGCAATAGTAAGCTGATATTCTACCACACTATGAGCAAAACACATTTAACAGAACAGAAGTTTTCCGACTTCGCCCTGCACCCAACGGTGATCGAAGCCCTTGAAAAGAAAGGGTTTCATAATTGTACCCCCATTCAGGCGCTGGCTCTGCCGCTAACGCTTGCGGGTCGTGACGTTGCGGGTCAGGCGCAAACCGGTACTGGCAAAACGATGGCGTTCCTGACGTCAACGTTTCATTATCTTCTTTCTCATCCGGCGATGGAAAATCGTCAGGTGAACCAACCGCGCGCCCTGATCATGGCGCCAACGCGCGAGCTGGCAGTACAGATCCACGCGGATGCCGAACCCCTGGCAAGCGCCAGCGGCCTGAAACTGGGCCTCGCCTACGGCGGCGACGGCTACGATAAGCAGTTGAAAGTGCTGGAAAGCGGTGTCGATATTCTGATCGGCACTACCGGTCGCCTCATTGATTACGCCAAGCAAAACCACATTAACCTGGGCGCGATTCAGGTCGTGGTGCTGGACGAAGCCGATCGCATGTACGATCTCGGCTTTATTAAAGATATTCGCTGGCTGTTCCGCCGCATGCCGCCAGCCAATCAGCGCCTGAACATGCTGTTTTCCGCCACGCTCTCATACCGCGTACGCGAACTGGCGTTCGAGCAGATGAACAACGCCGAGTACGTCGAAGTGGAACCGGAGCAGAAAACCGGCCACCGTATCAAAGAAGAGCTGTTCTACCCGTCGAATGACGAGAAAATGCGCCTGCTGCAAACGCTGCTGGAAGAAGAGTGGCCGGATCGCGCCATCATCTTCGCTAATACTAAGCACCGTTGCGAAGATATCTGGGGCCATCTTGCCGCAGACGGTCACCGCGTCGGCCTGCTGACCGGCGACGTGGCGCAGAAAAAACGCCTGCGCATTCTGGACGAATTCACCCGTGGCGATCTCGATATTCTGGTCGCGACCGACGTTGCCGCTCGCGGCCTGCATATCCCGGCCGTGACCCACGTCTTTAACTACGACCTGCCGGATGACTGCGAAGATTACGTTCACCGTATCGGTCGTACCGGACGTGCTGGCGCCAGCGGTCACTCTGTCAGCCTCGCCTGTGAAGAGTACGCGCTGAACCTGCCAGCTATCGAGACCTACATCGGTCACTCGATTCCGGTGAGCAAGTACAATCCGGACGCGCTGATGACGGGGCTGCCGAAACCGTTCCGCCTGACGCGTTCGCGCCCGGGTAATGGTCCGCGTCGTACCGGCGCGCCACGTAACCGTCGTCGTTCGGGTTAACGAAAATATGCTCAGCACTACCTCGCTCTATGCAGCCATTGATCTCGGTTCTAATAGTTTTCATATGCTGGTTGTGCGCGAGGTAGCAGGGAGCATTCAGACCCTGACCCGAATTAAGCGCAAAGTGCGTCTGGCCGCCGGGTTATCTCACGATAACGTCCTGGCGCCGGAAGCGATGGAGCGCGGCTGGCAATGCCTGCGCCTGTTTGCCGAGCGTCTGCAAGATATCCCCCAGGCGCAAATTCGCGTCGTGGCGACCGCTACATTACGTCTTGCCGTTAACGCCCAGGCGTTTATCGCAAAAGCGCAGGAGATCCTCGGCTGTCCTGTACAGGTCATCAGCGGCGAAGAAGAAGCGCGCCTGATTTACCAGGGTGTGGCGCACACCACAGGCGGCGACGATCGGCGTCTGGTAGTGGATATCGGCGGCGCCAGCACCGAGCTGGTCACCGGCACCGGGGCGCAAACCACGTCGCTGTTCAGCCTGTCGATGGGCTGCGTCACCTGGCTTGAGCGCTACTTCTCCGATCGTAATCTCGAACAAACGCATTTCGATACTGCAGAACAGGCGGCGCGCGATGTGCTGCGCCCGGTCGCCGACGAGCTTCGTCGTCATGGCTGGAAGGTCTGCGTCGGCGCATCCGGCACCGTACAGGCGTTGCAGGAAATCATGATGGCGCAGGGCATGGATGAGCGGATCACCCTCGCCAAGCTGCAGCAGCTTAAGCAGCGCGCCATCCAGTGCGGACGTCTCGAAGAGCTGGAAATTCAGGGGCTGACGCTCGAACGCGCGCTGGTTTTCCCCAGCGGGCTGGCGATTCTTATCGCCATCTTCACCGAACTCAACATCCAGTGCATGACCCTTGCGGGCGGTGCGCTGCGGGAAGGTCTGGTCTACGGCATGCTGCACCTTGCAGTCGATCAGGACATCCGTCGCCGTACGCTGCGCAATATTCAGCGCCGTTTTATGGTGGATACCGAACAGGCGCAACGCGTCGCGCAGCTGGCGTTGCATTTCGCCGATCAGGTGGGCGCGCAGTGGGAGCTGGAGCCGTTAAGCCGTGAGCTGCTGCTCAGCGCCTGTCATCTGCATGAAATCGGCCTCAGCGTTGATTTTAAATACGCGCCGCAGCACGCGGCCTATCTGGTCAAAAATCTCGATCTGCCTGGCTTTACCCCGGCGCAGAAAAAGCTGTTGGCCACCCTGGTGCTCAATCAGACCAGCGCCATCGATCTGCCGTCGCTGCACCAGCAAAATGCCGTGCCGCCACGGGTTGCCGAACATCTTTGCCGTCTGCTGCGGCTGGTCATTCTCTTCGCCAGCCGTCGCCGTGATGATTTGCTGCCGGAAGTTTCGCTTGGCGCCCACGGCGAAGCGCTGACGCTGCAGCTACCGCAAGGCTGGCTGGAGGAACACCCGCTCGGCACCGAGATGGTCGAGCAGGAAAGCCAGTGGCAA
>Ga0213878_10000655_pt1 | contig 12651 bp, 10 predicted proteins | sample VelepicoBEBS_R02_FD_161053 | JGI IMG/M metagenome (GOLD analysis project Ga0213878, IMG submission 161053) | Vellozia epidendroides bulk soil microbial communities from rupestrian grasslands, the National Park of Serra do Cipo, Brazil - BS_R02 | ecosystem: Environmental > Terrestrial > Soil >... | reverse complement strand
CTACGGTCAGCGCAATCAAGCCACCGGGTACCTCTCGCTGGTCTGAGGCGCGGCCTCGCTAGAATTTTCCATATCTGATATAAGCGTCTCTTGGAGATACTCCGCTGAGAATCGCCTTTCTGACCAGGTTTTCAGTGTTCATCACCCTGTGTACCTCGCCGATGATCGCCTCCGCTTGTTCCTGCGGGATGACAATTATGCCGTCGATATCGGCAAGGACAAAGTCACCCGTCCGGATTGGGACACCCTCGATGTCAATAGGTTGTCCAAGCGATTCGATCGTCCAAGCGCCGGCGATGTCACGCGGCGTTTGGAACCTTGCAAACACCGGGAAGTTCAACTTTCGGATAAAAGCATTATCGCGGCACCCGCCATCGACGATATAACCTCTGATTCCACGCAAATGCAGGGTTTCTGCAGAGAGTTCGCCCATAAGCGCGAGGTTATGATTATACGGCTGACAGACAATCACGTGTCCTTGAGGAGCTTCGCTTAAAAATTCGGTCCAGCGCATCACACTTTCGTGAACAGTGCAGTTCGAGTCGGGGCGCCCCTGCAGTGTGAATACTCGCCCTGCGACATTCGTTTCGGGATCAAGGGCTCGAATAGCGTGAGGCAGTACGCAGTTTTTGAGACCGAGGTCGCGCATCACATCGTACACCGCGCCAGTATAACATTCGCCTAGCTTGTTTGATAAATTTTGCCAATCTTGTGTGCTCTCTTGCATAGCTGATGATCTAGCCCGCAAAAATCAAGCCAAATTCGTGGCCACGAGCTCATTGCGGGCTAGCAAGTGCGATTTTATGTCCATCCTGCATCGATGGTGAACGTCTGATTTGTGCACGACCTTGCGTCATCCGAAGCGAGGAATGAAGCCAGACCCGCAACTTCTTCCGGTTCAACGAAACGCTTCAGACATTGTCCGTCCAGGATGACTCGCTCAAGCTCGGGGGTGAGCCAACGTTCTACCTGTCGTTTTGTCCTGACAAATCCGGGCACGATACAATTGATACGGATATTTCTCGGGCCCAAGGTGCGCGCCAAGCCTCGGGTGAGACCTTCGATCGCGGCTTTAGCCGTCACGTAGGCCGGAAGTCCGGGAAAACCCAGACGCCAAACACAGGAACCGAGGTTTATGATTGCTCCACCTCCGGCACCGGCCATCGCTGGGCTCACGGCTTGGATACAGAAAAAATAGTGGTCCAGATTGATAGCGAGCCGGTCGCGCCAATAGTCCGGAGTTATCTCCTCCATCTCGTGCCTCTCATCGTTTGCGGCGTTGTTCACCAATATTCTTACAGGTCCGGCTCGCCGTTGAATTAAGTCAATTGTGGTTCTTAAAGAGTGCAGGTCTCTGAGGTCAGCGTAGACAAATTCCGGCGTGATTTTCTCGCCGGCTGTCAAACGAGTGACAAGCTGCGCGGCGGCATCCGAATCGATGTCCAGAAAAACGACACGACTGCCCTGGTTAACAAAATTCTCGACGATGGCAGAACCGATACCTGTCGCACCGCCAGTCACCAACACCAAAGCGCCGTCGAGTCCGGCAAATCTGGTATAGGGTTGCATTTTGTTGTTAGTACTTATTCCCGATCGCAGGCCTGCTTGACATGGAGACTTCGACCTCCTCCCCAGCGACTGCCAATGAAAGGAAGTTTTGCCTTCACGGCACCATATCCGATTCCTTAAAACGAAGGAAGATTCGAATCTATGGAAATATTCGGCGAGAACAACAACGGGAAGAACAGCAGCAAATGAACAAAGGAAGCGATCTGTTTGTCGCGGCGCTGGAAAACGAGGGGGTCGAGCGAGTTTTTGGACTGCCAGGCGAGGAGAACCTGGACGTTTTGGAGTCATTGCGGAGCTCGAAAATCGAGTTTGTCGTAACGCGGCACGAGCAGGCGGCAGCGTTCATGGCCGCGACTTATGGGCGCTTGACGGGAATGCCCGGAGTCTGCCTCAGTACTTTGGGCCCGGGGGCACTAAACTTCTCGACCGCTGCCGGCTATGCGCTTCTAGGCGCCATGCCGATGATCCTGATCACCGGGCAAAAGGGTATCAAGACCAGTAAGCAGGCCCGGTTCCAGATCGTGGACGTGGTGTCGAGCATGACGCCGCTCACGAAGATGGCACGCCAGATTGTAAGCGCAGTCACTATTCCGACGATCGTGCGCGAAGCTTTCCGAGTTGCGCAGCAGGAGCGGCCGGGCCCGGTGCACCTGGAACTGCCGGAGGATGTGGCCAAGGAAGACGCAAGCAACCTTCAGCCTATCCCGCGGCACCCGATAGAAATGCCTGTGGCGCATCCGGCAGCTCTCGACCGTGCGGCGGCGATGATTCTGGCATCCGAGCGACCTCTAATCATGGTAGGCGCTGCGGCAAGCCGACCGCGATTGGCAGATGCCCTGTCGAACTTCGTCCACCGCGTAGGAATACCATTTATCAATACGCAAATGGGTAAAGGCGCGGTAGCCGGCGGGTCAAATCTCTACATGGGAACGGCCGCTCTCTCGGAGAGGGACTACGTACACCAGGCGATAGATCGGGCTGATCTTATACTCTGCATCGGCCACGACACGGTCGAGAAGCCGCCGTTCATCATGAGCGCCGGCGACCCCAAAGTGATCCACGTCGGTTATGTGCCGGCAACAGTGGAGGAGGTCTATTTTCCGCACGCCGAGGTGGTCGGCGACGTTGGGCCGAGCCTGGCACTTCTAGCCGACCGGCTGGAGGGGAGACTGAAAAGGGGTTCGGCGCTCTTACCCTTGCGTGAACAGATCCTGGCGCATCTCGCGGATCGGGCCACCGAAAGCCGCTTCCCGCTGACGCCGCAACGCATCGTGCACGACGTACGTCAGGTCATGCCGGAAGATGGCATTGTTTGCCTCGATAATGGAATGTACAAGATCTGGTTTGCACGCAGTTATCGTACACGGATAGCAAATACGCTGTTGCTCGACAATGCGCTTGCGACAATGGGCGCCGGGCTACCTTCCGCGATGATGGCTTCCATGCTCTATCCCGGTCGCCGCGTGCTTGCCGTGTGCGGCGACGGCGGATTCCTGATGAATGGGCACGAAATGGAAACCGCGGTGCGGCTTAACCTGAACCTCGTGGTACTGATTGTCCAGGACAACGCCTATGGCATGATCCGCTGGAAACAAGCCGTCGACGCTTACGCCGATTGGGGTCTGACATTTGGTAATCCGGATTTCGTCAAGTATGCGGAATCCTACGGCGCGAAGGGCGCGCGTATCGAGAGTGCAGAAGGGTTGGTACCCGCTTTGGAATCGGCATTCACAGCGGGCGGCGTTCATCTGATCGCCGTGCCGGTGGACTATTCGGAAAATAAGCGTGTGTTGGTAGATGAATTGCGGAGTCGCGTCGGTGGAGCGTGAGGCGGCGGTTGTACGCGAAGCGTCCCCGCTTTGCTTCCCCGAAAAGGCCGCTCAAACCGGGGAGATTCGTCTGCACGGGCGCTGCAAGCAGCGCCAACTGTTAACGGCGCAGGTAGGGTAGCCTCTCCGAGGCGACCGCTTCTGGGTCCGGGTGATGACGGGGCTATACAGATACAAAGCGCTGGGCTGTTCTGATTTCCGCCGCGGCGGATTCAAGATGTCCAAACTCCATTGCGCCTTTCAAGCAACGGTTCGTGTTCAGCGAGCTCCGAAAGACTTTCGAGGCTCGGCCCGGGGAAGGCGGTCGCCTCGGAGAGGCTACCCTACCTGCGACGCTTAACAATTACTTGCGACGTCTGGGAGCCGCGAGCTCGCGTTTAGCTCAATATGTCGTCGACGGAAGTTGATTCCCGAACATGTCTACCCGATCCCGAAACGAATCCACGAACTGATCCAGGGAGGGACCGCTAGACTTCGAAACAAGGATGTAATTGCACTTCGAGCTGCTCCAAGTGTAGACATGATATCCCTCGATCAGGTAGGCTCGTTCCAGGACGGGGCGTATGCTGGCCGGCCAACAAAACAAGGTGACAATTTCTTGTTTATGTTCGTAAACACAGACTGCCACCGGGTCATTTCGGAGCACGTTCACCCTTGCTCCAATCAGTGAATAGCCTGGGGCGGGGAGATTGATCAGTGGCGGAGAGAACTCGAGTTTCGCAGCGAACCACGGCCTGATGACGCGCTGATCATCTGAGGAGACGTCTACCAGATGATTATCGGCAAGCGATTGCGCGTGGACTGTGACGGCCAGGCTGCAAAGTTCTTTCGCCTTGTCGGGTAAAACAAAAGTCAAGGCCAGAATCAAGCTCAGGACAATCACCGCTGCTCCGTAAGCCATCGGCCGGTGTGCAGATAAAAAAGACAGAAACGTCTGCTTCGGGGGCAGCGGACCGATTGCCGCCAAGATCCGAGCTCTGAGCTCCGGAGGAGCCTCATATCTTGGGGCCGCCGCCGCAAAGAAGGAGCGGAATTCCTGAGACTCCTGTGCGACAGAACGGCAGGCCGGACAGGATTTAAGATGTTCCTCAACTTCAAGGTGCTCCTTCGCACCAAGCTCGTGATCCAGAAAAGCTTCCAGGTAGTGACTCGCTTCTTCACAGTTCATTTTGTACATTCGCCTCTTGAACTCCGGCAAGTTCCTGCCGAAGACGCCTGCGTGCGCGGCTCAGCCGGGACATGACTGTTCCTGCCGGTAAATTCAGCGCTGAAGCCATTTGTTTGTAAGACCATCCTTCAATTTCATAAAGCACCAGAACTTCCCGAAACTCCGCTGGTAATCTGTTCAAAGCGTCGTCCAGTTGTCGCTTCCGTTCTTCGTAGAAAGATTCGGGCACCGACTCGTCGGCTGGCGTGGAATGAAGTGCTTCGTCAAACGGGATCATGTTCGAAACATGAGAATACTTTCTAGCGCAGGTGTAAGCTGTATTTCGGACGATAGTCAGCAGCCATGCTCGCGCGTCGGCACCCCGAAATCCTTTGAAACCTTTAAGTGCGCGCATGTAAGCTTCTTGCACGACATCCTGAGCGTCATGATCTCTTGCGACAATCCAGCGCGCGAGGTTGTAAGCCGCGTCTAAATGAGGCAGGCAAAGCTCTTCAAATAGCGAGCGCTCGTCTCTCATCTAGGAACAAGACCGTGTACTTTCAATTTTATTCCCCGAACCGAGTCTCGACTCACATCTTCTCGGCGGTAAATTTCATTCGGAGACTTGCATGTTAGCCGCGGCGCGAGATCGAAACTCACAAATCATTGAGAAAGTAGTAGAGCAGTTGCGAGGCAAAGCGATAGAGCCAAAGATCCAGGCCGAAACATTTGTCCGCCAATATTACAGCCAGGTCGATCCAGAAGACCTCGAGGAGCGTACCACTTCCAATCTCTGCTGCGCCGCGTTGGCCCACCTGAAATTAATCAAGGAGTTCAAATCCGGCAGCGCAAAGTTACGCGTTTACAATCCGCAACTCGAAAAAGACGGATGGGAATCCACTCATACGATTATTGAGATCGTCAACGACAACATGCCGTTTCTGGTGGACTCGGTGACGATTGAGGTGAACCGCCAGGGGCTGACTCTCCATCTCAATATTTATCCGGTGATCAGGACCCGCCGGGACGCGAATGGAAACCTGATTGAAATTTTGCCGCACGACGCCGCCGGGACCGCTGCTTCCGAGTCGGTGATGCATGTTGAAGTCGACCGTCAAACTGATCCCGGGAGACTAATTGAGCTTGAATCAGGACTTGTGCGCATTCTCGGCGATGTGCGCAAGGCGGTTGAGGATTATCCCAAGATCAAGGCCAATCTGAATCGCCTTGTCGCCGACCTCAGAGAACCCTATCCCGAAACTCTCGATCACGAAACTGTCGAAGAAGAGAAGGCGTTCTTAAGCTGGCTCGGGTCGAGCCATTTCACTTTTTTGGGTTATCGAAGATACGAGTTGACCAAGGAAGGTGAAGAAGACGTTTTGCGCATTGTGCCGGGATCCGGTCTTGGCATATTGCGTGAAACCGGCCAGGCTTCGAAGCGTTTGGCCGCTGCGACTCCGCAAACACGCAAACTCGCAGGCGCTCTCCAACTACTGGTTTTGACCAAGGCCAATACGCGCTCTACGGTGCATCGCGCTGGATACCTGGATTCTGTAGGCGTAAAGCGATTCGATGCGAAAGGTCGGATCTCAGGCGAAGAGCGGTTTCTGGGTCTCTACACTGCGACCGCTTATCATTCACTTCGCGAGAACATCCCGCTGGTGCGCAGGAAGGTGAAAAACGTCGTGAGGCGCGCAGGCTTGGATCCCAGCGGTCACTCAGGAAAAGCACTGGTCACGATTCTGGAAGAGCATACGCTCGACGAACTGGTGCAAATACCCGAGGAGGCTCTTTTTGATCATGCCATGGGGGTACTGCGCTTAGGCGAACGCCAGCGCACCCGGCTTTTTGTTTGGAGCGACATTTACGGCCGATTCCTTTCCTGTCTGATCTATGTCCCCCGCGAAAACCACAGCACCGAATTGCGCGAGCGTTTGCAGACGATCCTGATGGACGCTTTCAATGGCATCAGTTCGGAATCCACAGTTCATCTGTCCGCCTCGGTCTTGGCGCGTGTGAAGATCGTCGTTCGTACGAAGCCCGGAAGCGTGCCTGAATTCGACGTTCGCGAGGTCGAAAAGCAGATTGTCGCAGCGGTACGACTCTGGCGGGATGACCTGCATGACGCGCTCACGGCCCATTTTGGCGAAGAACAGGGCAATGTGCTGTATCATCGCTTCGGAAATGCGTTCCCAGCGGGATACCGCGAGGAGCGCTCAGCCACCGAAGCTGTCACCGATACCACAATCATGGACACGCTCGGGGCCGAGAAAAAGCTCGCGATGGATCTTTATGCTGGCGACCAGGCGAGCGCCACGCCGCTGCGGCTGAAAGTCTTCCACTCGGCCGAGCCGATCCCTTTGTCTACCAGCCTGCCCATGCTCGAACACATGGGCGTCAAAGTGCTCGAACAGTTCGAATACAAGGTTGAGCCCGAAGGACAGCCGCCTATTTATTTGCATGATTTCGGCATGAGTCATCCGGGGGTCGTCGAACTCGACGTTAACCAGGTGAAGAGCGTTTTCGAGGAAGCGTTCGCTTGTGCTTGGCGCGGCGAAATAGAAAACGATGACTTCAATCGGCTTGTGCTGCGAGCAAATCTCAACTGGCGCGAAGTCACGATCTTGCGAGCCTACAGCAAGTATTTGCGGCAAACCGGATTCACGTTCAGCCAGGCCTACATGGAACAGGCGTTATCCGGAAACGCGGCGATCGCAAAGAGACTTGTTCAACTCTTTCAGGCGCGCTTCGATCCCGCGGGTACCGCTGAAGCGGGTGTCAAAATTCTGGTGCTGACGGACGAAATTGAGAACGCATTGGACTCGGTCGAAAGTCCGGATGAAGACCGCATCATCCGCCGTTTCCTGGCCGGGATTCGCGCGACTCTGCGCACAAATTACTTCCAAAAAGACGCCAACGGCGCAACAAAGCCGTACATCTCCTTCAAATTCAACCCGGCGCAGTTGCCTGGTTTGCCTGAGCCCAAGCCGATGTTCGAAATCTACGTTTATTCGCGACGCGTGGAGGGAGTGCATTTGAGGGGCGGCAAGGTGGCCCGAGGCGGGTTGCGATGGTCCGACCGGATGGAGGATTTCCGCACTGAAATCCTCGGCCTGATGAAAGCACAGATGGTCAAAAACGTCGTGATTGTTCCCGTTGGCTCCAAGGGGGGCTTTGTGCTTAAGCATCCCCCCGGCGAGCGCGAAGCTTTCATGAAAGAGGGAGTTGCGTGTTATCGGACGTTTCTGCGCGGGCTCCTGGATTTGACCGATAACCGGGTCGCAGGCAAAGTCGTGCCGCCGAAAGACGTCGTCCGTTACGATGGCGACGACCCTTATCTGGTAGTCGCAGCAGACAAAGGAACGGCGACGTTTTCCGACATAGCAAACGGTGTGGCGAAGGAATACGGCTTTTGGATGGATGATGCATTCGCGTCGGGCGGTTCCGCCGGCTACGACCATAAGAAGATGGGGATCACCGCGCGGGGCGCATGGGAATCGGTCAAGCGGCACTTCCGCGAACTGGGCATCAATACCCAGACCACCGATTTCACGGTGATTGGGATCGGAGACATGTCCGGAGATGTGTTTGGAAATGGAATGCTGCTCTCACGTCACATCAAGCTTCTCGGAGCTTTCGATCACCGGCACATTTTTCTTGATCCCGATCCTGATCCCGAAACAAGCTTCAAAGAACGCGAGCGGTTGTTTAGCATGCCCCGTTCTTCGTGGGCTGACTATGATACGAAGCTCTTATCAAAAGGTGGGGGCGTCTACTCGCGAAGAGCGAAATTGGTAGAGCTTAGCCCTGAAATCAGGAGAGTCCTGGGAGTCACGACCTATGCACTGAGCCCCGCCGATTTAATCCGTGCGCTCCTCAAGGCGCCGGTAGACCTGCTCTATAACGGCGGAATCGGCACCTATGTCAAGGCGACAAATCAGACGCATGCGGAGGTAGGGGACCGCGCGAATGACGCGATCAGAGTCAATGGCCGCGAACTTCGCTGCAAGGTAGCCGTCGAAGGCGGGAATCTCGGTTTTACGCAACTTGGGCGCATCGAATACGCGCTCAGCGGCGGCAGAATCAACACCGACGCGATTGACAATTCCGCCGGTGTGGACTGCTCCGATCACGAGGTCAACATTAAGATCCTCCTCAATTCGGTGGTTACAGAAGGACGCTTGAGCACTGAGCAGCGCAACCGACTGCTCGCGGAAATGACCGACGAAGTCGCCGCGCTGGTTCTGCGCGATAACTATTTCCAGACGCAGTCCTTGAGCTTGCGTAGAGGCATGCCCCTGGATTCCCAATCGCGTTTCATCAAATATCTGGAAAAGGCTGGCAGATTAAACCCCGAAATCGAGTTTCTGCCGTCTGAGGAGGAACTGGCATCGCGCAAGGCAGCAAAGATCGGCCTGACCTCGCCGGAACGCGCGGTGCTGATCGCCTATAGCAAGATAACGCTCTACGACGAGTTGCTCGCGTCGAGCGTGCCGAACGATCCCTACATCTCGACCGAGTTGACTCGCTACTTCCCTGCCCCGCTTCAGGAGCGGTATCTTGAGCAGATCGAGCGTCACCCGCTGAAACATGAGATCATCGCCACGGTTGTGACCAATGAAATAATCAACCGGGCGGGAAGCACCTATGTTTACCGTATGCAGGAGGAAACCGGCGCAACAGCCCCTGACGTGGTGCGTGCGTATCTCCTGACACGCGAAATTTTCGATTTTGCTACCTTCTGGCGGGAGCTGGAAGCGCTCGACGACTTGATACCACATCTGCTGCAATCCGAGATTTTGGTTGAATCGGAAAAGTTAATGGCTCGCGCAACCCTTTGGTTCCTGCGCTATCGGAATCTGAGAGAAGACATTGCCAAGACCGTTGAACATTTCGCTTCCGGAGTAAAAGCCGTCGTCGCAGGTCTTGACACATTTCTGTCTCCTGACGTGCGTAGCGGGCTGTGCCAGGCAGCAGAACGCCTGATGGAAAGCAAGGTCCCAAAGGATCTCGCCATTCGAGTGGTAAGCTTTGATTCGCTCTATGCAGCACTCGACATCGTCGAGATCGCGACCGAAACGAAGCGCGGGGTTGAGGAAGTCACGGGTGTGTATTTCGGTCTGGGCGGAAAACTGGAGTTTAGCTGGCTGCGCAAACAAATCGGCGCCTTGCCTACGGACTCGCATTGGCAGGTCCTTGCCAAAGCGGGGTTCTTGAATGATGTCTCGAGCTTGCAAAGAGAGCTTGCCGGCCCCGTGCTGAAACTCAGCCCTCAAGCGAAGGAGCCCGACGCAATCATCAGGGAGTGGGAAGCACATAATAAGAGCGCCCTTGGGCACGCCCGCCGGGTGCTCGTCGACCTTCAGTCTGCAGGCAATCTCGATCTATCGATGCTGTCGGTCGCGTTGCGGGAACTGAAAAGTTTGGCGTAGCCTGCATCGCTCACAAAGTAGGCGAAGCGTCCTCGCTTTGCTTCATGGAAGAAGCAAAGCGAGGACGCTTCGCCTACTTTGTGAGCGATGCAGGCTAGCATGTCACATGCAGGATTGCGTTAGTTTTATCAGCGGTTTCCTGCAGCTCATTGATAGCTCTAGCCGTCGGCAATATTTCTAATTTGACCTTTCTGCGAAGAGCTTCTCGCTTTACTTCTTCCATCACCGGCAAGTCGCCCGTACCGGTACCGATCACGAGTCGTTCACATTTCCAGGGAATATCTTCCTCCATCGAGACCGGTGTGTGTCCAAAAGCGTCGCGGAACTTTTTGGATGCCTTTTTATTGCGCTTCCGGATGTGCCCCCTGTCGATCACGACATCATGCTCATACGTCGTACCGTTAATCCGTATCGAACCAAAGGAAAATCCTTCGAAGTGTAAAGGAGCCAGTTTGCTCATATTGCTCTCCAGTTTGCGATAGCGAAACCTCGGGCTTTCCTAGCGCGAACGCAAATTGTTGGGATAAAGACGAGCGCTCTCTTTTGGTTAATTTTTAGAGTCTCCTTGCCAAAAAGCAGCCCCGAAAGCATCCGGGGTTGTGATCGATGCAGACTGCGCATTTTTGATTGTGTGTAAAACCTGCCGGACCCTTGACGCGAACTAAATTGACAAACCGTCAATTTTCTTAATAAGAAAAAGGAATAGCGTCAGCTGTGAGTGGCACCGATAGGTTTAGAGCAGCGCGAGACTTTCTCCTCGCAAACCGTAGCAATTACGATGTTGCCTTTAGAGACTTTCAATGGCCCAAACTGGATAAGTTTAATTGGGCGTTGGATTGGTTCGACAACATTGCCAGCGGGCAAAGATGCAATCAAACTGCGATTTGGGTTGTTTTCGAGGAGGGGACAGAAACCAAGCTGTCCTTTCGCCAACTCTCGAATCGATCGTCACAGATAGCGAACTATTTCCGTGAGCTAGGCGTCGGTCGAGGGGACCGAGTCATGGTCATGCTTGGTAATGTCGTCCCGCTTTGGGAGACGGTTCTGGCCCTGATCAAGCTTGGCGCTGTTATCTTGCCCGCAACAACTCTTCTCAGCGAAGCGGATCTCGCCGACCGAATCGAAAGAGGTCGTGTGCGGCACATCGTGTGCGGCACGGACTCCGTACCAAAATTTGAGCATCTGGGCAAACGTTGCACACGCATCGTTGTAGGTGGATCAGTGCCGGCCTGGCACGCGTATGAAGATGGTTACAATGCCTCGGCGGAATTTGAGCCGGAGGGAGAAACACGAGCCGACGATCCGATGCAGCTTTATTTCACATCTGGTACGACGTCCAAACCCAAATTGGTGATGCATTCGCACGCGACGTATCCTGTTGGACATCTATCGACGATGTACTGGATTGGGCTGCAACCGGGCGACATCCACTGCAATATTTCTTCCCCCGGTTGGGCAAAACATGCCTGGAGCTGCGTTTTTGCGCCCTGGAACGCGGAAGCGACAGTGTTTGTGCCAAATCAGTCACGGTTCGACGCGAAGGGCTTGCTCGAGTCGATTACTGCCGCAAAGGTGATCACCTTTTGCGCCCCACCCACCGTGTGGCGAATGCTCGTCACGCACCCGCTTTCTGATTACAAAACGAGCCTGCGCGAAGTTGCGAGCGCTGGCGAGCCGCTCAACCCTGAAGTCATTGACCACGTGCAGAGCGTCTGGGGGCTTACGATCCGTGACGGGTACGGCCAAACCGAGACCAGCGCCGTGGTTGGAAATCCTCCTGGACAACTAATTAAGCCGGGATCCGTCGCGCGGCCGTTGCCCGGTTTTGAACTTGTCCTCTTGGATGATAATAATCAGGAGACGAACGAAGGCGAAGTTTCCATAAGGCTTAATCCTCGACCCTTAGGACTGATGCCTGGGTACCAGGCAGACGATGGTGGAATAGCGCCGCTCGAGGGGGAATTTTACGGGACGGGGGACGTAATGTCACGCGACGCCGAGGGTTATCTCACTTTTGTTGGGCGGCGCGATGACATTTTCAAGTCTTCGGACTATCGGATCAGCCCGTTTGAACTTGAGAGCGCCTTGATCGAGCACCCGGACGTTGTCGAATGTGCGGTAGTTCCATCGCCGGATCCGATTCGAAGCGCTGTGCCGAAAGCATTCATCATTCTTCAATCCGGCGTAGACGCATCGCGCAGGACTGCGCTTTCGATCTTCCAACACATCCGGAACGTGTCGGCGCCTTTCAATCGGGTCCGACGCATCGAGTTTTCGGATCTCCCGAAGACGATTTCAGGGAAGATTCGCCGAGTGGAGCTGCGTGAACGCGAGGCAGCGAACGCGGCAAGCGGCACAAGGCCAGAACTCGAGTTTAGAGAAGAAGACTTTGCTGAGTTGGGGTGAGCGAAACGCGGCATGGTGTCCTATTAGACCTATGAGACCTGGTGTCCTGTCCCCGAAATACGTGCATGTTTCTTTGCGATCAAAATGGGCCGCCGGCAAGGCGCGAGGAGGGCGCGTATCTTAAAGCGATACGTAACCGACGAGCAACGCAGCCGCCGGCCCATTTTCATCGCAACCTTCCGGGCCGCGGCCAGTTGGCTGTTTTTCCGCGTTGCTCGCTCCTTACGTATCAAGTCCAGATACGCTCGTCGCTCGCGCCTTGAAAAAC
>Ga0213878_10000654_pt1 | contig 12656 bp, 10 predicted proteins | sample VelepicoBEBS_R02_FD_161053 | JGI IMG/M metagenome (GOLD analysis project Ga0213878, IMG submission 161053) | Vellozia epidendroides bulk soil microbial communities from rupestrian grasslands, the National Park of Serra do Cipo, Brazil - BS_R02 | ecosystem: Environmental > Terrestrial > Soil >... | reverse complement strand
AAATACTAACCGCAACCTTAGAACACAGAATCGGAAACTATGTGTCAGATGTCTGCCTTAACACAGATACTGGATTATACATCGTCGAGATCTGCGTAACACACAAATGCGAGCCTGAAAAAGTACGTTACTTTAAAAATAACAAAATAAATTCAGTAGAGTTAGTGTTCGAATACTCTGAAGATATCGAGATAGAAGAATGGTATCAACGTATTAAAAACAATCAAGTTCCCAATAAATGGTTTTATTACTCTGAGTGTATTAAAGCGATTGAATGTCATGAGTTAGCTGAAGAAAAAAAAATAAATGAAAGACGTTCCAAAAGATTAAAAAACACACTAAATTCAATCAACAAAACAATGAAAAATAAGACAATATTCCTGCCAAGTATTCATGAGAGTATAACTTATGAAGAATCTAATGAGGTATTTACTGAAAGCTTCTGCCTGTACCCAAAGAAGAATCGTTCCGTTGATAAACTATCGGTTATACAAAAAAACGATAATTATTTTATCCTACGTGGAGACACCTTGCATAAAGGAAAAGAATTTCATATATGGATAATATATTTACTAAATGAATTTGATTTGAATCTAATGGACGATTTTGATGGGAGTGTAATTATAAGATTCTATCCTATAGATAGTAATAATCCCCAATGGCGCTGGTTGAAATATCCATCACTTGAAAAAGAAAAAACACGTGTACGGTCTCAGTTCATTAAAATCTGTAAAGAAAATATACATATAAAATCCCTAACAATTTATATGAGCAATAGATTAAAAAATCGCTCATATGAGTATTTAAACATGACCGATGAACTATTCAATAGAGACTACAGCACATGGAATAAATGGCTGATAAGCCATAAGTTATTTACTCCGAACATACAGAGGAAGTGGCCGAAATTACCTATAATGCTTAAAGAAATGAAAGAATCACCCAGCCTTTGGATGTTCCAGAGATGGTCAATCTTAGTAATTAGCATTATGATTAATATAATAGATAACATTTCAACTGGAAGCAGTATTACAGTTTATAACATATTTGATGAAATGAGTGACATCCTACCTCTCGATCCTGAATTTATATCTTTAGAAGCAGAAGCAATTGCCAATAAGAAAACCATTCAATTACCTCATCGCCATCTTATTTTTAGAAGGCATATAATTATTGAGGTACTACAACCATTAATCGAAAGAAGTATTTTGACTGTGAAAGGTGATATTGTCATTAAGGAAACACCATTGCAACAATTGTTTCTACAAAGCATAGTTTAACTATCTATCGGGGAAAAGATCTTTGCCAGATACCCCTATAAAAAGGATAATAAAGTGTTAAGCAAAATAAAACAACATTCCATCTTGGGATTAAAAAACATAGAAAAAATCATAACTCTAATAATTTTTATGTGCACGTTTTCAGGAGCGTGGTTCCTCTTTAGCTATGCACGCACCCACGGTGTGAAGTTTATTGACCTGATACAATCAAATTTACTCATCAGTACAGGGGCATTATCTTTCTTTATAATACTTTTTATTGTTGGATGTTTTTTAATATCATTCAATTTATCGCCAGCAATTGCCCGATGCCTTTATTATGACATATTAGTTCGAGAAAAAATAAAAGGGGTAAAAAGAAGAAAATTAATATATTTATTATACTTCACATCATGTGGAGTAGCTTCTTTATTCGCTTTTTATCATTTTTACTTCGGAGTTTCATTAGTTGTTATAGTTGCATTGACTCTTCATTTTTTAGCGATTAAAAAACCCTTTTATTACAAAAAAATAGCCGTCACATTAAAGTTAATTTTATATACTGCATTATTATTAGCAATAAGTATTGCTATGTTTGGATTTCTTTCCATTACACTGAATTTTGATATAGAAACAAATTCGTCTTTTAATAGTATTATTCAAGCTCTTTCAATATTTGTTATTATCGTTACATTGGCGATTATTGGATTAGCGGACATACATCAACGTAATCGAGATCTAAAGAATAGGATATGGTGTTACGTTTTTTTCTCCTTACTTATTGTTTTTTATATCGCTACAGCATTTTCAACAGGTGTATCAGAAAAAATAGCGAATATGATCGGGTTAGGTTACGTTAATCAATGTTATCATGAAAAGGATCTGGTTAAATACTCCATACCTGAAAGGTTAGTTATAATACAGAAAGACAAAAGCAAGATAAAACTATTCATTATTGCAGATGTAAACGGAAAGATATACATATCTAAAGATAAAAATCATCGTGCAGAGTTTATGTTCATTGCCAAAGAACTAAGTGAAGTAAGTTGTGATTAATTAGACAAATACACAAGCAAAAGGGCCTTACGGTCCTTTCGTTTTCCCTTGAAGGGAACTCTCCATTGGAGAGAATATACATATCCCCATATTTGGGGCAACGCAATCAGCCCATTGGGCTGTACACCACTCCCCATATATGGGGCAATCAGACACTTCATAAAGTGAATATTCTCAAAGAACATTAATTAAATATAATATTAAACATTAATTGTCAAACTGCAGCCTGAGAGCGAAAAATAAAGAGCCCTGCCTCACCAGTGGGGTTTTTTATTTTCTGCGATCTGCCTTCCAGATCTCCGCCCCACAACAATCCCCCCGGTAAAACTGTCCGTTTTCAGGCTATTACGCGCACTCATAAGACCATTACACCCTGACCGGGTTATGTGTTACATTCCCCCTGCCATCGCAAAAAACGATGGCAGGGGTTTAGCAGCCCTTCGCAAATAGAACCACTGGTACTTCGTACCGGTGCAGTCGTGTTCGCCTCAATGGCGGTCACGGCGGGGGAGCCGAAAGGCTCGCCGGTTTGCTATTTGCCCGGTCTGCTAACCCCGTCGTGATCGCCACCACGGGGGAAACATATGAACACACCGCGAAACGACTGGCATCCTGCCGATATCATTGCAGCACTCAGAAAAAAGAAAACCTCACTCTCCGCACAGTCCCGTCTGGCCGGACTGTCTTCCAGTACGCTGGCAAACGCGCTGACACGTCCGTGGCCGCGCGGAGAAAAACTCATTGCCGATGCGCTGGGAATATCGCCGGAAATTATCTGGCCTTCACGATACTTCGATGATGAGGGTAATCGTATAGAAAGGCTCATGCGAAAGCGATGATCCTCATTGCGAGTATGAATGGCCGTGATGCTGTAAAACCGGCTCTCCCGGCTATTCATCGCCAGAAGCAGCCATTGTCAGTTTACAGTTATAGTCCTGCGCCAGGGAAAGGAGTACTTGCGTTACGTGCCCGGCGGATAACTGGGCGCTGTGGGTAAAAGCCGTTTGTTTGTATAGCCAGTGAATATAGTGCCTGCTGGCGGCTAAAGAGAGTGTTTTGGCGTTATTGTTATCCCCGCCCGTTAATAAGCAGACCATCTTACGGTTTTTTGCCTGCATCCAAAGCTGCCACTGATTTTGCCACCAGCCATGGTGCGTTGTTCCCTGAAAATTCCAGGGTGTATTAGTATCACTGTCATTTATATCTTCTTCTATAAACCAAAGCTCACCTTGCCGCTGGCGAAACAGTTCTGCCCAGGCAGTTATAATGGCGCCTCTCAGAAAGCATTCGTGAGAAATAACATGTGCCTTTACCTCAGGGAAAAGGAGGTGCAGTACCCGAAAATGTCCGTGAGCAGCAATAACCGGACGCAGAATCGTACCTTTGGCGTTACGTTTGAGTACCGCACTTCCATACTGAATTTCATCGAACTGACTCCGACGGAGAAACTGCGTCTCGCGCATATCAACGCGTTTCACGATATCACTATGATGCAAATCAGGTTCAATATTCCCTCTCCAGCGATAACGTAGGGTTTCCCCGATCTGATGCTGAGTAAAATTAGTGGAGAGATGAAGAATATTACCGTGGGTAGCATCGAAACTGAGCAGAACATACAGTTTCTGTTCTGCACGCTCCCCCTGGAACGGTACAATCAGAGGAACCGTTTCAATCCGTTCTGGCGGTGCTATTTCTCTTTGTAATTGCTGTTTGGGCGTCCAGACTTTTTTGCAGGCGCGACACTGAACGCGCTGTGTTCCCTGTGGGTTATGACCATAGCAAATAATTTCTTTACGATAACATTCGGGACAAAAACGACCTCTTTCAGAAGCATATGCGGTTAAGTGAGCAAATAACCATTCACTAAATTGTTGTTCATCAAACAGAGGGGGATAACTCCCACATGCCCGGCAGTGCAGTGCCGGATAACCCAGTCTGTAGTCTGGCCAACTGTAATCTACCGATGCTGGGAGCCCTAAATTGCGACAACCAAACGTTTTGCAGGTATTAATCGTAAATAGCGTCGACATGAGTCACCAACGATTTCGAAAGGTCGCTGATTTTGCCCTACAACTCTTGACTGGTTGTGTGAACAGACGCACATAAAAAACCCTTTCAGAACGTAAAGTGACAAATCTTTATATGACTGAAAGGAACTGGTTATGAAGATAAAAGTAATTACTGCGGGTATTCTGTTGACGTTACCATTTTGGGTCTGCGCCAAGGATGTCACCATTATTTATACTAATGATCTCCATGCGCATGTGGAACCTTATAAAGTGCCATGGATTGCTGACGGTAAACGAGATATTGGTGGTTGGGCGAATATCACCACCCTGGTAAAAGAGGAAAAAGCCAAAAGCAAAGCAACATGGTTTTTTGATGCGGGTGACTATTTTACTGGCCCTTATATCAGCAGTTTGACGAAGGGAAAAGCGATCATCGATATCATGAACACCATGCACTTTGATGCAGCCACGATAGGCAATCATGAATTTGATCATGGCTGGGACAATACGTTATTACAACTTAGTCAGGCGAAATTCCCTATTGTGCAGGGAAATATATTCTATCAGAACAGCAGTAAATTATTCTGGGACAAACCTTATACCATCATTGAAAAAGATGGCGTGAAAATTGGCGTCATTGGTTTGCACGGCGTGTTTGCCTTCGATGATACCGTTTCCGCGGCAATGCGCGTAGGTATTGAAGCACGGGATGAAATTAAGTGGCTGCAACGCTATCTCGATGAACTGAAAGGTAAAGTTGATTTGACCGTGTTGCTGGTCCATGAAGGTGTGCCTGCTCGTCAGTCCAGTATGGGGAGTACCGATGTACGTCGCGCGCTGGATAAAGATATTCAGACCGCAAGCCAGGTGAAAGGACTGGATATTCTGATTACCGGACACGCGCATGTTGGTACGCCGGAACCGATTAAAGTAGGAAATACGCTGATCCTCTCGACCGACAGCGGCGGTATTGATGTGGGAAAACTGGTACTGGACTACAAAGAGAAGCCGCATCACTTCACAGTGAAAAACTTCGAACTTAAAACCATTTATGCCGATGAGTGGAAACCCGACCCACAAACGAAGCAGGTGATTGACGGCTGGAATAAGAAACTTGATGAAGTGGTACAACAAACGGTGGGACAGTCGCCGGTTGAATTGACACGCGCATACGGTGAATCGGCCCCACTGGGGAACCTGGCTGCAGACGCTTTGCTGGCGGCAGCGGGCAAAAAGACACAACTGGCCTTAACCAACTCTGGCGGTATCCGCACTGAGATCCCGGCAGGTGCTATTACCATGGGGGGCGTCATTAGCGCGTTCCCGTTCCCTAATGACATGGTCACGATGGATCTCACCGGTAAACAATTGCGAAATTTGATGGAACATGGCGCAAGTTTAAGTAATGGCATTTTGCAGGTCTCAAAAGGCCTGGAAATGAAATATGACAGCAGTAAACCGCTCGGGCAGCGGGTTATCGTACTTACACTTAATGGCAAACCGATTGAGGACGCGACGGTCTATCGTATTGCCACCCAAAGCTTCCTGGCTGATGGTGGTGATGGTTTTACCACGTTTACCGAGGGTAAAGCGCGTAACACAACAGGCGGGTATGACGTTTCTAACGCTGTGATCGATTACTTCAAAGCGGGTAATGCCATTACGAGTGAACAGCTCAACGGTATACGCGTTGCTGATGTGAAAAAATAAATGCTCTCGCTGTGATACGTTCTTTTACATTTATTACTAATAAAAGGAATACAATTATGACAGTTACATATGTAAAAACTGAACTTGCACCGGCCGATAATCAGCTCGCCGCATATATTTATTTTACTTCAGATACACCAGTAAGTTATTCATACACTGTATTAAAAAGGACAACCAGTCCAACCAGTGTGGATTTTTCCTATACATCGGATCTTATTCCAGATATTTCACAAACCATAAGAATCCCTGTCATTGGTCTTTATGCTCAATATGTAAACAGCGTTCAAGTTGTGTTTAAAGATGAAGCTGGGACTGAGGTTTTTAATCAGCAATTCCCTGTTAGTACGGAGGATCAGGTCTATGATAATTCCGTTATCTTCCATCTCGATATTGAACAAACAGATCCTACTCTGTTTACATCTGTATGGGGAAACAGTTGGTTAATGCACTCTTCTGGTCGCGGTTACGATCAAAATGGTGACCTGCGATTTTATTTCTTAACGGTTTATAATCTCCAACCGTTAAGAATCAATAATGGTTACATCTATACCGGTAGTGATGAAGATATGTCATGGTATGGCCGTCGTTTTTTCAAAATTGACATTCTCGGTAATGTCATCTTTGAATTCAACATGCGTGATTCTGATGGTAATCGCTATTCAAATACTCACGATTTAGTCTGGGACTCCGCAGGCGATATTTATATGTTTGGTAGCGACAATCCTAATCGGATAACCAATACGATGGCTCAGGATGCCTGGCTTCTGAAATTCAACGATCAGACTGGTAAAATGATTTGGGCAAAAAATTACACCAGTGAGTATAGCGGCTCTCAAATATTAAATAACAGTACTGCCAATGATGTTCACTTGAATTCTCTCTCATGGATTGAGAGCAGTCCAAATAATGATGAAGCAGTTATTGTACATTCTCGTTCAACGAGTACAACATTTGGCGTGTCTATTGATGATGGTAGTATCTTGTGGGTAATCGATACAGGTAACTTCAACCCTCAATTCCCAGCAAATCAAACAACTATTCATATTGATAACTCTGGCATTACTAACTATGAAAATGGTGCCCATACTGTGTGCACCACTAGTAACAGTGAATTTTCAGCATATATTGACCCTACTGTAGGAAAATTTGTTTTATCTGTATTTGATAATAGATCTTGTCTTGATACAACTGAAAATCCTGTTCTTCACCCGATGAATGACGGTGCAACAACAGATCCCTATTCAACATATCCAGCTCGCATTCTATTCTATGCTGTAGACTTAGCTGCAAAAACAGTTGTTGAAATTCACACGCCTATTGAACTACCAATAACCCCCATAGTCCAATGGACTGATTTTATGGGGGGAGTGTTTGACCACGATGATTACTTCGTTATTTTTACCAACCATGCTCGCTCATTATTTATCAGTGATGTGAATAGTAATATGATTGCCACTATCTACGATGTGACTTCTATACTTGATGGTGTACCTCAATTCCCTGGGGAGAGTTATCGTGCTAGATTATTTACCGAAACAGAACTATCTGACTTAATTACTACTGCATCAATTACAGTAAATTAATAAAAAGATGAAACTATAAAGCTTATTAAAGGGGAAACGCGGTATTTCCCCTTTGGTGCGTTTCAATCCGTGAATTACTTCAGCAGATCAATCAACCGCAGCAGAGCCAGTAACAGCTCCAGCGCGGCGATGAGCACAACCAGCTTATGCGTCAGTGTGTCCATCCGCTCTCCTTGTAAAAGGAGCGCAACGCCTGCATCTTACCCTTACACTGCCTGTCGGTGCAGGTGTACAGTTACTGGATTGTACTATCACGCTCCAGACCGGGGCACTGCCTGCGGCACCACCCGTCCGGCAGCCAGGGCTTGAAATCGGGCTGGTCTGAAATGTGATAAATCCAGTGTTTCGCATTATAGGGCGAAGGTGTTCGTTTGCAATGAGAGATAAAGCCAGTTAGACTCAAATGGCTGGATTGTACTGTCACGCAACGCCACTCAGGCCGCCGTCCGCAGCCTGAGAGCGAAAAATAAAGAACCCTGCCTCACCAGCGGGGTTTTTTATTTTCTGCGATCTGCCTTCCAGATCTCCGCCCCACAAAAATCCCCCCGGTAAAACCGTCTGTTTTCAGGCTATTATGCGCAATCATCCGCGTGGTCAGCGCGTTGCTTGTATTGTCAGTGGCGATTCCAAAGGCGCTATCGTAAAATTCTCTTTTTGCAACAGGTAACATCGACAATGGCTCTGATCCCAAAAAACTACGCGCGGCTGGAAAGCGGCTATCGTGAGAAAGCACTAAAAATCTATCCATGGGTGTGTGGACGTTGCTCGCGGGAGTTTGTTTACTCAAACCTGCGCGAATTAACGGTTCACCATATCGACCACGACCATACCAATAACCCGGAAGACGGCAGCAACTGGGAACTGTTGTGCCTGTTTTGCCATGACCACGAACACTCGAAGTACACGGAGGCTGACCAGTACGGCACCACCGTTGTGGCCGGGGAGGATGCGCAAAAAGATGTTGGCGCAGCAACCTATAACCCCTTTGCCGATTTAAAGTCGATGCTGAATAAGAAGAAATAGTCTCAGGCGTTGCCCATAGCGGGGCATGGACAGTGACGAGCGAAAAGGTGGCTGAGTGAAATATGACAAATAAACAATTTTACCCAATCGGTAGTCCAGGGCAGCCCTGGACTGAACGCGAGAAGCTGCTGTGGCAACAGGGGCAGACACGTTACCGGTGCTATAAGAACGATGTCCTTGACGTACTCGATACGCTCAAACACCGCTATGAGATCGTTCAATATGGTGAATTACACTACGGTGATGATCGTTACCCGTTGATGGCCGCAAAATCAAAAAACTGGGACGATAATTTGCCGGTCGCACTCATTACCGGCGGCGTTCACGGTTATGAAACCAGTGGCGTTATGGGCGCACTGGATTTTTTAGCAGAATGCCGCAGTGAGTATGTCGGTAAATTGAATTTACTTGTTGCCCCCTGTGTCAGTCCCTGGGCATATGAGCGAATCACCCGGTGGAACTACAATGCCGTTGATCCTAACAGGCAATTTTTCCCGCAAGGACAAGCCGCAGAATCCCAGGCATTGATGATGTTCATTGCTCCGCTGAAAGGCCAGTTTGCGGTTCATGTCGATTTGCATGAAACGACAGATACGGACGAAAGCGAATTTAGCCCGGCCCTCGCAGCCAGAGACGGGTTGCAGTATGAACCAAAGAACATCCCTGACGGTTTCTATCTGGTCAGTGACGCGCAGAATTCGAGACTGGACTTCCAGCGCGCCATCATATCTGCGGTTGCAGAAGTGACGCATATCGCACCTGCAGAAGATGATGGCAGTATGCTGGGTTTTCCCGTCGTCAGCTCCGGCGTTGTTGAATATGACAATAACGCATACCACTTGTGCTCGACGATGACCGGCGCGCCCTTCACGACCACGACGGAAGTTTATCCTGATAGCGCTGAAACCTCCCCGGAAGAATGTATCAGGGCGCAGGTTGTCACCGTCCGTCGGGCCATTGATTTCGCGCTGTCAAACTGATCCATCAGACCGGGATGATATCGCCCGGTCTGTGTTTTTCGCCTGCCTGGGACTCAATGCGTCGTCACCGCCGCACGGCCTTTTGCCTCCTGCAACGCCATCCGCAGGTGTTCGTTATTGTCGGCCAGCAGATCCCGCGCGTGCCAGGCGTCCAGCCCGGTCAGCAGCATCAGGATGGCGGTGCGGCAGCTATGGTTGCAGCTTTCCAGCGCGCGCTTCGCCTCGGCGCGCGGGCACCGGGCGGCTTCCATCACGATGGCAATCTGCCGCTCCGTCCAGTGGGTATCCGCCGCGTTAATATCGACCCGCAGGTTGCTGTAGACACGACCTGTACGCACCGCTAAGCCGGTGGAGAGCATATTGAGGATCTGCCGCTGCGCCAGCCGCGCTTTCGGGTTGGCGAACCCCACCACCACTTCCGGTCCGGTCTGCGGCGCGATGACGATATCCGCGAGCTGCGCCACTTCGCTGGCGGCGTTTTGCGTGATGGTCGCCACCGTCGCGCCCAGCGACCCGGCATAGCGCAGCGCGCCCCACACCCACGGCGTTTTACCGCTGACCGAGAGCCCCAGCAGCATGTCGTTGCGGTTAACATCGAGAGTCTGCAGGTCGTTGATACCGCGCTCATAGTCGCTGGCCGCCGCCTCACGTTCCTGCAGCAGCGCTTCTGCGCCGCCGGCAATCAGGCCAATCACCGCATGATGCGCTTCCGGGGCGTACTCGCATGCGGCCTGCATCGCCGCGCGGCCGGAGGCTCCGGCACCGACGATAATCAGTCGCCCGCCCCGGCTCAGGGTGGCTATCGCGTTGTCGACTAACCGGGTGATGTCTGGCAGGCAGGCGGCAATGGCATCGGCGATCACTCTGTCGTCTTGCAGGAGTGTCGCCAGCATATCTTCAGTGGAGAGTTTGTCGATATTCTCCGTACAGGTATTACGTCGTTCCATCATTAAACCGGTGGGTTTACTGCTCATACAAACCTCCAAATATGTGCTTCCTTACACACTATAAGGTTATTTATCATCGTCTCCTGCGAGTGAGGTCACGCTTCACCGCCTGAATGGTTAGTTTTCCTGTCATTACACGGCTTTATGAAACGCCCCTCATCTGCGATAATCAGCATTTCCGCCGTTACACTCCGGGAATGTTATGAACGCTTTATCGCCCGCTCGTAAGCGCCCAATGAAACTCAACACCACGGTGACGCTTATGATTTGCAGTGTGATCGGCACTGTACTGCTGCTGATGTTTACCCTGTGGTTTTCGCAAATCAGCAACGCCACCCGCGATGGCGTCAAAGACATGGCGCTGGCGGTGGCGCGCACCCTCGCGGACAGCCCCGACGTCAAGCGCGGCCTTACCCTGCCGCCGGACAGCAACATCATTCAGCCGCTGGCGCTGGCCGTCGCCAAGCGTAACCACCTGCTGTTTGTGGTGGTGACCGATATCAACGGTAACCGTTATTCCCACCCCAACAGCAAGCTTATCGGCCAGCACTATATCGGCGATGACATTAACCCGACGCTAAAAGGCAAAGAGAACGTCGCCATTAACCACGGCATGCTCGGGTACGCGCTGCGCGTTTACACCCCGGTGTTTAACGATGAGCGCCAGCAAATCGGCGTGGTCGCCATCGGCATTTCGCTTGCTAAAGTCAATGATGAGCTCGCCCGCAGCCGCGTCGATGTGCTGCTCACCATTTTGTTCAGCACCCTGGTCTGCGCCCTGGGGACATGGAGCCTGGTGCGGGTGCTTAAGCGCGCGCTGCTGGGGCTGGAACCGCACGAGATCTCGGCAAAACTCAAGCAGCGCCAGGCCATGCTGCACTCCCTGAAAGAGGGGGTGATCGCCGTAGACCAGAACGGCCAGGTGACGCTGATTAACCCGGCGGCGAAAAAAATGCTGCAATCGCCCGATAACAGCGAAACCGATGAGGGGCCGCTGCTGGCCGATCTTAACGAAGTTCTGCAACGCGACGAGCCCATCTACGACCGCGAGATAAGCTGTAACGGGCTGCTGCTTATCAGCAACACCGTCCCGATTCACTGGCAGGGCGCCATCGTCGGGGCGATCAGCACGTTCCGCGACAAGACCGAGGTCAGCCAGCTGCTTCAGCGGCTGGACGGCATGGTCAACTACGTCGATGCGCTGCGCACCACCTCGCACGAGTTTATGAACAAACTGCACGTGATCCTCGGCCTGCTGAATATGAAAAGCTATGACAAACTTGAAGAGTACGTGCTGCAAACCGCGCAGAATTACCAGACGGATATCGGCGCTATCCAGCAGCAGATCAAATCGCCGGTGGTGGCGGGCTTTCTGTTAGGCAAAATTCACCGGGCGAACGAGCTGGGCTTTACGCTGACGCTGGCGGAAGAGAGCCGGGTGCCGGATAACCCCAATGAAAAGCAGGTGACGGTGCTGGTCACCGCGCTGGGTAACTTAATCGAAAACGCGCTGGACGCCATGCACGGGCAGCCGGAGGGTGAGGTCAGCGTCCTGCTGCACTACCATAACGGCTGGCTGAGCGGTGAAGTCAGCGACGACGGGCCGGGTATCGCGCAGAGCAATATCGACGCCATTTTTACAAAAGGTTTCTCAACGAAAGGCGATAACCGCGGCGTTGGGCTGTTCCTGGCGCACCAGCAACTGAGCGCGCTGGGCGGCAACATCAGCGTCGAATCCGAGCCTGGCGTGTATACCCAATTTTTTGTTCATCTTCCCTGGGATAGTAAAAGGACGACGGCGTGATAAATGTATTGATTGTTGATGATGATGCCATGGTAGCCGAGCTTAACCGTATGTACGTCGCCAGAGTACCTGGCTTTCGCTGTTGCGGTACGGCCTCTACCCTGCATCAGGCCAGGGAAATGGTTAATAACCCGCTGCTGGAGATTGATCTGGTGCTGCTGGATGTCTATATGCAGCAGGACAGCGGGCTCGATCTGCTGCCGACCCTTCGCGCCAGCGGCCGCGCTATCGACGTCATCATGATAACCTCGGCGGCCGATGCGGCAACTGTGCAGACCTCCATGT
>Ga0213878_10000653_pt1 | contig 12662 bp, 12 predicted proteins | sample VelepicoBEBS_R02_FD_161053 | JGI IMG/M metagenome (GOLD analysis project Ga0213878, IMG submission 161053) | Vellozia epidendroides bulk soil microbial communities from rupestrian grasslands, the National Park of Serra do Cipo, Brazil - BS_R02 | ecosystem: Environmental > Terrestrial > Soil >... | reverse complement strand
ATCCTCTGTCCCCTCGGTCTCAAGCGTTCCAGCGCTGATCCGAACCGGTGCTGCCTCATACCCCGACTCGATATCAATCAACAGATCGCCACGCTGTATATAATCCGCGAATCGCGTACCATTGGATTCCGGTTCCCCAAAAAAGATTTCGCCCCGGTCAACAACCTGAACTGCAGTCTGATCATCGAGATCAAACTCGCGTAACGAATCAACATCGTTACCGAACAGCTCGATGCGCAACGGTAATGCGTGTTGTAGCGAGAACACATCGATGATGCCCCCTCGCACCGCAAATTCACCCCGGCCGCTAACCTGCCCGACCTGTTGATATCCACACTTGAGTAACCCCTCGATCAATGCGGTTCGTTCCAGCGTTTCTCCTCGTTTGACGGTAAAGGTTTGGCTGCCGACGCGTTCTCGATTCGGAACTGCGTCTTCCAGTGTGGCTGCAGTTACCACGACGACAGCCCGTTTTCCCTCGGCCAGCTGCTGAAGCACGTTGAGCCGTTCCGCCACAACCTCCGGATCCGGAACCGCTCCCTCGATTGCTGGCGCCTCCAGCTCTGGGAAGAACCAAGCCGTGATCCCCCAGTTTAATAGGCCGTTAAAAATCTCTTCCTGCCGGCGTGCATCCGGACAGATCAACCAGCAATTCCTGGACGCAAAATGTCGGACCGCACAGGCCGCCACAAACGCCTGAGCCGGTTCACATACCTGCTCAAACCAGGCCTGCCCTGAGCCTGTCGAACGGACTTGCCCTGAGCTTGCCGAAGGCGTCTGCCCTGAGCTCGCCGAATGGGCTCGCTTCTTGAACTTCCGAACGAACTGCTTCGACTCAGCAACCAGCTCAACAACGGACTGAAGCGCCCCTTCGCGTCGGATCGCCCCTTTCAGCTCACCCTCTGACCGGTCACTCCCATTCTTCCGCTGCCGCTTCGCCACCGGCGATTCCTTTTCGGTGCTTCGCACTTCCACTAAGTCCACTCTGTCTACTCCGTCTACTCTGTCCACTAGCATGCACCGCCCTGCCGTTGGGCTTGCGTTGGGTATTGGGTATCGATTATCTGCGCGAAGCGCTCCCCCCCTGGCTCCCCCCCTGGCTCCTGACTCCTCCTCCTCGAACTCCTCCTACTGAAAACTCAACTCCTTCGTAATCCCATACCTCTCAATCCGCTTCCGCAACGTCGCGCGGGTCACCCCCAACAACTTCGCCGCTTTCACCTGGTTCCCTTTGGTCCGCTTCATCGCCGACACCGTGAATTCCCGTTCTAGCCAAGGCAAAAGCTGAATCGACGGATCCGACGCCGCTGCGTCCAACAACGCCTCCACAGCCACATCCAAACTCGGTTTAGCACCTCCTTCACTGGAAGCCGGAATATGATCCCCGTTCAAATGATCCGTTTGACCCGCAATTCCCAGCGGTATGTCTTTCGGCAAAAGCACATCGCTTGTCGCCAACACGCAAGCTCGTTGAATTGTATTCTCGAGTTCCCGCACATTCCCAGGCCAAGGATAGTCCTCCAAAACTTTGATCGATTCGGCCGATAAGGTCACCTGCGGCAGATGTTTCTGCGTAGCGATCTTCTTCAAGAAATATTCCGCCAGCAAACGGATATCTTCTTTCCGCTGCCGTAACGGCGGCAAATGAATCCGGACCACATTTAACCGATAAAACAGATCTTCCCGGAACTGCTTCTTCGCCACCTCTTGTTCCAGCGTCTTATTCGTCGCGGCGATAATCCGGACATCGGTCTTGATCACCGCGTTTCCGCCCACTCGCGAAAACTCGCCTTCCTGTAACACTCGAAGAATTTTGCTCTGGACCGGCAACGCCATCTCCCCAATCTCATCCAGGAACAGCGTACCCCCGTTACTCTGCTCGAATCGGCCGATTCGCTGCGAAGCAGCTCCGGTAAAAGCGCCTCGTTCGTGACCGAACAATTCGCTTTCCAAAAGATTCTCGGGAATCGCTGCGCAGTTGATCGCGATAAACGTTTGTGAGCTCCGGTTGCTGTAATGATGGATTGCCCGAGCCACTAATTCCTTACCTGACCCGCTCTCGCCCGTAATCATCACCGGCGCGTCACTATGCGAGACTCTCCCCACCATCTTGAAGACCTGCTGCATGGCTTGGGATTGCCCAACCAGACTGTCCTGATATTGCTCCACCGTCAGTTGCGGTTTAAAAGCGGTCGCCGAGCGCATCTCTGCCTGAGCCGTCAACGCCGCATCCACCACCGGCTTAAGATTAAAAGGCAACGACTCCTTGCGCAGATAATCGAACGCTCCCAGCTTCATTGATTCGATGACTGATTGAGTCGTCCCGAACGCGCTCATTAAGATCACCAGCGCGTTCGTGTCCCGCTGGCGAATCCGCGCCAGCAATTCCAAGCCGCTAAACGGCAAAAGGTGCGTCTCAGAAACCATCAGATCCGGGTTTTCCGAGATATAGATCTTGTAGCCCTCCTCCGCGGTAGTAGCCGTCAAGACCCGAGTAGTCGGCGTTTCGAGTTGGTTCTGGGCCCACTCAAGGAAATCTGTCTCTGGATCAACAAGCAAAATTGTCTGCATCGAACTCCGCGCTCGCAGGGGGTAATGGAAGCCCCGAATTGGTCAACCTTATCTCCAACGAGCCGAAAACCGGCTGTTATCTTTTGCCCATCCTGTCTAATCTGCAAGCACTTATAAGAAGGAGTACAAGGAGTTCGAGGAGTACAAGGACGGGCCGGCGCATCGGCCCCGGGATGCACGGCTCATCGGCTTGGTGCAGATGGAGCGACGGAGGAAAACTCCTGAACTCCTTGTACTCCTTGAACTCCTCCTGCTCCTTTCTGATTTGCATTTTCCCTCCCGATGCCGCTTGTTGACCAGCTTAACATGGTCAGTAAAACTCCTAGGCATGTTGCCGTCATTATGGATGGCAACGGGAGGTGGGCACGACAACGCGGATGGCCGCGCTCCCGGGGCCATCTCGAAGGCGCAAAAGCAGTCCGCGAATGCGTGGAAGCTTGTCTCGAGCTCGGTATCGAATACCTCACCCTCTACGCGTTCTCGACCGAGAACTGGCAACGGCCGAAGGAAGAAGTCGATACTTTGATGGGTCTATTGCAGCGCTTCCTCCGCGATTACACCAAAGATATGGCCAAGCGCGGCGTCCGTGTCCAGGCCATCGGTCGCCTGAACGAGCTACCACCCGAATGCCAAGACCAACTCGAACACGCCATTACCACCACTGCCAACAACAAGCAGCTGACCGCCATCCTGGCCGTTAACTACAGCGGGCGTACCGAGATCATCGACGCCATCCAACGCCTGGCGAAAGACGTCGCCACCGGTAAACTACAACCTGAGGCCATCGACGCCGAGATCTTCAGCAGTTTCTTATACACCCGCGACCTACCCGATCCCGACCTCCTGATCCGCACCTCCGGCGAAATGCGGATCTCGAACTTTCTACTTTGGCAGGTCAGCTATACCGAAATGTACGTGATCCCCAAACTCTGGCCTGATTTTAGCCGCCAAGATCTGGTCGACGCCATCGACGAATACAACCGCCGCCAGCGCCGCTACGGCGGAGTCTAACGCCGTGAACGCTGCGCGATCGCCGGGATCCCTCGGCAGCGAGGCGCCACTAGGTCCACTCAGCCCACTACGCCTACTCCCGTCCACTTCCACGCCGAGCAGCCCCACCTCTCACTTTTCACCTCTCATTTCTCACGACAATAGTCTGCTCCCTCTTCTGCCCGACACCCACCAGACTCAGCTTCGCCCCGATCAACTCACAAACCTTTTCCAGGTAAAGCCGCGCATTCTTCGGCAGATCCTCATACGTCGTAGCCCCGGTAGTCGGCTCTTTCCATCCTGGCACTTCGATATAGACCGGCGTACATCGCCCGAATTCCTGGACACACGTCGGCGGCGACCAAACTCCTTTACCTTCTCGTTTATACTCAACACAAATCTTGATCGTCTCTAGCTTATCCAGCCCGTCCAGATTCGTAACCGCGATCTCATCGATGCCGTTCACAATCACCGCAAACCGCGTCGCAACCGCATCAAACCAGCCACAACGCCGTTCCCGGCCCGTGTTCACTCCAAACTCGCGTCCCATGGCATGCAGCATGTCCGAGATCCCCTGATCCTCTGTCGGGAACGGACCTTCGCCCACCCGGGTCGTATAGGCTTTCATTGCTCCAACCACCCGATCGATTCGAGTCGGCGGCACCCCGGCGCCAGTACACGCACCACCTGCCGTGGTGTTCGATGAGGTCACATATGGATAAGTCCCATGATCAATATCCAGGAAAGTACCCTGGGCGCCCTCAAACAAAATCTCTTTCCCCGCCTGCATCAGACGATGCAGCTCGAGCACGGTGTTTGTCACCATCTCCCTAAGCTGTTCCCCAGCCACGAGATATTGCCGAGTCAGCTCCCGCCAATCGATCGGCTTCGCACCGTACTGTTGCAACAGCCAGTCCACTTCTTGGCGCCGGCTGTCCAGACGGTCCTTGAAACGATTAGGATCCAAAAGATCACCCAGCCGGATCCCGACCCGCGCGATTTTGTCGCCATACGCGGGACCGATGCCGCGTTTCGTTGTGCCAATCTTGTTCGGCCCAACCGCCAGCTCCCGGTACTCGTCAATCAGTTTGTGATACGGAAACACCAGGTGTGCGGCCTCGCTGATCAACAAATTCTCCTTCGAAATCTCCACTCCCTGGCTTTTCAGCTCCCCGATCTCTTCACAGAGCGAGATCGGATCGACCACGACACCGTTCCCGATCACACAGAGCTTCCCAGGGCGTAGAATTCCCGAGGGGATCAACCGAAGAATGTATTTTACATCCCCGACTACAACGGTGTGTCCGGCGTTATTGCCACCCTGACTCCTGACGACCACATCGACCCGGTCGGTTAGATAGTCGATCACCTTGCCTTTACCTTCATCACCCCACTGCGCACCCACCAACACTGTATTGGCCATAAATTCGGGACAGAAAAAGTCCCGCGCTCAAAACGCTGACGCGGGACGCCCCGCGACATTAAGTCCGCTACGCCCCACCGCAAGAGAAAATCCAGCCCACTTCGGTAGGACGAGCTCCCGCTCGTCCGCCGCGTCGCCCCTGTCCACTCCCCGCAAGACCCGACGTAGCCTCTCGGCTTGCCCGACGTAACCTCCCGGAGTCTAAACGACGGGGTGAAGTCGGGCGTCCACTAAGTCCACTCCGTCCACTCGGTCCACTTCCCACTCCCCACACACCTCCACCGCCCCCTCGAAAAGCAAAAAAAACGCCGCCTGACCTTACGATCAGACGGCGTAAATTCTTTTCGATCTCGGCGATCTTACGCCTGAGGCCGCTGCTCATTCCCAGCCGTAACCTGTGGCTGCGACTGATTAGTCGCTTGCCCCGGTGGTTGTGCCGGCTGCACATTCTGCGCCGGCTGATACGACTGAGGTTGGCTTTTTGCATCGTTCGCCGCGGTATGCAGCTCGCGATCGAACTCTTCCCGAGCCTTACGAAATTCATTCATGCTTTGCCCCAGACTGCGGGCCAGCTCAGGGAGCTTTTTGGCGCCAAACAATACGAGCACAATGAGCAGGATGATAAACAGATCAGGGCCACCAAAGTTCCCAAAGCCCAGTGCTAGCATATTCATATGTTTAACTCTTCGACCGGCGCTGCTTTGAAGGCAATTGCCTTCAAGTTTAAGCAACTACCTCTACCTTACGGTACCCTTTTTTGCGCCAGATATTCCCCAGTTCTTTCTTTTTTACTTTCTTAAAGCATCCAGGCGCGACACCAGGTCCGCCTTGCTCGTTAATCCAACCACTTGATCCTTAACTTCGCCTCCCTTGAAAAACAGCAGAGTCGGAATATTCCGGATCCCGAACCGATTCGAGATTTCCGGATTAGCGTCGACATCGATCTTCACGATCCGCACGTTGTCGCCCTGTTCCATAGCGATCTCGTCCAACACAGGGGCAATCATCCGACAAGGACCACACCAGCTCGCCCAGAAATCGACCAGCACTGGCACGTCGGACTCGCTAATGGTTTGATCGAAGTTCGACTGATTTAAATGTAATACAGAAGCCGTTGACATAACCTTTTCTTTCTTTCGTTAGCACAACCCCTGGTTCCCCTTTGTTCTCAACTGAAAGCAACTAAACACTGTACGATAAGCGAAATCACGGAAAAAGCGAGGACCAACCCCGCCAGTGGAACCACCCACGGATCCCGCCGCACCGGGGGCATCCGAGCGATTAACCGCTCGCTCGTGTGCACCGGAACACCGTCCGGAACAACGGCCGGCTCCACAACCTCCGGAGCTTTAGTGCGGGGGGGAAGCGTGATCCGGGCCGGACCTCTTTTCTCGTCGGGCATTGGCTAATTGTGTATATCCCCGCGGTTCTGTTCACTTGTCAACCCACTTGTGGCAAAAAACGCGGTCCGGTAATCGGGCAATCTGTGTGGTGGCTCGCGAGTAAGCCGTAAGCAGTAAGCCGTAAGCAGTAAGCAGTGTTCAGTGTCCGCGAAAGGTGTGCTGTGCGTCACCATGCTTCCTGACAAGCACATCCTACTTTGAGCGTATCGGCTTCACTGCTCACTGCTCACTGCTGACTTGCGCAACCCCACCAATCACGATCACTAATCACGTCCCCCACTTCCCTCTTGCGCCTCGCCGCGTTCCACCCCAGCTTGGTCCCTTTCAACCACCAATGAAAATCTTGGTCACAGGCGGGGCTGGTTTCATCGGTTCACATCTGGTCGATGTGCTCACCGCTCGTGGCGATTCCGTCGTCGTAATCGACGACTTCAACGACTTTTACGACCCCGAGATCAAACGTTCTAACCTTCGGAAAACGTCGGCCAAGATCTTCACTGCTGACGTCTGTGACTCGGACCAGATCAAAACCATCGTTCAAACGGAGCGCCCCGATATCATTGTTCATCTCGCCGCTCGCGCCGGCGTCCGCCCCTCGGTTTTGCATCCGGAGCTCTACCTTAAGACCAACATATTCGGGACATTCAATCTGCTCGAAGCCGCTAAATGCACCGGGATCAGCAAATTCGTTTTTGCTTCCAGCTCCTCCGTTTACGGCGCTACCCGCCAACTCCCATTTCGCGAAGACCAGGTGTTAGTGCAGACCCTCAGCCCTTATGCCAGCAGCAAACTCGCCGGCGAACAGGTCTGCTCGAATTACTCGCATCTGCACGGATTAAAAGTGGTTTGCCTCCGGTTCTTTACCGTCTACGGACCAAGGCAGCGCCCCGATCTTTCCATCCACAAATTCACCCGTCTTATCGCCAACGAAAAACCAATCGAGGTCTATGGAGACGGCACCGTCCGCCGGGATTTTACCTTCATTGATGACACCATCCAAGGAGTTGTAAACGCAATCGATTTTGAAGGGGCTCCATTTGAAATCTTTAATCTTGGCGAAAGCCAAACGGTCGAGCTGAACGACGTCATCCGCTTGATCGAAAAAGCGCTCAGTAAATCTGCGGTGATCGACTATCAGCCTCCTGTTCCCGGCGACATGCCACAAACCTATGCTGATATTTCTAAAGCTAGACGGCTCCTCAATTATCGCCCCACCACGTTAATCGAAGACGGAATCCCTCGTTTCGTTGATTGGTTCCAATCGATTGCAAAGGTATGAGCACCAAACGCCAGCTAAGACGGGTACAATCCAAAGTCCAAACCGGCAGACCGATGGACGTGCGCGTTCGCCCAGAAAAGCGCCAACAGTCAGCTCGTTCCCGGCCTGCCCGACGTAGCCTCCCGGCCTGCCCGACAAAGCCTCCCGAGTCTCGGACGATGGGGCGACATCGGGAGTTTCAGACGACGGGGCGAAGTCGGGCGTTCCCTGAGCTCCCGGCGCTCCCGGCGTTATCACTCGTATGAACCCGATCGAGTCCGTTACCGAGTTGTGTCGCTCTCTGGTTCGTATTCCGAGCGAGAACCCCTCCGGCGCCCCCGATAGCGCGGGCGAAGAGGCGGTTGGCCGATTCGTCGGCGAATTTCTGAGCGCCCACGGTGCTTCCGTCGAATTCGAATACGTCGCCGAAGGCCGCCCAAATGTGTATGGCTGGTTCCCTAGACCACCCGCTGCTAAGACGACCATCCTGTTCGCCCCGCACTTGGACACGGTCCCGGCGCGCGGAATGACGATCGATCCATTTAAAGGCGATATCGTCGATGGCCGTTTGCTTGGACGCGGCTCTACCGATACCAAAGGCCCAATGGCCGCGATGTTATGGGCACTCACAACCACCGATCTGTCGAAACTCGATGTCGCGGTCGGATTCGTCGGACTCGCTGACGAAGAAGCCGATCAACTCGGTTCTAAGGTCGCTGGCAAGCGACGGGAAGCCGATTTCGTTGTGGTCGGCGAACCCACCGATCTAAACGTTGTCTACACCCACAAAGGCACCGCTTGGATGCAACTCGATGCCAAAGGAAAAGCAGTCCACGCCGCCGCCCCTGAAACCGGTATCAACGCGATTGAACTTTTGACCGAGGCCTTCGCCGCCCTGAAAAAGGAATTCCCCAGCCTCTGCCCTGGTCCCGTTAACGAAACCCTGGGTAAGCCTACCATCAGCCTTGGCACCATCACTGGCGGCGTGAAAATCAATGTCGTCCCTGACCACAGCCGGGCCGAGATCGACATCCGCACGGTTCCTGGTCAGGAAGAAATGGTATCAGCGGTCCAGTCATTTCTCGCCCAACGCTTTCCCGACGTACAGGCCACTCCGCTAAAGGTCTCCCAACCCCTTTATACCGACCCGTCTCATCCCATCATCGAAAAGTTCGTCTCTCTTGGTTCCCAACGCATTGGAGTCCCTTGGTTCTGCGATGCCGCATTTTTCACCCAGCAAAACACCCCCGCCATCGCCATCGGCCCCGGAAGCATTAAACAAGCTCATACCTGCGACGAGTTCATCGAGATCCGCGACCTGGAACGTGGCGCCGATTTCTTCCGCTCCTTCCTAAATTCCTTCACCTAGGCCAAGCCCTTTTGCTATTTGCTGAGCACTAGGTCCACTCCTGTCCACTAAGTCCACTTCGTCCACTAAAGTCCACTAACTAGCCATGTCCGCTCCCACCCAAAAGACCGCCATCTCCCCCACCCGCGCAGAAGATTTCCCCGAGTGGTACCAGCAGGTCGTCCGCGCCGCTGACCTAGCGGAAAACTCGGATGTCCGTGGTTGCATGGTGATCAAACCGTGGGGCTTCGGCATGTGGGAAAACATCCAGCGCCATCTCGACCGGATGTTCAAAGACACCGGACATCGGAACGCTTACTTCCCTCTGCTGATCCCGCTCGGTTATTTCGAGAAGGAAGCTGCTCACGTCGAAGGCTTCGCCAAAGAATGCGCCGTGGTCACTCATCATCGCCTTGAGATCGGTCCCGATGGGAAAATGCGTCCCGCTCCTTCCGCCGAGCTCACTGAACCTCTGGTGATCCGGCCAACCTCAGAAACCATCATCGGCGCCAGCTTCTCCCGCTGGGTCCAGTCCTATCGCGATCTGCCCGTCCTTATCAATCAATGGTGCAATGTCTTGCGCTGGGAAATGCGCACCCGTCTCTTCCTGCGGACCGCGGAATTTCTCTGGCAAGAAGGGCACACCGTTCACGAAACCGCTGAAGAAGCGATCGCTGAAGCGAATCAGATGCTCCGGGTCTACCAGACCTTTTCCGAAGAATTCCTCGCCATTCCCGTTTATGCCGGTGAAAAAAGCGAGAGCGAACGCTTCCCCGGCGCGGTTAGCACCTTGACCGTTGAGGCGATGATGCAAGACCGGAAAGCCGTCCAAGCCGGTACGTCCCACTTCCTTGGTCAAAACTTCGCTAAGGCTTCCAATATACGTTACCTGTCGCGCGAGGGTACCCAGGAATACAGTTGGACCACAAGCTGGGGCGCTAGCACCCGGTTAGTCGGAACCGTGATTATGACTCATGGCGACGATGACGGCGTTATCTTGCCTCCGCGGATCGCTCCCAGTCAGGTGGTCATTTTACCCGTGATCCAAAAACCCGAACACCGCTCCACCGTCCTGGAAGCGGCCGACGACCTGGCTGCCGAGATTCGTAACCAGCGTTATGCTAACGAACCGGTTACAGTCGAAGTCGACAAACGCGACCTGGGCGGCGGCGTCAAGAATTGGGACTGGATCAAACGCGGTGTCCCTATCCGGATCGAGCTCGGTCCCCGCGACTTAGAAAAAGGTACGGTCGCCATTGCCCGGCGCGACCGTCCCATCAAAGAAAAAGCCTTTAGACCGGTTGAAGAAGTGATTAAAGGCATCCCCGGTATTTTAGCCGAGATCCAGGCCGGCCTATACCAGCGCGCCAAAGAGCTCCGCGACCAACACACCGTCAGAATCGATTCCAAAGCCGACTTCTACGATTTCTTTACCCCAAAGAACGCTGAACGCCCCGAGATCCACGGCGGCTTCGCGTTTGCGCACTGGTCCGGCGACCCAGCTGTCGAGGCTCAGATCAAAGAAGACCTGAAGGTAACAATCCGCTGTATCCCGACCGATCCCGCCTTCAAAGACGAGACCCCCGGCACATGCATCTTCACCGGTGCCCCGAGCCCTCGCCGCGTCCTCTTCGGCAAAGCCTACTAGGGCAACGCCCTCAAATCGTCCTCGTCCTCGTCCTCGAAAGTCCAGCGCGCGACACGTGCAAACGCCCGTGTCGCCGCATCGCCGATTCTCCAAAACTCCCTCACGCCAGCTTAATCGCCACTTCCGTCTCCCACTTCTGCGGATCTTTCTCCACCGCCGGATCGGTTAAATAAATCTCCAACCGGCACCCAAACCGGTCCCCTTCCGCACTCTCCGTAACGTCCATCTTGAGTCCCTGTTCTTTGATCCAATCCAGAAGGGCGGCATTAGCATCGCGAAGCTGCTCATAAGGCCCTCGATAGACCAGCGAAGCATACCTCCCCGCAGGGAGCACTCCCGCTAACACCCGGTCATCCCCTGTAACCGGTTTAGCGGTCGGAATACCGAACTCGATCTCGAGCCCGCGTTCCATATCGATAACGTTATACTTGAAAAAAGGAGCACCTGCAGGCGCCAACCCGCGCCCAGCAGCCCACCCAAAAACCTCTCCCAAGAACTTCCCCGCCGCCGCCCCGATCTCCTTCATTGAAACCACCGACTTAACAGCCACATACGGTTGCTCACCGCGCTCAACGATCTTTGGCGAAGTAATCATTTGTTTACCTTTCTATGATTTCCCTGCTCACCTACTCGACGAACAAGCTTGCCCGGCGAGGACACATTCGCGCCGAACCTTCGGCACATAAGTCCCATGAGTCCCCTAGAGCCTGTCGCGCCGCAGGCTTGGCGAAGGCGGATCCCATCCGTCGCCACCCCAGAGTTCGCGCCCGGTTCGATGCGCTCCATTCTCGCCCGGGCCGTCTTCTCACTTCTCACCTCTCACCGTGCGCCGAGCCTGTAAGGCGAAGCGCACCACCCCCCTCCCCACCATCACCAACACGAGGCTATACAGATACACCAGCACCATCATCACACTGAAAAACAACCAATCCGGAACCGTGCTACCCCCAAAAATACTAAACTGCCCAAAACCAAGTTTCTCACAGATCACCGCCGCCGGTATTACCACCGCAAAGAACAAAACACCCACCACGAATTCTGGAGGCTCATAATATCGCAAAAAAAAGCAGGTAAACGAAGTCACCAACAACGCCGGAACCGCAGCCCAGACCAACGTAACCCAAAACCTCCTCGTCCTCCGGTTCTCGCCCGGAGTGAGCGCCGGCTCACGTCCCCCACCAGCCCGAATCGCTTCTGTTCTCATAGCGACCAGGATCATCCACTTTCATAGATATCCATAATCGATAAAAGAAGCTCCCAGATCGGCCCAGGCGATAATGGGAACGCGATCCCGCACTCCAGACCCGGCAGGTTAGCAACCATTTGCTATCTGCTATTTGCTATTCTCGAAGCCCTACCGCCTCAACACCCCCACCTGCACCGAAACCCTTACCGCCACTTCCTGTTCTCCCGAAACTGTCTGGACGGGACGAGCCGCCGCCCGCATCCCCCCTTCCACCTTTGCCGCAAACTGCAGCGGTACCACGTTTTCTTCGCCCGCTACATTGATCGTCTCGACCTTTACCACGCGAAGCCCAGCGGCCTCAGCGATAGCATCGGCTCGACCCAATGCCGTCTTAGTCGCCTCAATTGCCAAGTCGCGCCGCGCAGCATCGATCTCACTCTCGGATGGAGTGAACTGCGTTTGGCTAACGGTATTGGCGCCGTTTTCCAAACTCCCGCTCAACACCGTCCCCAACTTATCCGCCGTCGTCCGGAACGAAACATTGGCCGTCCCGGTATAACCCACGATCTTATCGGGTCCGTTAGGCGGAGACTCGACCTGCGGTTGAAAATTCACGTTCTCGGTCCGAAGCCGCTCCACCCCCTGCTTGCGCAGATATTCGACTAATGTCTGCGATTTTTGAGCGAGCGAACTCGAAACCGCATCGCCATTGCGCCCGTCCACCTGAATACCGAGGACCACATCCGCCGCCGTATTCGGCAACCGCTTCCGCGCCGTCGCCTCCAGATTGATCTTACCCTCCGGTGAGGGATTCGCCACCGGTGCCGGTGACGGC
>Ga0213878_10000652_pt1 | contig 12672 bp, 8 predicted proteins | sample VelepicoBEBS_R02_FD_161053 | JGI IMG/M metagenome (GOLD analysis project Ga0213878, IMG submission 161053) | Vellozia epidendroides bulk soil microbial communities from rupestrian grasslands, the National Park of Serra do Cipo, Brazil - BS_R02 | ecosystem: Environmental > Terrestrial > Soil >... | reverse complement strand
TACCGATCATGTGAACTTCAGCGATACCGGCACGCAAGGCGGCGCCTTCCGCACGATCGGCGACACGCAGAACCTCACGGCCGGATCGCTGGGCGCCGTGTGGCAGCCGATGCGCACGCTGTCGTTCTACGCCGGGATATCGAACAGCAAGTTCATCAACATTTCGACCGAGCCGGCTGCACTGACCACGGTTCCGGAAAGCGCGCTGCAGAAGGAAATCGGCGCCAAGGCCGAGTTCCTCGATGGCCGCCTGCAAACCAACGTCGCCCTGTTCGAGACCGAGCGCAAGAACTACTACATCACGCTGCCGGGCGCGCTGAGCCCCACGCCCGATGGCCGCGACAAGAGCCGCGGTATCGAGCTCGAGCTTGCCGCGCGACCGCTGTCGGGCTGGACCGTGCTGGCCAACTTCGTGCTGCAGAATGTCGAGGTGGAATCGAACGCGCTGGCCTCGAACGCTTCGATGGGCGTGTTCAATCGCAGCATCGCCGGTACCCGCCCCGCTGGCGTGGCGCGCACCGGCGGCCGCCTCTGGACCACGTACGACTTCCAGCAACAGTCGCTGCATGGCTGGGGCGTCGGCCTGGGCCTGACCTACAAGGGCGACAGCTACGCGGACAGCCTGAACCTCTACCAGGTGCCGTCCTACGTCGTGCTGGACGCCGCGATCTACTATCGCCGCAAGAACGTCGACGTCACGCTGAACCTGCGGAACCTGACGGACAAGACCTACTACATCTCGCCGACGTTCTCGGGCGCGTTGCCGGGCGACAAGCGCAGCGCGATGCTGACGGCCCGCTATCGGTTCCAGTAAGCGTTCCTGATTCCAGTAAGCACGACACGGGCCGCAAGGCCCGTTTCTGTTTCACGCCCCGGCTGGCCTCAGCAGCGCCGACGGGTCGAGGTCCCGCAGGGTCGGCCGTCCGAGCAGCGCCATCGCAACTTCCAGCTCGGTCTGCAGCAGCGTCAGCATGTGCACCACGCCCGGTATCCCGCCAACGGCCAGCGCATGCAGTACCGGCTGGCCGACGAGCACCGCGGAAGCACCGAGCGCGATGGCCTTGACGATATCGGTGCCGCGCCGCACGCCGCCATCCAGAAGGACAGGCACGGCGCCACCCACGGCGCCGACAATCGCTGGCAGCACATCGATCGTGGCAGGCAACGTATCGAGCGTGCGACCGCCGTGGTTCGACACAAGGATGCCGGACACACCCGCGTCCAGGGCAGGCCGTACATCGACAGGATTGAGCAGGCCCTTGACCAGCACCGGCAGCGCAGTCTGCCGGCATAGCCAGTCGATATCGCTCCAGGTGGGTGCATGGTCGAGCATGCCCCGGAAGACCGGGCTCCCAAGGCTCGCACTGACAGGCCCATTCGCGGGGAACTCGGCAAGATTGACCGCCCTGACATCGTCGGGCAAGCGGAAGCCCGCGCGCTGCTCCGCGTTGCGGATGCCGCTTACCGCCGCGTCGATCGTGACCATGATCGCCCTGTAGCCGGCCTGCTCCGCCCTGCGAACCAGTGACATCGTGTCTTCGCGGCGCGGCTGCATATAGAGCTGGAACCAGAGCGGCGCCGTCGATGCGCGCGCGATCTCTTCGAGCGTGACGCTCGCCTGCGTGCTGACGGTCATCCAGGTGCGGGTCAGCGAGGCGCCCTGAACGGTGGCCAGCTCCCCTTCCGGATGGACGAGTTTGTGATACGCGGTGGGCGCGACCAGTATCGGATAGTCGAGCGTCTCTCCAAACAGCTCCGAGCGCGCCGACGCGTTCGACATGTCGACGAGCGCCCGCGGCATCAGCCTGATGCGCTCGAACGCCGCACCGTTCTCGCGCTGCGTCACCGCATCGGCCGCGGCACCGGCCATGTACGCGCGGATCGCCGGGTCAACTCTCTCGTGGAAACGGCGCTCGTAGTCTCGCAGCGAGACAGTGTCGGCGGGAATCTGCATGATCGTCACAGCTCGGCCCAGCGCCTGAGCAGGTTGTGATAGTGGTTCACGAGCGATAGCACGGCATCGTTGTCGTCACCGAGCCGCTTGCGGATATCGATGATCGCCAGGTCAAGCTCGTAGAGCATGGTCCGCTGGCCGTCATCCTTGACCATCGACTGGGCCCAGAAGAACGAAGCCCAGCGGGCTCCGCGCGTGACGGGCGTCACCGCGTGGAGTGACGATGCGGGATACACCACCATATGACCGGCGGGCAGCTTCACGGTGTGATTGCCGTACAGGTCCTTGATGACGAGCTCGCCGCCGTCGTACTCGTCGGGATCGCTCAGGAACAGCGTGCTGGAGACGTCGGCGCGAATACGCATGCCGCCGGTGCCGGGCACGGTGCGGATGGCATTGTCGACATGCGTGCCGAACGTCATGCCGCCCTCGTAGCGGTTGAACATCGGAGGCAGCAGGCGCAGCGGGAGCGCCGCCGAGTGATAGGTCGGGTTGCGGCCCAATGCGGTCAGGATGAACTCGCCGAGCTCGCGCGCTTCGGCGCTGTCGACGGGGATCTGCAGATTGAGCTTGGACTTGGCGGCAAGATCGCCGGCGGTGACGCGGCCGTCGACCCAGTCCGAACTTTCCAGTCGTTGCCTGCAGTACCGGACTTCGTCCGGCGTCAGGACATTCGGGATCTGAATGAGCATGGCACTTTGAAGTTGGCAGGAGCGGCACGCATGTGCCGGAAGGCGCATCGTTGCCGCTCCACGGGACCAGCGATTTGCGTTAGAACGTCATGCCGGCACTCAGCAGGAACGTGCGACCCGAAGTGGGCACGGCACGCACCGCATTGAACGACGATTGATAGTTCAGATGGTTCGTCAGGTTGTAGCCGTTCAGCGAAATGCGGTACTTGCCCTGCTTGTACGCGATCATCGCGTCGAGCGAGAAGTTATCCGGCATGCGCGCCGTGTTGGCCGTGTCCGCCCAGTAGTCCGACGCGTACTGGAGCCCGCCCCCAACCGTGAGCCGGCCCGGTAGCGGCAGGATGGTGTGCGGGATGTCGTAGCTGGTCCAGAGCGTCACGTTGTGGCGCGAAACGCCTGGCGCGACATTGCCGATCGACGAAGCGGCGGTTGCCGAGGTCACGATCCCATCCAGATAGGCATAGGCCAGGCTGGCCGACCAGTTGTTCGTGATCCTGCCGTTCAGGCCCAGCTCGAAGCCCCGGATGCGGCGGCCCTCGCCGGAGTCCGAGAAGCCGTTGGTAATGTCCCCGGTGATCGGATCGACCGTATAGGCGTTGTACTTCTTCGTCTGGAACAACGCGCCGGTGACGCCAAGGCGCTTGTCGAGGAAGTCCATCTTGGCGCCCACTTCAATCGTGTCGGCGCGCTCGGGCTCGCTGTTGACGCCATTCTGCGGCACCTCCGTCTGCACGCCGCCGACTGCAACGGCGATGTCGGTCCCGACAGGCCGGTAGGTGCGCGAGAACGACGTGTAGAACATGTAGTCCTTCGTCGGCTCCCAGATCGCGCTGATCGCCGGGCTTAGCTTCTTCGAGTCGGCCGTGCCGCCGATCGAGGACGCATTGGTCGAGTATTCGCTGCGGAAGTAGTCCCAGCGCAGGCTGCCCAGCAGCGAGAACTGCTCGGTGAACCATACACGGTCGTTCATGAAGACGCCGATATCCGTGGAGTTGGCGTCGCGCGTGGTGCCGCCATAGCTGACTGTGGCATTCGGGCTGTTGTAGAACACCGGATCGACCACGGTCTGGTTGTTCATGCGGCCGGTCCAGGTGCCCTGGTCACGGTGGTCACGCTGATAGATCGTGTCGAGACCGACCATGGCCTTGTGGCGAATGCTGCCGGTCTGGAACTCGCCCCTCGCACTCAGCACGTTCTGAATGCCCCAGCCGCGTTGCAGGTAGGTGACGCCACCGCCGGCGCCATACGACAGGTTCACATTGCCGCCCGCCAGCAGCTTCTGCAGGCTCGCATAGTTCAGCGATGCCGGATTGGTCGACGAGAAGTCCCGTTCGTAGAAGCTGAAGCGCGTGTCGTTGCTGATGGTGATGCCGTTGTCGAGCCGCTTGGTGAACGACGACGAGACGATATGCGCATCGGTGATGTCGCGGTCGGTGTTGCGCACATAGGACGTCGACGACGAATAGCCAGGCACACCGTACCCGGTCAGCGGGCGAAAGATGCCATCGGCGCCCTGGGCCACCGGCACACCGTAGTCCGGCGCGCCGGTGCGGTGCAGGTAGGAATAGTTCAGGTGCCATTCGGTGCTGGTGCCCAGCCCGGTGCCGAAGTCGATGGCGATGCCGCGGCGGTCGTCGTCGATGTGGTTGCGATCGGCAACGCGGCCGTTCTGGAACACGCCATTGATACGCACGGCCGAGGTGTCGTTCAGGCGGATGTTGCTGTCAACCGTCGTCCGGTACGTCGAGGCCGAGCCGATGCCCTGGTCGATGCTCGTGCTCGTGTTCAGGTTGGCCCGCTTGGAAGTCTGGTTGATCAGGCCGCCGATATTGCCGACGCCGAAGCTTTCCCCGGACGGCCCCTTGATCACCTCGACGCTCTCAGTGTTGAAGCTGTCGCGCTTGTAGGCGCCGAAGTCGCGCAGGCCATCGACATAGATATCGCCCTTGGCGGAAAGGCCGCGAATCCGGAACTGGTCGCCGTTCTGGCCGCCATTGCCCTCGCCGGTGGAAATCGTGATCCCCGGCACATTCTTCAGGATCTGTTCGAGCGAGGTGGCGTGCTGTTGCTCGATCACCTCCTTCGGCACCACGTTGATCGTCTTCGGCGTTTCCTTGACGGTCTCCGGCAAGCGGGAAATGCCGGTCGGCGCGTCGTTCGTATTCTCGAAGCCCTGCCCCGTCACGGTGACGGGCGGCAGCACGTTCCTGTCCTTGGCCGACCCGGTTGGTTGCTGACCCTCGGACATGGTTTGCGCATGAACCAGCACAGGAACTGACGACATGGAAATCGCCAGCCCCGCCGAGGCGGCGCCAGACACCATCACGCGGATGGCACTCGATAGGATTTTTTGCTGCACGGAAGACTCCAGCATGATTGACTCGAAATGACGTTCAGTGCTGCCGCGCCAGTCGAAGTCAGGGCTGCGATCCAGACAGCAATCGCGCCCACCTCATTGCGGGAATGCGTTTTTGCGAGGCAAAAGGGGCCCGCTCGCGACCCCGGGGGATCGCGAGAACATTTCACTCTTGATGGAATGCCGGGTTTCGGCCGGCCGGGAATTACTGGCGCTGGCCTCGCCCCGTGTCAGGCGCGTGTTCGCATTGGCGGATGGTTGAAGTGACGGCAGGTAGCACAAGCAAGTAAATGTAAATCATTCGCATTTACAGGTCAACCATGCTGCACTTCGATTGTCCGCTCTTGCAGACATGGCCAGTTGGAATGCTATCCACGGCACATGTGCGCCGGCCGGAGGTGACACGCAAAAAAACCGGACTGGCGTGCAGCCCGGCTTTTTCGCGCCTTTTCACATCAGTACTGCTGCCAGACCCCGCCCGCGAAGCTCCAGCCGCCACCATTGCGATACCAATGCCCCGGCACCCAGAAGGCGCTCTCGCGGCGCGGTTCCCAATGGCCGGCAATCCAGTCGTGCCTGCCGCCGGACCAATGCCAGTAGCCCGTGATCCAGACGTGGCCGGGGCCCGGCGGCGGCGGCATGACCTCCACCCTCGGCATCGGCGGCGGCACGTTGATGACCACCGGCGCCACCTGGGCCTGCTGGACGATCTCGACCCAGCGGCCGGGATAGAACACCCACGCACCGTGCTCCTCGCTCCAGTGAGCACGCTGATACACCATGTTCACGCGCGCCTGCTCCCAGTGCCCGCCATTCCAGACGTAGCGGTCATGCTTCCAGACCCAGTGCCCCGGAATCCAGTAGGCATCGACATATGGCGCGGCAGGAATCTGCTCGACGATCGGCGCCGGAGGCGCCTGGACGATGCGCTGCGGCTCGACGTGCTCGTGGCGGGGCGGTTCGATCACACAACCGCTCAAGCTGGCCGCGGCCACGCAAACGGCCGAGAGCAAAACAGTGCAGGAAAGTGAAAAGCGAGAAGACATCGGGGCGTTCCTCCGTGGGTGATGTGCCCATAACGAGGGGCAGCGGAACCGCGATGACAGGCGATTACAATCGGTTGCATCAATGCCGGAGGAACGCTCGCGTAGCCGATAAACAAAAAAGCCCCGCAAACATGGCGGGGCGAACACTACCGTGGAGCTACCTGAACTGCCCCCGGCACTGCCGGGGTAACGCGCACCTCATTCCGCCGTGATCTTGCCCTTCTCGATCACGGTCTTCCACCGCTTGAGTTCCTGGTTCTCGAACTCGGTGAACTGCTCTGGCGTATTGGCGACCACCTCGAAGCCCTGCTCGCTGAGCTTCTGTTGCATCTTTGCGTCCTTGAGGGCCGTGACGATCGCGCCGTGCAGGCGCGACTTCACGTCAGCAGGCAAACCCTTCGGCGCGGCCACGCCCTGCCACGAATAGACTTCCACGTCCTTCACGCCGCCCTCGGCCATGGTCGGCACGTCCGGCAGCACGGCCGAGCGCTTGTCCGACGTCACGGCCAGCGCGCGGAGCTTGCCCGAGCGAATGTGCTGAAGCACCGCATTGATGTTCTGGAAGGAGACATCGACCTGGCCAGCCAACAGATCGGAGATGGCCGGCGCACCGCCCTTGTACGGCACGTGCAGGCCTTCGGTGCCGCTCTTCTGCCAGAACAGCGCGGCGGTCAGGTGGTCGGACGAGCCTGCCCCTGATGTGGCGAAAGCTACCTTGCCCGGATTCTTCTTCATGTAGGCCACCAGTTCCTGCAGCGTCTTGGCCGGGAAGCTGGGATTGGCCACCAGCACGTTGGGCGCACGCACGGCCACGGTCAGCAGGTCGAAGTCTCTGGCGGGATCGTATGGCAGGTTCTTCTGCAGGAACGGATTGACCGCATAGACACCGATCGAGGCCACCATCATCGTGTAGCCATCGGCCGGGGCGCGCTTGACGAACGTCGCACCGATCGCGCCGGTGGCGCCCGGACGGTTGTCGATCACGAACGGCTGGCCGAGCTTCTCATTGAGCGGTGGGGCCAGCATGCGTGCGATGGTGTCGGTGGAACCACCTGCCGGGAACGGCACGACCACCGTGACCGCCTTCTGCGGCCATGCGGCGCTGTTGGCCAGGGCCGCGCCGCTGACCGTCATTGCGGCGGCGCCGGCAGCTACTGCGATGACCACGCCCAGGCAGCGGCGCAGCAACGTGGAAATGCGGGACGCGCGCACGGCGCCCTCGTGCGCCGCAATCGGCGAGAGAGTCTGGTACATCGTTTGTCTCCTGCTTTGTCTAAAAGCGTTTGGCTTGTTGGTCTTCTTTACTTGCTTGCGCGGCGGGACGCGCGTGCCCCCCGCCATGTGGCATGGCCCGTCAGCGCACCATGCAGGGCATCTTGTTGTTGAACTTCCAGCCCGGAATCAGGAACTGCATGGCGATCGCGTCATCGCGCGCGCCGAGGCCCTTCTCCAGATAGAGCCGGTTGGCGCGTGCCAGCGCATCCATGTCGAGTTCCACACCCAGGCCCGGCGTCTTCGGCACCTGCACCAGACCGCCTTCGATCTTCAGCGGGCTGCGCGTCAGGTGCTCGCCGTCCTGCCAGATCCAGTGCGTGTCGATGGCCGTCACGCGGCCCGGCGCCGCGGCGGCCACGTGCGTGAACATCGCCAGCGAGATGTCGAAGTGGTTGTTCGAGTGCGAGCCCCAGGTCAGGCCCCATTCGGCACACATCTGCGCCACACGCACCGAGCCCTGCATGGTCCAGAAATGCGGGTCGGCCAGTGGAATGTCCACCGAGTGCAGGCGCACCGCGTGACCCATCTGTCGCCAGTCGGTGGCGATCATGTTGGTGGCCGTCGGCAGGCCGGTAGCCGTTCGGAATTCGGCCATGATCTCGCGGCCCGAGTAACCCTCCTCGGCGCCACACGGGTCCTCGGCATAGGCCAGTACTCCATGCTTGTCGCGGCACAGGCGGATGGCATCGGCCAGCAGCCAGCCGCCGTTCGGATCGAGCGTGACGCGCGCCTTCGGGAAACGCTCATGCAGCGCGATGATCGCTTCCATCTCCTCGTCGCCACTCAGCACGCCACCCTTGAGCTTGAAGTCGTTGAAGCCATAGCGCTCGAAGGCGGCCTCGGCCAGGCGCACAACGCCCTTGGCATCCATCGCCACTTCATTACGCACACGGAACCATTCGTTGTCGGCATCGGGCTCGGTGCGATAGTCGAGTGTCGTACGCTGGCGGTCGCCCACGTAGAACAGGTAGCCCAGCATCTCCACGGCGTCGCGTTGCTGGCCTTCGCCAAGCAGCGCGGCCACGGGAACCTGCAGGTGCTTGCCTAGCAGATCGAGCAGCGCGGCCTCGAGTGCGGTCACCGCGTGGATCGTGATGCGCAGATCGAACGTCTGCAGGCCGCGGCCACCGGCGTCGCGGCTCGCGAACGTGGCACGCACCTTGTTCAGCACAGCCTGGTACTGGCCGATCGGCTGGCCGACCACGAGCGGGCGGGCATCCTCGAGCGTCTGGCGAATCCCCTCGCCGCCCGGCACTTCGCCCACGCCCGTGTTGCCGGCGCTGTCGCGCAGGATCACGATATTGCGCGTGAAGTACGGGCCATGGGCACCCGACAGGTTCATCAGCATGCTGTCGTGCCCGGCAACGGGCACGACGGATAGTTCGGTCACGACAGGCGTTACGCCAGCGGTGGCTTGGGGGGAAGCTGCATTCATGTCGGTAGTCTCCGGGTCCGGCGCTGCCACAACGTAGACGCAGCCGCAAGCACCTGTGTGTTATCTGTCGTCGTATAACTTATGACGCAGTATAATTAGCCTGTTCCCACACGGTCAACACCCGTGTTTTCTACTGGCCAAGATACCTGCCCGCCATGTCCAATGCTTCGATGACTTCGCCCGCTCCCCTGCGCCGCCGTGGCCGCACGCTTGCCGAGGAAGTGGTCGGCAACCTGACCGAAAGCATCCAGCAGGGCCAGCTCAAGCCTGGCGACAAGCTGCCGACCGAATCCGAGATCATGGCCGCGCTCGGCGTCAGCCGCACCGTGGTGCGCGAGGCGCTATCGCGCCTGCAGGCCAGCGGCATGGTAGAGACGCGCCACGGCATCGGCACGTTCGTACTTAACCGCCCTGCCGAAACCCTTTCACCGTTCCGCATCGACCCGTCCGCCATGGTGACCGCCATGGATGTGCTGGCGATGCTCGAATTCCGCGTCAGCCTGGAAGCCGAGGCCGCCAGCCTTGCCGCGACGCGCCGCAGCGACGAACACCTGCGCGCGATGCGCCGCGCACTCGACGAACTCAAGCGCAATGCACTGGAAGGCAGCGACGCCGTCGGGTCCGATTTCGAGTTTCACCTGTCGATCGCACGCGCCACGGGCAATCGCTATTTCACGGACATCATGGGCCACCTGGGCACGATCGTGATCCCGCGAAGCAGGTTGCAGGTCAGCCAGCCCGAGCGTGAGCAGTACCTGGAGCGCGTGAACTTCGAGCATGAAAGCATCTACGACGCCATCGAGCGGCGCGACCCCGAAGGCGCCAAGGCCGCCATGCGCATGCACCTGACCAACAGCCGCGAGCGTCTGCGCAAGGCTTCGGCCATGGCCGGATCGGCAACCTGACGTCAGCGCGCCCGCCCGCGGGGATTCCCTGCGGGCGGCGCGGTTGCGGGCCTGGGCGTAATGTCATATGATGTCATATGATGTCTTACGACAGAGTCACTCCGATTCTCGCATGATGGCCACACGGGCCGTCGTTCCGTCCCCCCCTCTCCCGCAGGACCCAAGATCATGACGATTACCGGCGAAATGCTTATCGGCGCCGCCGCCGCGCGCGGCACAGAAGACACGTTTTACGGGATCAATCCGGCTACCGGCGAAAAGCTGGAGCCGGCGTTCCATAGCGGCAATGCCAACGACGTCGAGCGCGCCTGCTCACTGGCGGAGGCCGCATTCGACACCTACCGCGCAACCACACCCGAGCAGCGCGCCCGGTTCCTCGAATCGATCGCCGACGCCATCGAAGCCATCGGCGACGAGCTGATCCAGCGCGCCCATGCCGAATCGGCGCTGCCGATTGCCCGCCTGCAGGGCGAGCGCGGCCGCACCACCGGCCAGTTGCGCCTGTTCGCGCGCCTGCTGCGCGACGGCCGCTGGCAGAACGCCACGCTCGACAGCGCCCTGCCCGAGCGCACCCCGCCGCGCCCGGACCTGCGCATGCAGAAGATCGCGGTCGGCCCGGTGGCCGTATTCGGCGCCAGCAATTTCCCGCTGGCCTTCTCGGTGGCCGGTGGCGATACCGCGTCGGCACTGGCCGCTGGCTGCCCCGTGGTGGCCAAGGCACACCCGGCTCACCCGGGGACGTCGGAACTGGTTGGCCGCGCGATCCAGAAGGCCGTGGCCGACAACGGCCTGCCCGAAGGTGTGTTTTCGCTGGTGATGGGTGTAGGCAATGCGATCGGCACCGCGCTGGTGGCCCATCCGTCCATCCAGGCGGTTGGCTTTACCGGCTCGCGCGCCGGCGGGCTGGCGCTGATGAATGTGGCCAACAGCCGCCCGCAGCCGATCCCGGTCTACGCCGAAATGAGCAGCATCAACCCCGTGTACCTGCTGCCCGAAGCGCTGGCAGCACGCGGCGAACAGATTGCGCGCGACCTGATCGACTCGCTGGTGCTCGGCGTCGGCCAGTTCTGCACGAACCCCGGCCTGCTGCTGGCGATCGAAAGCCCGGCCCTCGAGCGATTCCGTGCAGCGGCACTGGCGGCGCTGGTTGGCAAGCCGTCCGCCACCATGCTGACCCCGGGCATTCACCAGGCATTCGAGCGCGGCGTGGCGCAGCTTTCCGAGGTCAATGGCCTCACCCGCGCCGCCTGCGGCCTTGACGCCACGGGTCCGAACCAGGCCCGCCCGGTGTTCTTCGAAACCTCGGCCGACCGATTTATCGCCGACCACCGCATGCATGTCGAAGTATTCGGCCCGTCGACGGTGCTGGTCACCTGCAAGGACGCCGACGCGCTGGTAGCCGTCACGCGCATCCTGGAAGGCCAACTGACCGCCACGGTGCAGGCCGACCGCGGCGACCATGCACTGGCCGCACGCCTGCTGCCGGCGCTGGAACGCAAGGTGGGCCGCGTGCTGTTCAATGGCTTCCCGACTGGCGTGGAAGTCTCGTTCGCGATGGTGCACGGCGGGCCGTTCCCGGCAACGTCGGACACGCGCACGACGTCGGTGGGCACCTCGGCGATCGACCGTTTCCTGCGTCCGGTGTGCTACCAGAATGTGCCAGCCGACCTGCTGCCGCAGGCGCTGCAGGATGGCAACCCGCTGAACCTGTGGCGACTCAAGGACGGCGAACTCGGCCACGTTTGATCGCTCCACCGCCCCAGCAATGAAAAACGGCCGCTCACGCGGCCGTTTCAGACTGAAAAGGCCTCCCGCATCGGGAGGCCTTTTTCATTGGCGCGGGATCAAACCTTCGCCGACACCCACTCGGTCACGCCAGCCAGCGCCTTCGGCAGATTGGCCGGCTCGGTGCCGCCTGCCTGGGCCATGTCCGGACGGCCGCCGCCCTTGCCGCCCACTTGCTGGGCGACGAAGTTGACCAGCTCGCCGGCCTTGACCTTCGACGTTGCATCGGCGGTCACGCCTGCGATCAGGCTGACCTTGCCGTCGGCCACGGCCGCCAGCACGATGGCCGCGCTCTGCAGCTTGTCCTTGAGCTTGTCCATCGTCTCGCGCAGCGTCTTCACGTCGGCGCCGTCGAGCTGGGCTGCCAGCACCTTCAGGCCCTTCACATCCACAGCCAGCGCAGCGAGTTCATCGCCCTGCGACGAAGCGAGCTTGCTCTTGAGCTTTTCCAGTTCCTTTTCCAGCGCGCGGACCTGGTCCTGCACCTGGCCGATGCGCGGCACCAGTTCCGAAGGCTGGGCACGCAGCGCGGCGGCGGCTTCGTTCAGGCGTGCATCGAGCGACTGCAGGTAGTGCAGCGCGTTGTCACCGGTGATGGCTTCCACGCGGCGGATGCCGGCGGCCACGCCCGCTTCCACGACGATCTTGAACAGGCCGATATCGCCCGTGCGCGTCACGTGCGTACCGCCGCACAGCTCCTTCGACGTACCGATCGACAGCACGCGCACGTCGTCCGCGTACTTTTCGCCGAACAGCGCCATCGCGCCGCTCTTGACGGCATCGTCGAACGGCATGACCTGCGCCACGGTCGGCGCGTTGTTCAGGATCTCGGCGTTGACGATCTCTTCGATCTGGCGGATCTGCGCGTCGGTCAGCGGCGCGTTGTGCGAGAAGTCGAAGCGGGTCTTGTCCGGATCGACCAGCGAACCCTTCTGCTGCACGTGCGTGCCCAGCACTTCGCGCAGCGCCTTGTGCATCAGGTGAGTCGCCGAGTGGTTACGCACGGTGCGCGCGCGGCGAATCGCATCGACTTGAGCCGCCACGGTGTCGCCCACCTTGAGCGCGCCGTTGGCCAGCGTGCCCTGGTGGCCGAACACGTCGGCCTGGATCTTGGTGGTGTCCGCCACGGCGAACACGGCAGCGCCCGACACCAGCGTGCCCTGGTCACCGACCTGGCCGCCCGACTCGGCGTAGAACGGCGTGTTGTCGAGCACGACCACACCG
>Ga0213878_10000651_pt1 | contig 12678 bp, 12 predicted proteins | sample VelepicoBEBS_R02_FD_161053 | JGI IMG/M metagenome (GOLD analysis project Ga0213878, IMG submission 161053) | Vellozia epidendroides bulk soil microbial communities from rupestrian grasslands, the National Park of Serra do Cipo, Brazil - BS_R02 | ecosystem: Environmental > Terrestrial > Soil >... | reverse complement strand
CGGCAATGACGGCTTCATGCTTGGTCCCGCGTTCCGCCATCGCAAGAAGACGAACGTAGCGACCGTGGACGTTCGATGGAGGCGGCAACAACGACATAATTCCGTGGTAAAGGGGCCCACCCAAAAGGTCAAGAGAACAGCCTCGCGCTTTGCCGCATTCCTTGACGATTGCGAAGTCGACCCTCGAGGCTTACCGCTTACGCGACTCCGGATATTTCAGCTTCGAAAAAGCTGGCGCTTTTTGACAGAGCTCAAAGCCGCTCGTTCAATAGCGTGCTCACGTTCAGCCGCCATTTTGCATTAGTTAATCGAAGCAGCTGATTCGTAATCGGCAGGTCATGGGTTCGACTCCCATCGTTGGCTTAGTGACTGATAAAGAAGCACTTAGGTCGATAAAACTAGAGGAAATATTTTTGGTATTCTTTGTAGGGATGCCAAAATAATGCCACATTTTCGGATACGACCTGCGATATGGTCGTTAGCACGACCGCTGCGACTGTCTAACTGACTGCTTTAGTTGACTGCAATTGCGAAGGATCTAAACCGGCTGGCTCTAACTAATATGGATCTGCAAACCACCAAGTTTCCGAGTCACAGTTCTCCTCTGAAGGCGCGGTCGAGGATGGCTGGAAGCAGGGCGTCAAGTTCGGCGGCTGTTTCAGCCTGCAGGCGTTTCAGCGACTCGACCTCCGTCTCTACCGCTTCTAAGTCGGCTACGATCCGTAGTTGTTCGGCGTGCGGGGGCAGCGGGAATTCGATCTGTTTCGCGTTCTTTTGATTTAACTTTGGTTGAGCCGAAGCAAAATTGAAAGCGCTGACGTCATAGTCGGCAAGTGCGTAAGCTAGGAAACGAAGGTCCGCCACCCCGGCGCGTGGCCTCAGAACGTGAGCGTGATTGTTGACCCAGTATTTACCGGTTGCGATGAATGCAATTGGCGTAGAACGGTTGACCAGATTGGCGCCGTCCTCCGAGAGCAGCAACAGTGGCTCGTCAAACCGATAACTGTCGATGTAGTCAATAATGCCGCTCGCCCCATAATACGGGAACATACCTTTCCGAAGGGACCTTTGGGTTTCACTTAGCGGAACGCGGAGGTCATCGAGAAAATCAGCCATATCGTTCAATTGGCGCGGCGAATAGCTCGTTTCTCGCGCCTGTCTGCTAAGTGATTTCCAAAAGCTGTCTGTCTTGCGTTTCGTCTGACTTTTTATTTCCTGAGCCTCGTGTATTTGACTCGCCAGTTCCTCGATCCGTGCAACGATCGGCCGCTGCTCTGCTAGCGGCGACGGCAACTGAGGCAATTCGACTCGTTCACCATCCTCTCTGCTGCGAACGCAACGGAGAAATTCTGCAATCGCGCACTGGAGCTCAAAATCAACCAGCGGAACTTGAAGGGCGGCCAGCTTTGCTCCATTCACATTTGGCTGCGCTGATCCTTCCTTGCCTTCGGAAATCTGCGACCAATAGTTGTCTGATTGGAAGAATCCATGAAGATAGCCGGCAAAGACCGCTGGCTTCGGGCGAAGCCGAATCAGGTAGGAAGCAAACACGCTGCGAGAAGGGTTTCGAACAAGATGTGTCTTGCCTGTCGTCGCGCCGGTTCGCGCGAACAACAAATCGTCGTCTCGCAGCAGATACTTGTCAGGCTCGTCGCACTTACAGTATGGAACTGAATCCCAGTTGATCCGCCCACCCTGCAAATCAGTGATGCGAACGAACTTTGGACCGACTGGTTGGGTTGCGGCACTCGCGGTGAATCCGTACTGCGGTCCTTCTGTTAAATCCGAAATACTTACAAGCTTTACCCCACTCCGGGAGAGAGTGTTAAACAAAACTGTGGCTGCTGCTCGAACAATAAGTTCCGACCTGGTCTGTTTAAAACTGAGTTGCAGCATTCGAATTCCTATTTTGCTAGGAGCTTTCTAATATTCATCACGATATCGGCGATACGCTGTTCCTTCTGCAATATGTCGCTAGCGAGTTGTTCGGGTAGCAGGTGTGAAATGTCCTCTTTCGTGGACGGATTCTTGCGGTCAAAGTTGCAACGATTCGCTAACAGCTCGGCTGCGGAGACTTTCCAGGCGCGCTCGTTTTCCTGGCGACCATCCGCCTTGCCGTGCTGCCCCCACCAATCAATGCAGGCCGCGAATTCGTCGAATTGAAGCGGCTGAGTCTTGGTGTAGTTCTTGCGGCCCGCTGGGAGCGTTTGTTCGTAGTACCAGACCCAACGGGTCGGCCCAGAGCGATCGAAGAACAATATATTCGTAGCAATGCTGGTGTAGGGCGCGAAGACACCGTTAGGCAGGCGGACGATAGTGTGAAGGTTGAACTCCTTGAGCAGCTCTTCCTTGATGCGGGCGCACACACCGTCACCGAAGAGCGTGCCGTTCGGCACAACCACGGCGGCACGAGCTGGCCGGCCAGCACCGGTTGGATGGCGACGCAGACACCGCATGATTAGCTGGAGAAAAAGCAGAGCGGTTTCAGCTGCCTGTCCTCAGGGAAGTTGGCCTGGATACCTTTCTCTTCCTCGCCACCAAACGGAGGGTTGGTGAGAATGATGTCCACGCGTTGCTTCTCGCCAATCTCGCTGAGTTTATGACGGAGTGCGTTGCCGGCGTCGATTTGCGGAGTGTCAAGGCCGTGCAGGAGCAAATTCATCTGGCACAGCAAATACGGCAGCGGCTTCGGTTCGCAGCCGATGAGGCTTTTGCCTTGCAAGATCCGCCGATCGGCGACTGTCTTCACCTGTTTGCTTAAGTGGTTGAACGCTTCCACGAGGAAGCCGCCTGTGCCGCTAGGCTGCTCGAACACGGTTTCACCGAGACGCGGGTCTGTCACCGCGACCATGAAACGCACGAGAGCGCGAGGGGTGTAGAATTCGCCGGAGTCGCCAGCGGCATCGCGCATCTCGCGGAGCATCGACTCATAGAGCGCGCCAAGAGTGTGCAGTTCGTCATTAGAAGTGAAATGGATGCCGCTGACCTTGTTGATGACGTCGCGCAGCAGATATCCTGAGCGCATACGGTTATCTACACCGCGAAATACCGTTGCAATAACGTCACGGCGATCATCGCCGTTTGAGCTCGTGAGGCTACGCAGGTAAGCAAAAAGACCCTTGCCTGGTGTGCCATCCGGCCGACTGGTCTCGTCTTGATTGATGAAGGCCAGGAGCTCATCGCCCGTGATGTCGTCGGGTTTCGCCGCCCAATCTCGCCAGCGATAGGGCGGCTCAACGGCGGCTCTAAACTTTGTGCCTGCCAACGAGGCTTCGTCCTGGCGTTGAAGTTCCAAGTCATCGAGGAACTTCAGGAACATAATCCAGGTAAGCATGGGCAACCGGTCGAGGTCGCCGTTGAGCCCTTTGTCCTTGCGCATTATGTCACGCGCAGATTTCAAAAGGCTGCCGAGGGATTGCGCAGTGGTAGGGGAGGCGATCGGCGACGTTTTACGCGGCATAGAGCAAGGTTTGTAGTTCGGTGACGGCTTGGCGGAGCTGCTCCGGCCCCCCGAAAATGCGAATGATTTCGCCCGGCTGTCCATGGTTGGAGATCGGCGGCACCCTGAGCACGTCTGGAAGGAGAAACTGAGCTGTGCCGTGCTCGGCATATTTCTCGAGTAGTTCGTCCAGGATCACGCGAGCCTGGGGCCCATACCGGTCGAAAAAGTCTTTTCTGTCGCTCCGGAGACGCTCAGCTCGTTCGCGTCGGGTGCGGAGAGGAGCGTTGTAGGCCAGATGGCAGAGCAGGTCGAAGGGATCGGCATCGGGCTGATTAGCGGCGGCGGCAAGTTCCTCAAAGTCGATACCGCGCTCTGCCAATCGCTCAATCACGTCCGCGCGTTTAAGCGCATCAGCCCATTCTTTGCGAAGTTCGGGGGCCGACGGGAACAGGGTGCGAACCTTTTCTCCAGCATAATCAGTGTACCGGACCACACGCAGCTGTTTGCCGTGGGATCGAGTTCATAAACGAGGTGTGCAGCGATTTCGATCTGGCCACCGTCAAAGTAATACTTTCGCCTCTCGACATTTTCTGGTTCGGAGATAACCGGCGCTCCAGAGTCAATAAGGATTTCGGGCTCAACCGGCGATTCCTCGATCACGTTTTCCTTCTTTGGTTTTCCTGAGGGATCAATTTCTGTTTCCGTAATCAGCACCGGATCTCCATCAAAATCCGGATCAGCGAACATTCGCGTTGCTGAGCCGGTGTAATCAATGATGCTAAACCAAAGCTTGCCGTAGTCATCGCGGACGCGGGTACCCCTGCCGATAATCTGTTTAAACTCAGTCATAGAGCCGACAACTCGGGCGAGCACAATGTTTTTACAAGTTGGTGCATCGAGGCCGGTTGTAAGCAGTTGAGATGTTGTGAGTATGGTCGGTGTCTTGGTCTCGACGTCCTGGAACCGGGCCATGTGTCCCCGCCCAATGTCGCCTTCGTCCGCTGTCACCCTGCACACGTAGTCGAAGTGATTCTTTACTAGATCAGTGTTCAGGTTGGAAATCGCACGGCGCATCTCATCTGCGTGCTCCTGATCTACGCAGAAGACAATGGTTTTGCCTAAGCGGTCTGTTTGCTGCAAGAAATTTGTGAGATGCCGGGCAATCGTCTCGGTCCTGGCCCGCAGCGCCACTGCCCGCTCAAAATCCTTGGTTTCGTATTCTTCATCGGGGATCTCGCGGCCATAACGGTCGAGTTCGCCTTTGGTCGGACGCCAGCCTGCGGCGTCCCATTCTGTAACGACACGATGCACCCGGTAAGGAGCCAGAAATCCGTCTTCGATTCCTTCTCGGAGACTGTATTGATAGATCGGATTGCCGAAATAAAGGTAAGTATCCCGGTTATCTTGGCGCAGTGGCGTCGCGGTCATTCCCAGCTGAAAGGCGTCGCTGAACCACTCGAGGATTTCACGCCAGTTGCTCTCGTCTTTGGCGCTGCCCCGGTGGCACTCGTCAACGATAATCAAATCGAAGAAGTCACGCGGATATTCGCGGTAAAGGCCCGGCCGGCGTTCGTCACGCGCGATAGCCTGGTAAATTGCGAAATACATCTCACGGCTGAGATTGACCTGGCCGTTCTCAATTTTGAAGCGTGCGTCGCCGAACGGGGCGAAGATTTTATCCTTCGGATCATCGACCAGAAAGTTCCGGTCCGCGAGATACAGAATCCGCGGTTTGCGATGCGGAGCGCCGCGCCGGTTCCAGCGCGAGGACCATAACTTCCAGCAAATCTGAAAGGCGACAACCGTCTTTCCGGTGCCTGTGGCCATAGTCAGCAGGACCCGTGACTTACCTTGGAGAATCGCTTGCACCGCGCGATTAATCGCGATTTCCTGATAGTACCGAGGACTCTTACCCGACAAATGGTGAGACGGCGTCAGCATCCGGTCAGCGACTTCCTCATTAATTCCTTGAGAGGCCTGGATCCGGGCCCAGAGCTGTGCGGGCGTAGGGAAATCGCTCCGACGAGTCTCGCGCCCTGTTAGATAGTCGAACTCAACGACTTCAGCTCCGTTGGTCGAATAAGCGAATTTGAGCCCCAGAATTTCGGCATAGTCTTTGGCCTGCTGCAACCCATCGGCCGCTAAAGCGTAGTCGGCCTTCGCCTCAACGACGGCTAAGGTGAAGTCGCGAGTGTAACGGAGCAAATAGTCTGCTCGTTTAGGTGCGCGGCGGCGTGCTCGTCCGTCTTTGAGCGGGATGATCCGGCCATCGGTGAAAGAGCGTTGCTCGGCGATGCTATGAGGATCGGTATCCCAGCCCGCCGCCTGCAGCTTGGGCACCACGAATTTCCGGCAGGTATCAGCCTCATTGGCCACAAAGATTTAGGGTGTGCGTGGATCCAACTGTGTATCACAAGCCCTTCTGGAAATTCTAATGTTTTTTTGAAGCTGGAAACTATAAGACTTGTCGCCACCCCGCTTCTTCCCTCACCAGTTGCTGAAACAGCGCTAGCCGCCGCTTGAACTCGACAAGGTCTTCCGGATGCCGGCTACGCGAGAGGAGGTCGAAGGCGATCTTGTACGGATCTTTCGACGGCCGCTGCTTATCCGAAGCGTCCGCCGGCCACCTAGCAGGAACGGATTTCTCCTTCGCCTCTCGCCAGGCGGCGACAGCGACCCTAGCACGCTCGCGCAGCTTGTCTTCGTCATCCCACAGCCATGTCAGCGATCCAGGCGTCAGCGTCATCCTGCGCTGCCTGGTGATGTGCGCCGCCATCCGAACCCTGATCGCAGCTTCCTCCTCGGACGTTCTGGTCGAAGCAGCCGGTTCAACCCCCAGCTTTCTCAAGAGTATTCGTGTTCTTAGTCTGCCCATGTTCTCTTTCCACTCAAAGATTCCATGCAATCGGCCGTTTCATGGTTCCCTTTAGCGTGGGCAGTCGCGTCATTTCACGCTCGCCTACACTGGTCAAAACTCGGTTAGTTCGGGTTCGGAAATTGGAAGCTCGGGACTCGCCTCTAGCTCCAGCCATCCGAGCGCCGCCAAATTCCGGATCGTATAAGCGACTTCCTCAGTTTTAAGCGGCGGCTTACGGCGCTTTTTCCATTGCCTCACAGATTCAAGAACATCCATCTCAGTTGCCCGCACGCGGCGCTCCCGAGCGAGTTGACGCGCCGCATAAAGTACCGTCGCTACTAACTCCGCCTGATGAGTATTCTGCACGCGCAGGAAAAGATTTGTCGTCTTTTGAACAACAGCTTCAAAGGTTTCCAATTCATGGCGGTAAGCCGCTTTGGCGTCGCCCAAGGTAGGGCCTGGTCGGACACTCAGCATTTTTTCGCCGAGCGGCTCTTCTTTGATCAGGCCGTTATTTATCAACCGACTAAGCATCCCCTTCAATTCTGGCGCGTAAGGGCCGTAGGAACCGGGCCTATAATCCAAGCCGGTATCCAAGCCTTCCTCCGTTAACGCGTGAGCGATCTTTTGAAACGTTGTCCGGCCTATCGGCCAATGGTAGGGCTGCGACTCGATGCGGAAGAGGACCTCGACGATTGCGACCCATTCAGGCTTGATAAATTCCGGCTCAGGCATCGCCGGAGTCAAATCACCTTCCGACCCATACGCTCCTAAAAATGAAGGTGAGAGTTCGCGGTGCGGCGTTCCATAGGGGGCGTAGATCTCCACCGGGATATCCAACTCGGTAAAGTAACGATAAAGAGTCGGTCCGACCACGCGCCATTCCAGCTGGCCGTTGCCACATCCCAAGGGAGGAACAGCCAAAGATTCGATTCCCCAGCTCCGGTAGTGAGCCAGTAAATAATCTAGGCCGGCTACAATATCCTCCAGGTTAGTCACGGCTCGCCAGTGACTCTTGGTAGGAAAGTTCAGAATCCAGGGTAGCAGGAGCCGCTTAAACAGATACGGTTCCCCGAGTTTAACTTCCTTGTGCTGGCAGCGTTGCTCATAGTCCTCAAACATTTCAGGGAAACGTTTCTTGAACTCCAGCGCCACGCCTTTGCCCATAATGCCGACACAGTTGACCGTGTTGACCAAGGTTTGGGCCTTAGATTCGAAGAGATCGCCGATCAGTACTTTGACCATGGGGTGTGAAGGATCGCAGAGTTAAATCGTAAAGAGATCCGGTTGTAGTGTCGAAAGCAAAGTTGGCGCGAGACGCTTAAGCTCTGATTGGGTCGCAACCGAGCAAACGTATGCGCTTCTGATAAAATCCGACTCCACCAAATCCGGCACCAAGACTTCAGCGCAGCGGGCACTTTTCTGCTGCCAATAAGTAATCAAATTGGGGCTACGCCAGTCTCTGGCAAACACATCGTCTTTCCAGAGATGCTTTAGCCCTTCAGGCGATTGGTAAAATGCGGTGTAGTCGCCGGATGCATTGCCATCGGAGACAATGACCCCTGGCAGCTTGAGGACCGCTGGATCGATAGAAAGAACGGCCAAATTTTTCCGACGATTTTGGATTGCGCACATCATCGGATTGCGAGCGTGGAAGTAGAGATTCGCATACGAGTGGAGCGCACGGCCATTAGGAAATTGTCTGTTCTGGCGCCGCTGCTGGATCACAGGATTCGCTATAGAAGCCGCTTTGAGCCGCAATGCTTCGTTGTGGCTCAGGATGCCCCGCTGGAGGATAGATGGCACGTTGGCGATCGGTGTAATGAAGTGTAGCTCCGAAATCTCCTCGAACTTCATTTAGCAGAACGTGTTTTGCAGCTTCCCCGCAAGACCTTGCCTCGACCGCAATTCTATCCCAAAGCCGCTTCCATTCACCTCGCGAGCATCCCGTCGGCCAGAAATTCCAGCGCGAGGCTTTTGGCCTTCGAAAAGCTCCGCACCGGGCTAAAGGCCGGTTTGCTGGTAACCTGTTCATCTTTGCCATGGCCTACGCCAAGCCTGATCTGCGTATAGAGACTTCGTTTTTTGTCGAGTAAAACTTCTGCCCACAGATTGCCGCTTGTCTCGTAGCGCCAGCAGGCACACTCCCAGTCGTCATGAACTCGGCGCCATTTCTTAGGCTTACGCGTTGGCTCAGAGCTGGATCCTGTGCCCGACGCTAACTTTGCGGTCGATCCTCTCATAATATATTTGTACAACACATACGTATTGTACGTCAATGAAACTCAATTAGTTCCACGATCGGGGCCACCCACTAGCGTTTACGCGGGCGCACTTTCGCTCGCCAACCACCAACCCGGCTTGAAACGCCCCAGAAGCTTTCGCGCTCGAAGGGAATAGAAGGGTCACATCTCAACTTTCAACAATTTCTCGGTCTGTTTTACTCTGCGTTGCAATGAGCGGTCGGGTCTTCAGCCGGTTTTGGAACCTTGCGATGGCGACGGTCACAGAACGATGAGGAGCTAAAACGCTGAGCGGTTCTGGGCGATCACTCCTTAGGATCTGTCTCGCCAGTGGCCTCGAGCCAGCGGGTAACCGCGCTCTGATCACTGTGTTTCTGCTTGGCCCGCTTGCGAGCGTTCATTTCATCAGCGAAAGCCTGGGCGGCTGCGAGCGTCTCGAAGTAAGCGGGTTTTCGTTTCCCGCTGTCGCTGAGCGACTTTGGCACGTACACAGCGTAGCGGAAACGCCCATTAACGATGCTGATCGGTTTCACATGTGGACGATCGCATTAGCGTAAGTGCATGTCTAGTGCAGTTTGTGCTTGACACTAATGCATATCTAGTGCACTTATTGCGCGTCAACAGAACAAACCAACAACCTACCAGGAACACTGAAAATGGAACATCTAGTCGTAACCTTCTTAGGAGTGATGTGCGCAGTCGCTCTCGCAGCTTATGTCATCGCAACCGCGCATGGCGTTCTCTGGTTGTACAAGAAACTGAGCGGAGAGGGCAAATGAAGGCACTGGGATTCGCCGTCGGGTTGATCGAGTTCGCGTGTATCGCGAGCGTCCTACTAATCCCAGCTTGCGTTGCTGGCTTTCTCTGACGTCAACGCACTGCTTGTGCACTAGTCCAAACCAAATACAACAGAAAGGACAAAACCATGATCAAAGTTCGCAGCCTAGCAAAGAAGCATTGATCCAGGATTTAGTAGCCAAGGACCAAATCAAGGAGGGCCCGGTGGCGCTCTAGGTTCCGTGATGGAGTCGAGAGCGGCTCCTACCCAATCATCCTGTCCCTCCGGGACAGATCGCTTCTTTTTACGCCATTCCTGGCACTTCGTGCCAGGCTACTCTCATGAGTCCCTCCGGGACAATAAGTCGCCGGGCGATAACGTGGCAAGGATCCGTCCAAGACCCGTGGTAAGCCGACAGCGATCATTTTCAAATCGGTATTTTGGACAGCAGTGTCCCCGGCGGGAATCGAACCCACATTTAAGGTTTAGGAAACCTCCGTTCTATCCGTTGAACTACGGGGACGCCTGATTGTGAACGACTTATGCAGATTCCGTCCGGCCCAATGGCAAAAGTGACACCACAAGTGCTACCGAAGGTCATACGGTCCGCAGTCGTTCACGGCAGTTTTATTAAAGCAGAACCTCTGTGGGCGCAAGGTCGCCTTGAGAACTATCAGACAACTCCAGGGAGTACCTGCCGGATGGTGGGTAGCGGTCCGAGATTCGGCGCCCGTGATTATTTCCGCACGAAACTATGACCTCCTCCGGCTTAGCCTTTTCCGTGCTGCTCAAACGGGTTATAGCCTGGTTTTTTGTACAGCTTCTCCCAATTTGAGGCGATTTCGGCTTTATAGACTTTCTCGGCCCAATCGCTTGGTTCGATGTCTTCAATTGCTACCGAGACCGCTTCTTCTCCACAGTTCAAAGTGGCGGTGACATCTTTCACTATTTGCTCGGCAAGCCGAATCTTCTGTTGGTCTGATCTACCTCGATAGAGCTTTACGATGACATGGGGCATTCTTCTCTCCTTCGTTTCCTTACATAACGGACTCTTACGGAGCATCGAGCATCATCGTCCAGGCTTCTCTCGCGATTATGCGTCGGCTGTCGGGTTCTTGCGGAAAAGAATTCCCGTGCCAGCACAAACCGACGGAACAAAAGGCCGCAAAGACGTTTGAACAGAAGGCCGCAAAGGTCACGAAGGGTTTGGGCTCAAACTGTTCTCGTTAGATTTTTTAGCGGATGCGAGCATTCCAAGGAAATGCCGCTGGTGGGGTCGCAGGGGACCATTGACAGCATCAATTCTTTGCGACCTTCGCGGTCTTCTGTTCAAAACCTCTTTGCACTGCTATAGTTGAGAATCTTGCATTTTCGCGAGGAATTGTGATGCCTGGAGATTAGGCCGCCATGCGAGTGAGTTGATCGACGTCGGCGCGACGGGCAGCCAGCAAAGCAGTGACAATGCGGCGACCGTTTTGAGTGAGCATATAACGGTGAGTAGCCGGAACTTTTCGGATCAAGCGGTGAGCGCGCAAGATCGCTAGCTTGCGAGTCAGAGCGGCGGACTGGCGACGACGTTGTGCAATCTGATCAGTGCTGGCATAGAGTAGTTTTCGCAGGTCACGGTTGCGCAAGCCATTGAGAGTAAATTCCCCACGACTGATGGCTTCCAAAAGCGCTCCGTCGTGGGCTGACCAGGGATTCAGTGCGCGGTAACGTTTGCCGTTGATGAAGACCGGACGGCAGACGGTTTGCGCCTCCTGGTAGAGGGGAGTCCCGCCGGTGACAGAAGCCAATGCTTCCAGGTAACGGCCGTTGGCGGCTTGACTGACTTGCCCTCGGCGCCACAAATCGGCTATCCCTCGACGCAAGCCTTGCCACTTGAGCTGACCTTTGGCATCGGGACGATAAACCCGGAATTGTTCGGCGTGCACGATCGTGGTTTCAACCCGTAAAACGCTTCCTTCCTTATTATAGAGCTTGACGGAGTTGCCGTTGACCGTGTGGCGCAGACGAATGCCTTCGGCCCGGTTTTTGAGTGTGCTTTTAACTTCTCCCGCACGGAACATTTGTGGCGCCGCTCGGCCAAGGAAACGCAGCACATCCGGGCTACTGAAGCTGCGAATGGCATGATGCAGAAATTGCGGATAAAGGGCTTCTAAAGTCGCTTTGTCCTTGAAGCACACATCGGTGGCGTATTCGCTCTGCGTGGCCGACCAGTAGTAACGCTGACCAAGGGGCTTGCCTAACTCCGCATGCAGCGGGTGAGCTAGATTTAAGAGCTCATCCAGCCTTGCGCTCCAATCAGCGTGTAACTGTTGATTGGATAACTCTTGTGCTGTGGCCGGATCACTGAGCCACACAAAACAATTGTCACGTTGCTCGTAGTCGATGCCCGCAGCGTCCATTTGCCGTGCCAGCCACTCTCGTCCATTGAGACAGACATCAACGCTAAAGGGGAACCAGCTCTGCACGCGCACATGCAATGGCCCAAATTGGGGATGCAGATAGTAATGGTAAAAGTGCGTACACTTGCGAGTCTCCAGCACCAGCTTGCTCTTTTTAGTCCGATGATCCCCTCGGACCGCGTAGCTCAAGCATGGCTCGACGGCCGTAAAGATAGCGATCAATCCTTCTTTGATTTTATCCCGTTGCGCCACTTCGCGAGCCAAATCCTCCTTGCAGACCCCCGCCTTACGCAAGTACTCCAGGGGCCGTCCGGCCAACGCCGCTGCCCCGTAGGCTGCCGCTTTAACCTTGGCCGTCGTACTTTCAGCAAAGGTCTTAAAATCTTGGAGCTTTACTCCGCAGTAGCCCAGATAACGATCCATCATCGAGGGCTGATACAACACCCGCAGCGTTGCTCGAAATCGAATCCGATCAAAACCGCTCAGAACAGCCGTGACGCACTGTCCAAATTTGCTATAGAAACTCTCTGGAACGCCGTGTGGTCTTGGTACGGTTTGGTTTTGCATCCTCCGCTTTTACCAACCCACGGCGTTCCATCACCACTGATATTTGGTTGCGGCTCCGCCGCGCTGTTTGCTTCTGTCGAGCCCAGCCTGCAATGAGCTGGTCGAATCTCCTAAGACCAAGGGCCACGCCTTCACGCAAGGAAGTGAAGAGAAGAATTTGAACAGAAGGTAACAAGGGTAGCAAAGGTACAGCAGCACCAAGCCGGACGACGCTCGCATTGAGTTCCGAGCTAGGACGCGACGAAGCGCGTCCCTACCGAACGATCTGGTAGGGTCAATGATTTCGGCGAGCTCAGTCGAGCTGTTCACCTTGGCCTTGTGTCGGCAATCACGCACCTCGTTTTTGGTTGCGGGTCCGCCGGGCTGTGAGACTTCCCGTCTCG
>Ga0213878_10000650_pt1 | contig 12687 bp, 8 predicted proteins | sample VelepicoBEBS_R02_FD_161053 | JGI IMG/M metagenome (GOLD analysis project Ga0213878, IMG submission 161053) | Vellozia epidendroides bulk soil microbial communities from rupestrian grasslands, the National Park of Serra do Cipo, Brazil - BS_R02 | ecosystem: Environmental > Terrestrial > Soil >... | reverse complement strand
CCTTGGGTCACGACCGCGTTATCGACAATCACGAGTCGCCCATCCGGTTTTAGTGCCGCTTTCAGGCTGTTAACAAATCGGTCTTTTACTTCCTCCGTCAAAGTCGTGTAGATAATGTGATACAAAGAGCACATAAAGACCATATCCGCGCTGTTGGCGGGGACGCCGGCTGAATCCTCCCGGTCCTTAAGCGTCTCGACGTTCTTTAAATCGAACTTAGTAGTAAGGCTCTTTACGTAGTTGAGATGTTCCTGAACCGTATCAATCGCGACGACCTTACCGCTCGGGCCCACTAAGTCAGAAAACTTGAAGGTATAGTACCCCGGTCCGCAACCCACGTCGGCGATCGTAGCTCCCGGCTGAATCTTGAGCGCTTCAATGATCTTACTTGTTTTCTCCCATTCTTCCCGGCGCGGATTGTTGAAGAGGATGAAGTCCTCTAGAAAGGCGATCCTATCCCTTCCAGCCTCCGTGCCTGAGTCGGCTAACTTCTTTAACTTATATTTTCGAGTCAGGTACTCCTTCAGGTTGGTAAAATCGTTGCCACTGAAGAAGTCGAAAAAGCTTTTGTGATAACGATCCGCAAGTTGCTGTTTCCGGCTTTCTTCATTCCCGAGAAGATAGTCACAGAACCATTCCAAGGCAGTGTACTCGCCCCCATAGTGTTCCGTCGGGATAATCGTTTCGTAGATTTCTTTGGCCTTCTTCGCATAGCTGAGGTCTTTGCTATCCAGTGCGCTCAGCAAGAACCGGCCCGCTAACGTTCCCTGTTCAGTAATGGTGAAGGTATCGATGCTGCCCAGGTGCACCAAAGAGACCTTGGACGTAATCTCCGCTGCCGTCTCGGGTTTGGAAGCATTGTTGGTGTTGTCGTCGGCAGCATATACCAGCGAAATCGAGCAACTGGCACAGATAATGAATGTGAGACGGTAAGGTATTGAAGACATAAAGGTTCGAATTTGGTCGGGCCAGGCGCGAATAACCCGAAAGTAATCAGTAAGACAGTAATCAGTAATCAGTACGGAGGTTTCTCTTCTAGCTTCTGCACTGATTACTGACACACTGATTACTGATTACTTTCGGCTATCTTACGCCTCGGCTCCGTTCACTTTCAGCATGATGCGCTTGAATGCGTCTAGTTGATCGGCGCTCAAGATCTTTTCTACTTCCTGGCGTTCGGACTCCATTAGTTTGGTCAAAGTTTGCCTTAGCTCTGCTTCTTTTTTGGTCCGCTCGTCGTCGCTCAATGCGCTCAGATCCACGTTCCCGAACTCTTTCTTGATCTCCTGCTGGTATCGGTCGGCCAGACCAGCCAGTTGCTGGCTCTGGTCGTCGGTCAATTTCAATTCTTCTTTGATGTCTTTGCTTTGCAGAAGCTGCATGGGATCAACCCCAAACTTGTTCCCGCCTGGGTCATCAGGCATCCAGGGCGGGGGGCGCTGGTCACCACCGTCCGCATGATCCTTTGTCCAGGGCGGAGGACCGAGATTGTCGCCGGCGCGAGCAGTTACTAACAGCGCCAGTAGCGCGATCGCCAGGAGACTTGGGCCGCGGCTATTTGAAGTACTTCTCATGTTTTTATCAGTAACCATTCCCTGACTAATTCGGTAACGGCGGCGGCATCCCGGTTTGATCTCCAGATCTTGCTACCAGGCCGGCTCGGCGCAGAACCTCCGGTATATCCCGCATGGTTTGTCGGTCTTTCTCTTTTTCAGTCTCTTCAAGTGCGTCGTAAGGGACAAGCAATGGATGGCGGCGTAAGGCATTGTCTCGGATTGCGCCAAAGGACCACCAAGCTAATCGACGCTCAGCCGTCCAGCGCATGTGCTCAAGCCGAGCGAGTTGTTCCAGGACTTCTTTGCTGAACGAGACCGGCGACGGGCTATCGGTGCGAGCTTCCTCGACCAGATAGCCCAAACGTCCGAGCACGTAGATTACATGGTCAGCCCGTTCCCGGTTCGATTGCCGCAAGTCTTCATCGATGGCATGCCAAGGTTTCAGACTCGTATTATCGACGGGCAATTCTCCCTCACCCATGCGGGCTTCGCAGTAGCGCTCATGGATAGAACGCGGTAGGCGAAATCGTCCAGTCTCGGTAAATCTGGCCAGCGACGCTATGGCTGAGTAATCCCCAAAGAAACGCACGTAACCGGCATTCGCTCCCCAGGAGAAATGTTTGCGAAATACTCTATTTAAGCGGTCCGCCCGGCTGTGAGGCACAAAAGTCCCAGCGAAATGCTTGAGCACGCCTCGTTGACCGATGGTGGAACATTCCTCCAACCCTCTTGATCCTTCCGCTAAAATCAGAGCCCGAGTCGGTTCAGCAAACGACTCGATCATCGTCAGGGGCTCTTCTTCCGGCGAGTGGAAATTCAGAATGCAGATTTCCTTTAGCGCCGGATAGCGAAGATCGATTCTCTGCGCCATTTCCCGGGTGACGATCCAATCCAACTTAGCTTTGGACCCATCAAGCAAGCCCCCTAGCTTTGCGATCTTCAGCGCGATCGCTTCTGCTAAGGAATTGGAACCAACGATTAAGAACCCGTCGGCTCCGTCCGAGCCCCTGGCTTTATTGCCGAAAAATTGAAACGCAAAATCGCGGGCGACGTCCTCGTCGGTAGAAAAGAACTGAACAAAAAAATTAGGCTGAGGCTCGATCACCACGACGCCTCGTCGAACCGCCGCCAAACTTTCGGCATTTGGAGCTGCGGCAAACACGCTGAGGGGCGTTCGCCGGCCCTTGGTCTCAACTGCGTCCTGCGCCGCCGCCAGCCAAAGTGCGAGCTCACACAGATCGGTCGGAAAGAGGATCAGATGCGTTACGTCAGCTAACCCCACCCGTCCCAGGAATAAAGAAAACGAACCGGGATCGAGGGGAATACCGAAGGAGATAGCGATTCCAGCGGCAGCCGAGCCTGGTGCAGCAACTAACTTAGCTGGAATGCCTTGCCGAGCCAGCTCCAGCGCGGTTAGCGCCGCCGCGGTCGAATCGCCGGCAATCAGGAAAAACAGATTTTGGCCGGAAGATTTTATCTGGGACATGGTTTTATCGCGCTCGGCTCCATAGTCTCTTTTGGATCTGAGAAATCCGATCCGATATTGATCCGAAAACGGCTGGCACAAACGCTTGCGCCCAACTACTGAGCAGGATCCGCGAAACCAGCAAGGTCAAAAAGGCCATCAGCGCCAAGACCGCTGCATTGTACCATTCAGTTGGGATCAGGACATTCGTGAACGGAATTGTCTTGAATCGTACTAACAAGGTCTCGTGAGGACGATCCCAAATTCCTAACGCCTTGTTGTTACCAAAGATCTGGTCTGTGAATTGGGTTTGATATCTGGCCGACATCTCATTGCTTCGGCGGCTGAGATCGCTCAGAAGACCAGTGATCGAGTGGATGATTTCTTTGGCGGCATCGGATTTGGCAACGCTATTCTCCGCAGTGGTGGCGGAGTTCTTCCAAACGCGGTAAACGAATTCCACCTGCTCGGCAGCGATCCAACGAGAATGATTAGTGTATAGAGAGATCAACCCTTCGTAGGCCCATCGAGACGGCATCAACGCCGCCACTTCCGGCACAGTTTCGAGGAAATGAATCTCCTTGGTTTTACCGTCGGCGGTATAAGATTTCTGGTAAATCAACCCGTTGGTCTTGGCGGCCTCGACGTTGGCCTCGGCAACCTGCGACGGGAACAAAACCAAAGGTTGTAAGTCACCAAACTTGAACGGATCTGCCCCCGCCAGGACCAACTGTGGCACCAGTATAAGCGGCAGCGCATTTGTTGCTGCGGCTTCTTTGATATTCGGAACGCTGGAAATGGCTAACCCGAGAGCAACTCCGACCGCTGCGACCAGCCAAAGATAGAACAAGTAAGTCCAGAGCGACTCCGGTACTTGAAGCAGATACATGCTGATCACCGTATACAAAAAGATCGGGATAAAGTCGGTCAGGGCCAGAGTGGCAAACTTTGAAGCGAGCCACAGTGTCAGGTTCACCTTTAAGAGCTTTTCGCGACGTAAAATCGGCCGTTCTCGGAGCACCTCTGTGATACTCGATGACATCCCGATAAAGAGAGCGACGATCGACGAAAGAAATGGGAACGATACGAACAGGTTATTGCTCTTTAGCGTCGGATTAGAGCTAAGGATCTTTCCAACCACCAGTCCTAGAAAAATGGCCGTGACTAAGGAGATGCCCAAGCCGAGGTGGTCTCGGAGTTTGCATCTCAGCGAACGCTCAAACAGAATCTGCACCTGGCGCAGGAGCCAGCCTTGCAAGGGTTCGTCTGCCGGCGATCGAGTCAGCTCCGGCGCCGGACTGGGAGAAAGGTGTCTGCGGCGAAATGCGTCCCAGCGTGCCTTCCAATAGTCCGGATCAAACATCCGGTGCTCTTCTGTCCGTCCATCCACCTGCCTGGCAGGCGCTTCTAACGCCGCCAATAGGCTGCCTGGATCGAACTCGTCGGCCTCGGCTGCCGTCGGAACCGGCGCCACTTTTTCCAGGTAGGCGCGGGCATTCAGCGGATCACCATAGAAGGCAGCCACACCTCCGCGGTCCAAAAGCAGCAACCGATCAAAGAGCCTGAAGAGCTCGGCACTGGGTTGATGGATCACCACGAAAACCAAGGCCCCGGCGTCTGCTCTGGCGCGAAGGATTCGCAAAATTCGCTCTGAATCACCGGAAGACAGACCCGAAGTAGGTTCATCTAGCAAAAGAAGAGACTTTGGGGTGAGCAGCTCGAGGCCGAGACTGACTCTCTTCCTTTGACCGCCGCTCAACGTCTTTGTGTCCTCATCGCCGACAATCACCGTTTCTCGATCTTTCAGATCGATCTCTTCAAGGACATTCGTTACACAATCATCAACCCTCGGTTTACTGGGTTGGCTGAGGCGGAGCCGCGCTCCATAGCGGAGATTTTCGGAAACCGTGAGAGTCGCGAAGGTGATGTTATCCTGAGGTACATACCCGAGCAGGCGAGGATTTTCTTTGACTAAGCGCGATAGGTCGACCCCGTTCATCTTCATCACGCCGGCGGTGAGCGGTACCGAACCGATCATGGTTCCTAACAGCGTCGATTTTCCGCATCCGCTTGGCCCCATAACCGCAACCATTTGCCCACCCGCAGCCAAGCAGGAAATCTCTCGCAGGCCGCGCATCTTGCCAAAGTTGCAACCCACATTATCCAGCTCCAGCAAACAGGATGAAGCAGTTCTCTTCCCCTTCGATTCACCCGCTTCGGCCAACGCCAGAATCACTTCGCCGATTTCGCTGGCTTGGCTGCTGATTCCATCGATTTCGACCGTGTCCCGCCACTCGACCCTTCTTTCAACACCGGCTTCCACGATTGCGAGCCAAGTCGGTCTTAGAGTGCAAGTCCTATCCGTTGCTTCGTCGGAAGACCGTCGAAGCACAAGACGCCCTTCTTTCTTTAAGCAAAACTTTGGTACTCCGTTGGTTCCCTGGAAAAACCAACGTTGAAGCAGTTGCAACTGCCGGTATAAAAGCCGGAAGCGGCCAAACCGCAGCTCGCTCAGCAAATCAAAGCGAAAAGCGAAACTCGCCGGCACCGCTTTTCCATCTAGCGAGGAACCGGTCCGTCCAGCCGAAACGTAAAAATCGTTTTGCCAATAGGTGACATAGAGAACGTCAGGCAAACCTTGGGTGCAGAAACAATTCGCTGAATTAGCCGGTCCCAAACGAAACTGAACTGGCCGGCTCACCGGGGGCTGAGTCTGAGCAAAATCCGGGTCGACGACTGCTCGGACAAAGATCAGCGCGACTTCTGGTAAGCCAAGGTTCTGACCGATAGAGCGCAGACGTCTAGACCAACCTGGATCTACTCTTTTTAAGATTTCGCAAACTTTGACGGCAAAGAACGCCTTGGCAGCGACATCCCAGGAAGTTCGAAGCGCCTGCATCGCTTCTTCGAAAGGCGTGGGAGAATCCCGATATTGATCGACAGCGGCCTCGAGCGCAGTGGCAATATCCTCCTGGTAGTTGAAATGCAGGTACTCGGAAATCGCTTTTTGGATTTCGTCGGCTGCCCCCCGGCTAAGAGTCAATAGGCTACCGAATAGCTTGATAATTTTTGCGGTGCGTTCGTCCCCCAGTACGTTCTTAGGAAACAGTCGCGGTTCATGCGCTGCCTTAACGGTACCGGCTAGATCACCGCTCATCGTTGATCCGTTTCAAGCTCCCCGCTTTGTTTCGATTCGTCTGTCCCACTCAAAAAGCGGCCTGCTCGCAAACGCAGGCGCCCAAAAATAAAAAATCCAATTCCTTCCCGGACCGCTCACACTCTTGCTGCTGGTCCGGGATCTAGCGAACCGGAAATTGGAAGATGGCGACGGCCGGGTCAGGATAAGGTCTCGATGCTCTTTATTAATTGCCCGGTCTTATCCCGGAGACTTGCTACTTCTTCTTTAGACAATGGCTTAGATTGATCCTTCCTGACCGCCTCAGCGATTTCCGTCACCCCGTCGGTAATCGTTTTGTAGTTCGAGTGATCTTTGCCGTCGTTATTCGATTTGTAGTTCTGGCTTACGGACTTTAGCTGAGTCACTAGCAGACCGGGTAGCGGACCTTGGCGGATCAATAGCGCTGCCTGTTCGTTATAGTTTTCCGCCACCGCGCTGGTCATTATGTTCACCCCGGTTAACCAACCGGTAGCAAAAGACATGGTCGCCTCTTCCTTATGAGAACCGGATTTTAGTTCTTTGGCGACGTCTTGAGCAATCAGGTCGAGCTTCGTGTTTACTTCGTCCCATTTACCAGCTTTGGCCGCATCTTGGGCTTCTTCAGCTTTGGCTTTGATGTCGGAGGAGACGCTGAAGTCAGAGGATAACTCTGTACTTACCTTGGCGGCTTTTTCCACGCTCTCGTAATCCTGCGCCATAATCGCCACAAAGGCGGTGGCAAGACGTACGCCCAGGTTAGAGATCTTCGAGAGATCATCCGGGTAATCCGACTTCTCGAAATTTGGGTCTGAGGTCAATTCCCGGACCTTCGTTTTCCAGTCGAACTCGGGTAGCGCGGCGCTAATTGCTTTAAATAGCCAAGTTGGCGACGGCAGGTTTCCACTGCTCGTGATCGTCTTCTCGTCGGGAGTCCCCGCCGGGGTTGCCGGAGCTTTCTGCGCCCGGGCCGTACCGAGGGTAATAATGACTGCTGATAGGACTAACCCTGTCAGCCGGATAGGATGAGGGATTTTCGCCATATACACGCTGGTAGACGCCAACCGGATATCAAATTGCGGAAAAAATGCGAGCAGGAAGAAGAAAAAGAAGGTTGTAGTTTAACTTGGGAGCTGACGTTGTAGTATTGTTCCTCGATGCTACCCCCTACTCTTTTTGTCTATCTGTATCAGTTTTTCATCTACGCGATCGTTGGTTTCGTGCTTTGGCTACTGGAACGACGATTGGTTCACGGCCCGTTTAAGAGGAAGTAGGGCGAGGAAGTAGGCGTAGCGTAGGTTGCCGCGCAGAGGCGAAATCGCACGCTGGGGACGGGTCTCGGATGGGACTTATAGGACCAATAGGACTTATGTGACGTCGCGTTCCCGCTACCGTGACAAACAATATGAGAGCCGTCCAGGTCCCTCAGACATATAGGTCCCATTAGTCCTATAAGTCCTATCCGTCTTAGCAGACAGGCTCTCGATCGGCCCCAGGGTACCCTTCCACCCCCCCGGCCATCCCCTCCTCCCCCCCTCTTCAACATCCCAGCAGTCCCGCCAATTCGATCATGTCACGCGCGACAAAATCCCAGGCGCCTTCCGGGCCGAAGTCTTTGGACTGGCGCGGGCCGAATTCCATCGGGCGAGCAACGAACGCAGTCTTTAAGCCGTGGCTTTGCGCAGCCTTTAAATCGTAATTATGGGCCGCCACCAGCATTACATCGGCTGGTGATGTCTTGAAGAGCTCGCAAGCGCCTAAATACGTTTCCGGATCCGGTTTGTAGTGCTTGAAAAGATCCGACCCCAAAACTGTGTCCCAGGGCAAACCCGCAAACTTCGCTAAATCGACAAGCAACGAAAAATTGCCATTCGAGAGCGGCGCCAGAATGAATTTTCGTTTTAGCAGGGTGAGACCCTGAACAGAGTCCGGCCAAGGCGCTAATTGATGCCAGCCAAAGGTGAGCTGATCGATCTCGGCTGCAGTTAAATCCGAGAGCTGAAAATCGGGAAGCAGTTCAACCAGGGCCATACGATGGAGCGCGTCGAGATCAGTCCAAGGCAGTTTGCCTGAGCGCACGCGGGCCATCATCGGCTCATAAGCGGAGCGCCAGCGATCAACGATTTCATCGGCTGGAAACTGACGCCCTTTCTGGCGACCGAAGTCGGTCAGAGCAGCAATCAGGCTGGTTCGCCAATCCACGAGCGTACCAAAGGTGTCGAACAGGAGGACTTTCATGGAGCAGCATAATCAATCGCGGGCCGGGCTCAATGCAGTCTGGGCGTAGCATTGTCTTATCGGCTTGGCGGTGTGTCGGCGCGCGCGGATCGCTGAAAACGGATGGGACCTATAGGACCAATGTAGGTCGTCCTATCCTATCAGTCCCATGTGTCCCATAAGTCCCACCCATTGCCGGAGCCGCACGCACGCCGATGCGCCGATACGCCCATCCGTTGCCGCCCCCGACCCGCCATTGACGCTCACGGCCTCTTCCATCTACAATATCTTTCTCCGATCCAAATTGGATCGGCGATCAGAAATTAATCATGCACCCCCCCGTTACGATCAATACCGTTCTTCTGTGTGTGGCGTTTTGTTTCCGCCCAGCAGAATTTCACCCAGCACGAATTGTATCTCGTTCTTTTAATGCAGTGTCACGGAGGAGAAAGAAATGAGTACTGCCGTCCATGGCGAACTCGGTGATTCCGAACGCCGTTCGATGCTGGTTCGAGCTGTGATTGCCAGCACGATCGGCACCTCAATCGAGTGGTATGATTTCTTCCTTTACAGCATCGTAACCGGACTGGTTTTCGCGAAAACATTTTTCCCAGATGCCGACCCGCATGTCGGCTTGCTCAATTCATTCGGTATTTACTTCGGTGGCTTCGCCGCCCGCCCGATTGGTGCCTATATCTTTGGGCATTATGGGGACCGTATCGGCAGAAAGGGAGCGTTGATCGCCACTCTTCTGTTAATGGGCATCGCGACGCTCCTGGTCGCATTTGTACCCGGATACAATCAAATCGGTGTCTGGGGCGCCGTCATTCTGACTTTTTTGCGGATAGTGCAAGGAATTGGGGTTGGCGGTGAATGGGGCGGTTCGGTTTTGCTGGCGATGGAATGGACGAAAACCTTCGGGCGCCGAGGATTCATTGCCTCCTGGCCGCAATTTGGGGTACCAGTCGGTTCCTTTTTAGCGAACCTAGCGGTCCTGGGATTCAGTTATGCGCTGAGCGGAAACCAATTCTTCGTTTGGGGCTGGCGCATTCCCTTTTTGTTCAGCGGCGTGCTCGTGATTATTGGCCTTTGGATCCGGCTTGGTATCATGGAGACTCCGACCTTCACCAAGATCCTGTCAGAGAACAAGGTCGAGAAGCTTCCGGCGGCAAAGGTATTGGCGCGGCAACCGAAATCCGTGATTTTGTCGGCGCTCATCCGCCTGGCGGAACAAACCCCTTACTATATCTTCACTGCTTTCGTCTTCGCCTACGCCGTCGGCCAATTGAAGATGGACAGGAACCTTTTATTGGGCGCCATCATGGGTTTCGCCGTGATCGAGTTTTTTTGCATCCCGTTTTTCGGTTATGTATCGGACAAGATTGGTCGCAAAACGATGTATCTCATCGGTGCTGTCACCATGATCATCTGTGGCTTCCTTTTCTTCGCGCTGCTTGATTCCCGTAATGTGGTCCTCATGGTCATCGGTGCGATGCTCGGGGCGATCCCGCATAGCATGGTTTACGGCCCACAGGCGGCGCTCATCGCCGAACAGTTCACTCCCCGGATGCGTTACAGTGGCGCTTCGCTGGGCTATCAGCTTGCCTCGATCATCGCGGGCGGACCTGCTCCCTTGATCGCGACCTGGCTCTTCGGTCTGTACAAGTCCAGCGCTGCTATCTCCTGGTACATCGCCATCTGCGCCGTCATCGCCATTATCGCGACCCTGTTCATGACCGAGTACTCCCAAAAAGACGTCGACGAAGAGTACTCTCATGTTGGCGACTAGAATTTTAAGCTTGCCCACCCCCCGCAACTTTTGCGATTCGAAGAGGACCGGAACACCCCGGTCCCTTCGATTGTTGAAAGAGCGAACGACAAACAGGTGGGCGGCATGTTATCGCGCAAGTCAAAGGTGAGAAAGGGAACCACTGCGGTTTCTATTGCCTGCGTTTTCAGTGGGCTTGCGAACCTGGTCGGAAGCATTCACGCCTCGGCAGACACCTCGGACTGGGTGCAACTTAGCAAGAACGACAGCTTGGCGATTTTCGCGCGGTCGCATTCGGGCTGTCCTATCAAGGAACTCCGGGCGGTCGGCGCGATCGATGCACCGAATTGGGTCGTAAAGAATGTGATCGACGGCGTGGAAGACTACCCGAGCTTCATGCCCTACACGACGACGACTAAGATCATTGAGCGGAAATTGAACCAAGTTATCAGCTATCTTCGTCTGGACCCACCATTGGTCGGCGCACGGGATGTGACGGTGTCAGTTTCCAGTCAGGTGCAAAAGCACGAGGATGGCACAACCAGTTATCAAGTGCGCTGGGAACCGGTAAATTCGCTAGGACCAAGCCCTAGTCCGGGCGTGACTCGCATAACGTTAGATCAAGGTTCATGGATTTTGGAACCCACAGACGGAGGTAAGAAGACCATTGCAACCTACACGATTCTGACGGATGGCGGCGGCGGGTTACCAGCTTTCGTGATCAATTTCGCAAATCGCCAGGGAGTCGAAAATTTGTTTTCTGCTATTCGAAAACAGATCGGCGTGACCAAGTACTCCCAAAGCCGGCCGTCGGATTAGGTAGGCGCGCGCGTCCTGCCGGAGATGGTGATGGGTAGCACGCACCGGCGGCCCCTTCCACGGATGGGACCTATGGGACTAATAGGACTTATGGGACTCGCGCGATAAGACCGAGAACGCGGAATCACTAATCACTTCTCACTTGTCACAATGAAGAGTCCATCGGCTTTGTCTCCACCCGGGGCGCCTCGCGCTGCAACTCGTTGATTCGCTGGACGGCTGTATTTACCTCGGCGGCGCTTAATAGCGCTTTGATGGCGACCGTGGCCTCGTGAGTTTCGCCTGGAGCAAGGTTCAGGAGGCGACCGGCTTTTCGTTCGACCGCGCGATGAAACGGATAACTGGTGGCCGGTTCCAAGCCGGTAACGTAGCCAGTCTTCAGCGAGGCCTCATTTTTCCACAGAGTAAAATAAGGCAACTGCCGGGCGTTGAACGCGACTAGCGCTCCCGATTTTCCATCGGGGGATTGTAATAAGGCCTGCGTAGAGCCTTGTTGATCCGCCCAGAGTTCGGCGAAATAGACTTGCTCGGTATAGCCGGCCGGTTGTGGCCCTAGGTACAAATTCCATTTCGCCATTTCCACCTCAGCAGCTCGAGCGTCTCGGGGCGCGACGCGCTTGATGGGGGCGAGGAACTTGGCGCCGGCTCCAAGCAAAGGCGGACCAAAGTTAATATGGTAGAGGCTCTCCATCTCTTGACGGCTGTCGGCCAAATTCATCACCGTGTCATTAAGCACTAACTCACTGCTGCCGATCTCCGTTGAAATCTCGGTCATCAGTCGGAGGTGCGGTCCGAACATGAACGATTCGTCGACCACACCGCGTAACAGGATCCGCGGGGTCGGATCCGGCTCAAACCGAGACTCGAGATAGCTCGCAGGCAGATAATTAATGCGCCCATGCTGGGTCAGAACTTGAGATCCATCCGGGCCAGGAGGACCCATCGATTCTAACCCACAGCGGGATAGCCATTCCCCAAACCCGTTCAACCAACCCTTTCCTCCCCGGTCCGTCAGATCCACAAATTGTGGATGCACGACTTCAGTGACTGGTGAGTCCCATCCCAAACGAATATCTCGGATCTCGCCTCCCCAAATGCTCATTCCTCGGGTCGGCACCACGACAAATTTCAGGGCGCCGTTATCGATCTCAACGATCTCTGTCCCTTCCTGGCGCCCACCAGCTAGGCAGGTTTTCGTTACGCTCCAAGAGCCCTTCCCCGAGTCGTCGCGTGCTTCCGTCGAGTCAAGTCGCCATTCCTTAAGCGAGAATCCCTGGCTGCTGTCGGTGAGAATTTTTGTATAGGGGGGCATGGTGGGGGTGTTTGAGCAGCGAGACTCTAGCTCGGCTAGTCGGCAAATGCATGGCGTGTTTCTAGACAGTGTCTCAAAATGGCTTCGTCCTCGAAACGAAGCGTCGCGTGCCGCCATATGCTAACCCTGTCCGTTCATGCTAGAGAGGAGCATGAAAAGCTATCGTATCGCCACCATTCCGGGCGACGGCATAGGAAAAGAAGTTGTTCCGGAAGGGATCCGCGTGTTGGAAGCGGCGGCCCGGAAACACGGGCTCGGTTTGCAATGGGATCAATTTCCTTGGAGCTGCGAGTTCTATCAAAAGACCGGACGAATGATGCCCGAGGACGGTTTGCAGCAACTCAGGGGTTACGATGCAATTTTTTTAGGCGCAGTCGGGTCTCCTCCCATTCCCGA
>Ga0213878_10000649_pt1 | contig 12698 bp, 10 predicted proteins | sample VelepicoBEBS_R02_FD_161053 | JGI IMG/M metagenome (GOLD analysis project Ga0213878, IMG submission 161053) | Vellozia epidendroides bulk soil microbial communities from rupestrian grasslands, the National Park of Serra do Cipo, Brazil - BS_R02 | ecosystem: Environmental > Terrestrial > Soil >... | reverse complement strand
AGCGACTGGTGAGCCTCCGCCCGCTGCCTTGGCCATAGCTCCTCCGTCGACGTGTTCCTGTACCGAGAAGGAGGGTAACCAGTACTTTGCCGACGACGAGAGGAGAATCAAAAGGATGGAGGGCGTCAAAAGGGGCGGACTGAGCGGTATATGCGGTTGCAAGGGGCCCCAGTCGTATTGCCACAAAATGTCGCCCATGCCCTCGGTCGTATTCGACTCCAATGACCATTTGCCAGTGACCTTTGCCGTGAGCGGATTGACAATCAGATGCAACCAAGTAGCACGCGGAATGAGCGCACCAACAGCGGGGGGAGGAGGAGGAAACAGGGTAGGCGCCATCTTTCCGTGTCTGTCGAAGCCAAAGCCGGCTATCGGCGGGTATTTGGAAATCCGAGCCATAGTTAGAAATTTTTCATCTTGACTTGGATTGCTGTCTCGAGCTCTCGCTCTTGCGCGGGAGCCAAAGGTTGCGGTTGAGCGATGCGCCCCACCCAGATTAGTTCGAGGAGCCGTTTTGGAACATTCAGGGCGACAAGGTGCAACTCCAGCTTCATCGAGGGTGCGGAATGCGCCGAACCTGGAATGATGAAATCAGGTCGCTCCTTTGGTAGGTGGATCCTAAGCTGTGACAAACTTTCATCCATTCCGGACAACACCACTTCTTCATCACCGTTCAGGAACGGTAGCCACAATCCGAGTGACGCGCAGCGGCTTGCCGAGGGATGGAGAACATGCACGAAGTCTTCGGGCTTCCTACTGAAGACATTACCGCGACAAAAATTGTTCGGTATCAAGCCACGAGCCACTTCCGCTACACTCTCCCACTTATCGAAAAAAGCTGGCGGTATCCCGAGCATGGCTGAGCGTGGAAATGATAGGGGATCAAGGTAATCGAAGCCGACGGGTATCGGCTGGTGCGACCAATGCATCGGATTAGCGATAATAGCTTTTTCCGGTGTCAAAAGATCGTCCGGACGCTCTAGGTTTGGTAACTCACGTCCTTCAATCGATGCGCGGCGTTCGTCCAAGATAAACCCTTTTCCAAAGCGATTGCGTGGGTACATCAGCGGATGATTCGCACTTAACAACGCGGTGAACACACCCCTCGTTTTGCGCAGATTCTCCACGGGTACGGTTTGATCGATTTCACTCAGCCATCGATCCTCGAAAGCTTTGTCTCTGCCACCATACGCATTTTCGTACCGGAGCGGTATTTCCTGAAATAGCTCCGGAGGCGTGAAGATCAGCTTTCCGTCAACGAAATCGCAAAAGCGACGACCAGTGATCCTGGCTACGTGTTGATGCTTGCCGATTTGTACTCCAACGCTCATCCGCTCAACAGGCCGAGGGCTGCAGGCGCTGGCTTGAACGACTAGATCAGTTCCATTCTTGTAGCCGACGACCTCGGTTAGCACACTAAACGAGGGTGCGGCCTCAGGCGTTAAGGGCAAATGCTGCTTTGCCTCTTCGGCGAGGGGTCTTTGTTCGTCAGCAACTTGGCAGCTACCTGCCGAACCGAATTGGTAAGTCCGTTTGTAAACTATGGCCAATTCAAGCGTTCCGGTTGCCACGACCTGTGTCACTCGCAATAAGCGAGGCGGCAGCGTCTGGAGCGACGCAGGCATCTCAGGAGACGGGAGATCTTCTATCGGCGTCGGTTGGGGAATTGTGCTTCTGGATTCTGGCATAGCCGCTTTCTCACACTTTTTTCAGCGGGATCTCAATATCGCCATGCCACCGTAGCTCCACATGCCTTTTCTCCAGCGGATGCATTAGGTAGCGAAACATGGTTAGATAAGTTGCGACTAAGATCTGATCGCGCGCCAAAACGACGACCCTCGAAAGGACGGAAGGGAGGCAACTGCGCCGCGCACCAACCGAAGCGTGTGCCGAAGGTCCGGACAATGCCGGCATCGGAAACAGAAGGTCACCGTTAGTCGAAAATCCTGTGAGTCGCAGATCGGAACCGAGGTCTTCGCGAGAAGCACTCAGTTCCGGAACGGTGTGTTTGACTGCGCCTTCGATCGCGGCGCACGCAATCTTTTCCAGGTCCGGATCTTGAACTCCCATAAATTCGAGGCTGCCGATCGGCTTAAACAAACAGGCCGGGCGTGGTTGGTCAGTCCAGTCGCGAATCAGCGCGTCAGCTCGCTCCAGATTCGGCAATGGCCTCCCGACTGCTTCGTCCTCCGACAGATATAATCCTCTGCCTTCCGGATTAATTGAATGCACCATCTCCAGGCCGTTGAGCTTTGAGCGTCCACCGAAAGCTCGATCATTCGTGAGCGGCATCTCCGGAAAGGGTTGCGGCTCAGACATGATCAATCCCTTCTTGGCTTTCATCCAGATCCGATTCCCAATAACTTCGATCTCGTGGCGCAACCGACCGCTGCTTACCGCAACCCGCATCCGAGGGATGGGTTTGCCGTCGCCAGAGAAAGCCCGACCAAAAACGATGAAATCAGTGCTCCTGCCTCGAAAATCGAGTTCTGCAGGCAAAGTCACCCCCTCGAATTGATATGGTTTGTCAAATACTGGCCAAGCTTGGTTCTGTGCCACTGGAACTAACCAACCTTTTTCGAGTGCGTAGGTCACCTTTAAGGCGATGATGCCAAGCATCTCGGTTTCGCCGGTCGAACCACACAACATCTTTGCGTGGAACGAAGTCGTGTTCGTGAGTTCCATCAGTCATCCCGATATTCTTCCTGGCCTACAAACGGAAGTTCGACGAGTCTGCGGTGTGTCATCCAGATTGCGTGCTCCATCGACTTCTGGGTACGACTCTCAAAATCCTCATGATCGCTGCTTTGGTTAGTGTCACTTAGGCCTAAATAAACGCGCACTTCTTTGCTGTAGAAGCTCGACCTTTGTTCCGCGACAATTTTTTTTTCGCCGATTGTCCAAAAACCAGAGTCCGGCGGGGAGCCTTCCAAGGTTTGAGCCATGAACTTTTCGCGAAGAGAAGCGAGCGCTTTTTCAAGAAAGAACGCAGCCCAAACGTCTCGTGCAATCGTCAACATATCTCTGCGGCAAGCCTCAACAATTCATGCGAATCCGCTCGCCATCGAGCTTAACGTCATCATTCGCGCGGATGTTAATATTACCCAGTTCGGCGCTGATGTTTTGATTCTGAGCGTGCGTGGTTAGTTCGCCCGCGGCTTTTATCTCAGCATCAGCACCACTGCTGATGATTACGCCATCTCGCCCGTGTATGGCTACCCGTTCAGCATTAATGGATAGAGCGCCGGTGGTTTCGATCGTTAGTCCCACTCCGTTCAGGCGCAGCAGAGATCCCTCTTTAGTAACGTGCACGGAAAGACTGACCTGCCCGTTACAGGCGACAAGCTGCAAAACGTCGCTTTCGGGATTGCGCTGAATCAGCAACTGCTGATCGCCCATCAGCTCGAGCACATGAATTCGAGACACGGCGATCGGCAGCGTCGCTCGATTTAGAATCTCAATTTCTCGACTAAGCATTGTGTTTGATGATGCCTGCCTGTTGCGTAATGGTGCCTCCCGAAGATATGACGATAGACCCGGGTGAAATGACTATAGTCGACCCGCCAACACCCAGGGTGATCGATGTGCCCGAGGTGATGTTGATAGGCCCGGAAACCGAAATGGTTTGCGCGGCTCCTACAGTCAAGGAGTCAGCGGCTGCGATATTGATCGTGCGGGGGCCTCCGGTGGTGATCTTTTGATTTGCGCCAATTACAATAGTTTGATTGCCGCCTACACTTTCTTTGTCATCGGCGCCGATCTTGGTAGTTCTTGAGGCGCCAATCGAATTGTCCTGGTTCGAACCAATGCCGATCTTTTGATTGCTGCCGACGGTTTCGTTATCGTCAACGTCTATGGTTGCGCTCCGGTTGTTGTGGACTGTCAACGAGTGGTCGTGCTCGACTGTCGTACCCATGTTGTACTGAGCATGGACCGTGACCTTCTCGTTGCCGGCGGTGTCATCCATGGACATCTCATTGTATCCCCTTCCTTTGTGAGTGTTGGACTTGAGTCCAGACACCGCCTTTTTGTCTGGCAGCGTGTGGGCGGGCATCGTCTCCCGATTGTAAACGCTACCAACGATCAGCGGTTCATCCGGATTGCCCTCGACGAAGGCAACAATCACCTCCTGGCCGATGCGGGGAATATTGATGCTACCCCATTGCCTTCCAGCCCAGGGCGTACCTACCCGCAGCCAACAAGAACTGTTTGCGTCCCTTTTTCCTTCGCGATCCCAATAGAACTGCACTTTGACCCGGCCGTATTTGTCTGTGAAAATCTCTTCTCCAGGCGGGCCCGTGACCAGGGCGTTTTGGACTCCTTGGACGAAGGGTTTTGGTGTTTTGCGCGCCGGACGGAAAGGAAGCTGGGCCGGGATGCAGACGAACGTATTTGAATAGGTCATATCCCCTCCGGTCGATCCGGTCCGGTAAACACTGGCGATCGACGCCTCGTGTGTCACCGAGACCAAGATGTAATCGCCGTCTCCGTCGAAATGACGATCCAAAGTGAATTTGTGACCGGCAACAAAATTTCTGCAGCCGGAGCTTCCCTGGATCGTCAGTGAGCGCAACGCCTCGGCCTCCATCCGAAGCCTTACGGTCCGTTTGTTATCTTCGAGGATCTTTTGCAATCGATCGGGCTGCTCGCCGCCACCTGGGTTAATCCCATCGAAACGAACGGCGTATCCACCCGGGAAGTCATAGATCTCAAGCGGTTTACTGGCCGGGCCATTCAATTGATGCGTCACCGTTCCAGCTTTAACCGACTCCATGATGGACTCTTTAGCTTCAAGGTTGTTTGTCGGCTGCTGAAAACAATGATCCCGGAGCGAGTACTTGGCCGCGCGCAATGCCTGGGTTTTTCGCCACTCAAAGATGTGATCGCCTGTCGGTCCGCCACCCTCGATCATATCAAACTTAGCGTTCCTGAGACCAGGCACAACGGGATGGGACACCGTGCTGTCCGCGACTATCATTCTATGACCACTCGCGCTATGCTCAAAGAAATAGAATATTCCCTCCTCCTCCATCAATCGGCTCGCGAAATCGAAGTCCGTCTCGCGGTATTGGACGCAATATTCTCTGGGCTCATACCGGCCGCGAAGCTCGAAGTCAGTATCGAATCCGTTCAGCACCTCTTTGAGGATCTGTGGAACAGACTTCTGCTGAAAAATCCGGCACTGAGCCTGCCGGGTTAAAAGCCAGACTTTCGGGACAACCTCCGCATAAAAGCTGGTAAATTCTTTATTTCGATTACCTTGGGAGAAGCAGGCGCAAATGCCACTAAGGTAACGCCAATCGGTCGTTCCACCTTTCCTGGGAGTAGCAATGCTAACCGTGATATCGTGTCCGAGTAGCTTGCTGAAATCAACGATGGTAGAATTGTCTGCAATTAAGTTCACCTCAAACGAATAGAGATGACTGATCTGTTCGCTGCCGCGGAATCCAGTGACGAAGAGAACGTTGTCCCCGAGCGGCGTGGTCACCTGCAACGCGCGATTCGTTTGCGCGTATCCGGCCATAGAGTCGGGCCATACCGATTTCATCTTATTTGGTCTAAAGGGCCCGTGGGTGTACCGCTCTTGCGGCCGAGATTCGGATCACGCGCGCCTTCACCTAGGTACTCACGGATTGCGGCAAGCGAAGTGTCAGAAATTAAAAGAAAATTCCGCGCCAGGCGTTGATTTTACGTGGGGCGGCGCGTCGCGGCGCCTCCCATTTTCGCGAAAAGGTGGGCTTTGAGTTGGGTTGTACGTGATAAAGCAGGGCGGCTGAGAAGGCTGCGACCGGGTTCCGGTTTGTGCGCTCCAACGCCCGGCACCGCATGCCTCGCCGCTTGTAGGGATAGTACTCAAGCACTCGAGAATTCAAGAATTCCGGGAGCCGATATGCCAAGAATTCGAAAAGACAGTTTGCACAATGCTGCTAAAAGGGCAGCGTTAATCGAGCGGGTCTGAACTGAAAAGCCCTTTCCCACTTAATGCCATTTCATTCTTTGCTTCCTTTTCATTCCCATCAGTCCGAAAAGAAGCCGTGCAGCGACCAGGTATGGAGGCGTAACGCTTACTGTTGAACAGTTGAAATAAGAGGCTCTAGGGCGCAGCGAAAACCCAGGAACGAAGCTGATACGCCACCACCAGGGGCTTCTAGTCCATCAGAAAACCAATCGAAGAAGCACCCAAGCCACGTGGGAAGTTCGATAGGTCCTCGCTTCGGCCCCCGGGGGATGTGGGGCCACTCTAGAACATTTCCAATTAGGTCGACGACAGGAACTTTCCCAAAGGGTGCAAAGGCCCCCGCTGGGCTGCAATGCCCGATCGCTAGATTTGGAAGATTGCCGGGAACCTTGTCGCCGGACTGCTGGCGTAAAGATCGAAGCGCCGCTTGAGTAAAGCCTGCCTCGTCTGCAACTCTCCGTTGTTCGAGGGGCGTCAGTAAGCGAATGACACGGCCATCTGACCGCTTGGATGTTTTCCACCGACAATAAGCCATCGCATCCCATAAAGTCACGTTAACCACAGGATAGTTTAGGTGTCGGATCTGCTTCCGCCAGCCTAACGTATCGAACCTGTCAGGAGAACGCTTTATCTCGTTTGGCGCATCAAGCCAGTATTTTTCTGAAAAGCAATCTTTATCTTGGACGAAGCACCTAAATTCCTGAACGGTTACTGGTCCCCACGCAACACTGAACGGCTGCACAGGCGCATTCTTATGTTCGTCTATTGTAACCTTTCCCCCCGGAATCGGTACCCATCTTTCGTGCTCGAGGCGAGGATCCCCATTTGCGGGATCTAGTCCACCTAGCCCTTGCAAAAATAATAACCTGTCACGAAGGGGCCAGGATCCTCCTTCCGTTTCGAACAGCTGCGCGAATTCTTTGGCATGAGCTACAACGTCCAGATCCGGGAAGAGGTCACGACTTTCAATAATACCGGCAGCAAGCAGCCCCAAAAGTCTACCTCGGCTCCCAGGATAAACGCTTGCTAAGTGGCGTAATTGCTGAATTAGACTTTTAGCTTTCTCAAGAGTTCCTAACGCTCTAGGTAGGAGGCGCACCACGTCTTCCCAAAAAGGGTTCGCCAAGTGCTTACTTTTCCACAAAGATTCGACCAAAATGTTTACCGTAACGTCCTCTTGCGACAATCGACTCGCCGCCAAAAATTCGCGAAAAAGCCGATGCCAGAATCGGATCTCTTCTTCGCCCCTCTCGGGCTGCTGAAAGCGCAAAAGGCCCGTATGCTCCGCTGCCCAATGGAGATGTTTTGCCGCACGTTGTTCTCGAAGCTGCTCGTTTCGTGGAACTCCGCGCATCGCGATCTCGACGGCTCGGCTCAATGGCCACGTCTGCGCACCTTCTTCCTGCATGGCCAATGCTATTCGTTCGAGCAGGTCCCGCTTATTCGCGTCGCTAAAACGCCAAGCATGCTCAATGTCTTCGGAGTTGCGCGAACGGCACAAATCATCAACCAACAAGCTGCACAGCCGAGCGCGGTCGTCTGGAAGTGCGTTGTAACGTTCGAAAACCATACAAATCGCAGTTAACATCAGGGGGTTTGATGTCATCGCTTCGTCTGTTTCGCCTTTTTCCACTTGTTCTGCTAACCCGGAAACCGCTGCCAGCAGATCCGAATAGTAAAGTTTGTCGCGCTTGCGAATGTTCGTCCAGTTCGTGCAAAAGCTCTCCACTTGTTTCCAAACGAATGGGGTGACGTTAATCAGTTCAAACTCTGGGCCAAACGCGAGCCCACCCGTGTAGCGCGCGGAACGAGTTGTGGCAACAATTCTTAGATTTGGATAACAATCTAATGCGCTGAGCCCTTTCAACAGATCAACAACTGCCAGCCGCCGTGCAGCTCCGGAAATTTCGTCAATTGCATCGACTAAAAGTACGTAACGTCCTTTTGTGAGTGCCTCATTTAGCTCCTCCGAGGTGGGCGGCATTCCTGCTTGTGCAAACTCTTCGAGAATTGCCCGAAGTAGCTGGTCTCGACCTTTGCCCTCCTGTTTGTCGATGCGAGTCGCATCGAGAACGATCGGAACCGGAAGGGCGCCGCCGCCCAAACGTAGATCACTCAAGTTCAACGAGGGGTCGAGCTCCCGCGGACGGCCCAAACAGGCATGGGCAAGCGCCGCAGCTACACGGGTTAGAAACACCGTCTTGCCACCACCGGGTGCCCCAACAAGCACGACGCGGCGAAGTTGTCGAGTAGAAACCCATCTTCCAAGCGGTATGAATGCTTCGAAGTCGTCCGATGCGACGCGGTGAGTGGCTTGAGCAAGAACTGGCTCACCTTTCTTGTCCTTTTCCCAGATCCATCTGGCCGAGCTCCCATGCAATCCAACGTAAAGGTCAGGTCGGTAAAGCTCTGTGGGGAATATCTATCCCTGACCCAGGCAATGCCTCAACTCCAAGGGCAGTAGTAAGGTAATGAACGACAGCTGAACGCGCGTTGCCAAGATCAGTGTCAGTAGCTAAGATAAGCACACGAAACAACTCCGTTGTTATATCGCCTTTCCCGGTCTGATGATTCAGTCGTTTTATGGCAGCCGGAACTCGTGGATTCAGGCGGACAAGTTTCCCTTCAGTGCCGTCGTCTTGCAGAAGAGAGAAAGTTGGATCTGCTACCATGTGCCAGTGACCCGCTTGGTGTTTCTGAGCCGTTCGTGGCCATAAGCGCAGAGTGGCGGTCTCGGCACCCAGGTTAAACGATAGGGAGCCGACCGTGTAGCCGTGACTGCGTTGCTTCTGATCCCCCCATTGGTCCAATCCGAATAACGATCGCGTCTGTAGATAGAGTCGACCGGTTGTACCGCCCGTCGCAATGTTGGAGAGGTTGCCCTCATGCATGTGCCCGAACAAGTGCAGGGCAAAGCGCCCCACCGGAGCGATCTCGCCATTTAGAAAGTTCAAAGCCTCACCCGTGAGCCAGCCAGGTGGCTGATGAGTCATTAATAGGTTGACACGCTGCTTCTTAAACCAATCAGCAAAATCTTCACCGCAGACTGTGATGAGTTGCTCTAATCCTAAAGCCAGTCGTCCTTCGAAGTTTCCTGAGGTCAGCTGTAAGAATGTTGAATTGAGACCAACGATTCCGATTGTAATATTCTGCTTTTCAAAAACAACGGCGAAATCACCCGGCAAAAGACCTGGTCTAGTACTTAGTTTTTTGAAAGGGTTCGTTTCCAGCCAGGTAGTGTAGTTTGCAAAAGCCTTGTTGATTAGCTTTCTGTAAGAAGATTTCGTATTGTGCCAAAACTCGGCTTGAACTTCCGGCTTACTTTCCCAATCGGCGAGCACCTGGACCTCAGCCTTTGCGGATTTTGGACGGACAAGGTCATGGTTACCGGGAACCCCAAGCAGGCTTGGATTAGAACCGAGTTTCGCCAAATGGTCCCGGAGTCTGCTCAGGGTGACGTTTAGCTTCTCGTATTCCGCCTTCGAACCCTTTTCCACAAAATCGCCAGTGAACAGGATCAGATCGATCGTCCCATGTCGTTCGTGCAATTTTGTAAGGTCTGCAAAGAACTGCTCTTCGACGTTTGCCCAGAGCCCTCTCTGTGGAGCCATGCCACGGTGAAGATCCGTGAGGTGCAGCCAAGTCACTTTCATGAATCCTGAAGACTAGCATTCTCCGTTGGCGCGATCCAGTCTAAGATTGCCGGTTGCGCGGCCCACGCGATCGAATCCGCTCGCCCAGTCGTTGAATATCCCGATACCCCGATCCGGTTCAAATGGTCATAGTAGCTCTCGAATGCATTGGGCGATCCAGCTTGAAGCTACACCTTACGATATCGAGGTTTGGAGAGGGCGGCGGGTCGTGGTTCGAAATTCGCGACTGGAAGAGTTCGTGGAAAGGCTCCGCAGCCCATTAGAAGGCCTTATTCCGCAATAATATAAACTTATGCGCTGCCCCTACCGTGGTCTGTTGCCTCTATCGGAGGAAGATGAGCCGTCGTTTGCCGGCCGGCAGAAGGAGATTGGCGTCATAATTTCCAGTCTTTACGCGTCGCCGCTGACAATTATATACGGCGAAAGCGGGTCGGGAAAACTCCGTTGGTACGCGCCGGACTGCTCCCGGAATTGAAGCGTCCTGAGCATCGGGTGGTTGCGGTCCTTTTTCGAGAATGGCAGCCGTTCGAGTTCGACGTGAATCTCAAACGGGCAACGCTTAAGTCTCTATTGGAGACTATCAATAATTTAACAAACGAAAGTGAATCGTTCAGCTGGGAGGGCTTTCTCGATAGATTTCTTTCTGGGCTGAATGCAAAGTACCCGAAAATAAGACTTAGAAATGAGGCGGACCTTTACGCGAAGCCATTGGATTGGTTCATCAGAGAATGCAGCGCCGCGTTTTACAGGCGACTCTTTTTTGTGTTCGATCAATTTGAAGAGTACATCTACTATCACCCGCTGAAGGAAAAGGGAGAGCGATTTGATGCCGAGCTGGCGAGAGCGATTAACGATAGAAGTGTGCCCGCAAGCTTCCTGATCTGCCTCAGGGAGGACGGGCTCGGGAAGCTCAATCGCTTACGGGGCGGGGTTCCTGATCTCCTTGGAAATATTATCAAGCTTGAACACCTTGACGAAAATGGCGCGCTTGAGGCGATCAAGAAGCCGCTGCGCGTTTTTGAGGAGAGCGTAGGCAAGACTGTCGAGCTGGCGCCTGAGCTGGTGGAGACGTTGCTCAAACAAGTCGATGCCGATCGCTTGGAGCTGGATCAGGTTCTTGACCGCGACGCCCAGGAAATTCGGCGCGCAGACGTAGGTGCGCGCTATAAGGTGCTTGCTCTACAGGCTGTGCTTATGCGCCTCTGGCAGGCGAGCGTCGAACCTGCACTTTCTGATGCAGCGCGGGGAGGGCGAAAGATAGTCATTTCGCGAGAGGCCCTTACGCGATTAGCGCGGAATAGGACCGAAGGTGAGGACGAAGTTCGTTTTGTCGTGCGAAGGTACTTTGACCAGCAATTGCAACTGCTGGGCGATAGAAACCAAAAAAATGCGGCCGAAATTTTGCCGCACATGGTTCGGATTGGCAGTCAGAAGAAGGCACGGAGCGTCAAGGGCCTAGCCAAGGAGTCGGGCATCCCTGAATCCGAGGTGTACGCTGCGATAGAAAAGCTCCAAGAAGAGCCGGTCAACCTCGTTCGAGCTGTCCAGGAGGGCAAAGCGAAAGCCCGCTTTACGAGCTTCAGCACGATGTCATGGCTTTTGCGGTTCAGGATTGGTGTTACCGCAGACGGCAAAAGAATCGCGAATCAAGACTAATTTGGTATACGGTGACTGGGACAGCCGTGGTCACGTTGTTAGTTATTTTCTGTGCAGTTATAACAATAATAATGCGAGAGAGCAACAGCTGGAAAAGGACTACCTGCCTAGGCGACATTACCATGGCTATGGACGCGAGCGGGGGGAGCGTTTGCCATCCAGCTCGTGGTCTTCTGGTGGGAGTGGACACGGTCGCCTGGTGCCGGACGAAACATCGGCCGATTCCGGAGAACGCCCTTATAGCCCTTCGTTTGGGAACATTGCAGGTCGGACCAGAGAAGTCTCCAAAAGAAGTCGAGCGTTTCTGGGTGAAATTCCGGCCATGTTGAGTCCCGATAAAAAGTATCTACTGGCGATCGAGCCGGGAAGCAAAATCAACATCTTCAAATATGATAAGTCCTGGGAGCCGAAGAGCTACGGGCTCAAAGGAAGGCCGCCGTTTGAGATCGCCTTTTCCAACAACGACATTGATCGAATCGGGCTGTGCTCAAGCGATGGCTTCGTTCAGGTGTGGGACTTTAAGGCAGGTGAGCCGAAGTATGCGGAAAGCAAGAACGACCTCAATACGCGCCTCGGATTTCCAGGGGGATACCGTCCAGGAATGAGAAGAAGATTAACAGCCCGATTGACTACGAAACTCTGGTCCAAAATTGGTTCATCGATGCATTGGCCAATATCGCCGAGAACTACACCGAAACGGCTGATATGCCCAAGCCACATTTTGACTCACCGCTTTTCAGTGAGGTCTTTGCAGAAGCAGCGGAATCTGCGCGCATCGGAAACGATAACAAGGCGTGTTCAATTCTTCTCGAACATGTTAAAGGCCTGGAATTGGAAATCGATAAAGCGACAATTTCAGGAGTTCTGGCAGCGTGTTTCATGAGAAGGGCAAATAATAACCCGGATAAAGCCGAGGAATATTTCGGAGTTGCCGAACGACTGGCTCCTCCCAATCTGAAGAACAAAATCAAGGCGCGCAGAGAGATCATTCGAGGCAACAAGCTAAGGCACGAACGTCAAATAGCTGAGGCCATCGAAGCTTATAAAAACGCACTTCAGCTTGATCCTGACTTGGTGGGCAGCCTCGATCCGGAGGGAGAAGCGATGAAAAAAGAAACTCTTTGAGTGCCGCTGCCTTAACGCTGACCGAATTAAACGGATTTTTGAGGTAACATTTTTGCTTTGCCGCTTCCCTGGTGCGGTCCTGCAGTCACCTTATATAACTATGGGTTCGTTTCGAGCCAGGACGCGACGAAGCGCGTCCCTACCAGACGATCTGGTAGGGTCAAGTTTCACCTTGGCCTTGTGGTGGCAACGGCGCGCGACAAAGCAGGCCCTTCTCCGAATCAAGCGCCTCGCTTTTTTGGTCCTGCTGATTTCGCCAGTCGCATCCATTTCTGCGGAGTCGGACCAAGGATTGGCTGCTAAAA
>Ga0213878_10000648_pt1 | contig 12699 bp, 8 predicted proteins | sample VelepicoBEBS_R02_FD_161053 | JGI IMG/M metagenome (GOLD analysis project Ga0213878, IMG submission 161053) | Vellozia epidendroides bulk soil microbial communities from rupestrian grasslands, the National Park of Serra do Cipo, Brazil - BS_R02 | ecosystem: Environmental > Terrestrial > Soil >... | reverse complement strand
ATATGACCAAATGTGACGGCTGCCATGAGCGTGTGGCAGACGGTAAAAAACCGATCTGTGTCGAGTCCTGTCCGCTGCGCGCGCTGGACTTCGGGCCGATTGAAGAGTTGCGTCAGAAACACGGCCAACTGGCCGCCGTGGCACCGCTGCCGTCCGCCCACTTTACAAAACCGTGCATTGTTATCAAACCTAACGCCAATAGCCGCCCGACTGGTGATACCACGGGCTACCTGGCAAACCCGAAGGAGGTGTGAGATGGGAAGTGGATGGCATGAATGGCCGCTGATGATCTTCACGGTCTTTGGACAGTGCGTGGCGGGTGGGTTCATCGTGCTGGCGTTGGCGCTGATGAAGGGCTCTTTGAGCCGCGAACAGCAGCAGCGCGTGGTGATGAGTATGTTCGGTTTGTGGGTGCTGATGGGGATTGGTTTCGTCGCCTCGACGCTGCACCTTGGCTCGCCGCTGCGTGCATTCAACTCGCTGAATCGCATAGGGGCATCATCGCTGAGTAACGAAATCGCCAGCGGCGCTCTTTTCTTTGCGATTGGCGGGCTGGGCTGGCTGTTGGCGGTGGTGAATAAACTGCCTCAGGGGCTGCGCAATCTGTGGCTGGTGGTGACCATGGTGCTGGGCGTCGTGTTCGTGTGGATGATGGTACGGGTGTACAACACCATCGATACCGTACCGACCTGGTATAGCGTCTGGACGCCGATGAGCTTCTTCCTGACGCTGTTTATCGGCGGTCCTCTGCTGGGCTACCTGCTGCTGCGCGTGGCGGGCGTTGAAGGATGGGCGATGCGCCTCCTGCCAACGGTAACGCTGCTGGCGTTGCTGGTCAGCGCAATGGTCACCCTGATGCAGGGGAACGAACTGGCAACTATCCACAGTTCTGTTCAGCAGGCTGCTGCGCTGGTACCGGATTACGGCTCGCTGATGTCATGGCGACTGGCGGCGATTGCGCTGGCGCTGGTGTGCTGGGTGGCGCCGCAGCTTAAGGGTCATCAGCCTGCGCTGCCGCTGCTGAGCCTGGCATTCGTGCTGGTGGTGGTCGGTGAGCTTATCGGTCGCGGCGTGTTCTATGGTCTGCATATGACCGTGGGTATGGCTGTCGCCAGCTAAACCTTGACTGCGCCGGGGCTATCCGCGTCGGCGCAGTTTACAAAAAATGCGCCCCCTCCATGAAATTTTTCTACCGAACGTTCCCAGTCATTTCCCCAATTAATGAATAAAAACAATGGAATAATTAAATAATATATTCCGCTCCCGTCTCGCTGCATAAAAAACTTCAATTGTCGGGCTGAAAACCCCGTCATTACTGGGCTGGCGCCGATTGACTTTGTTTCTGACGATGGCATGATGCGCTCGAAATATGAACTTCCTCACGGTTTTTTAATTCATGTCCACCTATACCCGGCCGGTGCTGCTTCTGCTTTGTGGCCTGCTTTTGTTGACGCTGTCGATTGCGGTATTAAACACGCTGGTCCCGCTGTGGCTTGCCCATGAAAATCTGCCGACCTGGCAGGTTGGTATGGTCGGCTCGTCCTATTTTACCGGTAATCTGGTCGGTACACTGCTGACCGGCGGGCTTATCAAGCGTCTCGGGTTTAACCGTAGCTACTATATCGCATCGCTGATTTTCGCCGTCGGCTGTGTTGGCCTGGGAACGACGATGGGTTTCTGGAGCTGGATGAGCTGGCGCTTCGTTGCGGGCGTCGGCTGCGCGATGATTTGGGTGGTGGTGGAAAGCGCCCTGATGTGCAGCGGTACGTCGCGCAACCGCGGTCGCTTGCTGGCGGCCTATATGATGGTCTACTACGTCGGTACACTGCTCGGCCAACTGCTGGTCAGTAAAGTCCCTACCGATCTGATGAGCGTGCTGCCGTGGGTCACCGGGATGGCACTGGCGGCCATTCTGCCGCTGCTGTTTACCCGTATCGTCAACCAACGCGACGGACACCAGGGCGCAACGCACGTCTGGCCAATGCTGAAGCTGCGCCAGGCGCGCCTCGGCGTTAACGGCTGCGTGATTTCCGGCATCGTGTTGGGGTCGCTGTATGGCCTGATGCCGCTGTATCTGAACCACCAGGGCGTCAGCGATGCCGGAATTGGTTTCTGGATGGCGGTGATGGTGAGCGCCGGTATCATCGGTCAGTGGCCGGTTGGGCGGCTTGCCGATCGCTTCGGGCGCCTGCTGGTGCTGCGCGTGCAGGTGTTTGTCGTGATCCTCGGCTGTCTGGCGATGCTGAGCAATGCGGCGATGGCGCCTGCGCTGTTCGTGCTGGGCGCGTCCGGCTTTACGCTTTATCCGGTGGCAATGGCCTGGGCCTGCGAAAAAGTTGAACATCATCAGCTGGTGGCAATGAACCAGGCGCTGCTGCTGAGCTACACCATCGGCAGTCTGCTGGGACCGACGTTTACCGCGATGCTGATGCAGAATTACTCCGATAATCTGCTGTTTGTCATGATTGCCTGCGTATCGTTTATCTACCTGTTGATGCTGCTACGCAAAGCGGGCCAACATCCGACACCGGTGGCGCACGCCTGACGCATAATTTTATTGACTATTCTGTTGGTATACGCTGGTTTTTTACCTAACTCTGGTGATAAATGTCAAACCTGTGCGAAACCTTAAAGTTTCGCACTGTAACGTTATTCTTTCGCCACTGTGCTCGGCATAATCTTTTCCTGTTTGATAATTCGTAAAAAATAACGTTCAAGGAACTGAGCTTATGGCAGGTGAGCAAGAGAAGCAGTTACGGTGGTATAACATCGCGCTGATGTCGTTTATTACGGTATGGGGTTTTGGCAACGTAGTGAATAACTACGCCAACCAGGGACTGGTGGTCGTCTTTTCCTGGATCTTTATTTTTGCCCTCTATTTCACGCCTTATGCCCTGATTGTGGGACAACTGGGGTCGACGTTTAAGGAGGGTAAAGGCGGGGTCAGCACCTGGATTAAGCATACGATGGGGCCGGGGCTGGCCTATCTCGCGGCGTGGACTTACTGGGTTGTGCATATTCCTTATCTGGCGCAAAAGCCGCAGGCTATCCTGATTGCGTTGGGCTGGGCATTCAAAGGCGACGGTTCGCTTATCAAGGAATACGGTGTCGTTGCATTGCAGGGGCTGACGCTGCTGCTGTTTGTCTTTTTTATGTGGGTCGCATCACGCGGTATGAAGTCGCTAAAAGTGGTGGGATCGGTCGCCGGGATTGCGATGTTTGTCATGTCGCTGCTTTACGTGGTGATGGCGGTCACCGCGCCAGCGATTACGGAAGTGCATATTGCGACGACGAATATCACCTGGGAAACCTTCATTCCGCATTTTGATTTTACCTACATTACCACCATCTCCATGCTGGTCTTTGCCGTCGGCGGAGCGGAAAAAATTTCGCCCTATGTGAACAATACGCGCAACCCGGGAAAAGAGTTTCCCCGCGGTATGCTCTTTCTTGCCGTGATGGTGGCGGTGTGCGCGATCCTTGGCTCGCTGGCGATGGGAATGATGTTTGACTCCCGGAATATTCCAGACGATCTGATGACCAACGGTCAATATTACGCGTTTCAGAAACTGGGCGAATATTACCATATGGGCAATTCGCTGATGGTCGTCTACGCCATTGCCAATACGCTTGGTCAGGTGGCAGCGCTGGTGTTTTCAATTGATGCGCCGCTGAAGGTGCTGCTGGCGGATGCGGACAGAAAGTATGTGCCGGAAAAACTGTGTCGCCTGAATGAAAAGGGGACGCCGGTTAACGGCTATCTGCTGACCATGGCGCTGGTGGCAGTGCTGATTATGTTACCGACCCTCGGCATTGGCGACATGAACAACCTGTATAAGTGGTTGCTGAATCTGAACTCTGTGGTGATGCCATTGCGTTATCTGTGGGTATTCGTCGCCTTTATGGCCGTATTGCGCATGGCGGAAAAATTCAAACCAGAGTATGTCTTTATTCGCAATCGCCGTCTGGCGTTTACCGTTGGGCTATGGTGCTTTGTATTCACCGCCTTCGCCTGTCTGACCGGTATCTTTCCAAAAATGCAGGCCTTTACGCCTGAATGGACGTTCCAGCTCTCGCTGAACGTTGCAACCCCGTTTGTGCTGGTTGGCCTGGGGCTTATCTTCCCGCTGCTGGCGCGTCGACAGCAGTAAACAGATACTGGCGTGACGACGGTCAGCACGGGTTTCCATCACCGAACGCATACCGGAAGCAGCACCAGCACAACGACCAGTATTTAAAGGTTGAAAAGGGAGTGGTGTGAGGACCGGTGGTAATACAGATGGCAGCGGGGCTGCCATCTGTCATGCTTAATACATCACCTTGTGACCATACTGCTCAAGAATGCCTTTCACGCGCTCCATGGCCTCTTTTTTCGGCGGTTTTACGCCATCAAGCTTGTACTCTTCACCCATCGCCACCCACTTGTGCTTGCCCAACTCGTGGTACGGCAGCAGCTCAATCTTCTCGACGTTGCCCATATCACGGGTGAACTCGCCCAGGCGGTGCGCGGAGTCGTCATCGTCCGACCAGCCCGGTACGACCACATAGCGAATCCAGGTTTTGATGCCTTTTGCCGAAATATATTTGGCAAACTCCAGCGTACGGTGGTTGGAAACGCCGACCAGGTTCTGGTGGATCTCATCATTCATTTGCTTGAGGTCGAGCATCACCAGGTCGGTGACTTCCAGCAGTTCGTCGATCACCGGATCGTAGCGGCGCACGAAGCCGTTGGTATCAAGGCAGGTGTGGATCCCTTCTTTCCTGCAGGCTCTGAACCAGTCGCGTACGAATTCCGCCTGCAGGATAGCTTCTCCGCCGGAGGCCGTAACGCCGCCGCCGGAAGCATTCATAAAGTGGCGATACGTCACCACTTCTTTCATCAGCTCGTCAACGGTTATCTCTTTGCCGCCATGCGTATCCCAGGTGTCACGGTTGTGGCAGTACAGGCAGCGCATCAGGCAGCCCTGGAAAAACGTAATGAAACGGATGCCCGGCCCATCGACGGTGCCACAGGATTCAAAGGAGTGAATGCGACCATTAACTGACATTGCGGTGTTTTCTCCAGATGTGGCCCATCCAGGGCCTGAGTAAGCGCACAGCTCGTTGGCTGCGTCGAGTCTGTTTTGACAGATACCCATAGTATAGATAGCTGGCAAAGCAGGCTGGGGCGGGAGGCAATATTTGTTAAAAAGGCCCCACTATCGTGGAGCCTTTATTCTACGCGTTTTCAGTCAGACAGGGAATTACATGGTCTGAGTGAAAGTACGGGTGATAACGTCCTGCTGCTGTTCTTTAGTCAGGGAGTTAAAACGTACGGCATAACCAGAAACACGGATGGTCAGCTGCGGATATTTTTCCGGATGTTCCATCGCATCGAGCAGCATTTCACGGTTCATGACGTTCACGTTCAGGTGCTGACCACCTTCGATGGACGCTTCGTGATGGAAGTAACCATCCATCAGGCCCGCCAGGTTGGTCTTACGCACTTCGTCATCTTTACCCAGTGCGTTCGGAACGATAGAGAAGGTGTAAGAGATACCATCTTTAGCGTACGCAAACGGCAGTTTAGCCACGGAGGTCAGAGAGGCGACAGCACCTTTCTGGTCACGGCCGTGCATCGGGTTAGCACCTGGTCCGAACGGTGCGCCAGCGCGACGACCGTCTGGGGTGTTACCGGTTTTCTTACCATACACGACGTTAGAGGTGATGGTCAGAACAGACTGCGTCGGGATAGCGTTACGGTAAGTAGTCAGTTTCTGAATTTTCTTCATGAAACGTTCTACCAGGTCAACCGCCATGTCATCAACGCGAGAGTCGTTGTTACCAAACTGCGGGTATTCGCCTTCGATTTCGAAGTCGACAGCCAGGCCGTCTTCGTCACGAACCGGTTTAACTTTCGCGTATTTGATAGCAGACAGGGAGTCAGCCGCAACGGACAGACCCGCGATACCACAAGCCATGGTACGGACAACGTCACGGTCGTGCAGCGCCATCAGAGAGGCTTCGTAGCTGTACTTGTCGTGCATGTAGTGGATGACGTTCAGCGCAGTGACGTACTGCTTAGCCAGCCAGTCCATGAAGTGATCCATGCGGTCCATGACTTCGTCGAAGTTCAGAACGTCGCCTTTGATCGGCTCAGATTTCGGACCCACCTGCATTTTCAGTTTTTCGTCAACGCCGCCGTTGATAGCGTACAGCATGGTTTTCGCGAGGTTAGCACGAGCGCCGAAGAACTGCATTTGCTTACCAACAATCATCGGGCTTACGCAGCAAGCGATAGCGTAGTCGTCGTTGTTGAAGTCCGGACGCATCAGGTCATCGTTCTCGTACTGCAGAGAAGAGGTGTCGATGGACACTTTAGCGGCGTATTTCTTGAAGTTCAGCGGCAGTTTTTCTGACCACAGAACGGTGATGTTCGGCTCCGGAGACGGTCCCATGGTGTACAGGGTGTTCAGGAAGCGGAAGCTGTTTTTGGTTACCAGGGTACGGCCGTCAACGCCCATACCGCCGATGGATTCGGTTGCCCAAATCGGGTCGCCAGAGAACAGTTCATCGTACTCAGGGGTGCGCAGGAAGCGAACCATACGCAGTTTCATGACCAGGTGGTCAATCATTTCCTGAGCGTCAAGCTCGGTGATTTTGCCTGCTTTCAGGTCACGTTCGATGTAGGCATCCAGGAAGGTGGATACGCGACCGAAGGACATTGCAGCGCCGTTCTGAGACTTAACAGCGGCCAGGTAGCCGAAGTAGGTCCACTGGATAGCTTCCTGAGCGTTGGTTGCCGGACCAGAGATATCGCAGCCGTATTTAGCCGCCATTTCTTTGATCTGACCCAGCGCACGGTGCTGTTCAGCGATTTCTTCGCGCAGACGGATAGTCGCTTCCAGGTTTACGCCGTTTTCCAGGTCAGACTGCAGGGAAACGAATTGTGCGTATTTGTCTTTCAGCAGGAAGTCGATACCGTACAGCGCAACGCGACGGTAGTCACCAATGATACGACCACGACCGTAGGCATCCGGCAGACCGGTCAGAACGCCGGATTTACGGCAGTTCAGGATGTCTTTGGTGTAAACGTCGAATACGCCCTGGTTGTGGGTTTTACGGTAATCGGTGAAGATTTTTTTCAGTGCCGGGTCCAGCTCGCGGTCGTACGCTTTGCAGGAACCTTCAACCATTTTGATGCCGCCGAACGGGATGATCGCACGTTTCAGCGGAGCTTCAGTCTGCAGACCAACGATTTTCTCAAGCTGCTTGTTGATGTAGCCAGCGTCGTGAGAAGTGATGGTGGATGCAACGGAGGTGTCAAAATCAACTGGCGCGTGAGTGCGGTTTTCCAGTTTAACGCCTTCCATGACTTTGTCCCACAGGGTGGTGGTCGCATCAGTAGCGCCAGCCAGGAAGGACTCGTCACCTTCATATGGGGTGTAGTTTTTCTGGATAAAGTCACGGACGTTGACTTCTTTCTGCCAGTCACCTTTGGCAAAACCTTCCCAGGCTGTGGCTAACTTTTCATTAAGTTCGGACATGTAACACCTACCTTCTTAAGTGGACTTTTTTATTTACTGCCTGAGACAACCATTAATGATGATTGTCGCCACGCAGGTAAATGACCCAGTATGTCAACCCGACTAACAGACCCCCGCCGATAATGTTCCCAATAGTAACCGGAATCAGGTTATCGGTGATGAAGTTCATCACAGTCAGGTGTGAAAAACTGTCCGGAGTCGAACCAATAGCGGTCCAGAATTCCGGGCTGGCAAAGTTACGGATTACGATACCCATTGGGATCATAAACATGTTAGCGATACTGTGCTCAAAACCGCTGGCGACGAACATCGCAACCGGGAGAACCATAATCATCGCTTTATCCATCAGGCTGCGGCCGGAGTAGCTCATCCACACCGCCAGACAGACCATCAGGTTTGCCAGAATACCGAGGCTCACAGCCTCAATAAAAGTATGATGCATTTTGTGGTCGGCGGTTTGCAGGACGTTGAGTCCCCAACCGCCGTTGGCGGCCATATACTCGCCGGATAACCACATCAGCAGAACAAAGAGCAGCGCGCCAATCAGGTTACCAACATAGACGTTTAACCAGTTTCGCGCCAGTTGACCCCAGGTGATACGACCGCTGGCTTTTGCCACAACGATAAGTACCGTAGAGGTGAACAGATCCGCGCCGCAAATCACGCACAGAATCAGACCCAATGAGAAGCAGATACCGCCAATCAGCTTTGCGATGCCAAACGGCATTGCGGCGGTGCCTGTGGTAGCAGTGATATAGAAGACAAAGGCAATCGAGATAAACACACCCGCGGTAATCGCCAGAAAAAAGGTCGTCATCGGGTGTTTCGTTGCTTTATAGACACCTGCTTCTTCGGCAACTTTCGCCATTGCAGCAGGGAGTAAAAGATCAAAAGGGTTGTCAGCTTTCACACTAACTCTCTCTTTATTAAGTCGGCGACGAGATACTAACAAAGCATTATAGAAGAGAATTTGATGTAGATCATATCTCGCCTGGCTTATAGGCCCGCAAATCGCATGGTTTTTCAGCAATTACGGCGTAACTTTTTGATTATCAAAATAAAAATAAATTTTAAAAATTACAAATGAAGTTGAATTTTTTCCGTAACCCTCCTCTCTGGCAGTTAATTAAAATGGGGTAATATGCATTAAAATTAACAATAGTGATAAGTTATTAATAATAATATTTACGCATAATTAACTTTATTATTACAAATTAGTCGCGGGCGCCGGATAAATAAAAACGGGGCCCACAATGCGGCCCAGTAATATAGCGCAGGCGAATATTTTCGCCATACATTTGTTGTTTCTTTACGCCTTGTCCGCCCAGAATTTCGCCTTGGCGCGCTGCAGTTTCTCGTAGGCTTTCAGCAGCCCCTGATGCGCCGGGAACGCGGTAAGAGAGCTGTCGACCGGTTGCAGGCCGTAGAATGGCGCTTCACCGCTCAGCGCAGCGCTTGCGGCTTCAACAGCCTCTGCGCCGTACATGCGTACAAAGGCGTTCAGGTACTGCAGCGGTTCGCGCTCTTCTTCCTGCGCCAGCAGCAGCAGGGTTTGCAGGCAGCGATAGTAGTTGGCGCGCTCGGCAGAGAAGATAGACGCGTTAAACTCCATGGTCCACTCGGTCCAGATAAGCGCCTGTTCCGGATCGCCGCCCGCCAGCGCCAGCATGGCTTTCAGCTCGCCAATACGCAGGGTATACCAGCCGTTATCTTTACCGGTTGCCAGACCGAGCAGCTCCCGCACGCGGGTGAAGTCATCCAGACCCTCGTCATCCATTTGCTCAATGAGCGCCAGATAGTCTTCTTTTTCCCATTCGCTATTTGGCAACGAGAGAATAGTCTCGCGCAGATGGCTGCCCATATTATTGTTGGCAAGCCACAGGTCTTCCGCCGGATAAATATCGGACATGCCCGGCACCAGAATACGGCAGGCGTAAACGCCGAGATGCTCGTAGTCGGCAATATAGACGTCTTTATCTTCGGTCTGGAAAATCGCCATCAACGTAGCGAACTCTTCTTCGGTGTTGCCGGATAAATTCCAGTCAACGAACGGATAATCGGCATCCTGCTTGAACAGATCCCAGGAGATCAGACCGCTGGAGTCGATAAAGTGGGTTTCGAGGTTCGCGTGCTCCGCGACTTCTTCATCGTCGAAGGTCGGTGGTGTAAAGACGTCGAGATCTTTAAGACCGCGGCCCTGCAGCAGCTCGGTGACGGTGCGCTCCAGCGCGACGCCGAAGTCCGGGTGGGCGCCGAAGGAGGCAAAGCAGGTGCCGTTGCTCGGGTTAAACAGCACCACACAGATAACCGGGTATTTACCGCCCAACGAGCCGTCGTAGGCGAAAATCGGGAACCCTTCCGCTTCCAGCGTGGCGATGGATTCCACCACGCCAGGATAGCGCGCCATGACCTCAGCCGGGATCTCCGGCAGGCTGATGCTTTCGGCAATGATGCGGTTCTTAATGTGGCGTTCGAAGACTTCGGACAGTCCCTGTACGCGCGCTTCATTACGGGTATTGCCTGCGGACATGCCGTTAGACACGTACAGGTTACCGACGATGTTCATCGGGATATAGACCGTTTTGCCATCGGACTGACGGGTAAACGGCAGACCGCAGATGCCGCGATCGTCGTTGCCGGACTGCAGGTCCACCAGTTGGCTTGCGGTTAGTTGATCGTCAGGATCGTAGAAGGCGCGCAGGCGGGCATCAAGGATGCCTTCCGGCAGTTCGTCGTCTTCGGTCAGCGGGAACCATTTTTCGTTCGGATAGTGGACGAACGGCCCGTTAGCAACGGTTTCACCCAGCCAGAAGTCGGCAAAGAAATAGTTGGTGGACAGGCGCTCGAAGTATTCGCCAAGCGCAGAGGCCAGGGCTGCTTTTTTGGTCGCGCCTTTACCGTTGGTAAAGCACAGCGCGGATTCTTTGTCGCGAATATGCACCGACCACACGTTCGGCACCGGGTTCAGCCAGGAGGCTTCCTCAATATGGAAACCCAGATCGAGTAACTTCTGCTGGAAGCGGGCGATAGAGTCTTCCAGCGCGGCGTCTTTGCCGGGAATAAAGGTTTGGGTCATGGCGGTCACTTTTGTCGTACGGAAAGCGCGCAATCATACGGGGTTTATGTGTCAGGCGCTATCATCCAGACTGGAGGCAATAAAATAAAGGTCTGCGGATATGGGGAAGCGCGCGGGGCGTCGACAGCGGAAATGTCGGTTTTCATCCGTCAAGCTGGCAGATTCTGTTGTGTGATGACGGCCGCATTTAACTGCAGATGACGTTTAGCCATTGCGGCGCGTGTCACTGAATGATAAAACCGATATCCACAGGAATAACTTATGCCTTCGGGTTGATAACGTGTACAGCGTGGTGAGGGGAAATGGCTCAGGTCTTCAATTTTAGTTCAGGTCCGGCAATGCTTCCGGCAGACGTTCTTAAACTGGCGCAACAGGAACTGTGCGACTGGCATGGTTTAGGCACCTCGGTAATGGAAATCAGTCACCGTGGTAAAGAATTCATCCAGGTGGCGGAAGAAGCTGAAAAAGATTTCCGTGACTTGCTGAACATTCCTTCCAACTACAAAGTGCTGTTCTGTCACGGCGGCGGTCGCGGTCAGTTTGCTGGCGTGCCGCTCAACCTGCTGGGCGACAAAACGGCAGCTGATTACGTGGATGCTGGCTACTGGGCTGAGAGCGCAATTAAAGAAGCGCATAAATACTGCACCGCGCACGTGATTGACGCGAAGGTGATGGTCGACGGCAAGCGCGCGGTAAAACCGATGCGCGAATGGCAACTGTCCGATAACGCCGCCTATCTGCACTACTGCCCGAACGAAACGATCGACGGTATCGCGATTGACGAAATGCCGAATTTCGGCAGCGATGTCGTCGTGGCCGCCGACTTCTCTTCTTCTATTCTGTCTGCGCCTGTCGACGTCAGCCGTTTTGGCGTCATCTATGCCGGTGCGCAGAAAAACATCGGTCCGGCGGGCCTGACGTTAGTTATCGTGCGTGAAGATTTGCTGGGCAAAGCCCATAAAGCATGCCCGTCTATCCTCGACTACACCGTACTGAACAACAACGATTCCATGTTCAATACTCCGCCGACGTTTGCCTGGTACTTGTCCGGCCTGGTGTTCAAATGGCTGAAAGAGCAGGGTGGCGTTGCGGCCATGAATCGTATTAATCAGCAAAAAGCAGAACTGCTGTACGGCGTTATCGATAATAGCGATTTCTACCGTAACGATGTGGCGACAGCGAACCGCTCCCGCATGAACGTGCCGTTCCAGTTGGCCGACAGCGCGCTGGACAAGCTGTTCCTGGAAGAGTCCTTCGCTGCGGGCCTGCATGCGCTGAAAGGCCACCGCGTTGTGGGCGGTATGCGTGCGTCCATCTATAACGCAATGCCGCTGGCAGGCGTGAAGGCCTTGACGGACTTCATGCAGGATTTCGAGCGCCGTCGCGGTTAATCGATGTTCTTTGTTCATCCCCGCAGCGGGTCTGCGGGGTTTTTATGTCTGTTTTTGAGAGTTGAGTTTCATGGAATTCCTGACGTTACAACCCATCGCGCGGGTGGATGGCACCATCAATTTACCGGGTTCTAAAAGTGTCTCAAACCGCGCTCTGCTGCTGGCGGCGTTAGCCCGCGGCACGACGGTGCTGACCAACCTGCTGGATAGCGACGACGTGCGCCATATGCTGAATGCGTTGAGTGCGCTGGGAGTTCATTACACCCTGTCGGCCGATCGCACCCGTTGCGAAGTGACCGGCAACGGCGGCCCGCTGCAGGCTGACGATTCGCTTGAACTGTTTCTGGGCAACGCCGGGACTGCGATGCGCCCGCTGGCGGCCGCACTGTGCCTGGGACGCAATGATATCGTGCTGACCGGCGAGCCGCGCATGAAGGAGCGTCCGATTGGCCATCTGGTCGATGCTCTGCGTCAGGGCGGCGCGCAGATTGCGTATCTGGAGCAGGAAAACTACCCGCCGCTGCGCCTGAGTGGCGGCTTCAACGGCGGTAACGTTGCCGTTGACGGCAGCGTCTCCAGCCAGTTCCTGACCGCGCTTTTAATGACCGCGCCGTTGGCGGAGCAGGACACCGTGATTACCATCAAGGGCGATCTGGTGTCGAAGCCGTATATCGACATCACGCTGCATCTGATGAAAACCTTCGGC
>Ga0213878_10000647_pt1 | contig 12712 bp, 8 predicted proteins | sample VelepicoBEBS_R02_FD_161053 | JGI IMG/M metagenome (GOLD analysis project Ga0213878, IMG submission 161053) | Vellozia epidendroides bulk soil microbial communities from rupestrian grasslands, the National Park of Serra do Cipo, Brazil - BS_R02 | ecosystem: Environmental > Terrestrial > Soil >... | reverse complement strand
CCGTATTTGGTCGGGCTGCCGAAACCGTACTGCAGGTTGGTCACCGGCGGATACGTCCCGGTCCGGATCACCTGATTGACGAAACCCGCGAGCGCGGTCGATCCGCTCCCCGTCGGCGCACTGCCGACGTAGACCTGGACTTCCTGCTGCCCGAGGTTCGACAGATTGTTGCCGGGATATTGGTCGAACGCGCGCTGGATCGGGACGCCGTCGTACTCGTAGCCGACCTGCGTGTAGTTCGAGCCGCGCACGAAGATCGACTGGTACTCGCCGACCTGTCCTTGCGGGACGAAGACGCCCGGAACCGACGCGACCGCCGAGTAGGCGTTGTTCAGCCCGCCGCCGCCGCCGAGCGTCGCCGCGGCGCGCTGCTGCGCGGCGGAGATGTTGTAGACGTCCGTGCTGATGCCGGGCTGGATCAGCGAGGCGTTGGAGCGCGAGGAGACGCGCCCGATCTGCTTGAGCGTCTTTGCCAGCGTGACGGTGTACGTCACGGCCTGGTCCGCCTGCACCGTGATCCCGCTCAGCGTCGCGGCGTCGTATCCCGCGCTCGAGACGGCCAGCGTGTACGTGTCGGGCGTGAGCGAGATGAACGTGAAGCTGCCGGCTTTGTCGGTCACGGTCGACGCCGTTCCGGACGGGCTGGTGGCGGTGACTTTCGCGCCCGCGACGGGCGCTTGTGAGGCCGCATCGAAGACCTTCCCGCTCAGTGCGCCGGTCGTCCCTGCGAACGCGGCAGTGATGCCGCCGCAGAGAAAGGCGATGCTGAGCACGAGGGTCACGACCAGCCGCGAGGACGTTCTGCGCATACGGGGCTCCTCGAGGGTTCTGGTTGTCGGGCTGTAATGCCGGAGGCCCGGACCGTGTAGCCGCACGGACCGGGCCGACCCCGGCACAAGAACCTTAGAAAACTATTAGAGGCCCCCGGCGCGACTGCCTTGGGGAAGTGCCAAAATTTTGCGGAAGCGCTAGGGATTTTTCGCGACGCGTGATCGCGCGCGTAGGGATGCTGCGATCGCCGATGCCAGCGAGAGCATCGCCGCGCCGAGCAGCACGCCGCCGATCAAGTCCGTGACGTAGTGCGCGCCGAGCGCGAGCCGCGACCAGATCACGCCGCACCCCCAGAGGAACAGCAGCGGCGCGACGATCGCGCGGACGCGCTCCGGGAGGGCGCTCTTCCAGACGAACCACGCCCACGTCCAATAGACGAGGAACGCGAACATCGCGTGGCCGCTCGAGTACGAGTACGTCGGCTCGTGGATGAGCCTCCAGTACTCCGGCCGCGGGCGCTTGAAGACGTTCTTCAGCACGTCGCTGAGCTGCCAGGTGACCAGCGTCGCGGGGATCGCGAGGATCGCGCGCGCGCGCCACGACGGGTACCGAATCGCGATCACGACGATCGCGATCGCGAGGACGACCAGCGCCTCCCACCAGCACGACTCGGTGAAGAGCAGCGCGAGCCGCGGCGCCTCGCCGGCGAGCGCGCGACCCGCGACGTCGATCCCGAACGGTGCGCGATGCGAGACCGCGAGGCCGAGCAGCGTGTACAGCTCGGCGAACAGCGCGGCGAGCGCGGCGTAGCGAACGACGCGGGCGATCACCCCGCGAACAGGTCCGTCTGCGCGGGGCGGCCGAAGCGGTCGGCGAGGCGCTCCAGATCGGAGGGCGAGTCGACGATCACGTTGCGCGGCTTCGTCCCTTCGTTGGGACCGACGATCCCGAACTCTTCGAGCTGCCGCATCAGGCGCACCGCGCGCGGGTGGCCGATCGAGAAGCGTGCCTGAAGCGCCGCGGTCGACCCGACGCCGGGATCGCCTTTCGCGACGCGGGCGTCGAGCAAGAACTTCGCCGCGTCGTACCACAGCTCGTCGCTCTTGCGCTCGCCGCCGCTCCCGCGTTCGTCGTCCTCGCGGATCGGCGTGATCTCCATCGCCTTCACGCCTTCGCCCTTCGCCTGGCGCTTCCAGTGGTCGACGAGCCGCTCGATCTCGTGGCCCGTGACGAGCGCGCCCTGCGTGCGGATCGGTTTGGGCGCGTCGATCGGAAGATACAGCATGTCGCCGCGGCCGAGCAGCCGCTCCGCGCCGCCCATGTCGAGGATCGTGCGCGAGTCCACCTGCGAGGAGACGGCGAACGCGATGCGCGAGGGGATGTTCGCCTTGATCAGGCCGGTGATCACGTCGACCGACGGCCGCTGCGTCGCGACGACCAGATGGATCCCGGTCGCGCGCGCGAGCTGCGCGAGCCGCATGATCAGCATCTCGACCTTCGCCGGCGCGATCAGCATCAGATCCGCCAGCTCGTCGATGATCACGACGATATAGGGCAGCTTCTCGTCGGGGTACTTCGCGTTGTACTCCTCGATCTTGCGCACGCCGGCTCGCGCGAACCGCTCGTAGCGCAGGTCCATCTCGCGCGTGATCATCGCCAGCGCGCCGGCCGCCATCGACGGATCGGTGATCACCTCGTTCTTGAGGTGCGGGATCCCGTTGTAGACGGTCAGCTCGACCCGCTTGGGATCGATCATCAGCAGCTCGAGCTGGTCCGGCGTCGCGATGCACAGCAGCGAGGCGATGATGCAGTTCAGGCAGACCGACTTCCCGGCGCCGGTCGCGCCGGCCACGAGCAGGTGCGGCATCTTCCCGAGCTCGCCGGTGACCGGCTTGCCGGTGATGTCCTTGCCGAGCGCCATCGTGAGCGGCGGGACGCTGCGCGGGATCCCGTCGAGGATCTCGCGGATCGCGACGACGGAGACCGTCGTGTTCGGGATCTCGATCCCGACCGCCGATTTCCCGGGGATCGGCGCCTCGATGCGGACGCTCGTCGCCGCGAGCGCGAGCGCGAGGTCGTCGGCGAGCGAGGAGATGCGCGAGATCTTCACGCCGCGGTCGGGACGCAGCTCGTAGCGCGTGATCGACGGGCCGCGCTCGATGTGCATCACCTTCGCGCCGACGCCGAACGAGGCCAGCGTGTCTTCGAGGATGTGGCGGCGGCTCTCGTCGTCGATCTTCTGCGCCTGCGGCGGGTCGAAGATCTCCGCGACGTTCGGGAGCACGTACGACGGCCGCGGCGGCGCCGTCTCGACTTCGCCGCTGACCGCGATCGCCGCGAGCGCCGCGCGGTCTTGCACGCCGGACTCGACGTCGCCGGGCGCGTCGTCGTCCGGCTCGTCCGCCGGGTCCTCGTCGCCCGCGTACTCGTCCTCGGCGTACGTCTCGTCGTCGTACTCGCCGTCGTCGTCTTCGTCGCCGAAGAGATCGTCGTCGGCGTCGTCCAGCTCTTCGTCGTAGAACCGGACCGGCTCGCTTTCGACGACGGTGTGCGTCGGCGCGGGGATCTCCGGCGCCGCGACGGCCGCGTTCGCACCGGCCGCCGCGGCGGCGGTCACCGGCTGCGCGCGCGGGAGCAGCGCGGGGAGATGGAACGCTTCGCGCAGCGAGGCCGGGCGAGCGGGTGCGAGCGCGGCGTTTCCGCCGGCCGGCTTCGCGGACGGCGGCGGCCGCAGCGCGGCGAGCCGCGCGACGCACCAGCCGATCACTCTCTTCACGCTCACGCCGGTGATCGCCACCGTCACCGCGAGCACCGCGATCACCAGCACGATCCACACGCCGGCGTCGCCGAGAAGCGCGCGCAGCGCGGTCGCGAGCCCGCCGCCGAGCAGCCCACCGTCCCGTCCCGCGGCCGCGATCCCGGCGTCGATCGCGACGAAGTACGCGCACGCCGCGCCGCCGAGCGTCGCGATCATCCTCGGGACGTTGATCTCGAGGAAGACGATCGCGCCGACCAGCGCGATCAGCACGACGAAGAACGGCGCGGCGAGCCCGAAGAGCGCGTGCAGCGCGAACGCCGTCGCGCCGCCGACCGCGCCGGTCCGCGCGGGCGGCGCGACCAGCGCGATTCCGAGCAGCAACGCGAAACCGAGCGCCGCGATCCCGGCGATCTCCAAGTTCCAACGTGTCGCTGCGGTCCTCTTCCGTCGGACGCGAGCCATTGCCGACGGAGTTCCCCCTACGAGGGGGCGATCACCTGTGCGGGGTGGCCGCCGGCGCCGGCAGCGGTGACGCGACCGGCGCGGGGGACGACGCCTGCACGCCGGAGAGCGTCGCGAGCAGCTGGTCCGCCGCGGCGACGACGTCGCGCGCGGCGTCTCGGTACGCCGAAGGCTGGTTGTTGCTGCCGCTCGAGACGATGATCGCCCCGTTCTGCTGGATCGAGCGCCGCCAGTCGGCGACGTCCTGCGCGAGCCGCTTCGCGTTGAGCGCCACGGCCTTCGCGTCGCTTTGCCGGTTCAGCGCGATGAGCGCCCGCGCGGCCACGATCGACAACCCCGCCTCGCGCGTGTACGCGTAGTGCACGCCGGGCTCCACGTTGGCGTCGGCGAGCTGGCGCTTCGCGCACTCGTCGTACGCGGTCGCGGCGGCGTTCGCCGCGTCGTACACGCGCTGCGGCGGATCGCCCTGTTTGAGCGTCCCCATCGCGACGACGTACTGCGTCGCTTCGGGACATACGATGTCGGTGAACGCCGCGTCGGCGCGCGCGGCTGGGAACGTCAGCGCGCCGAAAGCAAGCGCGCACACGAAAGCACCCGTGAATCTCTTCATGCTTCGGACAACGTCTCAGCGGCGCGTTTCGTGCCTTTCGCATGCGGGCGGAGGGAACGCGCCGGGCCGCGAACCCGCCGCGTCGTGCCGACGCCCGCCAAGCCTACGATCGTCGTCCTGGAAGGCGACCAAACCGGACAAGAGCTCCTCGCCGAGTCGCTGCGCGTCCTCGCGCCCGACGTCGTCGGCCTCGAGGTGGAGTTCGAGCGCTACGACCTCTCGCTCGAGAACCGCCGCGCGACGCAGAACCGCGTCGTGCACGAAGCGGCCGCCGCGATGAAGCGCACCAAGCTCGGTCTCAAGGCGGCGACGATCACGCCGGAGACGCGTGACGACGTCGGCTCGCCGAACGCGATCCTGCGCAAGGCGATCGACGGTAAAGTCATCGTCCGGACCGGCCGCCGCATCCCGGGCGTGCGCCCGGTCGCCGGGATCCACGCGCCGATCTCGGTCGTCCGCATGGCCGTCGGCGACGCGTACGGCGCGAAGGAATGGCGCGAGTCCGAAGGCGGCGACGAGGTGGCGTACCGCACCGAGCGCATCGAACGCTCCGTCTGCCGCGTCGTCGCCGAGTATGCGTTCTTCCACGCGCGCAAGGCCGGCGCGAAAGTCTTCGGCGGACCGAAGTACACCGTGAGCCCGGTGTACGAAGGGATGCTCAAGGAAGAGATGGACGCCGCCGCCGCACGCTATCCCGACGTGCCGTACGAGCCGCAGCTGATCGATGCGACCTACGCGCTGCTGATCTCGACGGCCGGCGACCCGATGGTGATTCCGTCGCTGAACCGCGACGGCGACTGCCTCTCGGACCTGGTGATGCAGCTGTTCGGCTCGATCGCGGGTGCCGAGTCGACGCTGATGTCGTTCACCGCGGACGGGAGGCCGGACGTCGTGATGACCGAGGCGCCGCACGGCACCGCGCCGCGGCTGTTCGGGAAGAACGTCGCGAACCCGATGGCGATGATCCTCGCGGTCGCGGCGCTGCTCTCGTTCGTCGAGCAGAAGCCGGCCGCGAGCGCGTCGCGCGCGATCTACGAAGCGGTGCTCGAGACGGTGCGTGAGGGGATCGCGACCAGCGATCTCGGCGGCCACGCCTCGACGACCGACTTCACCGACGCCGTGATCGCGAAAGTGAAGACGAAGCTCGACGTCTGGGCGACGCTGTGATCGCCGTTTACCCCGTTCCCGTCGCCGGAGCGCGCGATGCGAACCGCTCCGACCAGCGGATCCGTCCGGTCAGCTGCATCATGACGAACAGCGTCGCGATCGCGCCGATCGTGATCGCCAGCCCGCTGAACCCTTCGTCGAAAAGCGCGAGCGAGAACAGAATCTGGTAGAAGAACTGCGCCGCCGCCGCCTCCACCGCGGCGAAGCGCAGGCCGACGACGAGCCGCAGGTACGAGACGGTCAGCGCCATCGAGACCGCCGCGCACAGCACGAACGCCCACTCGACCGGGATGCGGTCGATCGTGTACGCGAAGAGCAGGTGGAACGCGAAGAACGCGCCCGCGAGGAAGAGATAGTTGACCGGGTGGAGGTCGATTCGGCGCAGCGTCGTGATGACGAGCATCACGAAGACGTAGAAGCCGAGCGAGAGCGGCGCCCAGAACGTGATCCGCTCCGCCAGCGGCCCGGGCTGCAGCGGTGAGGGGAGCGCCATCCCGATCCCGGCGCCGGTGACGAGCTCGCGGTACTCCCACGCCAGCTCCCAGCCGTCCGCGGTCCGGCGCTCGGCGGTCGGCGCGAGCGTGTTCGGCGGAAAGTCGATCGCCGCGAAGTTCGTCCGCATCTTCAGCGTGAAGGCGCGGACCGTGTTCACGCCCTCGCCGAAGCGGTATTGCCACGTCCCGAGCCCGCGCGACCGGTAGCGCACCGTCACCGCGCGCGTGACGCCGCGCGCGGCCGGCAGTGTCGCGACCAGCTTTCCGCCGCTGCTCGCCGCGTTCACCTGCCGCCCGTCGACGAAGACGCCGACGTCGTCGTAGGTCGCGCCGTCCGCCGGGAGCGCGAAGCAGAGCTGGATCCCGCGGCCCTTGTTCGGGATGCGGTACGTCCCGGCGAACTGAACGCCGTAGGTGTTGTACCAGAGCAGCCCCTTGCGGCGCAGGTCGAGCGCGAGGGCGACGTCGATGCGGGACGACCACACGGCGAGCTGATCGGTCCGCCAGTGCTTCGCGCCGTTCGGAAAAACGGCGGTGAACTCGGGCTCGCGCTGCTCCTGCGAGCCGCCCCACAGCCCGGCCAGCGCGGCGCGCTGCGCGGTGTCGGACTGCTGCGTCCGCAGCCCGATCGTCCCGGCCAGGACGAACCACCCGAAGGTGGCGGCGAGGAGCACCAGAGAGATTCCGACCAAGTACCGGACGCTGAGCATGACTCTGCCTCGCAAAGAATTGGCGTTTTCGACTTTGTATCACAGAGTTATGTTGAGCGCAAGGCGGATCCGAATTCATGCTCAGCGCTGGCGCGGGTCGAGCGCGTCGCGCAGGCCGTCGCCGAGGAGGTTGAAGCCGAGGACGAGGACGGTGATCGAGGCGCCCGGGAAGATCAGCGCCCACGGCGCCGAGAGCCAATAGTCGCGCGCGTCGTTCAGCATCGCGCCCCATTCGGGCGCCGGCGGCCGCGCGCCCAGCCCGAGGTAGGAGAGTCCGGCGGCCTCGAGCTCCGCCGTCGCGATCCCGAGCGTCGCCTGGACCAGCAGCGGCGCGAGGATGTTCGGCAAGACGTGCCGCGTCAGAATCGCGGGCGCGCCGGCGCCGATCGCCCGGGCGGCCTCGACGTACTCGTGCTCCTTGACCCCGAGGACCGAGGAGCGCGCCAGCCGTGCGTATTGAGGTATGTAGACGATCCCGACCGCGAGCATCAGGTTCGTGATCGAAGGCCCTAGGATCGTCGTGATCCCGATCGCGAGGATGATCGAGGGGAACGCGAGCATGACGTCCATCGCTCCCATGAGCGCCGTGTCGGCGCGCCTCCCCGCGTAGCCCGCGACCAGGCCGATCAGCGTCCCGGCCGTGATCGCCAGCCCGACCGCGACGAATCCGATCGTCATCGAGATCCGCGCTCCGTAGACGATCCGGGCGAAGACGTCGCGGCCGAGCTTGTCGGTCCCCATCCAGTGCGCCGCCGAGGGCGGCTGCGCGCCCTGCGCGACGTTCTGGACCAGCGGGTCGCCGGCGGCGAGCAGCGGGGCGAGGACCGCGGCGAGCACGATCAGCGCGACGACGGCCGCGCCGGCGAGCGCGCCCGGGGCGCGCCGAAAGCGGCGCCAGACGTCGACCGCAAAGGTCCGCGCGGGGGGCTCGACGGCGTCCGGCTTGGTCGGGCTCGGGGCGGCGGTCATCGGTACCGCGCCCCCGATACGGAACGCTCTCGCACATTCCTTTGCGGCCCAAGTGCCGTCCATGTGCCGTCTTCTGACAATATTAGGAGGAGATTGGAGGCGCCGGAAAGCACCGGTGCCCCAGCAGCCCTTAAGGTTGCCATCACCCACATCCCAACGAGGTAGTGCGTTTGCTCAACGAGCTCACGCACCGCACCAAGGCCGGACTGCGCGGCGCAATGACGTTTGCGCTGCTTCTGGCTTTCGTGCTGTGCAGCATGCCGTCGGCCTTCGCGCAGGTCATCACCGGGACGATCCAAGGCACCGTCACCTCCAGCCAGGGAAATACGAAACTGGCGGGAGTTCAGGTCACGGCCCAGGCTCCGTCCGGACGATACACCGCGACGACCGATCCAAATGGGTTCTTCAGCATCAACGGCGTCACGCCGGACACGTATAACATCACGTTCACCCGTACCGGGTACGAGACGTTTACGCTCCAGGGCGTGACGGTCGTCCAGGGCCAGGTCGCGAACGCGACCACGGCGCTGAACCAGTCGCTGCAGCGCATCGGCCGCACGCAATCGCGTAGCACCGCCGGCGCGTTCCAGCCCACCCAGACCACCGACCAGTACAACGTCAACACCCAGCAGATCTCGACGACGCTCGGCAAACAGGGCGGCAACAACGAGGCCAACCTGCTGGCGTCGATCCCCGGCGCGTCCTTCGACTCGTCCGGCTACCCGGTTCTCCGGGGCGGCCGCGAGTACGAGGAAGGCTTCCAGTACGAAGGGATCGACTACACCGACGCCTTCACGCACCAGTTCGTGAACTCGCTGATCCTCAACGGCGCGTCGAACTTCCAGGTGCAGCCGGGCGCCGGCGACGCCTCGATCGGGAACGCCGGGACCGGCGCGATCAACGTCGTCGCGAAGCGCGGCACGAGCCCCGCCTTCGGACAGCTCGAAGCGAACACGCGCTTCGGGCGCTTCTCTCACGAGCTCCGCGGCGAGTACGGCTGGGCCACGCCCAACGGCCGCTACTCGGACTACGCGTCGGTCGACTTCAACCGGGACGCGTTCCACTATGGCGGGAGCAACTCGGACGCGCTGCTCATCGGCGCGTTCTTCGGCGGCCGTTCCTACAGCTGGGCGAACGACGTGGTGAACAACTTCGTCTACAAGTTCGGCAAGGACAACAACCAGTCGCTGCAGTTCTTCATGGACAACACGCAGTTCGACCTCCGTCTGGGGTACGGCGTGGGACCGCAGGGGCTCCCGTACAAAGACACCGACGCGTTCTCCATCGCGAACTTCCAGGCGAACTTCAACGGCAACGTTTTCGGTACCGGTGGGCCCGCGCTGACGGCGAATCAAATTCAAGCCGTCATGCCCTTCACGCCGGGACAGCGTTTCCTCGGTGACACCGTCGGGGGCGCGAACAACCAGCGGAACGTCGAGAACTACAACCAGCCGAACATGACGTTCAAGCTGCAGTACTCGATCACGCCGAGCTCGTCGTCGTTCCTGACGGCGAAGTTCTACCGGGTCGACAGCACGGATCTGTTCGACTTCCCGTACGCGGGGACGAGCACGGTCTTCTTGGGCGATCTGAACTCGCTGCAAGGCGGCCAGCGGACGGGGTTCGCGCTGGACGGGACGCAGCAGCTCGGCTCGAAGAACCTGCTCGGGTTCGGCGCCAAGTACGACTTCCTGCACCCGATCTACACGCAGCGCTCGGCCACGACGGCCCTGTTCGCGTTCGGCGGCTTCGGGAACTCGATCGAAGCGGCGGACTTCTACTCGGCCGCGAACTGCCCCGCATTCTACACGAGCTTCGGGGTGACGTGCGGGTACATCACGGGCTACAAGACCGCGTACAACCTCTCGGCGGCGCAGTGCAACCCGACCGCTCCGTTGCAGGTCTGCCCCGCGGGCCCGGTCGATCCGGTCACGGCGGTCCAGCTGCCGTACTCGGACGAAGGGACGCACACCAACCGTCAGGACTGGGCGCTGTACCTCAAGGACACCTACTCGCCGACCGACAGGCTCAAGCTCGATCTCGGGCTGCGTCTGGACGGTGCGAACTGGCGGATGCCGGCCTGCACGATCTTGTTGTGCGCGCCGACCGGGTTCACGGCCGTCGGCAACGCCGCCCCGACCGCCTTCGCGTTCAACTACGACTCGGACACCCGGCAGCCGCGGGTCCTCCAGCCGCGCCTCGCGATCTCGTGGCAGGCGACGCGCAACGACGCGTTCCGCTTCAGCTACGGCCGCTCGGTGCAGTTCCCCGCGATCGCGCAGGTCGACGTGACCGGTCAAGACGCGGCCTACAGTGCGTTCCGGAACATCCCGTCGCGCGACCCGCTCACCGGGGCGCCGGCGACGTTCTGCAGCGTCGCGCCTCAGGTCGGCGGCCAAGTCGCGCTGTACCAGGCGCCGTGCGCGAACTACGCGGACCAGCTGTTCTGGGAGAACCAGACGGCGGTGCTCGGGATCCCGCTCACGCCGCTCAAGCCGGTGACGTTCAACAACTTCGACTTCTCGTACTCGCACCTCTTCCCGCACCAGGTGTCGGTGAAGATCACGCCGTTCTACAACAAGTCGTACAACCAGATCGCCTCGACGGCGCAGCAGATCGTGAAGAACGGCGTGGGTGTCGTCGACGCGAACGGCAACCCGGTCCTCGGGCCGTCGTTCAACACGAACCTCGGCAAGAGCCAGATCATGGGCACCGAGTTCCTCCTGACGAAGGAAGCCGCGTACGGTCTGTCGGGATCGCTTTCGCTCACGTATCAGAACGAGTTCTCGAACGTCGTTCCGACGAGCCCGAGCGAAGACTTCTTCCCGTCGATCCCGCCGGCGTCGCTCCAGCTCGGTAATCTGTACCGGGTCGGATACCTCTCTCCGTTCGTCGGCGCGCTCGCACTCCAAGAGCGCACCCGCACCGGCTGGCGGATCAACCCGGTGGTCTACTACAACCACGGCTATCCGTACAGCCCTGGTCTGCTCACGGCCAACTACGTGAACGGCGTGCCGTACAACCTGCCGAACACGAACGTCACCAACTCCTCGCAGCTGGGCTCCGCTGCCGGTGCGGACCGCTACGTGGATCCGCGCAACCCCGGCACGGCGTTCCGCCCGAACATCGACGCCACGCGCGGAACCCCGGACGCGAACGCGGCCGGCGGCGTCCTCACGGCGGCTCGGTTCACCCCGGTCCAGCTGACCGTCGAGTACCAGTCGCCGCGCAACCCGCGCGCGGGCACGATCGGGTTGCTGATGTTCAACGTGTTCAACCAGTTGTACGGTCAGCCCGCGCTGAACTCACGGTACCAGCCGATCGCGACCGGGATCGCCGGTCCGTACTCGGGGTACTCGTCGTCGGCGAACTCGGTCCAGCCGAGCTTCTACGGGATCTACAACTACACCCAGCGACAGGGTAATCGGGCGTACTTGCTGACCCCGAACAACCTCCCGCGTACGGTCGAACTCTACTACCAGGTCAATCTCTAGGAGGACGCGTGCGCGTTATCTATCGAGCGCTCGGCGCAGCCGCGGGGATTTCGATCCTCGCGGCCTGCACGAGCGGCCAATCGGGAATCCAACCACCGTCGAACGCCCCGAACGTGCAGCAGAACTCCACGCTGCAGTTCCGAGTGGGGACGGTCAACTACCACGGGACGGCGACGTACTTCAATACGGTCGTCACGTTCCGGCAGGCGAACGGGCTCTCCGCGACGTTGTACAACACGCCGACGATCACCGGCCCGGCCGGGTTCGTCGTCAATGGTTGTCCGGCGGTCAGCGGCGCTGCCTGCGTCGACAACGGCACCAACCACATCAGCGGGACGCCGCCGACGCAGCCCGGCACCGCTGCCGTGGTTACGACGTTCGCGCAGACCGGCGGCGCCTTCTCGTACGGGTTCGCTCCGGCGAACTCGAGCACCGCGGGCACCGCGTACTATCCCGGGAACCCCTCCGGTCGCGGCTTCAATTGGTTCGGAGCTGCCAACGGTTTCGCAGCTGCGCTCAGCGACATCTACGGCCAACCGTTCTATGTCTCGAGCGCCAGCAAGCTGCCGTACGTCCTCGGGCCGCCGGCGGTTCCGGATTTCCACAATCCGAGCTCCGGCTTCCCGGCGGGCTTCGCAGGGTATGACTCGGGTTTCGTCACGTTCGCCGTGACGCCGCCCGTCGGAACGTACGCGTTGCACCTCGACGTCCCGGGTCCGAACGTCGGGGTCAATTCCGCGACGTTCGACACGACGGCGCAACTGAGCTCCGCGACTCCGCTCGGCACCGAAGCGCCGCCGGTCGTCGCTGAGCCGGTCACCCCGGGCGGAGCGGTGAACTTCACCGTCGGACCCGCGCCGGCCGGCGCGACGTCCCAAGTGCTCTACGTCGTGGACGTCAATGGCGCCACCGGCGCAAACACGTTCTACGCGTTCAACGCTGGGGTCGCCGGTGGGACGTTCACCCTTCCCGCGGCGGACTTCCACCCCTCGAACTCCAACCCGCCGGCGAACACGACGAACGATACGATCCTGGCGTACGTGGTCGGCGCCGATTGGGACATCGTCGGCGACGCGGCGCCGAACAACTCCTCACCCGCGCCGCCGCTGCCGGCGCAAACCGACGTCTCCTTCGGGCTACCGAACATCATCACGTACCAGTAAGGCCCCGAGAAGGCGGAACCATCGGAGGGCGGCCCGTGCCCGGGCCGTCCTCCTCTTTTTGTCATCGCGAAGGCCGGGCTTGGCGGCCGATACTCGAATACGATGTCCGTGCGC
>Ga0213878_10000646_pt1 | contig 12729 bp, 11 predicted proteins | sample VelepicoBEBS_R02_FD_161053 | JGI IMG/M metagenome (GOLD analysis project Ga0213878, IMG submission 161053) | Vellozia epidendroides bulk soil microbial communities from rupestrian grasslands, the National Park of Serra do Cipo, Brazil - BS_R02 | ecosystem: Environmental > Terrestrial > Soil >... | reverse complement strand
TATGACTCGATGCACTAGTGCGCCATCATCGCCGATTGCTTCCACCGGACAATTTTGCATCGCCTCCTGGCACTGGCTTTTCTCTTCGAGCGTTTGTGGCTGTTTCAGGACGAATGAATGACCGCGCTCTTCATCGCGCGTGAAATTCATTGGGGCGGTCTGCCGACACAAATCGCAGTCGATGCATTGATCATCCACGTAAAAGCGACCCGGCACGTTTTCCGGATACCTGTTCGCAAAGTCCGCCATAGAATCACCTCATCTCAAGTAAGTTTCGGTCCTTATTCCGGCTCAAAACTACTATTGATTGGTCCCTTCTCACCAACCCAGCTTTGGCCAAAGTTGGTCTCGTCTTGGCTTGGTCTCTTTTGCAGTTTAGCCATTTTTGGCGCCGGCTGAGCTTGTTTTAATGTTTTCTTGTCCTTAATATTGGTTTGCTTGGAATGAATGAACCTGAGGCCTGCGCTGGATCGTCGATTTTAGCTACGGGCAATTTGGCTGCGGAAGACGCCCTGTGACCGGGCAAAGAGGTCATGGAATCGATGGCACCCAGAAATCAAAGTGAGGCGCTTTCGCCTGACCCGAAGAGCGTAGTTCAGGTCCCAGTTGTTCCATTGGCCGGTTCCGAGATCGCCGTCTGGGAGTGGGACTTAGCGACAAATCAGGTTTATTTGTCGCGCGAGTTTCGACGCCAGTTGGGCATAGAGGAGGCCGAGATCGCCAACGGGCTGTGGGAATTGGAGACCCGGTTGCATCCCGAGGACCGCGAGCCAGTGATGCAAGGTTTACGAGCGTATTTGGTTAGCCCCGCGTCATATTACGAAGCGGAGTACAGGTTGCGGCACATAGACACCACCTATCATTGGATGCTGATGCAGGCCCAACTGGTCCGTGACCCCCGCGGCCAGCCCTGCCGCATCATCGGCTACCAGCTCGACGTCTCCCAGCAAAGAGAGGCCAAAGAGGATCAGGCGCGATTGGCCGCGATCGTCGAATCGTCCGAGGATGCCATCATTGGGAAGAGCCTCGAGGGGCTCGTCACTAGTTGGAACCAGGGCGCCAGCCGCTTGTTTGGTTACACTGCCGAGGAAATGGTCGGCCAATCCGTGTCTCGCATCATCCCACCTGAGCGATCTGAAGAAGAGGCGGAGATCCTTCTGCGGCTCCGGCGGGGCGAGCGGGTAGAGCGTTACGAAACGGTGCGTCGACACAAAGACGGCCGGATGATCGACGTTTCATTGAGTGTCTCGCCGATCCGGGACCGCAATGCCCATGTCATCGGGGCTTCCAAGATTGCCCGTGACATCACAGACCAGAAAAAGGTCGAGGCGGCGACTCGGCAGGCTCACGAGCGGTTACAGGAACAGACCGCGGTACTTGAGTTGGCGCCGGTGCTGATGCGTGACATGGAGAGTCGCATTGTCCTCTGGACCAAGGGGGCCGAGCGGCTCTACGGCTTTTCGAAAGCGGAAGCACTGGGCCGCGTGTCGCACGAGCTGTTTCAGACCCGGTTTGCGCAAGGGAAGGCGTACGTGGACGAGATGTTGCGCAGCCACGGTCAGTGGGAAGGGGAATTGATACATCGCAAAAGCAACGGGGAGCGGCTGGTGATTGCCAGTCAGCAAATTGTCTACCGCGATTCGACCGGTCGGCCCCTGCACATCTTGGAAGTCAACGCGGACATCACCCAGCGAAAAAGTGCAGAGCAGGGATTGCGGGAAAGCCAGGCCCGGTTCGCGAGTATCATCGACTCGGCGATGGACGCCATCATCAGCATCGATGAAGCGCAGCTGGTGGTGCTATTCAACAGGGCGGCCGAACAGATGTTCGGCTGCGCTGCGGCCGAAGCGTTCGGCCAACCATTGGACAGGTTTATTCCAGCGCAGTTGCGATCGGCACACCGCGCTCATGTCCACGCATTCGGAGCCACTGGGGCGACGAACCGGGCAATGGGCAAGCTTAAGGACCTGACGGCCCTTCGGGCCGACGGCCAGGAGTTCCCAATCGAGGCCTCCATTTCTCAGACGCAAGTTGGCGGGGCTAAACTGTTCACGGTGATTCTGCGGGATCTCACCAAACGAAAAGCGGCAGAAGAGGCATTGAGCCGGTCCGAAGAACAGCTCCGAGCGCTCACGACCCGGTTGCAGCAGGCGCGAGAAGAGGAGGCGATGCGCATCGCACGTGAACTGCATGACCAATTAGGTCGCTGCCTGGCCGCCATGAAGATGGACGTCGACGGGATAGAGCGTGGGCTCGCTGGTGCGGCGGCAGAGGCAGACTTAGGCGCCCTGACCGAAAAAGTGAGAAGGATGAACGAAACGCTCGATGAAACGGTGTACACGGTGCGTCGTATTGCAGCTGAGCTGCGGCCGGGCGTGTTGGACGACTTGGGCCTGTCGGCTGCCATCGAATGGCAAGCCAGGGATTTCCAAAGGCGCTCGGGCGTGAGCTGTGTCGTGAGAGCGCCCGAGGAGGACTTACCGCTTAGCCGCGATCAGGCGACAGCGCTGTTCCGCATTTTTCAGGAAAGCTTGACCAACGTCGCACGCCACGCAAAGGCGACAAAGGTCTGGGTGAATTTGAGCAAGGAAGAGGGCGCGGTTGTGCTCCAGGTCGAGGATGACGGTGTGGGGATATCGTCTGCACGATTGGCGGAGCGTCACTCGCTGGGCCTATTGGGTATGCGCGAGCGAGTTGCGGCCTTTGGCGGAGAGATTGAATTAGCGGGGATGCCCGGCCAGGGCACCGCTGTCGTGGTGCGGATGCCGGTCTCGGGAACAAGCGGATGAGAATCTTGATTGTTGACGATCACGCGGTGCTACGGGAGGGCCTGAAGCGGATCCTGGCCGGCGAATTTAGCAACGCGAGGTTCGGCGAGGCAGCCAATACCACCGAGGCGCTGGCCCAACTGTGGGCGAACGCCTGGGAGCTCGTCCTCCTCGATGTCTCGATGCGAGGGCGCAGCGGTCTAGACGTGTTGAAGGAGATTCGCGCTTCGTCGTGCAAGGTGCCCGTGCTTGTTTTGAGTGCGCATCCTGAAGAGCAATACGCGCTGCGCGCGCTTAAAGCTGGTGCTGCGGGCTATCTCACCAAAGAGAGCGTACCCCAAGAGCTTTGCCGTGCGGTACGGAAGGTCTCCAGCGGAGGCAAGTACATCACGCCGACTTTGGCAGAGCAACTTGCGGCCGAAGTTCAGTCGTCGGACCGGCCAGCACATGAAGCGCTTTCCAACCGCGAATACCAAGTCATGCTGATGATCGCCGCCGGTAAAGTGCCCAAAGAAATCGGGGACGAACTCTCGTTGAGCGCTAAAACTGTGGGTACCTACCGCACTCGAGTTCTCGAAAAGATGAAGCTGAAGAATAACGCGGAGATTATGCGCTACGTCGTGGACCGCGGCTTGTCCTAATGGCTTGGCCTCAGATAGCACCGGCCAAGTGAAGCAGCTTAAGTGTTTCGCCGCGAAGGTCGAGCAATTCGGCAGCTACCCGGAAGATAAGAAATGCTCGGCCGGCGTCGAGTGTACGGTTTTGTAAGCCAAAAACCTACAAAAGTTTCAGTAACACGGCCATTTTTTCGGCCTTGGGGATCCCTTAGGGTTAGGTCGTTCGCCAAGCCTTCCTCCGGAAAGAAACCCGATGAAAGTATTTATAATTGAGGATGCACCCCAAACCCGTCAAGAATTGGTAGAGCTTTTGGCCACGCTGGAGCGTTTTGAGGTCGTCGGGCAGGCCAGTTCGGTTCGCGAGGCTCTCACCGGGATTGAGGCCGCGGCGCCCGAAGCCCTGACCCTCGACATTTCGCTACCCGACGGCAGCGGGGTAGAAGTACTCAAGCACATCCGCAGGCGCGGATGGAAGCTTTCTGTGGTGGTGCTGACCGGCAACCTCTATGAGGCGTTGCAGGTCAAATGCCAGCAGCTTGGGGCCGTGGCGGTCCTGGACAAGATCAACGGATTGGGTCCCGTGCGCGAAGCGCTCTTGGCCATCAATCCCGCCTCAGAAACGTGTTAAACAAAAGTTCCCCGTTATGAACAAAGATGCCTACCTCATCCAGCGGCTTGATCGCTCGGACCTTTATAAAGAATTCAAGCATGCCTTCCGTGCCGGCACGGGCTTACCCCTCACGTTGCGCGCAGTGAATTTTTGGGACCTGGCGCACCGTGGCCAGCCCTACGAGAATCCCTTCTGCGCCTTGATCGCCCAGACTAACCGGGGTTGCGCGGCCTGTCTGGAGACCGAACAACGTGCTGTTGATGCTGCCAAGGACCGACCGGCCACGGTCCGCTGCTTTGCTGGCCTGTGCCATACGGCGGTACCAATCAAACTCGGCGACCGCACTATAGGCTTCTTGCAGACCGGTCAGGTTGCCCTCGAGCTGCCTTCACCGGCCGGTTTTGAAGCCATCACCCGCCAGCTCACCGACTGGGGTGTAGCGGTGGACTTGAGCCGCTTGCAGGCCGCCTACTACCATTCCAGGGTGCTTTCCCCGAACCAGTACTCGGGACTGATTCAGCTGTTAGAAATCTTTGCTCAACAACTTTGCCTTGCGGCTAACCAAATGGTGATACAAGACGCAGAAGCAGAACCGCCGATGATCCGTCGGGCCAAGGCCTATATCGCGGGTCACTACGGTGATCCGATCGGTCTTGATGATATTGCGTGCGCGATGCATGTCAGCACTTACTACTTTTGCAAAATGTTCAGAAAAACAACCGGCCTGACGTTCACCGACCATCTGGGCCGCATCCGAGTGGAAAAGGCAAAGAATCTGTTGCTGAATCCTCATCTTCGCGTCAGTGAGATTGCCTACACCGTTGGTTTCCAGTCCTTGACGCATTTTAACCGGCTGTTCCGGCAGTTAACTGGCGAGTCACCTACGCAATTTCGGGATAGGGCCACGAGACGGACCAAAGGGACGGCGAGAAACCTCAGTGTTCGGAGCTTGGCTCCGGAGGGCCCGGCAGCGGGTGCTCTGCGACTGGCAGCTTGAGTGATTCGGCGTCATTTGGCCTGCAAAATCAAGATCGGGCAGGCGCATGGCGAAGGATTTGTTCCCGTCAGAGCCAAAAGCTAACCGCGTCAGCCAATTGTAATGGTGTGTCAATATAAGACCGTTACCGGCCAATAAATGTGGAGACCCGACCTCCACCCAAGCGCAGACTTTATCTTAAAAGTTACAAACCTAGTAAGAAGTCGCAGGAAGTGAAAATGAACTCAATCTATGGTAGCCATCCGCTAGCCGTTCTCGATGCGGACAAGTATGGTCATGTCAAAGTAATCAGCTCGGGCCAAACGATCGGATACAGCCAAATATCGGATTCGGTCTCTGACGGCCAAAGAGTGAGCGGCTCGGGTCGGGGCCCGGCAATCCGCGTAACGCGCATTGTGGCCCCGACAGACCTCAGTGATGATTCCCGCAAGGCAGTTCAGTATGCGGTCAATTTAGCCCAACTTCTTGGTGCCCAGTTGACCTTGGTGCATTTCTATGACGAAAGCTTGCGCCAGGTGGTTCTGCCGGTTGAGCACCGCCACGAGTCTATCCTCAATGAGGAACGCACGGCGAGGAACAATCTGTACGCCCTCCGCGATGAATTCAGGAAGATCTATAGGAAATGTGACTCTGCCCTTTACATCGGTAATCCAAGCAGGGAAATCCCAAAGGTGGCGAAGGAATTGAACGCCGACTTAATCGTGATCTCAACGCACAATCCACAGGGTTCATCTCGCTGGATATTTGGAAGCAATGCGGAAAGGATCGTTGGTAACGCGCCTTGCCCCGTACTCATTGTTCGTTAGGAGTGCATAGACTTGGCGTACTAAACCGACCAAAGTCACCCCGAAGCGACACGTGTGACATGGGCCTCCCGCCCGTGCGTGCCCGCCAACATCATGGGCGGAGGCCCCTAGCCTGCATCGCTCACAAATCTTTAGAGATTTGTGAGCGATGCAGGCTCTTCGCTTCGGCTTTTGCGTGATTTTTTCGAGGCTAGTGCTTACCATAAACGACCAAGCGGGTGAACACCGGGCCGAGCCTAGCTCAGCCTTAGCCAACCCGTGGTTAGACGAGGACGCCACTACCGGTGACCGGTGAGGCAAAAAGGATATGAGCGAAAAATATGATTTGGCGGTGATTGGTTCGGGATCCGGAGGGAGCGAAGCGGCTCTTCTGGCGGCCGAAAAAGGGTTCCGAGCGATTTTAATCGAGAAGGATGCCTTCGGGGGTACTCGTTTTCATCGAGGGTGTTATGCCGTTCGGGCTTTGCACGCATCCAGCCGGGTTTTTCGGCAAGTTGTCGAAAGCAGGCAGTTTGGCGTTGAAGCGGATCTCTTGAGAAGTTCTCTGGTGGACTGGATGAAGGCACAGCGGGCAGCTAGCGCTCGCCTCGCGGAAGAACTCCGAAATGGATTGCAAAAAATGAACGTCCGGATAGCGACCGGTACCGGCAGTTTGCTTGGCGAGCATCAGGTGCGCGTCACCAATTCATTGGGCGAACACGAAGATCTCGAAGCTGACTACATCATTATAGCGACCGGTTCGCGTCCCGACTATTCGTCACATCAAGGCTCGCGTTTTTTCAACAGCGACGATTTGATCGCCAGGATCTATCCACCGTCTCACTTGTTCGTTGTTGGCGGGGGATACGTTGGCTGCGAGTTTGCATCTATCTACCGGGCGCTCGGCTGCCGGGTGACTCTGGTAGAACAGCGCGAGCGCCTATTGCCCGATTGGGATCCGAGTGTTGGGGAACGTGTTGCCGCGGAGCTCTCCGCAAGGGGCGTAGAGTTACAGCTGGGGCAAACCGTCCACCTGGATAAAGTCCCGATCGAAGACGGCTATCCAATTTTCACCCAGGCGGACGGCGACGAGATTTCGCCCGATCTGGTTTTGGTGGCCACCGGTCGGCGCCCGAATGTAGAGTCGATGGGACTCGAGAGTTTAGGTATCGCGGTGAGCCCATATGTAGAAGTGGACGGGCAATTGCGGACCGCGCAGCGACACATTTTCGCGATCGGCGACGTCAACGGGCTGAACATGCTGGATAGTTCAGCCTCTGCGCAAGCGCGGATTGCCGTCGAAGCGATTCGGGGTGGTGACGCGCTTTTCAGCTCGCGTTGGGTGCCGCGCTATCTCGACACTGACCCGCCTGCGGCCGAGGTTGGGTGGATGGAAACCGATGCGAATGAGGCAGGGCATGAACTGGAGGCCAAGTCAGAAACCGTAAGGTTAGTCACCTCGGAGGATCGCACGGTGGCAGACCCGTCGCATACTCAAGTGAAATTGGTCGTGGAACGCAGTACGAAAAAAGTCCGCGGATGCGTCATTATCGGGCACGGGGCGGCTGAGGTCATCAATCTTGCTGCGCTGGCGATTCAGAGCGGTGTCACGACCGGAGAACTTGAGCGGCTGTTTCTGGTACACCCCAGCGTTTCGGTGGCACTTCAAAGGTGCGCTGCAAAGTTTCAGTGAAAGGTAGGGTCACGCTCCCGCGCCACAACCGACGGAACAAAAGGCCGCAAAGAGGTTTGAACAGAAGGCCGCAAAGGAAGCAAAGGTACAGAAGCACCGAGCTAGGACGCGACGAAGCGCGTCCCTACCAAACGATCCGGTAGGGCCAAGTTTCACCTTGGCCTTGTCGTGGCGGCAAATACGCGCCTCGCTTTTGGTTGTGGCTACGCCGCGCTGCGTTCTTCGGTGTTCCCATCGGCCACCGGCCTGTCGCGGTAACGCCTGTCATGCCGTACCCTACGGGACGCGGCTCCAACGGTCACGCGGGAGCGTGACCCTACCGGCGGAGCATGACTCTACCATGTCACCGGACTACCACCACCGGACATGGTGCCTGCTCGACAATCTTCTCGGCGTCACTTCCGAACAAGAAGTGTTTCCAGCCAGTGTATCCGTGTGTCGATATCACCAACAGATCCGCTGACAGATCGGTTGCGGCGCTGACGATTTCGTCACGGGGATGAAGCGCGGTTACCTGCATGGATTCGACGTTAGCGTACTCCGCTTGAGCGCGCGCTAATTCCTGCGCCAGTCTTTTCTCCGCTTCCGCTTCCCACCCCTCGATTTCCTTGAGTGAAACTCCGTCTATGGAATAGTCCAGAGCAGAGGGTTCAGGAACAACGTGCAGCAGCGTGAGCTTGGCTCCCAAACGACGCGCTAATTGCACCGCATAATCGATCGCCTTTTCGGAGTTTGGAGAAAAATCTGTTGGGACCACGAAGTGGCTGAATTGAAATTTCGAGTTAACGGGAGATTGCACCGGCATATCCTTCGGTATTGTTGAAGTATCGATTACTTGATTCATTTGGATTCCTCCTTCTTTAAGCTGATGCTACGCGACCGGCTGCTACTCCGCTGACCGGGGATTGTCATACATTGCACAAGGCTTGACGCGGGAGTGGTTAGCCTGCATCGCTCCTAACGCGGCGGAGTCGCAACCAAAGGCGAGGCGTGTGATTCGGGGAGGGCTTGCTTTGTCGCACCCCGTTGGCGTCCCAAGGCCAAGGTGAAACTTGGCCCTACCGGGACAAACTTTGGATATATCTAGTCAATCGGCGTGCAGGATTAGGAATCGTAAGGTGGCTAGACAGATGTACCGTCTCGCATGTAATGATGATGTTGTTGCGTTCAAAGTGGGTAACATTTTTCTATGGATGGAATCCTTAGCGCCTGGGATCGTTGCTCAGGCGGTTTTAGCCCTTAGCATCGTAGCCGCTGTCGGGCTTGGCCTTGGCAGTCTCGGATTTCGCGGGATTCGCCTCGGGGCGGCCGGCGTCCTGTTTGTCGGGATCTTTTTTGGCCAACTCGGGATGCATATCGATGAGCGCATTCTTGAATTCGTGCGAGATTTCGGACTGATCCTCTTCGTCTATACGATCGGGCTCCAGGTCGGTCCGAGTTTTTCTTCATCCTTAAGGCGACAAGGTTTGCAGCTCAACATGCTGGCGGCGGCTGTTGTTCTACTAGGGGGCCTAATCGCCGCTGGTTTTCGAGGCCTGTTTCGATTCTCCATACCGGCGGTGGCCGGGATTTTCTCTGGGGCCACTACCAACACGCCCAGTCTAGCCGCCGCACAGGCGGTGCTTCAGGGGTTCAAGGATCAGCCTTCGAGTAATATCGACCTTCTCGGGATGGCCTACGCTGTGGCCTATCCCTTCGGCATTGTGGGGATAATACTGACGATGCTGCTCATACAAAGGGTGTTTGCTGTTGACCCCGAGAGGGAAGGGAAAGCTCACCAACCGGCCACCGAGTCTGACGATCGGACTCCGGATCATAGCGACCTGGAGATCACGAATCCCAACGTCGACGGATTGGGGCTACACAATGTCCCATTCGCGTTGGAGGCGGGCATCGTGTTCTCGAGGTTATACAGGGATGGCAGCGTCAGTGTGCCTGCTGATGACACGGTTATTCATATCGGCGATGTCGTGCGAGTGGTGGGCCCCAAAACAAAGCTTTTGGAATTCGAAAAGGTGATCGGGCGCAAGAGCACCGTCGATTTGAAAACCGTCCCGAGCGAACTAACAACGGAACGTTTGTACGTCACCAAACGATCGGCACTGGGAAAATCGTTAAGCGAACTGAATTTTGAGCAGCTTTATGGCGCCGTCGTAACCCGGGTTACCAGAGCAGAAGTCGAGTTTGCCGCTCGTGACGATGTCCGGTTGCAATTTGGTGATCTTCTGTTTGTGGTCGGGTCCACAGAAGGCGTAGCGAAGGTCGCGGACCTTATTGGTAACAGGCCCAAGGCCCTGGATCATCCGCACGTGCTTGCAATTTTTGTAGGTATTTTGCTCGGCGTAATCCTGGGCGGCATACCCATTGCGCTTCCTGGAACGCCAGCTCCCGTGAGGCTCGGTCTGGCTGGCGGTCCGCTGATCGTAGCTCTGGTGTTGAGCCAAATCGGCAGAGCAGGTCCGCTGATTTGGTATTTAACGCCGGGTGCCAATTTCGCACTTCGAGAGATCGGGATCGTATTATTCCTTGCGTGCGTCGGGTTAAAATCCGGCAGCCGGTTCCTGGAAGTATTGATTTCGGGCAGTGGAGTTTACTGGATGCTGGCCGGGGCGTTCCTCACGCTGGTGCCGCTCGTGTTGGTGGGCTTAGTCGCCAGAATCGTTCTCAAACTGAAGTTCGCGACAATTTGCGGGGTTCTAGCCGGCAGCATGACCGATCCGCCCGCTCTGGCCTTTGCTGGAACCATCACTAAGTCTGACGAACCACTCGTGGCGTACGCTGCGGTTTACCCGTTGGTCATGATTCTAAGAGTTTTTGTCGTTCAGATTCTGATCCTGACGCTACCAGGGTAGCCTGCATCGCTCACAAATCTTCAAAGATTTGTGAGCGATGCAGGCTCAGGCAGCAGAATCCTCCGGCTACGCCGGACCATTCTGCTGCTCTTTAAAGAGAAGAGTTTAAAAACAGGTTGTCGAATCCTTAATTGTAAAACAGGCTCTTAAACAGACGCGCAGCGTCTGTTTAAGAGCTTTCTAGCCCGCAATGAGCTCGTCGATTCTCCCAGCGCGTGATTTTTGCGGGCTAGCCGGTGATGAGCTCGTCGGTTCGGTTTTTGCGTGATTTTTGAGGGTTAGAAGGTGGTTGGGGATTTTCGGTGCCGATTTCGAGAGTTGCATCCAATGGCAGGATATTAATGTGACCACCGCTGCCGCCCGAGCCGACCAGGTTCGCATGTCTCAATATGATGTTGACTGCGGATTGCGTTTGGCGATCGGAGACAATCAGGTCGACCCTCACGCACGGCTTCCACGGGTCTTCGCTCGCTGTTTGGAGCTCGTAAAAGCGGCCGAGTTTTTCGATGCCGTTAACCTCTGTCACTGTTAGTCTCCCGTCGATTCCGGCCTCTACGAGGTGCAGTTTCACAGCTTCTAACGCAGCTGGATCGATGACAGCTTCGATCTTTTTCATCTTATAAGTCTAAAATCTGTCCTCGCAGATTTCTCAGCCTGACTTGTCCGACTTTGACCATGGATTGCAGTCAAGCAGGGCAATCCGCGGTGAGGGACAGCCAAGAAAAGGTTGGCGGCGCTTTGCCTTGGGTGGCATCCTGCAGCGCATAAGGGGACGTCTTCGGGTTCCAATGCACAGAGCGCACTTATGGATCGGTCTTCCGACATCATTCAGCGGATTTCTCGTTCGGAGATTTTTAAAGACTACGAACAAGCCTTTAGCGATGCGACTGAACTTCCGCTTGCTCTCCGGCCGATCGAGATCTGGAACCTAGCTATGTCTGGGAAGGCGCATGCCAACCCATTCTGCGAGCTGATGGCCGAGTGCAATCGCACATGTGCCGCTTGCCTTGAGATCCAAAAGAGGGTTACCGAGTCGAATGGAACGGGGCCGACATCAGTCACCTGTTTCGCCGGACTCTGTGACACCGCGGTGCCGGTGCATCTCGGAGACCGGGTCATTGGGTTCCTGCAGACGGGTCAGATTGCTTTGCGTAAGCCGAATGCCCAGCAGTTTGGTAAGATAGCCAAACAGCTGATAGAATGGGGTGTTCAAATCGATCTCTCGAAACTGGAGGACGCATATTTTCATTCCCGGGTTCTGACCCCTCGTCAATACACCGCAATGATCAAGCTCCTGGAAATTTTTGCGAAGCATCTCTCGATAGTCGCGAACCAAACTATGTTGCAGGAGGGAGAGTCCGAGCCGCCGATGGTTCGCCGGGCCAGAGCTTACATCGTCGGGCATCAGGCGGATCCCATCGACTTGGAGAATGTGGCCAGGGCGATGCATGTCAGCACTTTCTATTTCTGCAAAATGTTCAAGAAGGCGACAGGCCTGACATTTACCGAGTATCTGGGTCGAGTACGTATCGAAAGAGCAAAGACCCAGTTGCTTAATCCGAATCGGCGAGTGAGCGAAATTGCTTACGATGTCGGCTTCCAGTCTTTGACCCATTTCAACCGTGTTTTTCGGCAGGTTGCAGGCCAGTCGCCCACAGAATTCCGGCAATCCAAGGCAGCAAAACAAATACTGCGTTAGGAATAGTAACACGGGCGTCTCGCCCGTGATTCGGAAAGAAAAAGTGAAGAGTGACACGGGCGTCTCGCCCGTGATTCGGAAAGAAGAGTGGCACGGGCGTCTCGCCCGCGATTGTAACCGATGCACGGGCGGGACGCCCATGTTACGTTGGGAGCTTCACGGGCGAGACGCCCATGTTCCGTTGGGAGCTTCACGGGCGGGACGCCCATGTTCCGTTGGGAGCTTCACGGGCGGGACGCCCATGTTACGTTGGGAGCTTCACGGGCGAGACGCCCATGTTACTTTAATTTTAGATCAATGATTGAAAACCGAAGTGCTCATGCGGCAGGCCCGCGCGCTTCGGATTAGAAAAGATGTATTCTCGGAAGCGATCCAGTTGTCTTCCGCTGCGGACAATGTGATCGAAATATTCTTCCATCCAAATGCATCCAGAAGTTTCTAAGAGTCGATTCATTCGGTGCGCCGAGAAGGACTTCCAGGCATGTAGTATGCCTGAAACCGGGTAGCCGCGGAAAGGTTTCACGAGAACGTGAACGTGGTTTGGCATGACCACGTAGCAATCGAGTCTGTAACGTTTGTCGTGGAAAAATGTTAGCGAACCCTCGACGATCTTGCGGGTGTCAGGCGTTTTCAGCAAACACGATCCAAAACCGCTGTCCAACCACCTCTCAATTCGGCGATTAGAAAACAGTTGGAAGTCCTTTTTGG
>Ga0213878_10000644_pt1 | contig 12747 bp, 6 predicted proteins | sample VelepicoBEBS_R02_FD_161053 | JGI IMG/M metagenome (GOLD analysis project Ga0213878, IMG submission 161053) | Vellozia epidendroides bulk soil microbial communities from rupestrian grasslands, the National Park of Serra do Cipo, Brazil - BS_R02 | ecosystem: Environmental > Terrestrial > Soil >... | reverse complement strand
CAAGCCGGGCGGAGAGATCTTTCTGGGGATGAATCCGGAGGAAAACGGCTCCTTTTATACGCCTGCCTTAAAGCAATTCTTTATCGAGCGCGGTGCCCAGATCGATCGAGCGAAGGTTTGGTTCAATAAGGTTGGGTAAGGCGGTAGGCCTCCTAGATCGTACTCGTCCTCGACTTGGGCTGCGCGTGGCCACCAGAGTAGTTCTACGGACCAGGCTCGGCTTCGCCAACATATAAGTCCCATTTGTCCCATAAGTCCTATCCGTGGCACGTAGGAAAGTCCTGTTCCTGCTCGGAGCGCCGTGAGATGGACAGCGCAGCCCAAGTCGAGGACGAGGACGATCCACGAAACCGGCCGCAGCATTCTGCTTTACGAATCAACGTAAACCCTCTTTCTTAGAGGAGTTAAGGGAATCACTCCCTGACACTTCGCGCCCGCCCTGTCTGAAGATGCCGAATCGCGCTAAAATTCTTATTGCGGATGATCAGTCGGAGATATTGAGCGCTCTCTCGTTTATTTGTTCTGCGGAAGGCTACCACACAACGTGCGTTGAGAGCCCGGAAGCCGCGATCGCCGCTCTAGGTAAGAGCGAATTCGACCTCCTGCTGATGGATATGAACTATCATCAGGACCGCACTACTGGTCAGGAGGGTCTCGAATTACTCCGTCGGGTTCAACAGATTGACCCTGCACTCCCGGCGGTGGTAATGACCGCCTGGGGCTCCATCCCACTAGCGGTCGAAGCCGTTCAGGCGGGAGCTCGGGATTTTCTGCAAAAGCCTTGGGAGAATGAACGGCTTCTATCGATCCTGAGGACTCAAATCCAGTTGCGCGCCGCTCTTAAGGGCAAAGAACGCCTCGAGGCCGAAAACCTGGTGCTAAGAAACGCCCAAAATCCAATCTCCGACTTCGTGGCCCTATCTTCCGCCATGCAGGAGGTGCAAAGAATCGTGGAACAGGTGGCGCCATCGGACGCGAACATTTTGATCACGGGCGAGAATGGCACTGGTAAGGGCGTTGTTGCGCGGATGCTTCACCGGCTATCGAGCCGCGTACAACAACCGTTGATCAGCGTCAACATGGGTGGCATCCCGGAGACTTTGTTCGAAAGCGAAATGTTCGGGCACGTGAAAGGTGCGTTCACCGATGCCCGCTCGGACCGCGTGGGTCGATTCGAGCTCGCCGACGGAGGAACTTTATTCCTCGACGAAATCGCTAATTTGACCGGATCTCAACAAGCCAAGATCCTGCGAGTGTTAGAGACCGGCGAATTCGAGCGGGTAGGTTCTTCCCGGACGCAGAAAGCGAATGCGCGGCTGTTAAGCGCAACTAACTCCGATCTGATCAAGGATATCGAAGCCGGGAAATTCCGAGAGGATCTGTACTTCCGGCTAAACACGATTCAAATCCATCTACCTCCGCTACGCGAGCGTCGAGAAGACATTCCGTCTCTGGTAAAGGTGTTTTTGGACGAACTCACGTTGCGTTACCGCAAAAAGATCGGTGAAGTTTCAGCAAAGGCGTTGGATGCATTATGCCAACACAACTGGCCTGGAAACGTCCGCGAACTTCGCCATGTCATGGAGAGAGCCGTTTTATTATCCCGGTCGGCTGTCATCGAACCGGGAGATCTGGGCTTACAGACCGCCCAGCAGAGCCGAGCCGGCCTCCTGGAAGAAATGGACCTGGAGTCGGTAGAGGCGCATCTCATCCAAAAGGCCCTCGACCGGCATAATGGAAACGCGATTACAGCCGCCAAAGCCTTGGGGCTAAGCCGGAGCGCCTTTTACCGCCGGCTGCAGAAGTATAACATTAGCGGATAAAACGGCGCTAGGAAGGGGAGGGTTTTTGGTGGGGCGAGGCTCCCGCACGACCAAAAAATTTCGACGAAGCGACTGACTTTCTAAATTCCCAGGATGCGCTAGGCCGATGCGCGCGCCGAGCCGTTGGTCTGCCGCGTCGCTAGCGTGTTGGTTCGTCACGAGATGCTCGCATTTCATTGCCGTCACAACGCTCTTCACGATGCCACACAATATACCGCGGCTCGGCGAGCTTATCGGCGCAGCCGGGTGCTGGGTTCGAGCAAGCCAGCAGCTTCGTAAATAATCACAGGGTTGTTCGGGAGCCTCGCCCCACCAAAAGTGCCCTCCAAGCCCCTACCGCCGAAAACCGCTGGTCCCGTCCTTCGTCTTGTGCTTTGGTGATAGTTTACGGGTTTTTAAACCGATGGCTGCGGAGAATATTCGCATTGTAGGCGCTCGCCAGCACAACCTAAAAGGAGTTAACGTCGAGTTTCCGCGAGAAAGACTGGTTGTCATAACCGGTATGAGCGGATCGGGCAAGTCTTCCCTCGCCTTTGATACGTTGTACGCGGAAGGACAACGTCGATACGTGGAAAGTCTCTCTGCGTACGCCCGGCAATTCCTCGATAAGATGGAAAAACCGGATGTCGACTTTATTGAGGGTCTGTCACCGGCGATCGCCATTGAGCAGCGAGGATCGGTAGCGAATCCGCGCTCAACCATCGCGACCACGACGGAAATTTATGACTATCTGCGGCTACTCTTTTCGGCCATTGGCCAACCGCACGATCCGGTCACAGGAGAGAAAGTCTTTAAACAGACGCCCCAGCAAATCGTCGATCAAATTCTGACTTACCCGGAAGAAACCCGGTTTCTGGTGATCGCTCCGGTAATCCGGCACGAGATAGGAGAGTTCCGCGATGTTTTGGAAAAGATCCGCCGAGAGGGCTTCGTGCGAGTCCGCGTCGATGGAGAAATCTTAGAGCTGGCGCGGCCCGAGCCGATTCGGCTGGCGAAAGACAGCCGGCATACCATCGAGATCGTCGTTGACCGTTTGGTGTTGCGCGAAGGAGTGCGGACCCGTTTGGCCGATTCAATCGACACCGCATTAAAATGGGGCGGCAATCGCATCGTTATCAGCCGGCAATTGCCAAACACGGAAAACTGGGAGGAACTCGCTTATTCAACGGAATTTTGTAATCCCAAAACCGAGTTCATTTTGCCGGAACTCACTCCCAAGCACTTCTCTTTCAACAGCCTGGCCGGCGCTTGTCCGAATTGCCAAGGGCTTGGTTCGGTCAGCTATTTCGATCCTGAGCTGGTGATCCCCGATGCTACTCGCCCTTTGGGAGATGGCGCGATAGCGCCTTGGCGTAAGGCGAGCAAACGCATCCATGCTTACCATCAGGCCCTCTTGAGTTCTTTGGTTGACGCTTACAAAGGGGACCTGGAATCGCCGTTTGCGGATTTGCCCGCAAATTGCCGGGATGCCGTGCTGTACGGAACCGGTGACCGGGCGCTTCAATTCAAGTTCGGAAGCCGAGACGTTGAAAAACCTTTCGAAGGTGTTTTGGCTCAGCTGGAGCAACTGAGAAAAAACACCGAAAGCGAGTTCACTCGCGCCCGCTTAAAAAGTTTCCAAGGCAGACGGCCTTGCGACGTTTGTAAGGGAGCCCGGTTACGCCCGGAAATCCTGGCGGTCACGATCGAAAACGCAAAGGGTGTTGAGGTCAACATCCATCAATTTTGCCAGTTAACGATCGAGAACTCGTTGGGCTTCCTGGCAGAGATCGCGCTGTCTAAGCACCAAAAACACATAGCCGCTGAAGTGCTCAGAGAGATCACAGCCCGGTTACGATTTCTGGCTGAAGTTGGCCTGGGGTACCTTACTTTGAATCGGGAGAGCGGGACGCTGTCCGGTGGTGAAGCTCAGCGTATCCGGCTAGGCACCCAAATCGGGTCCGGACTGGCCGGTGTTCTATATGTATTAGATGAGCCCAGTATCGGCCTCCATCAACGCGACAACGATCGCCTGATCCAGACCCTGAAACGGCTTCGGGATATGGGAAATACCGTGGTTGTAGTTGAACACGACGAAGACACCATTCGAGCTGCCGACTACGTCATTGATCTCGGGCCAGGAGCCGGGCCCCGTGGAGGCCAGATCGTGGCCGCCGGCTCGGTTGCAGATATCGAATCGAGCGAAGAATCTCTCACCGGCCAATACCTTAAAGGAGCACTGCAAATACCGGTACCGCGATCCCGGGTGCAGCCCCGCGGAACACTGTACAACCGAGGCCGGCTGCCCGATCCTGGGGCCGAAGGCTGGCTGACGGTAACAGGCGCCCGGGAAAACAACCTTCGAGACCTCACCGTCTCGTTTCCCTTAGGCTGCTTGGTGTGCGTGACCGGCGTTTCAGGGAGCGGTAAATCGACTCTGGTGGACGACATCCTCCGGCGCGCCCTGTTCCGGCACTTTTACCAATCGAAAGATAAACCCGGTGCACACAACCGCCTTCTCGGGTTGGATCAAGTCGACAAGGCCATCGTCATCGACCAAAGCCCGATTGGCCGTACCCCGCGCTCGAATGCAGCGACCTACTCGGGAGCGTTCGGTCCAATCCGCGAGCTGTTTAGCCAATTACCAGCCGCCCGAATACGCGGTTACGATAGCGGGCGGTTTAGCTTTAACTTGAAGGGCGGCCGCTGTGAGAATTGTCAGGGCGATGGCGTGATCAAAATCGAGATGCATTTTCTCGCCGATGTCTACGTCGAGTGCGAGATCTGCCGCGGCGCCCGCTACAACCGGGAGACGCTAGAAATCACGTATCGAGGGAAAAACATCGCGGATATCCTGGCGATGTCGGTTGATGAGGCTGCGAGGTTTTTCCGCAACGTTCCGGCGATCTACGACCGGTTGGAACCACTGGTGGATGTTGGCCTGGGCTACCTGTCGCTGGGGCAATCCGGCACCCAAATTTCCGGAGGCGAAGCGCAACGGGTGAAATTGGCGGCCGAGCTCGCGAAGAAAGCGACTGGCCGCACCATGTACATCCTGGATGAGCCGACGACCGGTCTCCACTTCGCAGACATCCGCCAACTGCTCGACGTCCTAATAAAGCTTCGGAACCAGGGAAATACTTTGATCGTCATTGAGCATAACCTCGAGGTCATTAAGACCGCGGACTGGGTCATCGACCTGGGGCCAGAGGGCGGGGTGAACGGCGGAATGGTCATCGCCCAAGGTCCGCCGGAGTACATTGCGGAAGTCGAAGCCAGCCACACGGGACGATATTTGCGGAGAATGTTCGAATGCGCGGGATCGTGAAGAATATCCTGCGCGGACAAGCCGCCCACGGCCTGGAGGGGAGCCGCTTTACCGCTTGGCAGCTCTGTCGCTCGGCAGCAGGCGGCTCCCGGGAACGTTTCGGCGCGGTGCAGTTCTATGGGCGGCGAGCGAATCAATCACCATCGGAACAGAGTCGCTGGGAAAAAACATTACGCTGGGTAGTTCGCGGGAGCCGCTTGCAGCCACCGGATAGAACTGCCCAATTGAAAGCGGCATCTCCAGGCGCTGGGGATGCGAGACGACTACGAAACGCACTGACCTGCATTCTCCTTTCTCTCACTCTTCTTCCCATCCTGGCTTCGGCGGATTTGTACGAAGAAGCGGTGAGAGCTGACCAAGAAGGAATTCCGGAGGTTAGTATCCAAAAGCTTCGCACCTATCTTTCTGCGGCCGGCGCCGCGCACGTTGCTGAAGCAAAGCTGTTACTAGCTAAATGTTTGCTAGCCACCAATCAGCCGGCTGCGGCGCTGCAGGTTTTGGATCCACAAGCTTTGAATTCGATCGTAGGCCGCAGCTTGAGTGCTGAGGCATTGCTGCGTTCCGGTCGATGGGCAGAGGCCGAAACCACGTGGTCGGAGATCGTGAAGGATCCGAATGCCGGCGCCGATATCGTAGAAGCTCGGCTTGGCCTCGCGGAAGCGCAACAACAGCTAAGCGCCACTCAGGAAGCTTTGCAGACGCTAGCCCCTCTGATCAAGGATCAAAGTTTGACCGACGCCAGACCATTTTTGATGGCGGCAGAATTGGAATTGCAACTTTCTAATTTTAAGGGCGCTCAAGATCTGCTGGCCAAGATCAATCATCCTGACCGGTTTCAAGCGGCCCAGAAAGAAGCGCTTTCTGGCCGGCTTTCGTTGGTAACGGGAGACTTGGATGCTGCCGAGAAGAGCTTTCAACAAGTCTTAGCGTCTGAATCAGCACAAGGCTCTCGCGTCGCGACCATCGCTCGACTCGGGTTGGCAAACACTTACATCGCGCGAAAAGAGTACGAAGAAGCGGAATCGATCGTCGAGAAAATCATCGGCGAGCAGGCCCAAAGCGAAAACCTGCCCGATCTTTTTCAGGCCCTCTATTCAATCTATCTACTCGAACAGACCCCTTCATTGGCCGATCTGACCCGCTGGGCGCAGGAAGACCCGAAACAGGTAGGTTCAGATAGACCGGTACTGGCCCAATTTTACCTCGGCAAGCTCGAGCTCAAAATCGGTTCGCACACGAACGGGCTGAACTTGCTCAGACAATTCATTACGGATCACGCCAGCCATCCACTGGCCAGTGCGGCGGTTATCGCACTGGCTCAGCAATTGGATGCAGATGGAAATTTCGGGGAAGCAGTCGGGATCGCGAAGCAATGGCTAACGGCGAATAGCAACGCTAGCCCTGCGGATCGAGCTGGCGTTCAGGAAGTTCTAGCGGACGCTTTGGTCCAGGAAAAAAATTTCACTTCCGCGTTCGACCTGTACACACAGCTCAGCCAAGAGCCCACGCCTAATCAAGACCGCTTTTTGTATAATGCCGCCGTCTGTGCCTTGCGCTTGGGCAACGAGACCCTGTATCGCCAATCCGCCGACGAATTAGCACGTTTACCCAATACTGAATCCGAGCGCGCGGCGCTCCAGTTCGAAAAGGCAATGCTAGAAGCTAAAACCGGCAGCGCGACCGCGGAAAAAAACTTGCGCCAATTTCTGGTCGATTTTCCAGACGATCCTCATCGATCCCGAGCTCATCTAGCCTTGGCTGAAATCGCTTTCACGCAATCGCCTCCGGATCGCGACCGGTTAAAATCTGAACTGACCCAGGTGTCGACTGACGATAGCGCTACCCAAGAAGAAAAAGAGCGACTCGAATTTTTTGCTGCCGCCGATGACGTAAATCAACCCATCGCGACTGTCTCTCGGTTGGCTCAAGATTTTCTCCAAAAATATCCGCACTCCCATTCCAGACCGGAGATCCGAATCAAGTTGGGAGAAGTCTACTTCCGTCAAGACGACTATCCAAACGCCCAGACGCAGTTCGAGCTGATCTCCGAAGAAGACCCGGATTCGCCGCTGCTGGAGACCGCCTTATTTCTGGCCGGCGAAGCCGCTCGAAAAAGCTTGAACTCCTCGTCGATGGATCACGCCGTCGAGCTTTTTGAGGATGTTTACAAAATTAACGGTCCACTTCGTTTCCGGGCACGCCTGGAACAGGCGCTAACTAAGAGACAAGCCTTGCAGGATCGGGAAGCGATTGTTCTGCTCAATGATCTCTTGAATCAAAACATCCCGGCCGACATCCGGTGCGAAGCCATGGATGCCAAGGGAGATGCGGAGTTCACTTTAGGATCGAAAGACGAAGCCGAGTATCGAGAAGCCATCAAGACGTTCAACTCGTTAGCGGCTCTGGAAGGAGTTTCAGCAGTTTGCCGGCAGAGTGCCTTATATAAGAAGGCCAAATGCTACGAGAAAATCGGGCAATGGGATGAGGCTTTAACCGCGTACTATGACGTCCTAAGCATTGACTACGGTGCCCCCGGCGAAATCTGGTATTTTCGGGCCGGATTCGACGCGGCCCAGATTCTGGAATCGAAAAAGTCTTGGGCATCCGCAGCGGCTATTTATCAAAAACTGGCGACAACTCCCAGTAGTCGAGCGGAAGAAGCTAAGAATCGCCTCACCCGGTTGCGCCTAGAACATTTTCTTTGGCCCGAGTAATGGAGGGGATGATCAGATCGGTGAGAAGGGAGATCACGAAACGCGCAGCGTGAAAGGTGAAAAGTGAAAAGTGAGAGGAAGGCCAGCGCCAATGGTCAGGTTTGGGGAAGCTCAGCCGCGAGCGAGCTGAGTAGGGTTCCTTTGGCTCGGGCGTTTGGTCACCGGCCCACTTTGAGCTTGTAACTCTTGCAGAGACGCACCGTTCTCACACCTTTCACCTTTCACCTTTCACTCCCCCGAATGGCGCCCATCACCTCAGACCCCTTGCAAACTCGCGGTTCGGAAATCTCCTGGATGGCGCGGTTAGGGACCTGGGTCCGCCGTAACGGTTTTGTCATTGGGCTATTCGCAGCGGTCATCATTGCTTTCCTTTTCCCGCAGCCAGGCTCACGAAATGGATGGCTACACCCTGAATTAATTAGCAATTTCGGAATCGCGTTGATTCTGTTTTTACAGGGGCTCTCGATGCCTCTAGAGAAGGTTAAAAGCGGCGCGGGAAACTGGCGGCTGCACGTAATTATTCAACTCTTTACGTTTGTCGTTTTTCCGATTGTCGGTCTCGGTTTTCAACTCATTGAGCCGCATATTTGGGCTAACGAACCCCAAGGAATTCAACAAGGGTTTCTTTACCTGTGCGTCTTGCCTTCAACGGTATCAACATCAGTGGTCTTAACTTCGGTCGCACGAGGGAATACTGCGGCTGCCATTCTGAGCGCTGCGTTTTCGAATATCGTCGGCGTCGTACTGACACCCTTGTTGGTCAGCTTCCTGATGCAGGCCACCGGGCAATCTGGACCAATCGGTCCCCTTCTGCTTCAGATTACCTGTTTGACGGTGCTCCCATTTGCCGTCGGGGTTGGTCTGCGACGGTTTATACAGCCTTGGATCGACGCCAACAAAAGCTGGGTCAATCTGATTAGTAATTCCGTTATTCTTTTTATCGTCTATACCGCGTTCTGCGACTCGGTGAACGAAAGAATCTGGGATAAATACGGTTTCGTACTGACGGTGGGAGTACTTCTATCGGTCGCTTTTCTTTTCGGAATAATGTCGCTTTTGATTTATCTCACTTCCCTGGCAGCAAAGTTGAACCGGGAAGATTGGATTGCGGTTTACTTTTGTTCGGTGAAGAAAACGCTAGCCATGGGGGTACCGCTAGCGATCCTGATTTTCGGCTCTCGCGCTGATCTGAGTTTGATTCTGTTGCCGATCATGTTTTATCACCCGTTCCAATTGTTCGTGAACGGCCTGCTCGCGAATCGCTGGGCGCGGGAGCTAAAGGCCTAAGAACTGATTGGTGATTCATGGTTGCGGTTGGTGGTTGCTTGAGGCCGTGGACCATCGCCCCAATCGGGCGTTGCATTGAACGTGCCATGTTGTGGCGCGTGCCCGACCAGAAAGTGGGAGCAACGTATTTTGTGTGCCACACCGCGACGCCCCGAGAACGTGCCACGCCAATTGACTTTGCAAGTTTCGTAGCCGTGCCGCGCCTTCAGGGAGCCGCGGCTAACACGCGGTTTGGCGGGAAACGTGATACCTTTTGTACCTCGTCTGCGGTAAAGGAACGCGGAATGCGGCTCCCCTCCGATCTGGGAGCTGCGACAACCAATCACCTCTCACTCCCCGGCTTTCACATCTCCGGGCATACCACCGCATGCCCGGAGCATCTCTGGCATGTCCCGGGGCGTGACTACGACCGCACCGGTTTTGGTCTGAAGATAGATCGCCTTTTGCAGGGTCGTGCAGGCTACGTGGAATTGTTCCTGACGGCGTCGCGGGCGGCCGCCAGCGGTCTCCGCAGGTCGGGTGACAATCGCCCGATATCGACCGTGAAAACCAAAAGGTCCATATGTGCCGATCGCTTGAAAAGCGAATGCTCGGCGAAGAGGCTGGCGCTTCATCGCAATTTCGTCGATACTCGATATCTCGTATCTCTTACTCGCCCCCAAGCGCGGCTGGACGATTAGGGTGCTTCCTTCCACCTGGTATTCGCGCGTGGAAATCGCCCAACAGATAAAGACTAACCCTGCCCAAACTGCAGCGAGCGCATAAAACAGGATCGCCATTGGGGAAGCATGCACAAATCCCATCCAAAGGAATAGAATCACCGGGAAAAACATCCCCACCGTTATTACGTTCGCCCAAAAGCTGAGCGGAGCCGGCCGAAAACGCATGCTCAATGCCTTAGCAGTTACGCTCCTAGGTGCAAGGTGAGAAAGTGATTGGTTCTAACTCGAGCCTCTAGCGCGGTGGCTGCCAAAGTAATCAGTAATCAGTAATCAGTAATCAGTAATCAGTAATCAGTGGTCAGTGGTCAGTGGTCAAGCCAGGGGGACGAAACGAGTACAGCGGCGGACAATGCGATTTCTGGTTGAGCTGAAGCACAAACGCCGTTTAGAGTCGGCCATAACTCTCGCGGCATCTCGATTGTAATCCTGGCAAGCCATCAATCGAAATCCCTCTCCTCCACTGATTACTGATCACTGATTACTGATTACTGATCACTTAAAGGCGCTACGGAACCCACCCCTTTTCACGTTTCACCTCTCCACCCCTCGCCATGAAAGTACTCGATCTCATCCTCGGTCGCCCTCTGGCTACCAGCGAAGACCAGCAAGAAAGAGTTGGTTCAATCGCAGGTGTCTCGGTGTTCGGCCTGGACGCGCTAAGCTCCGCGGCTTACGGACCGGAAGCAGCGCTTACTGTCTTGATTCCTCTTGGTGCTGCCGGGCTCGGTTTCGGGCTGCCCATCACCATCGCGGTTTCCGCTATTCTAGCCGTAGTCTATGTCAGTTATCGCCAGACGATCGCTGCTTACCCTGGAGGCGCGGGGTCGTACACCGTTGCCAAAGAGAATCTTGGTGACCGAGCCGGATTGTTAGCGGCGGTAGCATTGATGGTCGACTACACCCTGAACGTAGCGGTCGGCATTTCAGCCGGAATCGGCGCTCTGGTTTCCGCCGTCCCAGGACTGCAGCCGTTCACCGTGTGGCTGTGCTTAGTGGTACTCGCCTTGCTCGCATTCATGAATCTTCGCGGATTACGCGAATCTGGTCTCGCGTTTATGCCGCCGACTTATCTCTTTGTCGGTTGCTTGGGGATCGTGATCTTGCTCGGAGTCGTCCAGGCTGTTATCACCGGCGGACACCCGCAAGCGGTAATCGCTCCACCGCCGGCCCCGCAAGTTCAAACCACTATTTCGCTTTGGCTTTTCCTCAAAGCGTTTGCCGCGGGGTGCACGGCGATGACCGGGGTCGAAGCGGTCAGCAACGGGGTTCAAGCTTTCCGAGAACCGGTGGTGGGTTCAGCGCGCAAGACGCTGACACTCATCGTGGCCATCCTGATCCTGCTTCTCATAGGCGTAGCTTACCTTGTGCAGGTTTATCATATCAACGCCACCGATCCGGGATCTAGCCAATATCAGAGCATTCTATCCATCATGACTCAGGCGGTAGTGGGCCGGGGAATCTTTTATTACGTCACCATGGCCGCGGTACTATTAGTACTTTGCCTTTCCGCGAACACTTCTTTCGCTGATTTCCCTCGGGTTTGCCGGACGATCGCTCAAGATGGCTATCTACCTTTTTCGTTCACGGTCCGGGGCCGGAGATTAGTCTTCACCGAAGGAGTCATCTTACTGACGACATTGTCCGCAATCCTCCTGCTTGTTTTTAATGGGGTTACCGACCGGTTAATCCCGCTTTTCGCGGTGGGCGCCTTTCTAGCGTTCACTTTGTCGCAAGCCGGTATGGTGATGCATTGGCTGAAGAAGAAGCAACGGGGAATGACCGGAAGCATCGCTCTTAATGCGATTGGAGCTATTGCGACAGGCATCACCTTCTTCATTGTCATCGTCACGAAGTTCGCTGAAGGCGCTTGGTTGGTGCTTCTGGTGCTGCCGGGGTTGTACCTCTTCATGCTACTGATTCATCGTCATTACACGAAGGTCGGGGAAGAACTCGCTCTAACCGGTCCCATTACACTAAAACACCCGCGCCCAATGATCGCCGTGATTCCGATCATGACCCTCAATTCCCTGGCCGAGAAAGCACTCCAAATCGCTTACAGTCTCTCCGAAGATGTTAGCGTCGTTCATATTGAACGGGAAAACAGCCAGCGAGATTTCTGCGAGGAATGGGACAAACAAATTCAACCCGCTATCAGCCGGGTCAACTTGCCGATGCCGCATCTGGAAGTAATCCAATCACCGTTTCGACGAGTAGTCCTACCGACGCTGGAATACATTTGGCGCTTGGAGAAGAATAACCCGGACCGCACAGTTGCAGTGCTGATCCCGCAGTTAATTGAATCTCACTGGTATTATAGCTTTCTACATAATCAGCGAGCAACAATTCTTCGGACCGTTCTCCTGATGAAAGGCCTGAATCGTATCGTGATTATTAACGTGCCTTGGCACATCCAAAAGCGAGAACGAATCCGCCAAGCAACCAAAGAGCTCTGGGAAAAGTCGCCTGCGTGGCTGGATAATTGAGGTGGTCAGCTGTGGGGGGGTAGACAACACGCCCTAATAGCTGGCTCGAAAGTTATCAGTAATCAGTGCGTCAGTAATCAGTAGCGACGAAGTCGCGGCTCAAAATAGCCTAGAGGGTGAAGCCCTAGGAAGGTTCCCCAAAACAAGACCGAGCGCTGAAAGCGCGGTTAGACCGCCGATCGTTTGGATCAACGGCCCCGACCAGCGAAGCCGCCGTCCGAGACCACCTTGGTTGATACGCACCTTCAGCGCGTTTTTTTGACTGCGATCACACCTAGGGCTTTACCCCATAAGCGCTAACTTGTTTTGTTGTAATATTTCTGATTTTGTGGTAGCTCTGTTTGGGCATGAGCCCAGAAGAACCGGTAAGTGAAGATTGGGAATTGTTGAAAAGCTTTCTGCCTTTGGAAT
>Ga0213878_10000643_pt1 | contig 12749 bp, 9 predicted proteins | sample VelepicoBEBS_R02_FD_161053 | JGI IMG/M metagenome (GOLD analysis project Ga0213878, IMG submission 161053) | Vellozia epidendroides bulk soil microbial communities from rupestrian grasslands, the National Park of Serra do Cipo, Brazil - BS_R02 | ecosystem: Environmental > Terrestrial > Soil >... | reverse complement strand
AGCTTTTCAGAGGTGGCTGCTACGACGGAGCGTAGCCCTCCAGCACGCAGCCGCCGGATGCCCCATAGATAGCCACATAGAGAAAAAGCGGTTCACCAGATTTCCTCAACGTGCAAATCTCTCCAAAGCGCGGACGCGGACCACCGGGCCGATTCGTGAATTTGTTTGAATCTCGACAAAAATCCTCCATAACGCTTTAGTTCACGTTCCGACACCCCAGATGAGTCCCGAAGCGGTAGCTCCGCACCAGCCAGAAAAAGCTGTGCCTCAAAGGACTTTCCGGCTTCCTCGTGAAATCGGGATCCTTGGTGCACTTGGGTTAATGCTTCTCGTGCTGGCTGTCTTCGTCCCGCAATTTCGAGATATCCAGAACCTGACGAATATCACTCGGAACTTTTCTTTTGTCGGAATCGTTGCGATGGGTATGACATTGGTCATCCTGACCGGAGGCATCGACTTATCGGTAGGGTCGGTCTGGGGAATGACAGCCGTCATCGTCGCGTTTCTACTCACGCATGGATGGCCAGTCTTACTTGCGATTTTCGTTAGTCTGCTGGCCGCTTGTGGCATCGGACTTATGAACGGGCTGTGCATCACCCGCTTGAAGATGTCCCCTTTCGTGCCGACTCTCGCGACTCTTTCGATCGCAAGAAGCCTTGCTCTCATCATCACGCACGGTCGGCCGATTTCGATCTTTGGTGACGAGTACCAATCCTTTCTCTGGATCGGCGGCGGTGACGTTTTCGGGATCCCGAATCCATTTATAATTTTTTGCGTTGTCGCCGTTTTCTTTTGGGTCCTCCTGTCGCGTACGGTATGGGGCCGCTACGTCTACGCGGTTGGAGGGAACGAACGAACAGCGCGTTTGACCGGACTCCGCGTCGATCGACTCAAGATCATTGTTTACATCTTGTCCGCGATTGTCGCGGGGATTGCCGGTCTGGTGCAGTACAGTTATCTATCAAGCGTCACCGCCGACTTAGGGACCGGAGAAGAGCTGGCGGTCATTGCCGCCACGGTTATTGGTGGAGCCAATTTAGCGGGCGGCGAAGGCACAATTTTTGGCACTGTAATCGGTGCAATCATTTTGGAAGTATTGCGCAACGGTCTGCTGCTCTTCGGCATCGATCCCTATTGGCAAGGCGTCTTTGTTGGAGCAGTGATCATTCTCGCCGTCTCGATCGATTATTTTCGGAAGCTGTTACGCCATGATTGAGCGATATTGTTCGATCTGGCGGCATCCGCCAACCGTAAGTTGTTCCCCCCTATAAACCATATGAAAAACAGTCCATTGTTTCTACTCGCAGGCGTGGTGACTTGTTCACTCGCTCTGATGCCCGGCACTCGCGCTGCCGGGAAACAGAAGACATTCGCTATCATCCCAAAATCAATCAGTATTTCCTTCTACAATGATGTGGAGCGCGGCTGCAAAGAAGAGGGCGCTAAACTGGGTGTCAACGTCATATACACGGGACCTGACACAGCCGATGCGGCGAAACAGGTCCAGGTCTTACAGGACCTGGTGAGTCGCGGTGTCGACGGTTTTGCCGTCGCTCCGATGGACGGCGATTCCGTGATCGGGGTGATTGAATCTGCGATCAAAAAGGGAGTCAAAGTAATCACCTTCGACGCCGACTCTCCAAAGTCGCAACGGGTCTGTTTTGTCGGCACAAATAACGAGCAAGGCGGTTACGAAGCCGGCAAGGCGTTCGCATCGGTGATGCCAAAGGGCAAGTTCGCAGTGTTAACCGGCGGTTTGGCGTCCGTGAATCACAACCAGCGCGGCGCCGGGTTCAGAAACGCACTGAAAGAGGCCGGAGGCGAATACACCGAAATCCAAGGTTCACCCTTCCCGTGCAATGACGACGCTGCGAAGTCTATCCAGATCATCCAGGACACGCTGACCCGATATCCTGATCTCAATGGCTTTTTCTTCTCGGGCGGATGGCCACTTTTCGGCGCTCCGGAGGCTTACCTTCGCGCGATCAGTAAGCACGCGGACGATATCAAAACAAATAAATTTGTGGTCGTATCTTTCGATACGCTCCCGGAAGAGCTCAAGATTTTAAAACAAGGCGCTTGCCACGCTCTTATCGGACAAAGGCCATACGCGATGGGCGTTAAAAGCGTTGATATTCTGAATGACCTGACCGAGGGCAAGACGGTTCCGGCTGTAGTCGACACTGGCGTCGATGTGGTGACTGCGGCGAACGTGGACCAATTTCTGAAGTAGCCGCGAACCACACGGCATTTAGCCTCGCGCTAAGGTACGCCGACCTTTGCGCGAGGCATTCCTTTGCGCGAATTGACATGCCATCGATCCTGAAGATAAACGGAATTTCGAAGCGCTTTCCGGGTGTCCAGGCTCTGCAGGACGTCACCTTCGATGTCGAGAAGGAGAGCATCCATGCGGTGATCGGTGAGAACGGCGCCGGGAAAAGCACTTTGATGCAAATCATTGCCGGGGTTCACCAACCCGATGCGGGCAGCATTGAATTCTCTGGTGAAACCGTCAAATTCACAAACCCGTCTGAAGCACAGGCGAAAGGAATCGCCATTGTCTATCAGGAGCTAAACCTCGCTCCAAATCTCTCGATCGCCGAAAACATTTTCCTTGGCCTGGAACCGAAGCGTTCGGCCTTTTTCCTGGATCGGCAGAAACTGACGGTCGCTACACTTGCCGTTCTCGGGCGGTTGGGGCTTCACCATGATCCAGACACTGTCGTACACCGGCTCACGGTCGCCCAACAACAATTGATCGAAATTTGCAAAAGTCTTGTCAGGAACCCGCGTTTACTGATTCTGGATGAGCCCACCTCGAGTCTTTCTGAAACCGAGTCTGCGATTCTATTCCGGGTGATCGCAGATCTTAAAGCGCACGGCGTGACGGTGCTGTACATTTCCCATCGTCTTCCGGAGGTTTTTTCGCTCTGCGATACAATAACAGTGCTGCGCGATGGCCGGCACGTTCGCACGGTTCAAACAAAGGCCACAACGGAAGCCGAGGCGGTTCGATTCATGGTCGGACGCGAACTCCTCGCTTTCCATCGGCATCCAGTGGAACCGAAAGGCGATGTGGTCCTCCGCGTAAATAAACTTTCGAAGAAGGGCCAGTACGAAGATGTGACCTTTGAACTCCGACGCGGAGAGATCGTGGCTTTGGCCGGGCTGATCGGCGCGGGTCGCAGTGAGATGGCCCTGGGCATATTTGGTTCACCACCGCCGGACCATGGCGACATCACATTGAGAGGCGGCAAGGTCAACTTTCGACAACCGAAAGACGCCGTGGTTGCCGGAATTGCCTTTGTGCCGGAGGATCGGAAAACAATGGGACTAGTGCTTGGCGACGGGGTAGGTGCAAATATCTCAAGCGCAGCCCTGCGGACCGTAGCACGAGGCCCGTTCGTCGATTATCCCGCAGAAAATCAATTGATTCGAAAATATGTGTCCAGATTGCGGGTTCGCACGCCGAGTTTTCAGCAAAGGGCCGGCCTCCTGAGCGGTGGCAACCAGCAGAAAGTGCTTTTGGCAAAATGGCTCGCGGTACAACCGACGGTGCTCATCGTTGACGAGCCAACGCGCGGCGTCGATATCGGAACCAAAGCCGAGATCTATGGGTTGTTTGATGAGTTGGTTAGAGAAGGCATTGCGATCTTGATCATCTCAAGCGATTTGCCCGAAGTGCTTGCTTTGGCGGATCGTATTCTCATCATGCGCCACGGCCGACTGACTGGCGAGCTCGCCCGGAACGACGCAACAGAGGAGAGGGTCATGCATCTGGCTGCGATCGGGAACGTCACAGATGTAACGAGGTCCAACGGCCAGGATTAGCCTGCAGCCTCTCCCGCGCGGTGTAGCCGCGAGCAAAAACGGCGTGATTTCGGCTTGTGGCCCATTGGCGTCACACCTTCGTCGACTATGATTATTCTATTGATTACTGGAAATACGGACACTATGCTCCAGCGAAACGGTCCCTGACAGGGCTTGGAGATTGAAAGAACAGCCGACTCAGCAGTCAATCGGACGTGGTAAGTGTCTCCATATCGGGGTTTAGCGTATGCCTCAGGAGATTCCGGGAACTTCCACTCAGAACGTAACCCAGAACGGCTCGCGCGTCGACGCTCCGAGTTATGCCCGACATGATATTTTTACCGATAGCGATCATCTGAGTGCGGCCGTCCGGCACGCCAATCTCGAGCTGGTACAGCAGGGTTGTGGACGATTTCGCGGAGACCTGTCTCTGGCAGCTCTCGGGAGCACAACGGTCCAGTTTATTCATCTGAATCAGACCAGCATGTCCAGAGCGGCGAACGCTTCTGATCGCTTGGCACTCCTTATTCAGCTCGGCGGATCGCAAGCCTGCCTCTGGAACGGATATGCATCGCAAGGTTCCACAATTATCACTTACGGTCCCGGGCACGAGCACTTTGGGGCAGAGCCAAGAGAGTTCGCGTGCGCTTTCATTTCGATCCCGCTCGAACGCATGGAGCTGCTTCTGGACCGGTGTCATCGGGCCGTCATTGGACAGCTCCAAAGTGGCTGTCACCAGCTGCAAGTTCCGGCGATTCACTTTTTTGAAATCGAAAAGCGACTCACACAACTTCAGGCCCTGATTGAGTCGAAACCAGCGCTGTTAAACAGCGCGACCGTTCGGCAAATGTTTGAACATTCGCTGGAGGAATCTCTATTAGCTATCATCCATAGAGCGACCCAAGGCGTCTCTGATCAGGACCCGAAAGACCACGAAAACTTTGGCTGTATCGTCCGCCGAACCGAAGAATTCTTAGAGAGTCATCCAGACCAACCCATCCATTTAATACAACTCTGCGCGGCCATCGGTGTCAGCCCTGGACTGCTCCGACTTGCCTTTCGCGAGCTTCTCAGGATCGATCCGAGGAGGTATCTGCTATTGTACAGACTTCATCGCGCTCGAACGGCCCTGCTGTCGTCCGACCCCTCCCAGACGTCGGTGGAGATTGTGGCTAGAAGCTGGGGATTCTGGAGCAGGTTGCAGTTTGAGGCTGAGTATCGATGGATGTTTGCCGAGCTGCCCTCCCGCACCCTCGCACGAAGGTAGGGGAATCGTGCTCGTCGTCGTGCTCGTGCTCGACCTCTGGTGGCGCTCTGCCTTTTTGGAGGGCTACGCTCCGTCGTAGCAGCCACCGCGCAACCGCTCGGCTTCACACGTTGTTTGGAGGGGCGGTGCTTGCAACGCCTTCGGCCGACAGGCCGAACGGACTCGACCACCCATCGACGACAACCCCACGAAGGAGCTGCAAGCAGCTCCCCTCCAGGTCCAATTGTTTTAGCCAGACTTTCTCGCTGTTCCCGCCGGTTCAGCGGTGGCTGCTACGACGGAGCGTAGCCCTCCAAAAAGGTGGCGCACCACGCGCCACGGCTCGGGCGGAGCGGCTCGACTGAGCTCGCCGAAGTCCTCGCCGCCCCCCCAAATCCATCGGCTATTTTGCCGGCTGGGATTCCTTAGCCGCCAACACAAGTGCATTGGCGAAGTTGTCTATATTTTTGTCCACCAGAAAGGTGGTGACTGCATCGTTGAGTGCCTGCTGGAACGCCGCCGGAGCCGCTTCGCCGTGAACACAGCTCGGAATTGGCTTGTCCTTCGCGAAGGAATCCATTGACCATTGATGGTAACCATCAAATTTCGAGCGGTCGACATCGGTCCGAGCCGGTATGGAGCCCTTTAGAGGGTTAAACGCTTCCTGGGCTTCCCGGCTGCCCACGCTCTTCAGCCAGGCAATTGCGGCCTCTTTGTGCGGGGCATTTTTGGCCAAGGTGAAGCCGTCTGCCACAATGATAAAGGAACCGGCCGTACCGGGATGGCTCACCCAACCGAAATCTTCCCGCTCTTTTAGATTGGCCTTTGTAAACTCGCCATCGGCCCAGTCACCCATCGAACTAAATGCTACCTTACCTTCCATGAGCTCTTTGATCGCCTGATCCCAACTCAGAGCCGCGTGATCGGGGTTCACGTAATCCTGCATCTTGGCAAACAGCTTCATAGCCTCTTTTACCCTCGGGTCGTCCCACTGCATTGCGCCGCTGAACAAATCGGTCCAGCCCTTCGGCCCGATGACTCCAAGGAGCGTGTTTTCAAAGAGCTGCGCCGAGGCCCAAATACCCGAATCACCTACTCCCAGCGCCGAAATACCAGCTGATTTCAGCTTATCACAGGCAGCAAAGAACTGATCGAACGTCATCTGATCGCCAACCTTGATTCCGTTCTGCTCGAGCAGCTTCGTATTATACCAAAGGACGTTCCCTCGGTGGATCCCCGCGAGCACGGCATAGATCTGCCGATTCTTGGTCATCAAGTTAATGACCAACTCCTTCGGAAAAGCCTTATCCCAATCGTTATTCTTGTAGAGCTCTGTGATTGGCTCGCAATAACCGGGTTCTACGTATTGATCCAGCAACTCCCAGCCAGGATGACTTTGCCAAGTGTCGGGCGGATTGCCACCGGCGAGGCGCGTTTGTAATACCGGGCGCGCAGCAGAACCACCGCCACCCGCAACGGTTGCATTGATAACTTCAACGCCCGGGTCTTGTTTCTTATAAACATCAAACAGAGCACTGAGCGCGGCAGACTCGCCTCCGGACGTCCACCAGGAGAAAACTTCCAGGCTTTTTTCGGCGGCTTTAGCTGAAAAAGGCGCTTGCGAAATGACCATTAGGATAACGAGCGCTTTGAGGGGGGATCGGTTAGGCATTTTCAGGGTCTTTGTTTGTTCGTATTTAGATTTTTGGTGGCGCGGCTCTAGCCTGCATCGCTCACAAATCTTGGAAGATTTGTGAGCGATGCAGGCTAGAGCCGCGCCACCAAAAATCTCATGCCATAAGGTGCAACACTGCTTCTTGCGTGAATTTTTCGTGCGAAAGTTCGCCGGTTACGAATCCTTCCCTGAGCACGACGATCCGTCGGGCGAGATTCAGCAGTTCCGGTAGCTCAGAAGAAATCATCAAAATCGCCAGACCCTGACACGCGACTTCATCCAGTAGCTGATAGATCTCCGCTTTCGCTCCAACATCCACGCCCCGGGTCGGTTCATCCACAATCAACAGGTCGCAAGCACGCACCATCCATTTCGCTAAGGCCACCTTTTGTTGGTTACCGCCACTGAGACCCGCGGTGATCGATTCGAGAGAGGGCGCCTTTACGCGGAGCCGTTTAGTCAGTTTCTCAACTTCCGTAACCTCACGCTGCCGATCGACAAATCCAAATCTACTAAAGTGGTCGATGTGAGCCAGGGAGACATTATCCGATATGTTCATGCCAAGCACCAATCCCGACCGTTTGCGGTCCTCTGGCAGGAATCCGATGCGACGACGCATCGCCGTGTTGACGTTGCCCAGACCCATTTTTTTCCCTTTGATGAAGACGTTCCCGGTCGCGCGATTATCCAACCCAAAAATCGCAGTCGCGACTTCCGTCCGGCCCGCTCCCACCAGACCACCCATTCCGACGATTTCCCCGCGGCGCACGTTGAACGAGACATTCTCAAATTTTCCCGTGGAAGAAAGGTTTTCGACTCGCAGGATTTCTTCGCCGGGTTCCAGATCAAGGTGTTTCGGTCGCGTCAGCAGGACTTCACGACCAACCATCTGCCGAATCAACCGGTCTCGACTGGTTTTGGCTATGGGCTCGGTTGCGACATGTTTGCCATCGCGCAAGACGGTAATCATGTCACAGATCCGAAAGATCTCGTCCATGCGGTGGGACACGTAGAGCATCGATACTCCACGTTCTTTTAGTCGGGCCATCAATTCGAAGAGATGCTCGCTCTCGTTGGTTGACAACGAACTCGTCGGTTCATCAAAAATAATAATGCGCGCATTCACGCCGACCGCACCAGCGATCTGGACCATTTGCTCTTGACCGGTCGTGAGTTCAGCGAGCGGGACGTCAACATCAATATCGGCCCCAATCTCGCTCAGCAAGGCCCGCGCCTTGTCTTTGAGCTTGGTCCAGTCCATGAACCCTCCATTTGTCGGAAATCCTCCGAGGAGAAGGTTCTCTGCCACAGTCATATTAGGACAAAAAGCCAGTTCCTGATGGACAAGGGCGATCCCTAATTGCTGGGCGATGCGAGGATCAGTCGGTTTAATTTCCTGGCCCTCAATTTTCAGGACGCCCCGATCCGGCGAATAAACGCCCGCGATGATCTTACCAAGAGTGCTCTTACCCGCGCCATTCTCTCCCATCAGCGCATGGATCGAGCCTTTCTCAAATTCCACAGAAACGTCGTCCAGGGCACGTACCCCGGGAAAAGTTTTGGAAATGTGCTCAGCCGTTAGAAAAGCCATTAGATTTTATGTGGTTTTGGGCTTCAAAGAAACAGGTGTATCGCCGGCCCTAGCCATTTCCTTCTTTATGGAACTGGTTCTAGCCAACAGCCGGCGTTTTGTGGCCCAAGCATTAAGTTGGTCGAGTAACACGGCAGCGATTACCACCATGCCGATAACAATCTGGCTGTAATTCTGAGGAATGTTGAGGATGACCAAGCCATTCGAGATCATCTGAAGGATCACCGCTCCCAGGAACGCACCAAGCGCGGTGCCTTTACCCCCCACAAGGCTTGCGCCCCCGACAACGGAAGCTGCGATGACGTTTAGCTCATAGCCTTGCCCATCGCCCGAGGAACCGGCACCATAGTAGCCGAGTGACAGCACCGAAGCGATCCCGGCCACCAATCCTGAAATGGTGTAAGCCAGCAGCTTAATGTTTCCCACGCGAATGCCACTGTAGCGGGCGGCAATCTCGTTACCACCAACCGCATAGATCTTCCTGCCAGTCGCCACTTGCGAAAGGAATATCCCGCCGATGATGGTCACCAGGATCATCACGATGAGCGGGACTAGACTTAAATCGGGAAGGATTTCCCACCTAACAAATTGCCGAAAGGCATCAGGAAAACCACCAATCGACTGGCCGCCGGTCTGGACAAAAGCTATCCCACGGTAAATGGCCATCGTACCCAGGGTGATGATAAAGGGGTGGACTTTGAACGCCGTAATCATCGCTCCGTTGAGGAAGCCGAGCAGTGCACCGACCCCAATGGTCACAAGCACGCCAAGCACGGTCGCCATGCCCCCACCGGATGGACCATAGGGTGACAACACCAGGGCCCCGCATACCGAGGCCAGCGCGTACATGGAGCCGATCGAAAGATCGATTCCGCCCGTGATAATGACCATCGTCATTCCGACCGCCATGATCGCAAAGAAACTGGTGTCCTTGGCAATCTGGACGATGGTGCGCGCGTTGAAAAACTTGTTGACCGTTTCAAACGCCGGAACTTTCTGACCCGCCGGGTTGGTCTCAAAGACTCTTTCGCGTTTGCCCTCCGGAGTCGTTTGGAATTTTGGCAATTGAACCGAACCACCGAAAATTGCCAGGAGTAGCCCGAGCGCGATGATCACCAAGATGAGACCGCCCTCGGGGAATTTCGAAAGGTTGAAGCTGATTTTTCCGGGGGAAGACATCGGATTTCGAGTGTGGGGTTGTATTGCAAGGTTACCCTTCCGAACTGCATCCCTGTTTTAATGATAGAGTAAGGAACTTTAGCGAACAAGCTTAACTGCTCGTGAACGTTACCGGGTTCTACGGTAGGGCCAAGTTCCACCTTGACCTCCGCCGCCAGGACGCGGCGAAGCGCGTCCCTACCGTCCCTCTGGAATTTTGCCTAAATCGCGTCGCAATTCCTCATTGCTGGCCAAAGTCGCCAACGTCCCTGGTGGATCCTCGTACCAGCCCGGGTCGTCGTAGCTCACCAGGTTTTCACGGACCTTGACGATCGTGAACATACCGCCCATGTCGATGTAACCATGCTTACCCTGCGCTCCGACCATCGGAATACTGTTGCGCGGGACTTGCATGCCCATCTCAGCCATGTCAGCCATGCCGCTTTCGCCCATGGTCATGTAACCGTTGAGAATTTTGTTGACCCTTCTGTTGAGATCGCCTGTTCGAACCCCGATCAGATTCGGTGTGCTATGCCCCATCTGATTCATCGTGTGGTGAGTCATGTGACAGTGCATCGCCCAATCGCCGGGATTATCCGCAACAAATTCAACAGCTCTGGTTTGACCGACCGCAACCAGGACCGTGTTCCCAGGCGACTGTGCTGATTCTGGAACTTGTGAACCGTCCATTTCGGTGATTTTCCAGGTGTTGCCGTGCAGATGTATCGGATGGTGTTCCATAGGACCCAAATTCCCAAACCGGATTCTGACCCGATCACCGTATTTGGCCACTAGCGGGGCGGTACCTGGAAATACGCGACCATTAAATGTCAGGACATTGAAGTCCGTCATTTCCGTCGGAATTGGCCGCATAGTGCCCACATCGATCCTCCATTCGCTCGACATCAACGCGAAATCCCGGTCAACCTTCGAGCCGGTAGGATTTCGCGGATGAATGATAAACATCCCCATCATCCCGAGCGCGATCTGAATCATCTCATCGGCATGGGAGTGATACATGTAGGTCCCGTACTGTCTAAGCGTGAACTCGTATTTACAGGTCTCGCCCGATCCGATGGTTTTCTGGCTTAGCCCCGCCACTCCATCCATGCCGGACGGCACAATCATACCGTGCCAATGCACACAGGTGTCCTCGGGAAGCCTGTTCGTGACGTAAATGCGTACACGGTCCCCTTCCACAGCCTCGATGGTTGGGCCATGAACCTGGCCGTTGAAGCCCCAGCAATGGGCGCGAAGTCCCGGCGCGAATTCATGATCAACTTCTTCAGCGATCAGATGATACACTTTGACGCCTTCCACGACCCTATAAGGTAGAGTCGATCCGTTAGGTGTGATTACCGGAGTATAGTCTTTGCCCGGTTCACCAGGAGGATAGTTCTCACCCTCAAACTGAGCGGCCCCCCTGACTTCCGCAGAATTTTTCGGCGGTTCTCCGACGGCTTCCGCGCCTTGCACAGAAGGAGTAACCCTACCGAGTGCAGCCGCGCCGGCAGCAACAGCCGCGTTCGAGAAAAATTTTCGACGAGTTATCATAACTTTTTTATTTGTCGTTAAAATTTGCGATCGGCCTTGTCTGCGTTGGTACTGATGGCGATTTGCCGTCTGCCTGATAGCGCGGATTCAGATTTCCGCCCACGGCTCGTTCGAGTTTGGCTCGAGTAACCCAATAATCTCTGACGGCCTCGATGAATTCGCGCTCGGTACGAGCCTCTTCAGCTTTTGTCGTAAAGAGCTCAAAATTACCAATCGCCATCGCGTTATAGTTAATGAGACTTTCGTTCAGAATGCGCCGCTGACCCGGTAAAAGCTCGTCCTGGTAGAAACGAGCGATCTCTCTTCTGCTCGCCAGCTCGTCACGCAGTTCCCTGATCTCAGAGCGAACATCAATTGCCAGTGCCTCAAATCTGTCCTGTGCCTGCCTTAACGCTGCTTCGCCTCCGCCGACTCGCGCCTGCCCTTGATTGAAAATTGGCAACTCGATAGCGAAGGTCGGTCCCGTCCTTGTTTGCGCGTCCGTTTCCCGTTCGCTTTGAATTCCAAAATCTAACGCACCCAATAGCCGAAAGGCCTTCGTTAACCCAAGATTCTTGGCCCGGCTGGTGAGCCGGAGATAATCCGCCTGCAGATCGAGGCGTTGGGATATTGCCAACCGTTCGAGCGCTTGCATCGGAATTTCTGACCTGGGCACCTCCGGCAGTTCACCGGAAATTTGCCAGTCACTATCCGTGCCCCACAATCCAAGCAGGCGATTCAATTTCTCGCGATCTCGTCGGATTTCAGCTTCCGTTGTCGCCACGTCCAACCGTGAGCGGCTGTAGCTCGCCTGCTGCTGAGCCAGCGCCAGATCTGAGATATTCCCAGCTTGGTACTGTCGTTGGGCGAGATCCAGCGAAGCCGCGTTGGCGTCTACGATCACCTTAAATCGCTTCAAGAGTTGCTGGGACGCTTGCATCGAGTAAAACGCGCTTTTGACTTGCGAGGTCAGTTCGAGAATCTCATCCGCTACGCGAAGAGCCGCGGCTTCCAGCTGATCCTTCGCAACCTGCTTTTTAAGCGGGATCATCAGGATGCTTAAGAAGTCTATGGCCGCACCATAGTCGACGTACGTTCCCGAGGGTGGCTTGTCTGGAAATCTCACCGCCAGGTCGATCCTCGGATTCGGGATCGTCGCGGCCGCTAAAAGATCCGCAGCCGAAAGACCAATTTCTTCGAAAGTAGCCTGGAGGGATCGGTTGTTGAGTAATGCAATCTGAACAGACGTGTCGACTGTTAGTGGTTTGTGAAGAATCCGGTGAACCTCTTGCAGAGCCTGCTCACGCGCCGCCTGATTCTCTTCCCAGCGCACTGATTTTCCGGTCCGTTCACGCACCGACCGCTGCACACCTTGAAACGCGTTGTCCGCTTCTCTCTCACCGGCTAAACCGGCCGGCAACGTCATCGCTAAAATTGATGAACAAGCCACAAACCTTGTAATCGTCATGTGATAATAGTTGTTAGGAGTTATTGGTGTTTGAGACTATTCCGAGGGCGCGCTCATGCCCGGCGTCGGAGTCGGCGACACCGGCTGCTCGGTGGCAGTTTGTGCAAGAAGCCGGCGAGTTTTTTTCGTCAGATCGTCGACTCCAAGGGCGTCAGGATGGGGTCTTAGCGTAGTTTCAGGGGTGGATGGATTTGCCGGGTCATCAGCCGTCAACAGCGGTGAAGGAGCCGTCGCACAACCTGCTAACAGGCCAAAAGCGACTAACAGT
>Ga0213878_10000642_pt1 | contig 12754 bp, 11 predicted proteins | sample VelepicoBEBS_R02_FD_161053 | JGI IMG/M metagenome (GOLD analysis project Ga0213878, IMG submission 161053) | Vellozia epidendroides bulk soil microbial communities from rupestrian grasslands, the National Park of Serra do Cipo, Brazil - BS_R02 | ecosystem: Environmental > Terrestrial > Soil >... | reverse complement strand
CCCGAGGGGCGCGACATCCAGGAGCTTCAGTACTTCAGGCCCGCCTTGCTTTTCCACTCGAACGGCTTTCATATCGTGTCTACCTTTCGGCAGCAGGCGATCACAATCAAGCTAAGAGCTTGATAACTCTCACGGGCCCGAGATTTTTCTTTTGCACTCCACAGAGCAGCGCGGTCACTCCACTCAATAAAAGGGCTTGACATATTCTACTGTATTAATAGACTTTGTTTACTTTTCTGTGATCACGAACGAAGACCGCAACAAGTCGGTGTCCGGCGCATGCATTTCGGTGGATGCGATCATGGTTGAAGGTCGTTTCGCTTTCTGTCGGTGGGTGCGCTGTTGTCGATGCGGCAACTGATAGCACCAACATTTCTTTACGCATCTCTTCGACCAATCCGGAAACAAAACTAACCGGATGTCTCAGCCACTACTCTTCAACTCAAATCGCCAATATTTTATGACTCATTTCTTAGCTCTCTCCGGCAGTTCGACAAAGTTCTCTAAATCAGGTTTTCTGCTCCGAAGCGTCGCTTCCATCCTTGAACAGCGCGCAATCGAATTTCGCGCTATTCACGCGGTCGATTTTCCCATCGCAGAAGATACAAACCATGACTTGACCGATCAATTCGTCGCCGACACCGCGGACGAAGTCCGGCAAGCCTCCGCAATCCTGTTGGTCACCCCTGCAACGAAAGAAAGCGTGCCTGCTCTTCTTTCAACGCTGTTGGGGCGACTCGCGGATGACTTGTTTTTGGGCAAGCCTGTCCTTTTGCTTGCCACCGGCGGATTGCCCGCCCATGTCCCTGTTTTGGAGCGGGCACTTCGGCATGAGCTTGTTCGTCTGGGCACAAGAACGATCGCCGCCCGAGTACACATAGGCACGGGAAGCTGGGCCACGATCGGCCAAGATCGCCCTCGGCTGTCGCGCGGCGCAGAGCAAGAGGTCGCTCACGCTGTCGATCTCATCTTAAGCGGAATAAAATTGCGCGAACTCAGAGAACACTCTCTTGCATTAGCGGGGCGTTAGAGGGACCGCTAACAGCCTGCATCGCTCACAAATCTTCAGAGATTTGTGAGCGATGCAGGCTCAGGCGTCCCCGATCACAATCGGCAAATACCCATTGTCGCGGGCTGCGCGGGCATTGCCTTCTACACACCAGTCCAGATGGATGCCGGTCAGCACAATCACTTCAATTCGCTTCCGCGAGAGCTCAAGTGGCAGTTGCGTACCGATAAAGGAACTTTGCAACGCGAGTTCGTTAAATTGTAGATCCCCCGGTTCCACCAATGCCTTAAGCTCGTCGACTAGCTCGTTATCGGCCTTCTTTTTTTCAGGAGAGAAATTGAGGCCCTCTACCCACGTTTCATATTGGACCTTGTCGAACGTCGACTGCGGATAATTTTCCCGAAAGACTTCGTAGCCAATCCAGCTGAACGACCTGAAGTTCTTAGCGGCCCGCGCGGCCGTCACGACTTTGATGGTGGCCGGCAGGCTGGTGCGCTCCCGATGCTTCTCGGAACCTTGAGCACCCCATGTTTCATAGAGCGACTTGTTCTGACTTATAGATACAAAAGCGGCCGGTCGCGATAGAATTTCCCCCAGGTCAAGCTTCTTCCACTGCGGTGCTAGTTCGGGAATACGACTGCCACTCCCGGGTGAAACGTCCGTTGCGCTGCTTTTACCAACACCGAAACCGACGGCCGAGGCAGCAGCTAGTCCAGCCGCTGTACTTTTTAGAAATCGTCGACGCGACAGATCTGCCGCTTGGTGACTCTGCTCACTCATAGTGCTCGTTTGTTTTCCTTGAGTGCCGCCGCTACAGGATCACACGCACGAGTTGATGTCACGCCAAGAGTGGAGTGCGTCTTGGAGCAAGCGGCTCTATTATTCCTACTCACCTAATAGACTTATACTACCTTGGCAAGCGCAATTTATAATTGTCCTGCAGTTCATGATCACCTTCTATAGACGTCCTGCCAGTGAAGCCATCGTTCACTAAGGTTTGCAAGAATGCTATCTGACAGCTTACCGCAAATTGCGAATAAGATTACACTCGAAATCATGATGGCGGGACGCCCGGTGGTTTGACCGTCGATCAAGAGGTATCCAAGGCCTCGGCTGGCCCCCATGATCTCTGCCGCTACGACAAACATCCAACCAAGACTCAGACCCTGGCGAAGACCTACCAGATAGGCAGGTAGACTCGCAGGAAGCACCACCGTTTTCACTAGCGCAAAACCTTGGAATCCGTTTGCAAGCCCAGCCTCGACAAGCTTACGGTCAACGCTCCGCACACCGTTCATCAGGTTCAGATAAACTGGAAAGAAGACACCCAACGCGATCAAAGCTATCTTGGAGTTCTCGCCGATTCCGAGCCACAACAGGAATAGCGGCGCCCACGCCATCGAAGGGATACTCCGCAACGATTGGAGCAGCGGATCTAACAACCGGCGCGCGAATCCTGAATAGCCGGTCAGCGCACCGAGCAGCGTGGCAGCGAAAACACCGATCCCAAACCCGGCAGCGACTCGCAGAAACGTAGTTTCAAGGTGCGCCAGCAGCTCCCCATTCCAGGTCAATTTGAACAACTCAGCCGCAATTTGTGACGGACTGGAGAACAGACTGGTATCGATCAGGCCAACCCGAGCCAGCAGTTCCCACCCCGCCATGACAAAAAGCGGGAGAATCCAACCAAGAATGTTTCGGCCAAAAAAAGAACTTCTTTTCGAAAGCTCTCCGACAGGAAACGCGGCATGCTCTGGCGGGAATGCGACGCCAACACCGCTTGTTAATTTTTTGGCAGAATTGCCCATCGCTGTTTGTTGACCACTCAAAGCATTTTGAGACCCGCGGCTGTCCGGTCGGCAACAGCGCCCCGGCAAAAGCTTCCTGCACGCAGCGAAGCCCCACCCAACCATCCAGGTGGTTACGTAGCCGCCAACCCGGCTAAACGATAGCTAGCGCCGGGATGCTCGGTCGGAAGCCTCGATCCAAGACCAAATAACTTTTCCCGGAGCGTTCCCTGTCGATAGTCTTTTTTATAAACGCGACGCTTCTGAAGCTCCGGAACGATCAGTTCGACAAAATCTGTAAAGGATTCGTGTGTGACCGCGTAGGCCAGATTGAACCCGTCGACGTCGGTCTCTTCGACCCACTCCTGAAGTTGATCGGCAACCTGCTCCACTGAACCAACCAGGAGAGGCCCGAGACCCCCTATCCCAACCCAGTTTGCTACTTCTTCGATCGTCCAGGCCTTCGTCGGATTGGAAATTGTCAGTGATTCTGTGGCCGACTGGACCGCGTCGTTTTCGATGTAGCGGAGTTGTTCATTCGGTTCGTACTGGCCAAAATCAATCCCAGTCCAACCCGAGACCAACGCGAGTGCTCCGTGGTAGCTCGCGTAATGTCTGTATTCGTCGTGTTTGCGGCGAGCTTCTCGCTCACTTTCACCTGCGATGACAGTCATGAGGTTGAAAAAGATCAGGTTGGAAGGATTGCGACCAAATGAAACGGCGCGTTGCCGAATATCGCGTACATAGTTTCGCAAAACGACCTTGGACGGCGCGGCGACGAAGATGCACTCAGCGTGTCGAGCGGCAAAGTCTCTGCCACGCCTGGAAGCACCCGCCTGATAAAGAACGGGCGTGCGTTGCGGCGAGGGTTCACACAAATGAAATCCGGGAACGGAAAAAAATTTTCCGAGGTGCTCGATATTATGAACTTTCTCGGGATGAGTAAACACGCGGTTGTCGCGATCGCGGATAACGGCATCATCTTCCCAACTGCCTTCCCAAAGCTTGTAACAAACTTCCATGTATTCATCTGCAAGTTCGTATCGATCGTCATGTCTGACCTGGCGATCCATTCCAAAATTCCGCGCCGCGCTATCCAGATAGGAAGAGACTATGTTCCATCCTGTGCGCCCTTTTGTCAGATGATCCAGAGTCGACATACGGCGCGCGAATGGATACGGGTGCTCGTAACTGAGAGAACAAGTTACGCCGAACCCAAGATGTTTGGTGACGTGCGCCATCGCCGGCACGACTAGCAACGGCTCATTTAGCGGTACCTGCGCCGCGTTCCGAATAGCGTGTTCCGCCGAACCTTGATAAACGTCATACACACCCAACACATCGGCAATAAAGATACCGTCAAATTTTCCGCGCTCCAGGATCTGCGCCAACTCCGTCCAGTATTCCAGGTCTTTGTAACGGTAAGAAAGATCACGCGGATGCGCCCACAGACCTGGGGACTGATGCCCGACGCAATTCATATCGAAGGCGTTAAAGCGAATTTCTTTACTCATGGTCTCGGTCTATCAAGATGGATCAGATCGCACCGTGCCGCGGAGGACGAATCCCGCCCAGGTAATAATTTCCGATTGCGAAATATTTCCACCGGACCGGGTCATGGAGTGTATGAGTGCGCGCGTTGCGCCAGTGCCGATCGAGCTGATATTTTTCCAGCGTTGCCTGCGTCCCAGCCAGTTCAAACAGTTTGTTCGACGCCAGCAAAGAGACCTGCGTGGTAGCCACCTTCGCTTCCGCTACGGCCACCGAGGCTTCCGCCACAGTCTCCTCCGTAGACGAATCGATCGCGCAATCAACCGCCGTCCCGGCACGCTTGATCAAAGCCTCCGCAGCATGCAGTTGAATGAATGCGCGCCCGATCTGCGAAATGGTCAACGGATCCTCGCTTGCCTTTTCGACATTGCTGTCGATCCAGGCACGACTGCGTGTCTGCACGAACTCGACCGTATCCCGGATTGCCGCCTGCGCGATACCTAGATCCACGGCAGCATGGATGATCTGGGCCAGAGGTCCCAGTGGGGTCGGCTCATCGAATGATTTCTGGTATGGCAGAACCAGAAAATCCGGAAGCTCGACCTCATCGAGAATCGTCGTACCGCTCCCGGTCGTGCGTTGGCCAAAGCTGGTCCAGTCGTCCACAAGGGTTAATCCCGGCGTGCCTCTCTCGACAAACGCCATGACCAGGTAATCCTCTTCGGTCTTTGCGACGACCGGAATCCAGTGCGCAAACAGCGCGCCCGTCGAATAGTATTTGCGTCCTGCCAATCGAAAACCGGCCGGCGTGCGGACAATACGCGTGTTGTAGTCGCCCACTGTCTTGGTGCCCAGCTCCGAGAGAGCATTGCCAAAACGCGCACCTGCCAGAACTTGCTGAAACAAAAAATGTTTTTGTTCCTCCGATCCATTCGAACGTACGACTTCCAGGATGAAATAGTGATTTTGCGGGATCTGTCCGATCGAAGGGTCGGCCTTTGAGATCCTCGCAATCACCTCGGCCAAAGTCGCAACGGATAGCGCAGGGCCGCCGTAAGCTTTCGGGATGGTAATCCCCCAGAGTCCCGAGCGCGAAAACTTTTCAATCTGCTCGAAGGGCAAAATGCGCAAGGCATCTCGCTCTGCGGCTTGCTTTTCAAATTCGATGGCCAACGCATCGGCCACCTCAATCGCTTCAAGATCAGAGCGGATCCGATAGCCGTTCGAAGCGGGCGCCAATCCCGTTCCTCCAGTCGCGGATGGCGGTGACTTTAACATGACTGTGGCCGTCTAGTTCCAGGGATGACGTGGTGGGAGTACGTCGTTCAGATAGTAATTGCCGACGTGAAAATACTTCCAGCGCACCGGATCGTGCAGGGTGTGGGTCCGCGCATTCCGCCAGTGTAAATCCAGATTGTATTTCGCCAGCGTTGATTGAGTGCCAGCCAGTTCGAAGAGTTTGTTCGTGCCCAGAATTGCAATCTCAGTGGTCAGCGCTTTGGCCTCGGCCACAGCGATTGCTCCCGCTGCCGCAGTCCGTTCATCGAGCCGGTGTTCTCCCTCATCCAGAATCGACGCGGCTCGCTCCAGCAAAGCCTCGGCGGCGTGCAACCTGATTTCAAGATCGCCGATCTCTGCAATGGTCAATGGATCTTCGGAAGCTCTGTCGACCTTGCTGTCGATCCATGGCCGTGAACGATCCCGGACAAACTGAATGGTTTCGCGGAGTGCCGCACGAGCAATCCCGGCGTCGATCGCGGCTTGGATGATCTGCGAAAGCGGTCCTGTCAGGGTCGGACGCTCAAACGCTTGGTAAGCCGGGATGATCCACTCAGGCCGAACCCGGACATTCTCGAGTAAAACAGTCCCACTCGCGGTTGTGCGTTGTCCGAAACTCGACCAGTCGTCTATGATCGTCAGACCCGGTGTACCTTTCGGGATCAAAACCAATAACCCGTGCTTTTCCTCATTTACGGCTGAGACCGGCACCCAGTGGGCAAAAAGCGCACCTGTCGAGTAGAATTTCCGCCCGTTAATGACAAATTGATCGCCATCCGGCACAATCCGGGTCTGAAAGTCCTGCACCGTTCGCGAACCCGCTTCTGAAAAGGCGTTCCCGAACCGCCTGCCGTTCAATACTTCATTAAAGAAGTACTGTTTTTGTTCCGGTGTACCGTCGAGCCGAATGGCATCAACAACGCAAAAGTGATTGTGTGGGATTTGTCCGAGCGAAGAATCCGCTTCTGCCACGGTCCGAAAAAGTTCCACTAACGTCAGACGAGAAACCTCGGCGCCGCCAAATTCCCTTGGCACAGAGATGGCCCACAATCCGGAGCTGGAGAATTCTTCGATTTCGGCCGCGGGGAGCCGCCGCAATCGGTCCCGGTCAGAGGCCTCTGCCGCAAACTTACTGGCCAGATCTTTGGCGATTTGAATAGCTTCCCGGTCAGACTGAATGCGATGAACCTGCGTGCTCGGCGGCAGCGGGTCGACGGTTGCATTCGGGGTTACGTAATCGATTGCTTGAATGGACATAAGCTCTTCCTTGTGCGCCGCTCACCCGCCACCGCGGATGAGCGCCGCACACCCTGGAAACCCACAATACTCTATTAGTTTAATATGGTTTAGACCTCTACCAACAAGCGCAGATTTCCGCAAGCGGTTTTTTGAGGTTTCGATCTCAGCAGAATTGATAGTTTTGTTAGGAGCGCATTTGCATGGCGCCGCATCATATACGGCGACTGCTTCCTGGAGGGCTACGCTCCGTCGTAGCGGCCACCGCGAAGCTGGAGGGGAGCTGCTTGCAGCTCCTTCGCGGGGTTGTCGTCGATGGGTAGTTCAGCGTCGTTTCGGTCTGTCGCCCGAAGGCGTTGCGAGCAACGCCCCTCCAAACAATGGGTGAAGCATAGCTGTTCAGCGGTGGCTGCTACGACGGAGCGTAGCCCTCCAGCGCCATCCCCCGCGGCCACCCCGCAATGAGCTCATCGATTCGGCCACCTACCGAATTCTCAACCGTCTACCGATAAAGCTGGCGGCAAGCACCAGGAAAATTAGGACTCCAGTTCCGACCTGTTGCCAATAAAAGTTCCAACCAATTAGCAATAGTCCGTTTGTGACAACACTCAGCAGAAGGACGCCTACGAGTGTTCCTTGAACACTCGGCCGACCTTCGACGTGCAGCGTCGTTCCGATGAACGTGGCACCAATCGAATCGAGCAAATAGGCGTTGCCTGACAGCGGGACATACGCCTTGACCGTGGAAGACAAAATAATCCCTGCCACACCACAGCCGATTGCAGACAAGATGTAAACCAGAGCTGAAACCCGCTGGACGCGTACGCCTGAGTAACGGGCCACGCCCGGTTGAACACCCAGCGCCAGTATGTAACGGCCATACGGCGACCGTTGTAACAGCAGAAACAAAACCACCGCCCCAACCGCGTCGAGAACAAGTGGGAATGGTATGCCAAAGAACGACCCGCGGCCAACAAACGTAAAATCGCCAGGTATCGCGCCAGTCACTAAATAGATCGGTTGGCCGCCATTGCTGGCCAGTTGTTGTACGCTCTGACCAATGAACAATGTGCCCAACGTCGCTAGAAACGGAGTAATTCGGAGAGGGGCAATTAGAAAAGCGTTGAAGGCGCCGACCGCTGCGGCTCCGACACACCCCGCGACAAGCGCGGCTCTCAGGTCCCATTTAGCGGCCACGAGAGAGACAAAAACCAGACTTGAGATGTCGATCGCTGTGCCAACCGAAAGGTCGATGCCGCCCGAGCAAATAACCAGCGTCATGCCGAGACTCACAATAGCCAGAATCGCAAAGTTATTGACCAGGACATTGAGCAGATTAGATGCGGTAAAAAATCCGGGAGCCGCTAGCGCAAGGAAAACAAAAACGACGAACAAGGCAGCCGCGATACTGTAGCGTAGGAGCGACAATCGGAGGTGCCGCGCTTGTTGAACGGTTGCCGGAAGCGACGAAAGCGGTAGAGACCTAATCAGCCAACTGACCACGGCCCAAGGGGTTGGCTTGAAAAGGGTCCGTCTGCGTCGTTGTTCGTTCGTTACGTCCCGCCCCATTTTTACACTCCTGCTCGTATGGATGTCTCCTCCCGCTGCAAAAATGGAGCGGGATGCTCCTCACTCACGCCTCGCATCCAGACCCTTTTAAAGCCAACGGTGTGCCTCCTACTTATGACTCGATGCACTACCATGTTAAGATTGGCCCCGGCGAGATAGCGAGGTTGCGGCCACCACGAGAAGAATCAGCACGCCCTCGACTCCGTTTACCCAGTAACTCGAGACGTTTGTCAATTGAAAGCCATTAATGAGGAAGCCGATAAAAAGAACACTTAGCAACGTGCCGGAGATAGACGGCACGAGCCGGCGAGAAAAGACCACTCCCAGAAGCGCCGCGAAAACGACCGGGAGCAGCATTTCGCCTGAGCCTGTTGAACTACCGCTCAGCAACGCCACTGAAAGCGTTGCGGCGATACCGCCGCAGAGGCCGCTCAGGAGGTAGGTGGCAATAAGATAGCGGTTGATGCGCAACCCGGCGGCGCGTGCGGCCTGGCGATAGGCGCCTACCGCATAAAGCCGGAGCCCGAATGGCGTATGTTCGATGCCGAAAATCAAAAGCGCAGCAAGGAAGAGTATGAAATAAGCGAGATTGGGAACACCAAACGGGCCAGTATCGGCAATGGCGGACAACAACGGGCTTGTCGCTTGAACTACCGTATTCTGCGTGAGGACCAGTTCAAAGCCGGCGCAAATGTTCATCACGGTCAGGGTCGCCAGCAGCGGCAGCATATTTAGTCCGACGACCGCAAATGCATTCACCGACCCGACAGCCAATCCGGTCAGAAGAGTCAGCGGCAGGGCCACAGCGTCCGAATAGCCGCTTCGTACCAATGTCGAATAGACGGCGGCGGACAGGCCTAGGTTATTAGCCAGGGACAAATCAATTCCCCCTGTCACCACATCTGATCCGCCGCCGATGAAAACGATCGTCATCCCGAAGGATAACACTCCTAGAATTGCAGATTGCTCCAGGACATTGGCAATATTGCTCAAAGCCAAGAAGCCAGGTGCAGCAATTGCAAAGTAGATCATTACCGACGTAAACACGGCGAGGGATCCTCCCTGCAGGAGGAATACAAATCCCCGGTGACTTCGATGGGTTTCTGCAGGCGTCGAAGGTGATCTGGTCGACTCTTTGAGCGAAATGTCCACGGGACAGTGTTCAGTATATGGTCTGGCTTCCGACGCCGGCGCCCGTTGCGAAAGCCAGGATTTCATCGCAGTCGGTCTCGGGTCCGGTGAACTCTTTCGTTATGCGGCCCCGATACATCACCAGGATCCGATCACAGACCCCCGATAACTCCAACAAATCGGTCGAGAGCAACAGGATTCCGGAACCTTGCTCGGCCAATGCGCCAACCAGTCGATAGATCTCTACCTTTGCGCCAACGTCGACACCCACGGTGGGCTCATCAAGAAGATACACAGCCGACTGACAGCTTAGCCACTTGGCGAGCACGACTTTCTGTTGGTTTCCACCACTTAAATTGCGCACCGTCGTCTCGCGGTCCGGTGTCTGAATCATCAGTTGTTGAATCAGGGCGTCTACGCGGTCCGTTTCATGAGCCCCGTTGAGGAGACCGTAACGAGTATATTTCTGCAGGCTCGCCAGGGTCACATTCTCGCGAATAGACATTCCCAGGCAAACACCATGTTCGCGCCGATCTTCCGGGACCAGCGCAAGCCGTCTGTGCACAGCAACCTGGGGCGTACGCAACCTCGCGGCATGTCCGCCGATCCGTACTTCGCCTTTGTCCGGGCGGAGCAGACCGAACAGACAACGAATCAGTTCCTTCATGCCGGAACCGACCAGGCCTGTTATTCCGAGGATTTCGCCTTTGCGAAGCTCAAAAGAAATACCCGTGAAGGCAGAGTGTAAGCTGAGCTCTCGAACAGTCAGTACCGATTCGCCAATCGAAATTTTCCTCTTTGGAAACAATTCATCGATTTCCCGAGCCACCATCATCGACGCAATGCTTGCCGTCGGGACCGCTTGTGGATCAACGGTGCCGACGTCGACACCGTTGCGGAGCACAGTTACCCGGTCGCAGAGCACCTCGATCTCGCTGAGATAATGCGAGATATAGACAATTGTTAGTCCGGCATCGCGCAATCGCTGAATTGTGTGGAAAAGATGGTCCGCTTCCCGTTTGACCAGAGCGGCAGTCGGTTCGTCGAATACCAGCACCGAGGGACTATGCAGTAAGGCTCGCGTGATCTGTACGATCTGCTGCTCTGCAGGCGTCAACTCCGAAATTAACGCTTCGCCGGGGATTTCAATATTGAAGTAGCTGCGAAGGATCTCCCGCGCCTGGTTCTTCAATCGCCGGCGGTCGAGCAATGCAAATGGTCCGAGGACCGGTTCATTCGCTAAGAACAGAGCCTCTCCCACCGTAAACGTGGGGACAAGGAGTCGCTCCTGGTGGATGAAGTGTACTCCCAGTTTTTCGGCTTTGTCAGGTGTTAGATGACTGCAGCGCTGACCATCGATTTCGATCGTGCCGGAATCGGGTTGATGGATTCCGGCAAGAATTTTGATGAGCGTCGACTTTCCGGCGCCGTTCTGGCCTACGAGACCATGAATGGTAGCGCGTCTGACCTCAAGGTTCGCACCGTCCAATGCGCGAACTCCACCGAAGTGCTTGACCAGACCACGCAACGCGAGCGCGCAATTGTCCCCGTTTCCAATCATACAGAATTCCTGAAAGCAAACGACCTGCGGACCAACGCACGCGATGCAAACTTCAATGTTCCTTTACCAGGCAGTTCCCAACGGTCAGCGGGCGGAGAATCTCATCCACCGCGGCGGATGATAATTTCCCGCTACGGCCGTTGCCCTAGAAATTTCTGCATCGCGTCGGCGTTCTGTTTTGTAACTAGAACAGCTGAAACGAAACTGTACGGTGGCAGGTCGTGATCGCCGCTCAAGTAGCGCGCGACATTGTCAACTGCCGTCTTCCCGATTAAATAAGGCTGCTGCGCAACGACGGCAGCCGCGCCCGAGCTCGAGTCCTTGACCAGAGCGACGACATCCGGACTTCCGTCTACGCCGTAGGTCTTGATTTCGTTCCGATGCGCGGCATCAAGTGCTTCCGTCGCGCCTACCTGTGGAACGTCCCAAGCCGACCAGATCGCTGCGATTGAGCCTTTCGGATATTTTGTTAATAGTTCCGTCACCTGCGAGTAGGCATTCTGCACCGTGTTTGGAATGACATCGCGCAGCTCCGGTTCGATAACTTTTATCTTAGGATAGAACTTCAGGACCTCCTTCAGCTCATCATATCGGATCGCGCAGACGGGAACGCCATAAAATCCATTAAACACAAGAATATTCCCTTCTCCGTGGATGTCATTGGCCAATTGTATCGCTAATTGTTCGCCAATGAAAAAATTATCCGAAGTCGTATCATTAATAGAAGAGGAAGAAGCCGTGTCCACGGTGAACAGAGGAATTCCGCTTTTGCGAATCTTTTCGAGCCAGGGCTCCAAGACACTCAGTGTGCCCAATTGTTCAATGATCGCGTCAGGTTTCTGAGCAATCAAAGTCTGGATCTGACTAATTTGCCGACCATCGTTTCGGCCGGCATCCAACGCGATTGGCGTTCCGCCGAGGCGTTTGACTTCGTCAATCTGGCCCTGATATGCGCGTAGATCCCAATAATGATCCGTACCGATAACAGTTATCCCGATCTTTTTTCCACTGAGGGAGAGTTGATTGTCACTTTGGCCTGGCGACGATCCGGGAGTCGGACTGCCGGTCTGAGCAACTAACTGTGAAGCGGTCAGCGCACCAAGCGTTAGGCCCAGGAAAATCGAAAATGCCGGGTGGCGCGGGCCGTGCTGGACGCTGGCGCTGCAGATTGATTCTATAATTTTCATGGCATGCGTTAATATTGCTGGACGAACTAGCGAGTCCGTATACTATATCTTTTTAGTAGAGTTATATGGGAAGTGCAAACTATATTTGCCGAGCCGACGCTAAAATCGCGCCGCAAACGGCCCGCCGGTCCGACGCAAGCTGTTGTCGCTCCAAATAGCTGTCGGATTTTACCGCGGAGCGGTTACAGATCATAGCCCCGGGGCTTCAGCCCATAGGCGCTAGCTTGATCGCGGTTTGTCTTCGTTATCCGGGAGGGACTGCAAGATGGTAGTCCGACTCCGCAAAGCCTACGTCGCGACCGCAGAAGATGGTTGCGCAAACCTCTGGCTGTCGGGCGCGCCGTAGTCTGCGAAGGCGGCCTGGCACGAAGTGCCAGGAATACGTAAGAGAAAGGAGCCCGTCCCGGAGGGACGGTGTGATTATGTATTCTAAATGCCGAAGTTCAGAAAGTCGTGCTCCTGCTCGTGCTCGTCCTCGAGAATTTTGCCTATCTCGCGGTCAGAG
>Ga0213878_10000641_pt1 | contig 12777 bp, 10 predicted proteins | sample VelepicoBEBS_R02_FD_161053 | JGI IMG/M metagenome (GOLD analysis project Ga0213878, IMG submission 161053) | Vellozia epidendroides bulk soil microbial communities from rupestrian grasslands, the National Park of Serra do Cipo, Brazil - BS_R02 | ecosystem: Environmental > Terrestrial > Soil >... | reverse complement strand
TAGGCGAACCGCAAGGAACGCTGTTGGCTGTGCGGGTATGGGAGGTTGGAGAAAGCGAACGCCAGGCTGTAATGGTCCGGATAGGGGTTGAAACATCATCCCACGCGAAAGCGAGCAGACTTCCAACTGGTCTTTCGTCGCAAGACGGCTGACTGAACTCGCTTGTTTAATTTTCTTCCCTTTGGGGGGTGACATGCCCCCCAAGGGGGCATGTTGTCTCTGCTGTTTGGGGAAGTCCTCAAGATAGGAGAGCAGCATGGAAGTATTGATCCGAGAGGATGAATCTGCGCCCTCCGGCATCCCGCAACGATGGGGCGACATCAATTGGCGCCGCGTCGATCGGAATGTTCGGGCAATGCAGATTCGAATTGCGAAGGCAACACAGGAAGGGGATTGGCGCCGGGTGAAAGCCCTGCAACGATCCCTGACCCGCTCGTTTTCCGCCAAAGCATCGGCGGTGAGGCGAGTGGCGATGAACCAAGGTGCGCGGACGGCAGGAGTCGACCGCGAAAAGTGGAAATCGCCTGAAGCCCGATGGGAAGCCATCGGGCGGTTGAAGCACCGGGGGTACCGCCCGCTGCCGTTAAGGCGGGTTTACATCCCCAAGGCCAACGGAAAGGAACGCCCTCTGGGCATCCCGACCATGTTGGACAGAGCCATGCAGGCGTTGTATCTGCTGGCGCTGGAACCAGTGTCCGAAGGGACGAGCGATCCGAACTCCTATGGGTTCCGGATCAATCGATCCACGGCGGATGCCATGTCCCAGCTATTCGTCAATTTGTCCAGAAAGGCTTCGGCCCAATGGATCCTAGAAGCGGATATCAAAGGGTGTTTCGACCATATCAGTCACGACTGGCTGGAGCGCAATGTCCCGATGGACAAAGCAATCCTACGGAAGTGGCTGAACGCTGGCGTGGTATTTCAAGGCCAGTTTCAGGCGACCGACGCTGGAACACCACAGGGGGGCATCATTTCCCCGACCTTGGCTAACGTGGCACTGAATGGTTTGGAACAACAACTGGTCGAGTCCCTACGGGCAAAGCTGGGAGTAACCAACACGAAGAAGCTGAAAGTGAATGTCGTACGGTATGCGGATGACTTCGTGATCACCGGCAACACGCCGGAAGTCCTAGAAAACGAAGTGAAGCCGTGGGTGGAACAGTTCCTAGCAACAAGGGGGCTTTCGCTGTCCACGGAGAAAACGCGAATCGTCAACATCGCCGAAGGCTTTGACTTCCTTGGGTGGAATTTCCGGAAGTACTCGGGAACCCTGCTCATCAAACCAAGCAAGAAGAACGCACAAACGTTTTATTGCAAGGTCAAGGAGGTCATCAGTGCTCACAGCGGGCGAAAGCAGGCGGACCTAGTCCAAACGCTGAACCCGATGCTCAGGGGCTGGGCGCAGTATCACAGCCCAGTGGTTGCGAAGGCGACGTTCACCCGAATGGAGCACCTGATATTTAGGGCGCTGTGGAGGTGGGCAAAACGGCGACATCGAAGAAAGAAAGTTGAATGGGTGCGAAAGAAATACTTCGCATCAATCGATGATCGGAATTGGGTGTTCGGTTCCACGGAAGTGAACAAGGCTGGCGAACGCTACTGGAAAGGACTGTATTCGATCCCGAGTACGCCTATCCGGAGGCACAAGAAGGTGCGGGGGGACTACAACCCTTTCGACCCAGCGCAGGAAATGTATGGCGAAGCGCTGCGACAGGAACGCATGGCAGAAAGCATGGCGTACCGGAAGCAGTGGGCAAAGCTGTTCATGTCCCAGCGAGGCTTGTGCGCGGTGTGCCACAGCGCGATAAGCAAAGAGACCGGGTGGCATGACCACCACATCGAACCCAGAGTAGTAGGCGGGTCCGACGCTCTAAGCAATCGTGTACTGGTACATCCCGACTGCCATGTCCAGGTTCATCACTACGGCAGAGTCGCAGTGAAGCCGGTGTTTGAGTAACTCATACATTTTGTAGAGGCTTGAGCCGTATGCGGGGAAACTCGCACGTACGGTTCTTAGGGGGGAGGGATCCAGCAATGGGTTCCTCCTACCCTCCCGAAACGGTGATTCATCTTGTCCCAGTCTTCCGCCACTGCCTTGCTTGCCCCGGTCGCTGCCGACATGCGCGCCGTTGACGCAGTCATCCGCCGACGCCTGTCGTCGGAGGTGCCGCTGATCGAACAGATCGGCGAATACATCATCGGCGCGGGCGGCAAGCGCCTGCGCCCGGTCATCCTGCTGCTGTCGGCGCGCGCGTTCGGCTATGAAGGCCATCGCCACCATGAGCTGGCCGCCGTGGTCGAGTTCATCCACACCGCCACGCTGCTGCATGACGACGTCGTGGACGAATCCGAACTGCGCCGGGGCCGCGATACCGCCAATGCGGTCTTCGGCAATGCCGCCAGCGTGCTGGTAGGCGATTTCCTCTATTCGCGCGCGTTCCAGATGATGGTGGAAGCCGGCAGCATGCGCATCATGGAGATTCTCTCCAACGCCACGAACGTGATTGCCGAAGGCGAGGTGCTGCAGCTCCTGAACATGCACGACCCCGAAGTCACGGTGGAGCGCTACCTGCAGGTGATCCGCTACAAGACCGCCAAGCTGTTCGAGGCCTCGGCGCAACTGGGCGCGGTACTCGCCGGCGCCGAACCGGAGATGGAGGAAGCCGCGGCCGAATACGGCCGTCGCATCGGCACGGCGTTCCAGTTGATCGACGACATGCTCGACTACACGGCCAGCGCCGAGCAAATGGGCAAGAACGCCGGCGACGACCTGCGCGAAGGCAAGCCGACGCTGCCGCTGCTGCACCTGCTGGAGCACGGCACGGCCCAGCAGCGCGAACTGGCGCGCGACGCCATCGTGCAAGGCGGCACCGAGCACTTCGACGCCGTATTCTCGGCCATCCACGCCAGCGGCGCGCTCGAAGTGACTTTCGCAGCCGCCCAGCGCGAAGCGGAAGCCGCCGAGAAAGCGGCCATGCAATTCCCGGATTCGCCGCTCAAGCAGACGCTGATCGACCTTTGCGCGTTCTCGCTGCAACGGCAAAGCTGAGGGAGACGGTGCAAATCTTCTTGCACCCTCTTCCCAACCCGATGAAACGCTGCTAAACTTTTGTTCTTTGCTGCTGGCGACGTCGAGTTCCAGCAACAAACCAGAAATCGGGGTGTAGCTTAGCCTGGTAGAGCGCTACGTTCGGGACGTAGAGGCCGGAGGTTCGAATCCTCTCACCCCGACCAGATTTCGAAAAAGCCGAATCAACGAAAGTTGGTTCGGCTTTTTGCTTTGGGCCGTATCCCGAGCAATGACGGAGCATCGGCCGTCTCCCCCCACCCGCCCCGCGCAAGTGGGGTTGCGCCTCTGTCGTACAAACGCCAATACGCTCGACACCTGGCTTTACAAAAAGTGACCCCGGCGGCAAACTGCCCCGGTCCGGGACCCACGCCCTCCCGATCCCGCCGCAGTCAACCGCGCTGCTGTTCGCCTGCCCGAACGCGCGCACCTTGTACCGTCACAGTATTTCGCCATGACACTAGGCCTCGCGCTTGCACAGAGCCGGCGGATCGCACCAGCACTGCTAGCCCAGCTGGAGCAATCGGCACGGGAAAAGAAGACTCAGTTGATCGACGAGATCATCGGCAGCGGCACGATGACCGCGCACGATGTTGCTGTCTTCGCCGCCGACAAGTACCAGCTTCCGCTGCTCGACCTGTCCCAGTACAACCTCGGCCGTGTGCCACCTGCGCTGGCCGGCAACCGCGAATTTCACGCGCATCGGCTGCTGGCGTTGGGCCGCCGTGAGAATCGCCTGGTCGTCGCGATGTCCGATCCCGCCAACCAGGCCGGTATCGAGGCGATCCGCCAGAAGTTCAACCTGCCCGTGGAAACAGTCGTGGTCGAGCATGACAAGCTGATGAAGCATGTCCGCTCGGCCGGCGAGGAAATCGGCACGCTCAAGAACGCGCTGCCTGCCGGCCCCGCCGCGCAGAAAATGATCGACTATGACCCGGTGGCCGCAGCCGCGGTACGCAAGGTCCCTGGCGCGAACGACATCGACGATGCACCGGTGGTGCGCTTCCTGCAGAAACTGCTGACCGAAGCCTTCCACCGCGGCGCCTCGGACCTTCACTTCGAGCCATTTGAATTCTTCTACCGCGTGCGCTTCCGCGTGGACGGCGTGCTGCAGGAAGTCGCGCGTCCGCCGCTCGACATCCGCGACAAGATCGCCACGCGTATCAAGGTGCTGTCGCGCCTGGATATCTCGGAAAAACGCGTGCCGCAGGACGGCCGCATGAAACTTCTGATCTCGATGCCGAAGGACAAGGACGGCAAGGAAACCGTCGAGAAGGCCATCGATTTCCGGGTGTCCACGCTGCCCACGCTGTTCGGCGAAAAGATCGTGATGCGGATTCTCGATTCGTCGAGTGACAAGCTCGACATCGATCAGCTCGGCTATGAGCCCCATCAGAAGGAACTGCTGCTGGACGCCATCAAGCGCCCGTACGGGATGGTGCTGGTGACCGGCCCTACCGGCAGCGGCAAGACCGTGTCGCTCTACACGTGCCTGAACATGCTGAATCAGGGTGACATCAACATTTCGACGGCCGAAGACCCGGCCGAAATCCAGTTGCCGGGCATCAACCAGGTCAACGTCAACGACAAGGCGGGCCTGACTTTCGCCGCCGCGCTGAAGTCTTTCCTGCGCCAGGATCCGGACGTGATCATGGTCGGCGAAATTCGCGACCTGGAGACGGCCGACATTTCCATCAAGGCTGCGCAGACCGGCCACATGGTGCTGTCCACGCTGCACACGAACGACGCCCCCACCACGCTGACACGCCTGATGAACATGGGTGTGGCGCCGTTCAACATTGCCTCGTCGGTGCTACTGATCACCGCACAACGTCTGGCGCGCAAGCTTTGCTCTTGCAAGCGTGAGGGCGAGCTGGCACCAGAGGTACTGCTCGATGCCGGATTCCAGGCGTCGGATGTCGACGGCACCTGGAAACCGTATCACCCAGTGGGCTGCGAGCGCTGCAACGGCAGCGGCTACAAGGGCCGATGCGGCATCTACCAGGTCATGCCGATCACCGAGGCGATGCAGCAGATCATCCTGACGCACGGCACTGCACTGCAAATCGCGGAGCAGGCGCGCAAGGAAGGCGTGCTATCGTTGCGGGAAGCTGGCCTGCTCAAGGTCAAACAGGGCGTCACGTCACTCGAAGAAGTGCTGGCGACCACGAACACGTAAAACAAAGAAACTAGTCGGGGGTCAAATCATGGCGACGCGCGCACCAGCGGCGGGCGCCCGAACGGCAGCGCCGTCACGGGCCAAATCAGGGCGAAAGGCGCCCACGCAGTACATCTTCGAGTGGGAAGCCAAGGACCGCAAGGGCAAGTCCTTCAAGGGCGAACAGCGCGCCGAGACCCAGTCCGAGGTCACCGCCACGCTGCGCAAGCAGGGACTGACCGTCGTCAAGATGAAGAAGCGCAAGGGTGCGCGCGGCAAGAAGATCATCGAGAAGGACATCGCCTACTTCACGCGCCAGCTCTCGACCATGCTCAGGGCCGGTGTGCCACTGCTGCAGTCCATCGACATCATCGCGCGCGGCCATGCCAACCCGAACTTCACGCAGCTGCTCAACGTCATCCGCTCCGACATCGAGTCGGGCAGCAGCATGGCCACGGCGTTCCGCCGCCATCCGCAGCACTTCGATACGCTCTACTGCAACCTGATCGACGCCGGTGAACAGGGCGGTATTCTCGATGCGCTGCTCGATCGGCTGTCGCTCTACATGGAGAAGAGCATCGCGCTGAAGAGCCAGATCAAGTCGGCAATGATCTACCCGATCGCCGTGCTGACCGTGGCCTTCGCCGTGACCGTGGTGCTGATGCTATTCGTGATTCCCGCGTTCAAGGGGGTATTCTCGAGCTTCGGCGCCTCGCTGCCGGCGCCCACCATGTTCGTGATCGGTATTTCGGACTTTTTCGTGCAGTACTGGTACATCGTCATCGGCGTACCGGTTTTCTCCATCATGGGCTACTTCCGCGCCCGGAAGAAGTCAGAGAAGGTACAACGCTGGCACGACATGGTACTGCTCAAGCTGCCGATCTTCGGCAGCCTGTTCCGCAAGGCCGTGATCGCGCGCTGGACACGTACGCTGGCGACAATGTTTGCAGCCGGCACACCACTGGTGGAATCGATGGAATCCGTAGCCGGCGCGGCCGGCAACTGGCTGTACTACGATGCCACGCGTCAAATCGAGCAGGCTGTGCGTATTGGTACCAGCCTGACCAATGCAATGCAGGCCACGCACGTGTTCGACAACATGGTGCTGCAGATGACCCAGATCGGCGAGGAGTCCGGCGCGCTGGACAACATGCTGCTCAAGGTCGCCGAGTTCTACGAGCGCGAGGTCGATGATGCCGTGGCGGCCATTTCCAGCCTGATCGAGCCGATTATCATCGTGATCCTGGGCGTGCTGATCGGTGGCATGGTGGTGGCGATGTACCTGCCGATCTTCAAGCTGGGCCAAGTGGTGTAACGCGGGGTGGTGTAACGCATGCAAGCTGTCTTGTCGTCGCTGGCGGCCTTGCCGCCAGCTTTCCTGATTGTCGCGGCCGGGGTGATCGGCCTGATGGTTGGCAGTTTCCTCAATGTGGTGATTCATCGTCTGCCGAAGATGATGGAGTACGACGAGGCCAACTACATCGCGGATGTCCGCGGCGAGCCGCTGCCGCACCCCGACCGTTACAACCTCATGGTGCCGCGCTCGGCATGCCCGCACTGCGGCCACCTGATCGCCCCCTGGGAAAACATCCCTGTCATCAGCTACCTGTTCCTGCGCGGCAAGTGCAAGTCCTGCAAGGCCCCGATCGGCATTCGCTATCCGCTGGTCGAACTGGGCACGGCAGTGCTCAGCGCGCTGGCGATGTGGCATTTCGGCCCGACTGCCCAGGCGCTGGCTGCAATCGTGATGATCTGGGCGCTGGTCGCCCTGTTCATGATCGACGCGGACACCCAGCTTCTTCCGGACCAGATCACGCTGCCGCTGCTGTGGCTTGGCCTGCTGCTCAATCTGCAGGGCCTGTTCGTGCCGCTGACAGACGCGGTCATTGGCGCCGCCGCGGGCTATCTGCTGCTGTGGAGCGTCTATTGGCTCTACAAGCTGGTACGCGGCCGTGAAGGCATGGGTCACGGCGACTTCAAGCTGATGGGTGCGCTTGGCGCGTGGTTCGGCTGGCAGGCACTGCCGGCGCTGATTCTGATGTCTTCGGTGGTCGGCGCGGTGCTGGGCGGTGCAATGCTGGTGTTGAGGCGCAAGAGCACCGACACGACATTTCCATTCGGTCCGTATATCGCCGGTGCTGGCCTGATCATCCTGTTCTTCGGCGCTGATGTGTTGCCACTGGGGTTGGTGGTCGGCCACTAGGTGATCGGCCACCAGGCAGCGTCGAAGGCAACCAGGCACAAAACTGGTATCGTTGGCGGCATTCGCCACGGACGACACCCCTGCTCCATGCTGGAAATCGGACTAACCGGCGGTATCGGCTCCGGAAAAACGCGCGTCGCGGACATGTTTGCCGCACGCGGCGCCGCGCTGATCGATACCGACCTCATTGCCCACGAAATCACTGCGCCTGGCGGCGTGGCCATTGCCCCGCTGGTGGCCGCCTTCGGCCCCGATTGCCTGCGGCCGGATGGTGCGATGGACCGCGATGCGATGCGGGCGCGGGTCTTTTCCGACCCCTCGGCCAAGGCCAGGCTTGAAGGCATTACCCATCCGCTGATCCGCCAGGTTACCGAAACGCGGGCTGCCGCAGTCCGCGACGCTGGCCGGCACCCCTACCTGATCTACGTGGTGCCGCTGCTGGTGGAATCCGGTACGTGGCGCACACGCGTGGGCCGAGTGCTCGTGGTCGATTGCCAGGAGGAAACCCAGATCGCGCGCGTGATCGCACGCAACGGTTTCACGCGCGACCAGGTGCTGGCAATCATGCGCCGGCAGGCCACCCGCGCCGAGCGGATGGCCGTGGCGGACGACGTGATCGATAACGACGGGCCGCCCGAGGCACTCAACGCGCAGGTCGCGCGACTTGATGCGCTATACCGCTCACTAGTCGACTCATCAGCAAGTGCATAGTGAAATTCGGCTCGGCTGATACGGTGCCAACTGGGCACGTAAGGGCAGATTCGATTTGTCCTCAAGCGCCGACTCGCATAGAATGCGCTGAAACATGCCTGCAAACATGCGCTGCGTGACGAATTCGATCCGTGGAATTCGATCCGTGCGCAAGATGCTCCGCATGGGCGAAATCGTCACGGGCTGCACCAGAACGCCCCCGACTGAAACCACCGCCAACCGGCGCGCAGCACGGACACCGACTTGATCCTGTACGAATATCCTTTCAACGAACGCATCAGGACGCTCCTGCGCCTGGAAGACCTGTTCGATCGGCTGGATTATTTCCTCGGGCAGGAACATCCGCTGCAGCATCACGTTGCCATCACGACGATCTTCGAGATTATCGATGTGGCTGGACGTGCCGATCTCAAGACCGACCTGATCAAGGAACTCGAGCGTCAGCGCCAGGCGCTGGCGCCGCTGCGTGCCAATCCGCAGATCGATCAGGACGCACTCGTGGGTGTGATCACCGAGATCGAGCAGGGCATCACCGCGCTCAGCCAGACCGTTGGCAAGGCCGGCCAGCTCCTGACCGACAACGAGTGGCTGACCAGCATCCGCAGCCGCGCGATCATCCCCGGCGGCACTTGCGAGTTCGATCTGCCGGCCTACTATGCCTGGCAGCATCACCCCGCCGAGGACCGCCGCGCGGACATTCTCAAGTGGGCTCGGCCGCTGGCCTCGCTGCGCATGGGCGCTTCGATCGTGCTGCGTCTGTTGCGCGAGTCTGGCCAGAGCGGCAAGGTCATCGCCACCGGCGGCAGCTATCAGCAGATGCTGTCGGGCCGCAGCTACCAGCTCATGCAGGTCTACCTGGACGAGTCGCTGCTGGCCTTCATCCCCGAGATGAGCGCCAACAAGTACATGCTCTGGGTGCGCTTCACGCAGCAGGACGGCGACATGCGTCCGCGCTCGGTGGACGCCGACATCCCCTTCCTGCTGAAGCTCTGTAATTTCTGAAGTTTCCGATGCCAGCCGTCGTCAAATGTCCCACCTGCGGCAAGGAAGTTGCCTGGGTGCCGGAGAACAAGTTCCGCCCGTTCTGCTCGGAACGCTGCAAGCAGATCGACCTCGGGGCCTGGGCGTCCGAGAAATACGTGATCGGCGGCAAGCCCGGCGAGACACCGTCGCCTGACCTGCCTGAAGACGCGGAAGATTGACCGGTTGAGGATTTCCCCCCTCCCGCACGGCGAGTAAGGGGAACACTGTTTCCAGGTCACTTACCGCATCAATTACCGCGCGGCCAGCACTCGCCGGCAGAACCCCACGCAGACCAGCACGAAGACGGCCAGGCCCAGCCACTGTGCCGTGGCGCCAAACCCCGCTCCGACAACCGCCAGCGGTGCCTCCTTGCCCGACAGGCCAATGATCGCCGCAAGCGCCACGCCAACCAGGCTTTCCCCGACGATCAGGCCTGAGGCGAGCAGCGTGCCGCGTCGCTCGGCATGGGCCAGCACTGTCTTCACATCATCACCGCGCGCCTCGGCACGGCGCCGCTCCGTGCGCAGCAACCACCACGACAACACTGCGCCCACCACAAGCGCGGAGCTGACCGTCGGCGGCAGATAGATGCCAATGCCCACGGCCAGAACCGGCAGGCGTGCCGGTCCACTGCGACGGCGCAGCACTTCATCGACGGCAATCAGTACCGCGCCCAGCACCACGCCGATCAGGATCATCGTCCAGTTGAGCCGGTGCGTGAAAATGCCCGTGGCGATCGCGGTCATCAGCGTGGCCTGCGGTGCGGCCAGCGCCTGGTTGGGATCCATGTCCGCGCGCGGCAGGGCGCCGGCGAAGCCATAGGCGTTGTATAGCAGGTCGAGCACCGGAGGAATCACCGCTGCGCCAACGGCACAGCCGATCAGCAACGCGACCTGCTGACGCCAAGGCGTTGCGCCGACCAGCCAGCCGGTCTTCAGGTCCTGCAGGTTGTCATTCGAGATCGAAGCCACCGCCACCACGGCCGAAGTCGTGAAGATCGCCAGGGCAATGGCGAACTTGCCGCCTTCGGGCGTATCGAGCAGGCCGTCGAGCGAGCCGATTCCGAGAATCAGCAGCGACACCAGGATCACCGCGATGATGCCGATGCCAGAAATCGGGCTGGCCGACGATCCGACCAGACCCGCCATATAGCCGCACGCCGCCGCCACCAGAAAGCCAAACACGAACGCGAACAGCACCGCACAGCCAACCAATCGCCAGCTGGCACCGGTGTCGAGCGGTGCCGGGGCCAGAAAATGACCGAACGTCACCGCCAGCACCACAAGCAGGATCAGCGTGATGATGCCAATCCAGGCAACCGGCAAGTCACGCTGCGTGCGGGGAATCGCGCCGCCCGCGCCCTGTCCGGCGCCGCGCAGGGCGCCCATCGATGCGCGCACGCCTTCGATCATCGGCTTGAACAGCGTGCCGAGCGTCCAGATCGCCGCGATACCGATCGTGCCCGCACCGATGAAGCGCGCCTGCGTGCTCCACACTGAAGTGCCGAAGCTCGACAACGTGGCACCTGCCGGCATCGGCGTAATGGCGGTCAACCAGGGCACCGCGATCCCCCAGGTCAGCACGAGCCCCAGCAACATCGCCAGCCCGCCGACGATGCCGACCAGGTAACCGGCACCCACCAGCGCAAGCGAGAATCCCATCGAGAGCCGAACTACCGACGCGCCGGCCGCAAGCCACGCGTTGGCACCTTCGGCCAGAACTCGGAGGCCACCCGCGGCGAAGCTGAACAGCCCCGCGGCGGTGCCACCGGCAACCAGGTCGGCCAGTCCGGTGGCCTGTTTTCTGTCACCAGCCCCCTGGCCCGCACTACCTACGCGCAGGATCTCGGCAGCGGCCACGCCTTCGGGATACGGCAGGTCGCTCTGCACCACCATCGCGTGGCGCAACGGAATGCTGAAAATCACACCAAGCATGCCGCCCGCCGCGCAGATCGTCAGCGTCTGCCAGAACGGAAAGCCCTGCCAGTGTCCGAGCATGACCAGGCCCGGCAGGATGAAGATGATCGACGACAGGGTGCCGGCGGCGGACGCCTGCGTCTGCACCATGTTGTTCTCAAGGATGTTCGCGCCCGGGAACAGGCGCAGCACGGCCATCGAGATCACGGCCGCGGGAATCGCCGAGGAAAAAGTGAGGCCAACCTTGAGTCCGAGGTAGATATTGGAGGCGGTGAACACCACCGTGATCAGGGCACCGAGGATGATGCCGCGTAGCGTCAGTTCGGGCAGCGAAACAGCGTCATCGATACGATCGACACGTTGCATGGAGCCTCCTGAGTTGTTGTTGGAAATAATTTGCCCGGCCGGAGCCGGGCATTGTTATCAGCTAGCGCGGGACTCTGCCGCCAGCCAATCGACGACGGGGATCGTCGCCGGTAACAGCGGCCCGACCGACACGGGCACCGCCTGCCAGGAAAACGCCTGCCCTTCCCGGCCAACCGGCTCGCCTCGCCAGTCCGTTACCTTGCAGAAATACAGCCGCACATAGGCGTGCGGGTAATCGTGCTCGAGCGTATGCCAGCGTTCGCTGCGCAGGATGTCGAGCCCGAGTTCCTCATGCAGCTCGCGCGCCAGCGCTGCTTCCACCGATTCGCCCGGCTCCAGCTTGCCACCCGGGAATTCCCAGTAACCTTCGTAAGGCTTGCCCGCCGGGCGCTGCGCCAGCAGAAAACGGCCATCGGGCTGGATCATGACGCCGACTGCCACCTCGGTGACCTTGCGCGTCTGCCCGTCGGCCATCTTTACGGTTTCAGCCTGACCACTCATGCCTGGCTACCGTTATCGCCCGCGAGATCTGCCACGAACGGCTTGCCATGCTTGCCGCCCCAATCGCGTGCGAACTGCCACGCCACGCGGCCCGAACGAGAACCACGCTCGAGCGCCCAGACAAGCGCATCGCCGCGCGCCGCTTCGATATCGGCGGGCGTGCAGCCGAAGTGCGCGAGCCAGTGGGCCACTATGGCCAGGTATTCGTCCTGCTTCGGCGGATAGAACGACAGCCACAGGCCAAAGCGCTCGGACAGCGAGATCTTTTCTTCCACCACTTCGCCCGGATGGATTTCGCCATCGGCCGTGTGGTGGTAGGTCTCGTTGTCCTTCATGTATTCGGGCAGCAGGTGGCGGCGATTCGACGTCGCGTAGATCAGCACGTTGTCCGATTGCGCAGCCACCGAGCCGTCCAGCGCCGACTTGAGCGATTTGTAGCCCGACTCGCCCTCCTCGAACGACAAGTCGTCGCAGAAGATCGCAAAGCGCTCGGGACGCTGGGCAAGCTGCTCGACGATATCGCCGAGGTCGCCCAGGTCATCCTTGTCCACTTCGACCAGCCGCAGCCCATCTTTTACGAATGCGTTCAGGCAGGCCTTGATCAAGGACGACTTGCCCGTGCCGCGCGCGCCAGTCAGCAGCACATTGTTGGCCGGGAGCCGGTTCACGAACTGCCGCGTATTGGCCACGATCGCATCCTTCTGACGCTCGATGTTCTTGAGATCGTCGAGGTGGATCGGTGGAAGCTGGCGAATCGCCTGCAGGTAGCCGATGTTGCCAAACAGGCTCTGGCGCTTGCGCCAGCGGAACGCCACCGCCTCCTTCCAGTCCA
>Ga0213878_10000640_pt1 | contig 12782 bp, 8 predicted proteins | sample VelepicoBEBS_R02_FD_161053 | JGI IMG/M metagenome (GOLD analysis project Ga0213878, IMG submission 161053) | Vellozia epidendroides bulk soil microbial communities from rupestrian grasslands, the National Park of Serra do Cipo, Brazil - BS_R02 | ecosystem: Environmental > Terrestrial > Soil >... | reverse complement strand
TGGTCATACCTTTCCAGAACGCCGTAGTGGCGGCGGACGTGATGGTGATGCCGCGTTCCTGCTCCTGCTCCATCCAGTCCATGGTGGCGGCACCGTCGTGCACCTCGCCCAGCTTGTGGTTCACGCCGGTGTAGAACAGGATACGCTCCGTCGTCGTCGTCTTGCCAGCGTCGATATGCGCACTGATGCCGATATTGCGGTAGCGTTCGATGGGAGTCTTGCGGGGCACGGTGTTTCTCCTGGTTAGGGCACCACGGGAAACTAGCGTAGCACTTTCGCGCCGATTCCGTATGTCCCTGCGTCACGCAAGGGCAAGCGGCCCGTGCCTGGTATCAGGGCCAGCTTTCGCGCGCATAGACGCCCGCTGCGGCGCGCACCACGGCTGCGTGTTCCAGGGCGCCCGTATCCGTATAGAACGGCGGATCGGCCAACGGCAGCCCGTTCTCGCGTGCGGCGTCGACCAGTATCTGCAAATACTCGGTCATGTGGGATGCCGTGAAGTCATTGGTGTCGTGGAACGCCACCACTACCGGCACCACGCCGTCCACCGGTTCGAGCCGGTGCGTGGCCATGGCGCGGCCTACCCGTTCGAGTTCGCTGACCATGTGCGAACGCCGGCGCAGGCTGATATGCCAGCCATAGATCTTGCCGTCGCGTGCGCTCGCATCGGCCATCAGCATGCCCAGGCCGAGCTGTCGATAGACGGCCTCCGTGGTGTCGTTATGGGCCCAGTCGGGGGGGCGTACGACCAGCGCTACATGCCCGCATTGCGCGACGATGTCGGCTTCGCCGGAGCGCAGCGAATCGGCCAGCTTCTCGGGCGTCAACCGGGTGTGCGGGACATGACCCTCCGGCAAGCCGCTGTGCACGGCCAGCAGGTGGCCCGCTGCACAGGTGTCGCGCATCTGCGCCTGGCCGGCGGGGCCGCCGCCACGGCGTGGATGCGCGGTCAGGACGAAGAAAATCGCCTTGATGCCCGGCGCAACCGGATTGTCGGCGAGTTGGCGCAGGATGACCGGGGTGCTGCCATCAGGGCCGCTGTCGGGCCCGTCATCGAAGGTCAGCAGGAAGCGAATCGGAGACCGTTCCTGTGCGGCATCCGGGGCCTTTTCCAGCGATACGGGCCTGGCGCCGGCAAAGGGTTCGCCGATGTCCGCCACGGTGACGGGCTCCTCGGCCAAGGCGGGCAGGGCCAGGAGCGCGGTGACGGCGGCAATCGTCAGGCGGCGCAGCAGGGAGGAGGGAGACGCGACGGGCAAACGCATGCAGAAACTGGGGGCGGCTTCGGGACGCGCGTCACCCGTTTGGGTCAACCAGAGGTCCGCGCGAGGGAGCACCTTACCACCCCAGCACAGCGCGGCCACAAGCGCAGTTGTAAGTAACTGTGTGATGTGACGTGTACTTATCGGAAGCCGGCGAAAAACTTCACGGCGCCAGGTAATTCCACGCGGCCACGATACCGACGACCGTCACGGCGAGTCCGGCGAGCGCCACCAGCTCCATATCGACAAGGCTCTCGGCGCCGCGCCATGGCCCAGGATGGCGGCCGAGCGTGACGGCCTTGATGAAGACCCAGCCGATCGCATAGAACAGGCCGTAGAAGACGAGTTCCATAAAGAACGAGCAGATGGCGCTCACCAGCAGATCCATACCCGACCCTCCCGTCTGTTCATGCGTGTTGTTGGTCTTCGCCCAGCGCTGAATTCTGTCCGCATCCGGGACAGGCCGGAAGTTGGACTCTAGAATGATGAGGCTGTCATCCTCGTCCGACGCCTCATGACAAGAAGGTGGTCATCATGCTTCGCCCCCTCTCCACTGGTCTGCTGTCCGCCTTCTTATGCTGCGTGCCGATGTCCGCGCAAGCCGCCGATCCTGGTGTCGAGTTCTCCACGGGCAAGCCCGGCGGCGCGCTGCCGGCTGGCTGGCAGAACAAGCCGGTTGTGCCGGGCAAGAAGATGACCAGCTACGCGCTGGTGGCCGACCAAGGTATCACGGTGCTTCAGGCCGATGCCAGTGGCGCCGCGTCGGGGCTGGTGCACGAAGGCGACTTCGATCTGGGCAAGACGCCGATTGTCACGTGGCGCTGGAAAGTGGCCGCGCCGATCCCGAATGCCGATAACCATGTGGCCGACCGTGAGGATGCGCCGGCACGGCTGGTGTTCTTCTTTGCAGGCCAGGTCGATAGTCTGTCGATCGGCGAGCGGGCCGAGATGCTTGCCGCCAATGCGGTGGGCGAGAAGCTGCCGTATGCCACGCTGATGTATATCTGGACCAACAGTGCCCCGCCGGGCACCGTCATCGAGAATCCCCATACCAGCCGGGTACAGATGATCGTGGTGGGCAACGATGTCGGCAAATGGGAGAACCTGCGCCGCAACGTGGTTGCCGATTTCGAGAAGGTCTTCCACGAAAGGCCCGGCAAAATGACCGGCTACGGCGTGCTGACCGATACCGACAACACGGGCGGCACGGCGCGGGCCTGGTATGGCGACATCCGGTTCTCACCGGGGAAGTAGGGACTCCTACTGGCCAGGCGCGGTCGAGCGTGCAATGGCATCCCGAATCGCCGCGCTCACGGTCTGCGTGAGCCCGTTGGCATCGTCCATTCCCGCCGCCTCGCGCACGCTGATCACACGGGCAGGATCGTAGTGTCGTCCGCTCCTGATGGCCGCCTCGAAGGCATTGGCCCGCGCATTGATCTCGACGGGGTCAGCATCTACCAGCAGGATCGCATGGGCCAGCACCAGGTGCCGCTGCCCGTCAGGCGTCTGCACCGCGTTTGGCGCGCGGCGCCAGTACTGCGCGGTGCCTGCGATCTTGCGCGCGTGATCGGCGGGGCCCCAGGCGAGGTTGTAGCGGCCGTCGCAGAACGAGCCTTCCACGGCCTGCCAGTGTGTTTCCACGCCGACCTGGCGCAGACCTGTGGCAATTACCTCGCACAGATGCAGGTAGACCGGCTCCATCCACGTGGCAACGCCCTTGGGCACGGCATAGGCCAGGCTGACGTTGAGAATGCCCGGGCCCTGCGGCACCAGGCCGCCGCCGGACATGCGCAGCCAGACCGGGCAGCCCTTCGCCGCAAACGCGGCGCGTGCCGCCTCGATGCCAGGCTGGCGCAGGTAGCTGCGCGGAATCACCAGCGACAGCGGCGCCTCCCATAGCTGCGCCACCGGGCCGGCATGGGTGGCGTGGTCGAGCAGGGCCAGCTCGACCTGCAGTGGATCGGCTTCGGCCGGATCGGAATCGACAAACGTAAATGTCATGGCTCCTCGGCATCGGGACACGCGCGGCGCATAACGCATTCTCCACGCAGACCGCGCGCCGCGCCAGCGTCGCGGGCAGGCTAAGGTTTTCTCCACGAATTGCCGATATTTTTGATATTTCGGGTAAATCAACTCACTGCTGCACCATGAACCGTCTTACTCTCAACGCCAAACTCTGGGCGGCGCTCGCCGTGATGTGGTTGCTTTTGCTTGCGCTTGGCACGTGGAATGCGTTCCACGCCAGATCCGTGATGATGGCCGAGCGTCGCGACGCCCTGCAGTCGCTGGTGACTACCGGTGAAGGCATCGTCAAGATGTACGCCGACCGCGCCGCCCGAGGCACGATGTCGAAGGAAGATGCCCAGGCCGGGGCCAAGGACGCGCTGCGCGCGATGCGTTTCGGCCAGAACGGCTACCTGTTCATCTTCGATTCCAAGCCGCAGGTGGTGCTGAACCCGGGGGTGCCGAAGACCGAAGGCAACATGGTCGGGGACCTCAAGGACCCCGATGGCGTCCATATCTATCCCGCGATCATCGAAGGCGCGCGCCGAACCACCGGCCAGGACCCCGGCTTCTCCAGCTACCGCGGCCGCCTGCCCGGCACGGAGACAGCGAAACCCAAGCTGACCTATGCGCGCTACGTGGCGGACTGGGACTGGTATGTCGCCACGGGCGTATTCCTGATCGACATCGAGGACGCCTTCCGCGTCAACCTGATCAATGCGTTCGTCAGCACCTTGCTGATCGGCGCGCTGATTGCGGCGGTGATGGGGATGATCATGCGTACCGTAAAGCGCAGCCTCGGTGGCGAGCCCGCCTACGCGGTGGAAGCGGTGACGCGCATCGCCGGCGGCGACCTCACGGAGCCGCTGCAGGTACGTGGCAATGACGATCGCAGCGTGCTGGCGGCGATGCAGCGGATGCAGCAGCGGCTGGCAGGGACGCTTGGCGATATCCGTGGCGCTGCGGGGGCGATTGCCAGCGCCACGAGCCAGATCTCGGCAGGCAACAACGACCTGTCGCAGCGTACCGAGCAACAGGCCGCCGCGCTCGAGCAGACTGCGTCGAGCATGGAAGAACTGACCAGCATCGTGCGCCAGAATGCCGACAATGCGCGGCAGGCCAGTGCACTGGCGGTCAACGCGTCCGAAATCGCCAACCGCGGCGGCCAGGTGGTTGGCGAAGTGGTGACGACGATGGGCGAGATCAACCATGCCTCGCGCCAGATCGTCGACATCATCGGCGTGATCGAAGGCATCGCGTTCCAGACCAACATCCTGGCGCTGAACGCCGCGGTGGAAGCCGCCCGGGCCGGCGAACAGGGCCGCGGCTTCGCCGTGGTGGCCGGAGAGGTGCGCAGCCTGGCCCAGCGCAGTGCGAACGCGGCCAAGGAAATCAAGACGCTGATCGACAACTCGGTGGCGCAGGTCGACAACGGCTCGACGCTCGTGGCCCGTGCCGGCGAAACCATGCAGGAGGTGGTCAGTGCAGTCCGGCGCGTGACGGACATCATGGGCGAGATCAGTGCCGCATCGGCCGAGCAGAGCACCGGCATCGAGCAGGTGGGACAGGCCGTGACCCAGATGGACTCGGTGACGCAGCAGAACGCGGCGCTCGTGGAAGAAGCCGCCGCCGCCGCGCAATCACTGGCCGAGCAGGCGCAGTCGATGATGCGGGCAGTCTCGGCATTCAGGCTGACAACGGCCTGAGCCTGGAAGCGATCGAAGAAAAAGCCGCGGCGAGTCCGCGGCTTTTTCTTTGGTTCATCACCTCCACCCGGGAAGGCGGTGGCCGGCGGCGAGCGCGCCGGAAACTCAAGACCATCGTTGGCAAGGACGCCGGATCGGATACCAATCAGTGCGCACGAACGCGCTCGAAGTGTCGGTTTCATGCACTACCGAACCCGGCGCCAGGTGTGATGTGCGCGCAATTCCACTCTGCAGATCAGTATCTTCCCGCAGTTGATCTTAAGAAATGCAACTGGCGACCGTATCTCGATATGATCCAACGCCGTTGAGAACATACGCAGGCATCCATCACCATATTGACGAATGGACAAGAGCAGGGCGGAATCGCTTCAGGTGACATTTGAGACCGAACTGACGGGCAGCCGGGGGCGTCACGAGGTACAAGCCGCAAGTCTGGGCAGACTGTGTGAATGGCAATACGACAATCGCGACGCCGTGTTCCGGTTTGATCCGCATGCAGCCGGCACCTTTGGTTTGGACGCGAGTCTGCAGCCCATTGCCCTTCAAACGGTTGCGCAACTGGTGCCCGCGAGCGAGCGCGACGTATTTGTCAGCGCATTCCAACGCTGGCAGCCGGGCCAGCCCGCGATTCGCCTGGTTCACCGATTGTGGAACGCGCACGAGTCCCGCTGGATGGCGCTGCAGACCATCGGTTATCCGTCCGCAGGCGGCGCGCTGACAGGTTTCTCCCAGGACATCTCGGGATTGGACGAAAGCGAGGACATCCTCCGCCGCTACCGTAACCTTCTGTTCACCTCCGGCGTCTTCGGCAAGATCTGCTATTGGACGCTCGACTATGCCGAGGGTGCCTATCAGGTTAGCGACGATCTGGTTGACCAGATCGGGTTCCCGCCAGGTACCACGCGCATCCCCGAAGCGGAGTTCAGTTCCCGCATCCATCCAGAGGACATCGCGCGCACCATCGCCATGCGGCGCGCGGCGACGCAGGACGACATTCCCGCCGTTCTGGAATATCGCTTGTGGAAAGCTACCGAGCAACGCTGGATTCACGTGCGCTCCCCACTGTTTCTTGTGCGGGACGCGCGGGGCAAGCCCGTGGCAATTTATGGTTTCACGCAGGATGTGACCGAGCAGAAGGAGGCAGAGGCCAGGCTGCAGCGCGAAAGGCAACGCATCGAGTCGGCCCAGATCCTTGGGCGTATGGGAACCTGGACGCTGGATCTCACGACTCGCGTCTTCCGAAGCAATGCCCACGCCCTGGAGATGAGTGGCATTCCGGCCGACGGTGAACTCGAGGTGGACATCGAGGAAATGCTGAGCCAGGCCCACCCTGACGACCGCGACGGATTGGTCCAGGTTCTTGATCGGGCATACCAGACGCTCGACCCGCTGGAGTGTGAGTTCCGGCGCTGGCATCCGACCGATCGGCGCTGGGTGCATCGCAAGCTCGTGGCCCAGGTGGCCAACGATGCAGACGGCATACCCTACGAGCTGCAAGGGTTTACACAAGACATCACCAAGCAGAAGGAGACCGAGGAGAGCTTGCGTGTCTCGGCTTCGGTCTTTGAGCACAGCCGCAGCCTGATCCTCATCACGGATGTCGACCAGCGCATCATTCAGGTCAACCCGGCATTCTGCGAGTTGAGCGGTTATGCGGAACACGAGGTCGTCGGCCAGACACCAGACCAGCTCAAGCGCCTGAAGCTGTCCGAAGGCATGTGGCACAGCATCCTTCAAAAGCTGACGCGCGAACGACATTTTTCAGGGGAATTTCGCGCCGAAGACAAGGAGGGACATGACCTCCTCATCGCGATCACCATCTCTGCCGTTCGCGATGGACGCGGCGAGATCGAGCACTTCATCTATGTCGGGGAAGACATAACCCAGCAAAAGGCGGCGGAAGCGCAAATCAACCACCTTGCCTACTATGACGCACTGACCAGGCTCCCAAACCGCGCGTTGCTCCGTGAGCGCGCGGATGCGGCATTGGAAGAGGCGCGACAGCGCCACGGCGAAACAGCACTCATCTTCCTTGACCTCGACCACTTCAAGAACGTAAACGATTCGCTTGGGCATTCCGCAGGCGATCAATTGCTGACGGAGATCGCGCGACGGCTACAGGCCAGCGTACGTTCGACCGATACGGTCGGGCGGCTCGGCGGCGACGAGTTCATGATCATCATGCCGCGCGCCGGTCTCGAGCCCGCCCGTCGCGTTGCCGAGCAGTTGATCGACACGCTCTCGCAGCCCATCGTGGTCGAAGGCATCAGCCTGACCACCACGTCGAGTATCGGCATCGCCATTTACCCACTGCATGGCGAAAACTACGCCGACCTGATGCGGGCCGCCGATGCCGCGATGTATAAGGCCAAGGAAGAGGGGCGAGGCACGATTGCCGAGTTCGCGCCGTCGATCAATGAGAAGGCGCTCAAGCACCTTGTGCTGACGAACGAACTGCGCCAGGCCGTACATGAGCGTCAACTGCAGCTCTATTACCAACCGCAGGTGTCATTGAAGGATGGCCGATTGATCGGAGCCGAGGCCCTGCTGCGCTGGCCGCATCCGACGCGCGGTTTGATCCCGCCGGCGGAGTTCATCCCGACCGCGGAAGAGTCGGGAATTATCGAGCCGCTTGGCGCATGGGTGATCGGCGAGGCCTGCCGCCAGGCCGCGGCGTGGTCGAAACAGGGCTTGCCGGCGCTTGGCATATCGATCAACTGTTCCGCCCGTCAGTTCCTGGCGCCACTGGCCCTGCTCGATACCGTGCGTCGGGCGCTGGCTGAAACGGGCCTGCCGGCCGAGAGGCTCGAACTTGAGATCACCGAGTCGATGATCGTTCAGGACGTGAACAGGATGCAGTGGGTCCTCGAACAGTTCCGCGACCTTGGGGTCCGCATCGCCATCGACGACTTCGGCACTGGCTATTCCAGCCTTTCTTACCTCAAGCGACTGCCGCTCGACAAGCTCAAGATTGACCGGTCCTTCGTGCGTGACATCGAAACCGACCCCGACGACCTCACCATTGCCGCCACTGTCGCCACACTGGGCCGATCGCTTGGCCTGAGGGTGGTCGCCGAAGGGGTGGAGACCCGCGAGCAGCTCCTGATCCTCAAAGCCATGCGCTGCGATGAAGGCCAGGGGTACTTTTGGGCCAGGCCAATGCCAGTCGACGAGTTCGTCACATGGGCGCACACCCATTACGCCGATACCAAAGCCGTGACCTGACCACGACTGGGAGCGAGACGGAACACGCAACACAGGCTGTTGGCCTCCGGGATGCAATCGAGGCGTGAGCCGTCGTCCTGGCGCGCCCGAGTCAGGCCAGTTGCGTCGACGCTGGTTGCAGTGCGCGCATGGCATCGGCGGCAATCTCGAACGATCGCAACCTGGCGCCGTGATCGTAGATCTGGCCCGTCAGCATCAGCTCGTCCGGACGCAGGTCGTCGACAAAGCGCTGGATGCCATCGCGTACTGTGCCAGGATCGCCCACCACCGAGCAGGCCAGCGAGCGGCGGATATGCTCCGCTTCGCTCGCGTCCCACAGGCGGTCGATATCGTCGACCGGCGGCTTGAGTTGCCCGGGCGTGCCGCGCACCAGTGCCAGGAATTGCTGCTGCAGCGAGCTGAACAGCTTGCGCGCCTCGGCCTCGGTCTCCCCGGCAAACACATTGAGCCCGAGCATGACATGCGGACGATCAAGCTGCTCCGACGGCCGGAACGTGCGGCGATACAGGTCAACGGCCTGCCGCATGAATCCCGGTGCGAAGTGCGATGCGAAGGCAAACGGCAAGCCCATCGACGCGGCAAGCTGCGCGCTGAACAGGCTGGACCCGAGCAGCCACAGCGGTACCTTGAGGCCGGCGCCTGGCACTGCACGCACGCGCTGGCCAGGGCGTACTTCCTCGAAATAAGCCTGCAGTTCTTCCACATCCTGCGGGAACGAGTCGGCGGTGTCGTGGCTCAGGTGACGGCGCAGTGCGCGAGCGGTGGCCTGGTCGGTGCCCGGAGCGCGGCCCAGGCCCAGATCAATGCGGCCCGGGAAGAGCGATGCCAGCGTGCCGAACTGTTCAGCCACCACCAGCGGCGAGTGGTTGGGCAACATGACGCCGCCGGAGCCGACCCGGATGGTCGACGTGCCATTGGCCACGTAGCCGATCAGCACGGCCGTGGCAGCGCTGGCGATGCCCGGCATGTTGTGGTGCTCAGCCAGCCAGAAGCGGCGATAGCCAAGACGTTCCGCGTGTTGCGCCAGGTCCAGCGTGCGGCGCATCGCCTGGGCAGCGTCGCTGCCTTCCGCGATGGGCGACAGGTCTAGCAGGGAATAGGGGATCATTGCGTCGTACGCACGGCACGCGCCGCGCGAGATTTCGATACAGGGACGGGCTATGGTAGTCACACCGGCCCGATCGTGCTGACGGCCGCCAAGTAGCCATGACGGCCGTGGGGGCACCGTACGCGCCTGTCCGAACAGGCTACTCGAACAACCTATCCGAACAACCTATCCGAACAACCTATCCGAACAGCCGCGCCGCGACAGCGCTGCCAGCGATGCGGCGGCCGATGGCCACGCCGAGCGCGCGGTAGCTTTCCCACTGTGCTTCATCGAAGAACTGATCGGCGGTGCCTTCCTGCGGGAAGCTCGGGTGCAGCGCTCCGTACTGGCGCACATCGGCAGGGGCGGATGCCGTCAGGCGCGGCTTGACCACGACGATGCGCGTGACAGGCGCGCCGTCTGGGGCACCGGCCTGGCCAGCGGCATGGACGTTGAGCAGGATGGCGACCTTGTCCCGTGCATCGGCTGGCGCATCCGCGGCGAAGTCGTCGGGGGTGCCGAAGACCGTCCCGAGGACCGGGTCGCTCGCCGCAGCGTGGTCTACGACGATTTCCAGCCCGAAGTCGATGCGCGCGAGCCGGATCAGATTGGCAAGATCACCGAAGCGATAGTCTCCATCGCAGCCGCAGTCGCATAGGACAATCAGCCCGACCCGGCGTTCCGGCCGCAGCAGTTCGTAGACAGCGGTGTTCTCGAAATGCCCGCCGTCGGAAAGATATTGCCAGCGGCGGCGCGTGCCATGGAAGCGCGCGGCAAGCTCGCAGCCAAGGTAGTACTGCGTGCGGAACAGCCCAGTGATCATGCCCAGTGCCGGGTGCAGGCGTCGCTCGAGGTCGGGGCGCTGCGGGCCCGCACCGGTTGCACACGACCCGCCTTCGGCCATGGTCGAAGGCCACCAGATGCCGAGTCTCAGATTGGCCAGCCCGAGCAGCAGCGATGTACCCAGCGTGGTTGCGCGCCCCAATCCCGTGGAAATCGCCGCGCCCGAGATGGCGATCCAGTCGCCGACCGTACGTGCCTGCGCCATTTCGACAGATCGTGTGGCCATGCCGGCCGGTTGCTGGGACTTCGGGCAGCAACGTTGCCCGTCGACCGTGAAGCGCGCGTACGCATCGGCCGGAAGCTGTTGGGCACTGCCCGGCTGCGCGAGCGCGGGGCCGGGGCCGATGCAGAGCGGCTTGCCTTTCCGGTCGCGCTGCACGAGCTGCTCGGCGGGGTCCACGGTCTGGTTCAGCGTGACGTTGATCAGGTGCAGTGGCGCGAGCATGCGCGGATCGTAGTAATCGTTGAGGCTGATGGCGTCGTCCGGTGCGGGCTCGGCCACGCTGAAGCGCTGGCGTGCCGCGCGATCGATCGCGGGCGTGCTGAACCGGTTGCCGTTCGATGCGCCAAGGTAGGCCCGCGTCAACCGGGCCGCATAGAACGATTGCAGCGTCGAGAGATTCAGAAAGCCCGCGAATCGTCCGACCACGATCGCCATGCCCAGCGCCAGTAGCGTCAGCGTGAACAGTGCGGCCGTGGTCCATGCCTTGCCGAAGACGTGCCAGTCGAGCGGTTCGCCGCCGTCCCAGCGCACCCAGAGCACGATCCATGACCAGAGCACGAAGACGAGCAGTGCAACCAGTGCGGCGACCATGCCCGCCAGCAGCGACATCGGCAACCGGGACAAAAGCGTGCGCCAGACAGAATCCGTTGCCCCCTGCTTTCCATCGTCGAACAGCGTGGCGCCGTAGCGCACCAGCCAGACCAGCCCGCCCAGTGCGCCAGCGGGGCCGATCGCCGCCCACGGATGCGCGGCCATGAAGCTGTAGAGATAGCAGGTGCGCGCCACGGTGTCGGCCAGGCCCAGGGCAGCCAGCGCCGCCGTCAGTCCCAGCGCACCGCGCAGTGCCCGCGTGGCACGCACGCGGAACACCGTGACGGTGCGCGGCATCGGCACCAGCATGACCATGCATGCCGCCACGCCAAGCCACGCCAGTATGCCGATCACAAAACAGGCGTAGGCGATCCGCATGTTCGGTTCGATTGCCTGGAACCACAGCGACGCGGCCAGGAACAGTGCGCCAATCAGGATCGCGAGCAACACTGCCCCGTTCAGCGCACGCACCGGCTGCTGCGGATCGTCGGATGTTGGATAGACGAGCCAGAACGCGATGCCGGGCGGCAGGACGAACAGCAACGCCGAGGCTACCGGCAGCCAGAGGTAGGCGCTCCACCAGATTGCCAGCGTGTCTTCGTTGAAGGCCTGGCGCGCGTCATGCAGCAGGTCCATCTCGCTGCGCCCCAGCCCCAGCCATGTGCCGGTGGCCATGTGCAGGCCAAGCGCCAGTATGGCCAGAATCACCAGCAATGCGCTGCCAATCACGTACTGCATCGCCATCCAGTTGCGAACGATCACGGCGGCGGCGTAGAGGTTGTCTCCCGCGCCGGTCGGGGTCAGGTAGCGGCCGTTCTCGCGCAGCCAGGCCACGGATGCCCGGCCCGGCGCGTCGCCATAGGACTCCCCGGTGCGGATGCGGCCAGGCGGTTCGTACTGCAGCGTGCGGTAGGCATCCTGCGCGGCCTGTAGCGGGCTGGTGCCACGGCGCAGGCGTCCCGGAACGAAGAGGCTGGCGAAGAACGATCCGATATACCCGCCGCCGCTGACCGTGGACAGGTAATCGAACTGGGCCAGCAAGGATTGGGTACCCGCAACGTCGGGTGGGGCGCCGTCGGCGTCGGCGGCGAGGTTCGTGGCGGGGTTCGGCACTGGCGCTTCTGCCAGCGCCTGCATTACGCCCAGGCAGAACGTCGCGCTGCGGATGCCGCCGCCAGAAAGCGCCAGCGCCCGGTTGCGTCCGCGATTGCCCGGTGCTTCAGGAATATCGAGCGCGCGTCGGCGGTGCGCCACACGCGCGGCTTCATCCTCCCAACCATGGTCTTCGCCCGGCATGCAGCCCTCCGTTCACAAACGGTCTGGGCCAAGTATAGGAAGCGGCGGTGGAACGGAAAGAGCGGCGTTTGCTGGCCGGTGCCTGGCGTTAGCGGATGGCGGCCTGCTGCGGTGCATCGAGGGCGGCGGCCTGCAGGCCCGGCGTGTCCTGCAGGCGCTTCCATTCGTCAAAGCCGCCGGCCAGCGCCCAGGTGTTCGGATAGCCGGCCGTTCGCAGGCGCTCGGCCAGAACGGCGGCCGACATTTCGTGCGGACACGCGCAATAGACCACGATATCGGTGCTGGCGTCATGGCCCGACAAGGTGTCGAAGGGGCCTTTCAGCTCCATCACGATCGAGCCCGGAATGCGCTCGATCGGGGCCGCGCCATGGGCACGCACGTCGACCACGAGCAGCGGCCGGCTACCCGTGGAGCGGCGCTGTTCGAGTTCCATGACCGTCATGCGCGGAATCCGGCCGGATCGGCGCAGCATGCGCCAGCGCATCCAGAAACGCCAGGCGATGAACAGCGCAAAGGCACCGAGGACCACCATGAGGGCGATACGG
>Ga0213878_10000639_pt1 | contig 12786 bp, 6 predicted proteins | sample VelepicoBEBS_R02_FD_161053 | JGI IMG/M metagenome (GOLD analysis project Ga0213878, IMG submission 161053) | Vellozia epidendroides bulk soil microbial communities from rupestrian grasslands, the National Park of Serra do Cipo, Brazil - BS_R02 | ecosystem: Environmental > Terrestrial > Soil >... | reverse complement strand
TGGCTATCTCGAGCTTCTCCGCTCAAATAAAAGAAGCCTACAAACTCGCTGATCTCTACAGAGCCAGCGGCGTAAAGGTCGCCCTAGGAGGTCTCCATGTCACCGCCTGTCCACAAGAGGCCCTTCAACACGCAGACACAATCGTAATCGGTGAAGGAGAACCGGTATGGCCGGAACTCCTTTCCGACCTTGAGAGGAACAGGCTAAAGCCAGTCTACAACGCAAAGGGTAGGAGCTTTGACCTCGCCGAAGCGCCCATGCCCAGGTTTGACCTACTCGATATACAAAGGTATAACCGACTCACCGTACAAACTCAACGAGGCTGCCCATACGCCTGCGAGTTCTGCGCAGCATCTATCCGGCTTGATTCAAAATACAAGAAGAAGCCGGTTCACAAAGTAGTCGCGGAACTAAACGCTATCAAAAAACTCTGGCCAAAACCATTCATCGAGTTCGCCGATGACAACACATTCGCTAACAAGAAAAATGGCCGAGCACTAGTTAAAGCCCTAATCCCTTTAGAGCTCCAATGGTTCACGGAGACAGACATCTCCGTAGCCAATGATGCAGAGCTCTTGAAACTCATGAAAGAAAGCGGCTGCGCGCAGATCCTTATCGGATTGGAGAGCCCTAAAAAATCCGCCCTTGATGGGGTCGAACAAAAGGCCAACTGGAAGTTCAACCAGGTCGATTGCTACATAGACGCTATCCGAAGAATCCAAGACGCCGGTATCACCGTAAACGGGTGCTTCGTTCTTGGCCTGGACAACGCAGACATAACATCATTCGAGGGTGTCTGGGATTTCGTCCAAAGAAGCGGACTGTACGAGGTCCAGATCACCGTAATGACTGCGTTCCCCGCGACGCCACTATACGATCGTCTTCTCCGGGAGAACAGAATCTTGAAATCAGAGGCATGGGAACTTTGCACCCTATTCGACATTAACTACCTACCCAAGCAGATGACCGTAGACGAGCTCAACAACGGTCTCCTCGATCTCACTCAGAAGATTTACTCCGACAACGCTGTAAATAAGCGCATACGCCAATTCTTCAAAAGAAAAAAAGAGCTGGCGGCCATGCACGAAAGAAGCCGCCCTTTTAATCTAAAATCCTCCTCTTCCAAACCATGAAAACCATTCTATACACAGCACTCTCTATCGGCGCACCTATAGGATCTTCCATCCTAATTTGGTTGGTGCTCAACGCTCTACCGGGCATAGCTCGTCTCTGAACCGCGATAGCCTGCATCGCTCACAAATCTCCAGAGATTTGTGAGCGATGCAGGCTGGATCCAAGAGAAAAACGATGAAAGTTATTAGCTTCCGTCAGTCATTGCCAGTTTCGGATCCGGAAAGCTTCCTGGACCTCAGCGCAGACGAACCAACGCCGCGAGCTCATGATTTGCTGGTCGAGGTTCGAGCCATCGGCATCAATCCCGTCGATGCCAAGATCCGCGCCGGCGGAGGTCCCGGCAGCCCAAGTGGCGACCTGAAAATCCTCGGTTGGGATGCCGCGGGAATCGTCCGTGCGGTCGGGCCTGATGTTACGCTCTTCGCTCCTGGTGATGAAGTGTTCTATGCTGGCGCGGTTGATCGCCCCGGCTGCTACGCGGAGTTTCAATGTGTCGATGAGCGCATCGTGGGTCGAAAACCGCAGACTGTTGGTTTCGCCGAATCCGCCGCGATGCCGCTTACGACTATTACCGCCTGGGAACTGCTCTTTGACCGTCTCAAGGTCGATCGAGCCCAACTGGGTAGTGCGCTCATAGTCGGCGGGGCAGGCGGCGTGGGATCAATCGCCACGCAACTCGCGCGGGAACTGACCAAGCTCAACGTGCTAGCCACTGCTTCGCGCCCTGACACGCGCGACTGGTGCTTAAAGATGGGCGCCCACTACGTGGTCGATCATCGCCAGCCGCTGAGCAACCAGGTTAAGGCGATTGTACCCGGCGGCGTGAATTACGTGATGGCACTGACCAAGGTCGAGGACCACTTTGATGAAATCATCGAGTCAATGGCGCCGCAAAGTGCCCTGGCCTTGATCGAAAATCCTGCTCGACCGCTCGAGATTACCAAGCTCAAGCCAAAGAGCATCGCGATGCATTGGGAGTTCATGTTCACCCGATCACGCTTCCAGACTGCGGACATAGGCGAACAAGGTCGACTACTGACCGAAGTCGGCGAGTTGATGGACGCGGGCCGTATCAGAACCACTCTTCAAATTAACCTAGGACAAATAACGGCGGAAAACATGAAGCGAGCCCATGCACTGGTCGAAAGCGGACGGACAATCGGCAAGATCGTCCTGGCAGGATTCTGATAGGATTGCCTCATTGTGACACGGGTGGGACGCCCGCGATCTGTTAGCCGGGCAAACAGCGGCGAAGCCGAGACAGATGATAGCCTAGGCGTCTATCGGATTTCGCCGCGAAGCGGTTGCCAGATTTTAGCCTAGGCTATCATCTGTCTCGGCTTCGCCGCCGACTCACCAAAGAGGAAGCCGAATCAGACGTCCCCCTGACAGACTTGCGCTTTGCCGCCGATATTCTGCGTAGGTTTCTTCGGCGCATTCCTCCAGCAAAATAGACTTCTGCTCCCGTGCGATGGTAATGGCTGCTCGGAACGAACCCTCAATTTGCGTCTCCTCGGCGCCCATGGCCGCGAGAAACACACCCCGGAGCCGATGCAATTGGGAAAACGTGTTGCGGTGCTCAAATCGTTGAGCCATCGCCTCCGCCTCGTCGATAGCTGCAAGAGCTTCCGGGGCGCAATCCGCGAGATGCAAAGCTTCGGCCTTGACCGCCAACCAAGTTGGCAGACCGAAGACGGAGCCGCCTGCCCGAAGGTCTCTTATGCCGTGCTCAATCCACGCTATGCCTTCGACGGTGTCACCGATAGCGCTACGCGCCCACCCGCGGAACATGGTTCCGATGGTTAGCCAGTACGAAAAATTGTGACGCGTCGCCAGTTCAATTAATTCCGACGCCAGGCGTTCCAATTCAGTCGCATTATAACGAGCAATAGTCGCCGCGAATTGTAGTGCCAGGGCTAATGAGTTCATATCATTCAGCCCCTTTGCTAGTGAGATCCCCTCCTCCATCATCGCGTGGCAACGGACGCTTTCTCCGAGATACCATTCGCACATGGCCCCGTAAAACAGACAGTTGGCGACCGGCGTATGATGCTCTTCCGCATAAGACTGGACGCGCCCCGAGCGCCAGATCTCAACCGCACGCAGCGCGTATTCTCGCCCGGACTCGAAATTACCCAAATAGTAGTGCGTACATGCCAAAGCGCGATAGGCTCCAATTGTAAGCGTAGCGTCATTCTGTTGCCCTGTCAGAGCGGAAACTCGTTCCGCAATTTGCATGGCAGCAGACAGCTTGTCCGTCATCAGTGTATAGCGAAACTGACCCATCAGTGCCACGTACAGGAGCCGAGGATCATTTAGCGAGTGACATAAGGGCTCGGCACGCTCGTAACAGATGCGTGCCTCGGGAGCCCCCACTCCTCGCGTGGTCGTTAGATAGAGCCCCGCCTGCATGAGGATGAAAAGCTGATCTTCCGCCGTGAGATTTTGCCCTTCGATAGCCGTTTCAGCGAGTGATCCCCAGCGTCCGCGTTCGAAGAATTGAATCAAAGCAGCGAGGAGTGGCCCGGTTGCTCCAAGTACGTTAGCGGCAAAGCAGGCATCCCCTCGCTGAATACGCGGAATGTAAACTTCATGCAGCGCTTCTCGAAACAGACCGGCATTGCAGCCGCAAATGACTGCAGAGAAAAGTGGTTCCATCTCCCTGAAACTATTCGGCAGCTGCGGCGCAAGCGTTCGATAGTAGTGAAAGAGCCGCCTGCTACATTCCTTCCACCCTTCTGTTTGTTGGCTGCGAAGCTGTTCGCCAAAGTATTCGCGAATGAGCGGATGAGCATCGAGGTGTCCAGGATTATACGGGTCTTCACCCGCCAGTAGTTTCGCTCTTCTTAGTTTGGCTAGAATCGTGCGCCACTCGGTCGGCCTTAAATCAGCTAATGAATCTGTTAGGCCAGGAATCACTGGCGACTGCAGCAGAGTCCCCAGCGCCTTTTCGTCCGCTGGGCGATCAAATAGGCCTAACATGCGGAGAACGGCCAACTCAGGACCCTCTCCAAGCCAGGTTTGGTACGATTCCATGACCTTTCGCGCGTGGACTCCCTGTCGTAGGTCATCAGCAAGATGGCCTGACACTTCGTTACGGCAACGAATGTCTCCGTTGTACGCATCAGTCAGATAGCTGCCCAGCAGCGTTAAAGCTAGACAATGGCCGCCGAACTCTTCGCTGGCACTTCGTAATTCTGCCTCAGAACCTTTGACACCCAGCGCTCGGAGTAGTTTCGCACCGGCGTCGCTGGACAGTTGTTCCAGGTCACGACGCAGCGCTGAGCTGCCCTCGTGATCTGCAATATCAGCGACCGGACTCCGCGTGGTGATCACACAAAGCCCCTTATTGAAAGCAGCAAGTTCGCGTAGGAGCGCCTGGAGAAAAGGCTCACGTAACCGTCCCTCTTGCAGACCAGGCGGATTTTGGATCGGCTCCAGGCCATCAAGGACTAATAGGGTTCGACGTTGCGCGACCAGCTTCGCCAATCTTTCGCCCTTTTCCCACGCCGTCCCGAGCCGTGGATCCGGATCGCCAAACCAAGTGAGAGCCGCATCCAGAAATTCATCCGCGGACGAGGGTTGACCGCTGGTGCCCTGTCTGTAGAAGGACCAACCAAAAACCAACTCTGCAGAGCGATACTGATCAGTGGCCAGCCTTCGGAGCCAATGGTTGACCAGCGTCGACTTTCCGACCCCGGCCCAAGCAACGATGGTAACGACGTTCACATCCTTGTTGGCCCACGCTCGATCCAGGAAAGCGATATCCTCCTCTCGCCCAAAAACATCGCTTCCAGTGACGGGTAACCTGGCTACAGAAATCTTCTTTGGTGCAACTCTTGCCGGCGGCTTGCGAGTTCCGGCCCGCGCCACGGTTGATAGGCTCTTTTGCAAGCTCTGACGAGTAACTCTACGCCGGGCGGCGATGGCGCCTGCAATTGTTGGTAACGCGTCCAAAAGTTCGGCCGGGCTCTGAAAACGCCGCGCCGGATCTTTTTCCAAGAGCGCCTCAAGTAGCACCACAACCGGTTTCGGGAGAGCTTCGAGTCTTTCGATCGGCAACGGCGAGTGCAGATGCTGGTACATAACCTCTGCAGGGGCGCCCCTGAACATCGCACGGCCGGTAAGCATCTCCCAGAGCACCACCCCCAGTGAGTACAGATCCGAGCGAATGTCCACGCCGACACCGGCGAACTGCTCCGGACTGGCGAACTCCGGTGTACCAGCAAAAGCTCCATGAGTTGAAATCGCGGCGGCTTCCGGAGGTGCATCGGGTGCGGACTTGGCAAGGCCGAGATCGATGATCTTGACGGTCACGGCGCCTCCTTCCTCCAGGCTCACCATGATGTTACTCGGTTTGATGTCCCGATGAATGAGCTTCTGCTTGTGTACCGCAGCCAAACCGGCGGCGGCCTGGGTTGCAATTTCCAGTGCCAGCTTTACCTCCAGTGGAGCTGAGCGTTTGATGAGCTTCTCGAGCGTTTCCCCCTCAACAAATTCCATCGCGTAAAAGTAACTGCTGCCAGTTCTGCCCAGGTGCAAAACCGACGCAACGTTTGAATGGCGCAGTCTCGCCGCCGCGCGGGCCTCGCGCAAAAAACGAAGGCGCGCCGATTCATCCCCGAGATATCGCTCACTGATGACTTTCAGGGCCACTGGACAGTGTAGATCGACGTCAAACGCCTTGTAAGTAACCCCCATCGCGCCGCGACCCAACTCGACCGGTTTCCCATTTTCCCCCGTCACCAATTCGTAATGCTCAAATCGTTGCACATCCTGATCGGATAAAGTCGGCTTCCCTGTACCCTCGGAAGCAGAAGACTCGCTGGACTCAACGGCGGCCGTAAGACCCGTGCGAAGCACGCAGACGGGACAGAATTCCATCGCTGCAGAAAGCTCGTTACCGCAGCTCGGGCAGGTGCGTTGAGGCTCCGTGCTCATGACCTAACCGCCCTCAGCCGGAACCTGAGCCAAGAGCAACGCAACGCTCCACCGAGTGGCGCGAAATCGGCCAGCACAGCGCCTGGCAAGCTGTAGTCCCGTTGCACAAGCAATTGCGTGTTCCTTGGATACTAGCCTGTCAACTCATGTTTCGGAACAAAATTCAACCCTTGGGCGCTCCCGCCTCTGGCGAAAACTCACCGAGCCCGATTGCGTTGCTCCAACGGCGCACCGGTTATTTAGAGGCGCGTGCTGCAACTCTTATAAAATCGGATGTTTCTATAACGATTGTTCCTTCTAAAAACTCCACCAGAAAGGAAGACTCCGGTATTTGGTTCTTCGTTGCGGAAAACGTATGGGACGCCAGAAAATGCGACGTGCCAAAGATTTTTGTGACCTCCAAGAATGCAATCGTTATCTTCCTGGCGCTTGGCCTGAGCGTTTTCTGCACCGGTCATGCTCCGGCCGAGGACGACTCGCCGGACAAATTGCTCAAACGGATTGACGAGCTGGATCAACAGGGGAAATACCAAGAGGCGATACCGCTGGCGGAGAAACTGGTTGCCCTGGCGAGGCAGGCTCAACCACCCGACGAGGCGGAGACGTCAGGTCTGATCGATCTATTAGCCCATCTTTACGAGTACGCCGGCGAGTACGCAAAAGCCGAACCACTGTTTATAGAAGCGCTGAGGATCCGCCAGAAAATCTACGGTCGGAGTCATCGCATCACGGCGACAAGCCTTAACAATCTGGGTTTGCTTTACTCGCATATGGGCAGCTATGCAAAAGCCGAACCACTGCTCAAAGAAGCTCTGGATTTTTTTCAGAAGACCCTCGGCTCGGAGGATCGCCATACGGTGGTCAGCCTTAACAATCTGGCTCTCGTCTATCAGGATATGGGTGATTTTGCCAAAGCCGAGCCGCTGCTCGAAGAAGCGCTGAAGATTCGTCGAAAAACCCTGAGCCCGGAGGATCCCGATACAGCGACAAGTCTGGGCAATTTAGCGGAGCTTTACCGGGCGATGGGCGAGTACGCAAAAGCCGAGCCGCTGTACCAAGAAGCGCTCGAGATTTTCCAGCATGTGTTTGGTCGGGAGCATCCCGATACGGCGCGAGCTATGGACAATCTAGCGGGGCTCTATTGGGCAATCGGCGACTACGCTAAGGCCGAACCGCTATTCCAAGAAGATCTCCAGATTCGACAGAAAGTCCTTGGCCGGGAGCATCCCGAGACGGCCACAAGCATGAACAATCTGGCGGCGCTTTATAGGGATATGGGCGATTACGGCAAAGCCGAGCCGCTGTACAAACAAGCGCTCGAGATTTTCCAGCATGTGCTTGGCCCTGAGCATCTCAATACCGCATCAGCCATAATCAATTTGGCGGCGCTTTATCAGACAGCGGGTGATTATGCCAGAGCCGAGCCGCTTTACAAAGAAGCGCTCGAGATTTCCAAAAAAGTCCTTGGCCCCGAACACCCGCTGACGGCAACAAACCTGCATAACCTGGCGGAGCTTTATGCGACCATGGGCAACAACGATAAAGCCGAACCGTTGTACAAAGAAGCGCTGAAAATTGACCAGAACCTTCTTGGACGGGACCATCCCCTGACAGTGAAAAACCTGGAAGGTCTGGCCTTCGCAGAATTGGATTTAGGAAAGACTGAGGAAGCCAAACGGTATGGGGAACTGGGGTATGCATCCGGCCTAAAGGTATTTTCGCAAATTCTTTCCTTTGGTTCAGAGGACCAGCGACTCGCCAAACAGCGGCTCCTACATCCGTACACGCTCGTTGCCGCGCTCCACGAGACCGACACTCTCTTGGCGGGCGCAGTGATTCACTACAAAGGGGTGGTGCTTGACTCGATTATTGAAGATCGGTTGTTGGCCGAAACCAGCAAACAGGAGGCAAACCGGGAACTCGTTAAGCAATTGAATGTTGAAAAGCGAACTCTGGCACAGCTCTCGTTGCAAACCACGGAGGCTTCTCCAAAGGAAGCTCGCGAACGCATCAAAACCCTCGAACAGGAAGTGGAAAACATCGAGAGCAAGCTGGCTCGCCAGATTATTGATCTTGGACAAGCCAGGCGCTCATTGACAATTACGGTTGAGCAGTTGGCAGCGGCCATCCCAAATGACGCTGTTCTGGTGGAATATGTCCGCTACGGCCGCTATCTGGGAAACTCCAAAGGTGAACCGAGCTACGCCGCGGTCGTACTTTCGGCGAGCACTCCAGCACGTTGGATCGCGCTGGGCAATGCCCAGGAAATTGAAACCGCCGTCAGGCGCTACCAGGTTTCCGTGCGCGCCTCCGGCGGCGCCGATGATGAACTGCAAGAGCTTCTGCGCAAGCTGTACAACAGTCTCTGGGCGCCCGTGCAGCAGGCGTTTCCGGAGAGGATCAAGACGGTAATAGTCAGCCCGGATGGGGAACTAAATTTCCTGTCGTTCGCAACGTTGCTCGATGAACAGAAACATTTTGTAGCGGAGAAATACTCCATCCAATATTCGGCCAGTGGGCGTGATCTGTTGCGCGAAGCTAGTCCCAGTCAGAATCGTCAGGTCATGGTCTTCGCTAATCCCAGGTTCGACAAAGACTTGAGTATCCAAATCGCTAAAAGCGATCTACCCAGCGAAGGATCCGGCGCGCTTCGTGGTACGGAAAAGCGCGACTTCGAGGACCTGAGCTTTCAAGAACTGACAGGCACGCAGCAGGAAAGCGATCGTTTGTTAGCGCAATTTAAAGAGTGGGGTTGGCCTGCCAAATCTTTTACGGAAACCGAGGTGACCAAGCGCGCGCTCGCGGAGCTGCATGGCCCTTACATTTTGCACCTTGCCACCCACGGGTTCTTTGAGCCCGATGATCCCACTGCGGGTGCCAGGCCAGATGAGTCGAGCTCGAGGGAGATCAGGTTCGATTTAACCAAGACCAGGTTTTTCAGTAACCCGATGCACCGCAGCGGCCTGGCCTTGAGTGGAGCCAACTCGACGATCAAGGCCTGGAAACGCGGTAAAGCGCCCCCAAGCGAAGAGGACGGAATTCTCACTGCCGAAGATGTGAGTACCCTGGATCTTAAGGGGACCTGGCTAGTGGCCCTGTCGGCGTGCGATACGGGTTCGGGGGAGGCCAGAGCCGGCGAAGGGGTGATGGGATTGCGGCGAGGTTTCATTGAGGCTGGAGCGCAGAACCTCCTCATGACCCTGTGGCCTATCAGTGACGAGGCCACAGTGCAGATCATGAGCGATTTTTACGAGGCGGTCCACCGGGGCAGTAACGCACCGCAAGCCTTGGCAGAGGTTCAGCGCGAGTGGTTGGTGCAACTGCGTGAGGCTAAGGGAGAAAAATTTGAAAAGATCAAAGAAGCCATCGCCGGGCAGGGCGGGTTAGCCAAAGCGGTTAATCTGGCAGGCCCATTCATCATGAGTTGTCAAGGTCGACTGGTTGGGGTCGCTGCGGTCAGCCGCGCAGGGGTCAGCCGTTGACTTAACGTGACCCCCGAAGTCAAGAAGTCGTGCTCGTGCTCGTCCTCGTGCTCGTAATCGAGAAAAGCTCCGAGCCGCTGCTACGCTGGCCGGAACAAAAAAGTTGCGGAAAGATCGTGCCCTCTTTTCGGCGCGAATGGCAACCAGATCGAGCACGAGCACGAGCGCGAGCACGAGGACGATTCCCCAACTTCGGGATCTAGGATTAGAGGTCGATTTATGCCACGAAGTGACAACGGACTTTAGCCCAGGGCGAAGTCCCATAAGCGCTAACTTAAGGAAGGAGCTCGAATTTATCCCCTGAAAGGGGACAACAGAATAGCCCAGGGTTTGGGGTCAGCCGTTTACTTATGACTTTAGGTGAGCGAGCCAGTTCGCCGAATTCCAAAAACTTGGCAGCTTGCCTGTCAGCGTTGGGCAAGATTTCCGTGACCGTCACGTAAGCTATCTCTACTCAACCTTCCTTGATAGCTACTTTTGGTTGCGGCTCAGACAAGCCACGCGCGTACTGCGGCCCGTTGCAGAGTAGGAGGTTTTTCTCGCACAGCGTCTGGCAATGACCCGATTTGCGCAATCGAGTTACTCTGTTCCGGACCAGACACCAACTCGCCCTGAATGACCTCCGCGCCAACTCGCTGCGCTATCCGCTCGGCTAAGTCGCGTTCCGGCTTTTCCTTCTCACCGGCCAAGGCGGCCCGAGAAATCTCTTCCGGACCCACTTCGATGACGATCGATTGATTTGCGAGTTCGGGTGGCACGCCTTTCAAGCCCGCTAATAGAATCTGAAAATAGAAAGGTGCGGCAGCCATAGCGAAAACAAATCTCTCGCTTTAACGAGCAATCGCAACTTGGAATCTCCGGTCACCTTTCTACCTGAGGCGAGAATCAGGGTCCGCACCGATCTATCAACTGTGGAGCGCCAGGGGTTGATCGGCAACTCTCTACAAGTAGCCGACGCGCCTCAGAAAACCCGCCAACCGCGCCAGGACATACTTTTGAGGTGGTTCTGCACCTTGCACCCAGGCCTTCAATGTTGCGAGTTTGATACCCACAATTGCTGCCGTCCGCCGGTCACTCTCATTGGACTCTTTCGTGTACCGGCCAAACGCCTTCAAAACCTCTTCTGTGGTCATAATGAGAGGCAGACCTCTCCAGGAAAAATTTTGGTGCCGGGATCGTTCGTCCGGCAAAGCTCACTACATCAACCCTTACTGTCTGCCCTTCCTCCTATTTCTATTGTTACTGGATAACTCAGCGATCTATCTGTGTCGCCGCCGCTCATCCGGCCCGGAGGAGGCGTTCAGCGAAAATGCCCATGGCTCAACTTTCCCAGGTTAAGCTTTCGACGCGAAGACGGTTACAAAAATTCACTAAAAGAATTTGCGCACCACGGATTTCTTCACCGTCATTTTTTCTCACTTGGAGGCGGCCAGCAAACAGAACTCGGACGAACTATTTTAGATTGTTCAACCAGTTACGCAGATGACGCGCTTAAGAATTGCCGAAGACCCCGGAGAAGAGTTTGTGCTTCGTGCGCATAACGTCCTGACCAACGCGGACGAAGACGCTATAGTCTTTTATAACGATGTGACCAAGGTCCAGGTGGTCCCTGAAAGCAGAAGTTTTACGATCCAAGTACTTACACCTAGCCTGGTCGTCGAAATGGATTACGCGGACGCTAATGCGGTTCGAAATGCTTTAGCGCTGTTCGAAGCAAAAAAGGTTTTAGCAGTTGACTTTGAGGTGCCAAATTCGGTCCGCCTGTTGCCTACGAACTTCGAGACAGCCGGAACGTGAAGAGCGCTCTGTTGTCTACGGGACCTGGCGATTTGAATTTCGCGTCTGATTAACGCGTCAAATTCAATTGTCCGAATACACTCTATAAAGGTTGAGACCCGAAGATGCGGGGCTGATTCGGATATTCATTGCTAGTAAAACATAATGCGAACGGCCATGAATCGGACTGACAGCGGACCTGATGAGCTAGCTCTCATTCGAACGGAACCGATCTCGATGCAATGGGCTAATGAGCTGCGGAGAAACGTCCGCCTTCATCCGAGCTGCAGATTGTTGAGAGAGCTTTTGGGCTTGGATCCTTGCACTCGAACGGTTGTCTATCCATTCCTAATGAAGGGCTGGAGTTCAATTCAAATCGCCGAGCGTTTGAAAGTCTCCCTGGCCACAATTCAAACGCTATTGGAAATTGGACGAGACCAACTGAAGAGAAAGCTGGCAACGTTTCGTTAGAATCGCGCTCAAGAGCCTGACCTTTCTTTCAGGGTGCTACCTGATTGCTGATCCTACTCTTTCTAGGTACGGTTAGCTTCTCTAAAGGGAGCGCAAAGAATTCCCCTGTTCACGAAGGGAATTTTTAGTGTCCTGTCCCCGAAATAACATGTCTTTCGTTGCGATCAAAATGGACCGTCGGCAAGGCGGTCCGAGCCGGACTGGCTTAGAGGGCGCATATCTAAATCGATACGTAACCGACGAGCACCGCAGCCGCCGGCCCATTTTCATCGCAACCCTTCGGGCGCGGCCAGTTGGCTGTTTTTCCGCGTTGCTCGCTCCTTACGTATCAATTCAGATAGGCTCGTCGTTACTGCCAGTCCGGCTCGGACCGCCTTGAAAAACAGCCAACTGACCTGCGGCGAAAGGCATGCTATTTCGGGAACAGGACACTAGCCTTTGCATTAATATGACGGTTACCCGGTCAATGCCGCTAATACCCTTGCCTCCGTGATGAACGACTGTATTAGCGTCGTAGCGGGCTATGCTCACCCTGGGGTGGGACGGATTATTACTATTATTGAAATTGTAGTCATCGCCGCACCACGGGAATCCTAATGATAGATTCCAAGCTGATGCGAGCTGCGCTACGAGGATTCTAATTGAGATTTGGTTCCATGATGTTAAGAAGATGAATCCTATCCCTAACCAATGACCAACCCCATCCCGAAAATCATCCTCAGTCAACGGAATGAGATACTCCAGGAATGGCTGCACCAACAACTCTCTGCGCAGACTCTGCGGACAGACCTGATCAGTGAAGCCGAGTTGCGTACCGATTCGGAGCGCTTTCTGAGAGTCTTTTCCGATGCTGTCCAGTCCGGCAATCTCAGTGACATCCTAAGTACCGAATACAAACCAGTATTGGAAATGCTGGGAGATTTCTCGCGCTCCCGTGGACTCCGAGGGTTCACTCCTTCGGAAACGGCGACTTTCGTGTTCT
>Ga0213878_10000638_pt1 | contig 12793 bp, 11 predicted proteins | sample VelepicoBEBS_R02_FD_161053 | JGI IMG/M metagenome (GOLD analysis project Ga0213878, IMG submission 161053) | Vellozia epidendroides bulk soil microbial communities from rupestrian grasslands, the National Park of Serra do Cipo, Brazil - BS_R02 | ecosystem: Environmental > Terrestrial > Soil >... | reverse complement strand
ATTCCAGCTCGTTGAGGTCGACACCTGCTGCGCGGATGGCGTGCGCGATCGCCCGAGCCGAGGCGCCGCTTGCGATCCGAACCTGCACCTGCGGCTCGGGAATGGCGAGCGGGCGAACGTATCCAAGCCACAGATAGGCACCTAGGGCGCCTGCCCCGGCAACGAGTACGGCAACCGCCAGGATCCATCGCCATGCGCGCAGCACGTACCCGATCGACATCATTCCGGACCTGCTCGAGCGATTGGCTGATTTTACGGTGTTCATAGTGTTCCTATAATTGCAGCGGCTATCGGACGAAAACGGAGCCATGTCGATGCCAGAAGATCCTCAATCCGGCGCTGGTGGGGGCGCCTGGTCCGCCCCGCTCGAGGAGCTGCAGCGGGTGCTGCACGCGCCGGTCGTGACGCAACTGGACGAGCTTGGCGTGCTCGCCGTGCTCGGTGCCGACGCAGCTGGATTTCTCAACTCGCAGCTAACCGTCGACGTCAACGCGATCGACCAGGTGCGCTGGCAGTTAGGCGCATACTGTTCGGTCAAAGGGCGCGTGGCGGCCTTGTTCGAAGCCTGGCGTGAGAAGGACGGATTGCGACTGCTGCTACCGCGCGAGCTCATCGAGCCGCTGCGTTCACGCCTCGCGCGCTTCGTGCTTCGAGCCAAAGTCGAGTTGCGCGATGTCTCTGCGCAGTGGACGGTGTTCGGCCTGACGGGACCGGGGATGGAAGAGCTGATGCAACGCGCGACTTTGGAGTGCCCCGAGGCTCCGTGGACGCACGCTGCGCAGCAAGATGGTGCCCGCCTGGCGCGCGTGCCGCCGTCCCCGCACACCGGTGCGCGGCTGATGCTGCTGGCTCCGGCAGAGACGGCGGACCGATGGCGCTCCAAGCTTGCGACCGCCGTGGCAGCCGGAGCCGGTGTCTGGTGGTGGTCGAAAATCGACGCTGGCCTGCCCGACGTTGTAGCGGCCACCCAAGAACGCTTCTTGCCGCAGATGCTGAACCTTGACGTTCTGGGGGGTGTGCACTTTCGCAAAGGTTGCTACCCCGGGCAAGAAGTGGTCGCGCGAAGCCAATATCTCGGCAAGCTCAAGCGCAGGATGATGCGCGGCCACGTAGCGCAGGCCTCCGCGGGGCAGGACGTGTCCGACGGGAACGTAACGGGCTCCGCCGTGGGCACGGTCGTGATCGCGGCCACTGCCCCTGAGGGTGGCGTCGATGTGCTGTTCGAATGCCCGAGCGAACTCGCTGACGGCGCGCCGCTGAAAATCGGCGGTGGTCGCATCCGCGTTGGCGAGCTGCCCTATCCGATGATCAACCCGACCGCTTGATCAACCCGACGCCGGCTCGCTTCCGCCATGTGCCTGATCCTGCTCGCCTGGCAAACCCACTCCGAATACCCGCTGATCGTCGCGGCGAACCGGGATGAGTTTTACTCCCGCCGCACTCGACCGGCCTCGTGGTGGGGTCAGGCCGTTTCACTTCTGGCAGGTCGTGACGAGGAGGCGGGCGGCACCTGGCTCGGCATCAACCGGCGAGGCCGCTTCGCCGTTCTTACCAATGTTCGCTCGCCAAGCGAGCGCAACCCCCATGCACCATCGCGTGGGCTGCTGGTGCTGTCAGCGCTGCAAACGGCACAGCCGATGCACGAGTGGCTGGACGAGTGCACGTCGCGCGCCCAATCGTTTAACGGGTTCAACCTCGTCATCGCCGAGCCGTTCGCGGGCACGTTGCCTGGCCGCGGCGCGGAGCTTGCCTACTTTAGCAATCGCCTGGACGACGGCGTGCGAGCACTGCCGCCGGGAATCTACGCTCTTTCTAACGCGTTTCTCGATACTCCGTGGCCCAAAGTCACGCGCGCAGTGACGGCGTTTTCGTGTCAGGTCGCGCAGCGCGTCGGCATCGAGGATTTGATGCGCTTAATGGCCGACCGTGAAATGGCGGGCGACCTCGAGCTGCCTTCGACCGGGATCCCGCGCGATTGGGAGCGGGCGTTGTCTGCGATCCAGATCCGCGCCAACGGCTATGGCACACGGGCAACCACGATATTGACGGTGCGGCGCGATGGCCTGGCGTGCTTCGCCGAGCGCTCGTTCGATCCGGCAAACCCGGACAGCCACTCGGACCGCAATTTCGAGTTCATGATCGACGGCGCCGCGCGGCCGTCCACCGGCTCGAGCGTCCGCGGCAAGGGCCAACGCCAGGCGGGAAACTGAACTCCCAGCCCCGGCTGAACCGTCAGCCGCTGAGTTCCTCCGGTCACAAGCTAGCCCGCATCGTCACGTGCGCAATGCCGGCGTCGTCGAATTCCGGGCCGATCACCTCGAATCCGAACAATTCATAAAAGCCGCGGGCGTGCACTTGCGAATGCAGCTCGACCTGCGCGTCGCCGCGGTCGCGCGCGGCGGCCATCAGGCTCAGTAGCAACAAGCGGCCGACCCCCTTGCTGCGGGCCGAGCGCAGCACCGCCATGCGACCGATATGGCCGTCGGGCAGCAAGCGGCCGGTTCCGACGAAGGCGCCGGCACATCGCGCCAGCGCATGCAAACTGAGCGGGTCGATCGAATCGATCTCCAGGTCTGCAGGAACCCGCTGCTCGGCAACAAACACTTCGAAGCGGATGCGACGCGCCTCCTCTCCGAACTCCTCCCACGAGCCCACCTGCACCTCGACCTCCGGAGCCGGGACGTTCAACGAGCCCCCTTTTTTGCGTCGCCTGCGATCACGACCGTCATTTTCGAAAGGTCCAAATACTTCCGAACGGCAGCCAGCAACTGCGCGTCACTCAGCGTCTCCACCTGGGCGTCGAAGTGCCGGCCGAAGTCGTAGGTCCGCTGCAAGTCCAGGTTCCCCACCCATCCAGCCGCCAGCGAGGCATCCTCCGAACGCGCAAGCACTCGTTCTTCGCGATAACCCTGCTTGGCCTGCGCGACCTCATCGGCGGTGAATCCGTCCTTGCGCACCCGCTCGATCTCCTCTCGAACTGCTTGTTCGACACGGCTCACGTTCTGCGGCGCGGCGATGGCGCCCACGCCCCACGCGGCGGCATGGTCGCGTCCGTTTAACACCAGCCCCGCGCCAATTCCGTAGGAAAGGCCTTCCTTCTGGCGAACACGATCGACCAGGCGGTTGTGCAGGCCCGAGCCGCCACCGATGATGCGGGTTGCCAAGACAAGTGCCGGCGCATCGGGATCGTCATCGCGCAGCTCCACGGGGATGCGCGCGCGGTACAAGGCGTTCTCCTTATCGGGAGTGTCGACGAAGATGCGGGTGGGCGGCACGTCGACGAAATCGTTCAATAAGCGCTCGTATGGCGCCTTCGATTTCCAGGACCCGAACTGCTGCTGCAGCAACGTTTCCATCTCGCCGGCGTCAAAATCTCCCACCAGCGCGATTTGCCCGCGCGACGTGCCCCAGAAGCGCTCGTAAAAGGCCCGCACGTCATCGACCGAGGTGTTTTTCACTAGCTCAATGCGCTCGGCCAGCGGAATGTACCTGCGCGGGTCGCCGACCGCGTACGTGTTGAAGTGCGTGAGAAGCGCGTCGCGCGACCGCTCGCCCGGATCGGTCAGCTTGGCCTGCAAATCCGTCAGCTCTTCGCGCTTGAGCTGATCGAACTCCGCCTCGGGGAAAATCGCCCCTTGCAGCACTGCAGCAACCAGCTTCAGCGCATCAGCCACCGTGCCGCGGCTCGCCTGGAAATTGGTGAGCTCGCCCGTCACCTTCAGGCGTGTCAGCTCGTCGTCGATCGCCTGGCGGGTCAATTTCGCCGTGCCGCGGCCGATCATCGCGCGCGTGAGCTCCGCAACGATCGCTTCCCCGTGGAGCGTCTGCCGGTCGCCGAATTCGAAATTCATCGCGACATTGACGGTCTCGCCCTTGGTCTTCTTCGGCAGCAACGCGATCTGAAGATCGTCGGAATGCAGCAGACGCGTACGCGCATCGATGTTCTGCGGACTCGGATCGAATTTTTCTCCGGCCGCCGCAGCGGCACGCGGGTGGAAATCCTTCAGCATCTGCTCGACCGCCAGCGGCGCAGGAATCTCGGCCCGCTCGGGCTTATCTTCGGGCAGGAAGAGCCCGACGGTCCGGTTGTCGCGACGGAAATAGCGCTGCGCCGCGTCAGCCACCCGCGGCGCGGCAACGCGCTCGGTGGCATCGCGCAACACGAAGAACAGGCGCCAGTCACCCTGCGCGATGTATTCGGACAACGCCACCCCGAAGGCCTGCGGATCGGCGAGTGCACGCTCGGCCTCGGTCTGCTCGGAGCGGCGCATCCGCTCCATCTCAGCTTGTGTCGGCGCGGTTTGCTCGAATGTGTGCTCGACCACGTCGATCAGGCGGTCGCGCGCCCGTTCGATCGAATCGCCCGGTTTGACGATCGCACCAAAGATCATGGCGCCCGGGTCGTGCAGGAACATCGGTTCGGCGAACACCTGCGCTGCCAGCCCGGCCTCGACCAGCTCGTGGTGCAGTCGCCCGTTGGGAGTCTGCCCCAGGATATCGGCGGCGGCCGCCAGCGCGGCCGTGTCGATGCTGCGTCCGGCCGGGATGTGGTATCCGAGCAGCACAATCTGGGTGTCGCCTTTGCGGCGCACCGCCAACGAATGCTCGCCGTCCTGGGTCGGCTCCACGGTCCACTGCGGCGGCAGCGAGCGCGTCGGTCGCGGAACGCGCCCGAACGTGTCGGCAATCCGCTGCAACGTGCGGTTCACGTCGAAATTGCCAGCGACGATCAGCACCGCATTGTCGGGCTGGTAGTAGGTCCGGTAGAAAGCCTTCAGGTTCTCGATTCGCACGTTTTCAATGTCGCTGCGCGCACCGATCGGCTCTCTGCCATAGGCGTGCCACTGATACATCACCGATAGCAGGTGCTTGTAGAGCGAATCCATCGGATCGTTCTCGCCCTTTTCGTACTCGTTGCGGACGACCGTCATTTCCGAATCGAGATCCTTGCGCGAGATGAACGAATGCACCATCGCGTCCGCTTCGCGGCGCAAGGCCCAGTTCAGGTTGTCTTCGCTCGCCTGAAAGGTCGAAAAATAGTTGGTGCGGTCGTAGCCGGTCGAGGCGTTGTTGCGGAAGCCGCGCGCCGAGAACTCACGATCCGGATCGGGGAAGCCGGTCGAGCCCTTGAACATCAGGTGCTCGAGCAGATGGGCCATGCCGGTTTCGCCGTAGCTCTCCATCCGCGATCCCACCAGGTACGTCACGTTCACCGTCACCGTCGGTTTGGACGAATCCGGATAGAGCAACACGCGCAGACCGTTGTTCAAGCGGTACTCGGTGATGCCTTCCACCGAATCGCCCTGGCGAACGCCGGCGGCTGGTGCTGCGTGAGCGACCGCCGTCAACTGCAGCCCGAGCAGCAGGCAAATGGACCATCTCGAGGCAATAGAGTCGATTCGCATCGCACACACCAGCCGCGAGCGGCCGTCCCGAAACGACAAAAGCGCGATTGTGCCGGATCGCTCGGAGCCACGGAGGCACGGAACCACGCCGCTGGGGCAAAGCGATCCGCGAAGCGATCCATTCGGGCGCCTCATTTTTATCCTTGTGAGGCGCAGTCCCCGTTCTAAAATGCCCGACTTTCTGCAGGAAATCGAAATTTGAAGATCATTCTCGATCTGCTGCCAGTCGTGGTCTTCTTCGCCGTGTTTCGCTTGGCGAAGGCCGCTCCGCAGGCCGCTCACGCGTGGGCCGTAGCGCTGCTGGGCGCGCCTGCCGCCGCGGCCGGGGCGGCGACCGACATCGTGCCCGTCATCCTTGCGACCGCCTGCGCCATCGTTGCCACGGTAATCCAGGTGAGCTGGCTGCTGCTGCGGCGAGCGACCATCACGGCCTCGGTATGGCTGAGCGCCGTGCTGATCATCGTCTTCGGCGGCCTCACCGTGTGGCTGCGCAACGAATGGTTCATCAAATGGAAGCCGACGCTTCTGTATTGGGCGTTTGCCGCAGTGCTTGCGGGCGGACAGTGGATCTGGCGGCGCAACCTGCTGGGTGCGCTTTTCTCCAGCGAGCTGCGACTTCCAAAGCAGGCATGGGATCGGATGCTGATTGCGTGGGCGGCCTTCTTTCTCGTGCTTGGCTGCCTGAACCTTCTGGTGGCCTACGAGTTCAGCACCGACACCTGGGTGAACTTCAAGACCTTCGGCCTGCTCGGTTTGACATTCATCTATTCGATCCTCACCGGCGTGTACGTTGCGCGCCACCTGAGCGCATCTGCCAATGGCTGAATCGACAACCGCCACGATCGACCGGATCCGGCAACTGCTGCAATCACTCGATCCGCAGCAGCTGCGAATCGAAGACGAGAGTGCTCAACACGCCGGCCACGCGCAGGCGCAGGTACAGGGCGGAGGACATTACCGGCTGCGCCTCGTCAGTGCGCACTTTCGCGGTCTGACGCGCTTGCAGCGGCACCGCCTCGTGTATACTTCTTTGGATTCGCTAATGTCTGGACAGATCCACGCCCTGGCGATGACCTTGCTGAGCCCAGAGGAGGCGGCATCGGCGGGTTCCCATCCATCCTCCCGAAAGTAGCACCCAATGCCCAGATCTCTTCTGCCCATTGTCGCGGTGTTCGCGGCCGCCGCCGCGTTGGCGCAAAACGCCGCCACGCCAGATGCGGGCGCCAAGAAGGCCGCCCCTCAGAATGCGGCTTCGCAAGACGTCGCCATGGTCAACGGCAAGCCGATCACGAAGGCCTCCATCGATCAGTTCGTCCAGCAGCTCGGCCAGCCCGATACGTCGGAGCTGCGCAATCGCATCAAGGATCAGTTGATCGAGCGCGAGGTTTTCCTGCAGGAAGCCCAGAAGCGGGGTATTCCGGACCGCGCCGATGTGAAGTTCCAGCTGGATTTCGTGCGGAAGACGGCGATCATCCAGAACCTGTTCCGGGATGAGGCCAAGAAGCACCCGATCACGGATCAGGAGATCCAGGCCGAATACGATAAGCAGAAGGCCGCGCAAGGTGGCAAGGAGTACCACGCGCGCCACATTCTGGTCGACAAAGAAGACGAGGCCAAGGACATCATCGATCAGCTCAAAAAGGGAGCCAAGTTCGACGACTTGGCGAAGAAATCCAAGGACTCCGGTTCGGCCAGCCGCGGCGGCGACCTAGGTTGGGCCGGGCCCGGCGCTTACGTCAAGCCGTTTTCCGACGCGATGGTGAAGCTCGAGAAGGGCAAATTCACCGAGACGCCGGTACAGAGCCAGTTTGGCTATCACGTGATCCTGCTGGAAGACGTGCGCGAGACGCAGTTCCCACCTCTCGACCAGGTCAAGAGTCAGATCACCGAATCGCTCCAGAACCGCCAAGCCCAGGCTTTCGCGGACGAGCTCAAGAAGAACGCGAAGATCCAGTAGCCGCAATCAGCGGCAACGAGCGGCGCCGCGCGCCCGTTAACGCGAACAGCGCGGCCGCGACGGCGGGCGCAATTGGCGGTGTGGCAATTTCGCCGACTCCCGTCGGCGGACGCTCGCTCTGCACAATGTAAGTCTCGACCACCGGCGAATCGCCGATCCGCAGCAGCGGGTACTGCGGAAAGTTGCGCTGCTCGATGCGACCCTGGTGGATCGTAATGCGCTCGCGAAGCGCAGCCCCGAGGCCGAAATTCACGGCGCCCTCGATCTGCTGCTCGACGATCTTCGGGTTCACCACGACGCCGCAATCAATCGCGCACACCACGCGATGCACAACCGGCTCCTCGTCCTTCAGTGAAATCTCGACGACCTGCGCGACGATTGAGCCGAACGACTCGTGCAGTGCGATTCCGCGCGCCAAGTGCGCAGGCAGTGGATTCTCCCAGCCGGCTTTCTGCCCGGCCAGTTGCAGCACGGCGCGGTGACGCGGTCTCCGCTGCAGCAGATCCAGGCGGAAGCGCAGCGCATCGGTGCCGGCCGCGTGCGCCAATTCATCGATGAACGATTCGGTGAAAAAGGCGTTGTGCGAGTGGCCGACCGAACGCCAATTGCCGATCGGCACGGGCGATGCGACGCGAACATGACTGCAGTGTTGATGATCGAATTCGTACGCTTGGTCGAAATGCCCTTCGGCGGCGGTCGAGTCTTTCGTGTCCACATCCGGCAGCGGAAGCGCTCTGCGCAGAAACTGCGCTCCGACGGCGTCCGAAGCGGTCCGGCTGACCCACGCAAATACCCGCCCGGAAGCGTCGATTGCGCCCCGAAAGCGCGCTACCGCGGCTGGCCGATAGAAATCGTGAGTGAAGTCCTCCTCGCGCGACCACAGCACCTGGACCGGAGCGGGGGTGAATTGCGCTGCCAGCTGAACCGCCGGCACGATGAAGTCGCTTTCGAGGCGCCGCCCGAAGCCACCGCCCAGCTGCGTGATCGTCAGATCGATCTTCTTGACTGGGATGCCGGCGACCCTGGCGGCGGTCCATCGCGCGAACGTCGGCGCCTGGGTTGGCGTCCATAACTTCAGGCGCCCGTCTACCAGCTGCGCGGTGCAGTTCATCGGTTCGATCGTGGCGTGAGCGAGCCACGGCGCCTCGTACTCGGCTTGGACCACGCGAGCAGCCGACCCAAGCGCCGCCATTGCATCGCCCTTCGCGACAAAGACCCAGCCTGCGGGACCATCCAAACCACGGCGCATTGCCTGTACCAGATCGGCCCCCTCTGGCGGCGCGCCCGCGCCACTGGACCAGTCGATCCGAACCTGCGCCAGCGCTTGTTCGGCCTGCCAGTGGCTACGTGCGACTGCTGCAATTCCGGGACGGCACCCGCAGCGGGCGTCGCCCGGATAGGCGATGATCCGTTTCACCCCAGGCATCTGCGGCGCTTGACCCGGGTCGAACGAGCGCAGCGAGCCACCGAGAAGGGGGCAGCCGCGCACGGCCGCGTGCAGCATCCCCGGCAGGCGGACGTCGATACCATAGACGGCGCTGCCGCCGACTTTTGCAGCGCTGTCGCTGCGCGAAATCGGCTGACCGATCAGACGGAACTTGTCGAAGGGCTTCAGCTCGATCGTGGGCGGCGGCGCGAGTCGTGCTGCCTCCTGTGCGAGCTCGCCGTAGCTCAGCGACCGGCCATCCGGACCGGTCACGACCCCATCCGCCGTCGAGCAGTCCGACATCGAAACCTGCCAGCGCCGCGCAGCCGCCTCGATGATCATGTGCCGAGCGGCGGCCCCTGCCTGCCGCATCGGCACCCAGCAGTCGCGCACGCTGGAGCTGCCCCCAGTGATTTGAACCCCCAAATCACGCGCAATCTTGGCGACGAACCATTGCTCGAGGCGTGTGCCAATACCGTACTGCGGGTCGGCATCGGTTCGCAGAAAGACCGCGACGTTTCCATACATGGGTTCGTCGGGCGCTGGTAGTGTGCGTACCTGCGCCAGTGCGACGTCGAGTTCCTCCGCCACCAGCATCGGCAGCGCCGTGCTGACGCCCTGCCCCATCTCGCTGCGAGGGACGATCACCTCGATGACGCCATCGGACCCGATTCGCACCCAGCCGTTGAGCGCGACCGGCCGGCCCGACGAAGCCGACCCCAATCGGCCCGCAGGTGGGGTGACCGCCCAGCCCACGACCAGGGCTCCCGCAGTCCCGAGAGCCGATAGCAGAAAGCGGCGGCGCGCAACCATGGTCGCATCCCTCGAAACGCTGTCGCAGCTCGCGCCGCACTCGTACAATCGCGCGACGCGCGGTCCCGTACGCGCAGGTACGGGTTGCGAGTTTTTCGGGCCGGTGGTTCGCCGAACCCACGGCCCTCGAACACCAGAACCATAACAGGAGATTGCGATGAAGGGATCGTTCGTTCGAGCCGCGATAGTTGGCGCGGCGATGTCGCTGGTGGCAGCGGGTGCGTTCGCTGCGAATGCGCTCTCCGTGAAGGAGAAGGTCGACTTGTCGGTTCCGCCCGAGAAGGCGTGGGAAACGATCAAGGACTTCGACAGCTTGCACACGTGGCATCCGGTTTTTGCGAGCACCGAGATCGTTTCCGGCAAAGGCAACACGCGCGGCACCGTGCGGGTGCTCACCACCAAGGACGGAGCCAAGATCACCGAACGGCTCGAGCGCTACCAGCCAAAGGCTTTTTCGTACACCTACCGGATCACCGACAGCCCGCTGCCGATCAGCGATTACGTCTCGACGATTCAGGTGAAGGGCTCGAAGTCGGGTTGCGTCGTCACCTGGAGTTCACACTTCAAGGCCAAGGAGGGCACTACGGACGCCGATGCCGTGAAGTTGGTCCGCGGTGTCTATACCGCTGGCCTCGACAACCTGAAAGCGAAGCTGAAGTAAAATCAACAGTTCGTTCGCAGCTGCCTGGCAGGCTGTTGAAAAACGTAGCGCAGTAGTTTTTCAACAGCCTGCTAGTCGAGCTCCTCGTACAGCGGCAAAGTCAGGAACTCGGGGAACTCTTCGGCAGTGGACATTCCTTCAAAAATGCGCGCCGCACGCTCGTAGTTGCCTGCGTCGCCCTCCGCGACCGCCCTCACCTTCGCCAGTTCCTCGGGGATCAGCGTGCGAACGAGCTGCGCGGTGACCTTGCGCCCGTCCTCCAGGCGCCCCTTGGGCGAGCGGATCCATTGCCACACCTGCGAGCGCGAGATTTCGGCAGTTGCCGCGTCCTCCATCAAGTTATGGATCGGCACACAGCCGTTGCCACCCAGCCATGACCCCAGGTAGTGGATGCCGACGTTGATGTTCAACCGCAGGCCTACTTCGGTGATCGGAACCTCGGGCTCGAAGCGCAGCAAATCTGCCGCTCGCTCCGCGACGTCGTCACGCTGCTTGTCGATTTGATTGGGACGTTCGCCCAGGATGCGCTTGAATTCGAGCATCGCGATCTGTACCAGGCCCGGGTGTGCAACCCAGCTGCCGTCGTAACCGTCTCCGGCCTCGCGCGCCTTGTCTGCGCGTACGCCGGCCAGCGCCCGCTCGTTGGCAGCAGGATCGCTTTTGATCGGGATCAGCGCGCTCATGCCACCGATCGCCGGCGCACCGCGCCGGTGGCAAGTCTTCAGCAGCAGCAGTGAATAGGCCCGCATGAACGGTGCGGTCATTGTGACCAGCGCGCGGTCGGCCAGGCAGAACTGGCTATCACCTCGGAATTTCTTGATGCACGAGAAGATGTAGTCCCAGCGGCCCGCGTTCAGCCCAGCCGAGTGTTCGCGCAGCTCGTACAGGATCTCTTCCATCTCGAACGCGGCCAGGATCGTTTCGACCAGCACGGTTGCCTTGATCGTGCCGCGCGGGATGCCGAGTTCGTTCTGCGCAAACACGAACACGTCGTTCCACAGCCGCGCCTCCAGGTGCGACTCGAGCTTGGGCAGGTAGAAGTACGGTCCCTGGCCGAGCTCGGCCAGCTCGCGCCCGTTGTGCGCCATGAACAGCGCGAAATCGAACAGCCCGCCCGATACGCGCTGGCCATCGACCAGGACGTGCTTCTCATCCAGGTGCCATCCACGCGGCCGCACCAGCAGCGTCGCGGTCGTGTCGTTTAGACGGTATACGCGAGCGTCCGGTGAGGAGAACCAAATGCGCCGACGCACCGCATCGACCAGGTTCACCTGCCCTTGGATCTGGTTGTCCCAGTTCGGCGTGTTGCTGTCTTCGAAATCCGCCATGTAGGCGTCCGCGCCGGAATTGAGCGCGTTGATGACCATCTTGCGCTCCACCGGACCGGTGATTTCGACGCGCCGGCGGACCAGCGGCGCGGGCAGCGGCGCGATGTGCCAGTCGCTGACGCGTATATCGCGCGTTTCGGCAAGGAAGTCGGGCCGAAGACCTTGGTCGATCCGCGCCGCACGTTCCGCCCGCAGCGCAAGAAGCCGATGCCGCCGCGGCTCGAATTCGCGATGCAAACGAGCCAGAAACTGCAGGGCGAAGGGAGTGAGGATCGAGTCGAAGCCTGCTTTGACGAGCGCTTGAACCACAACGCCCGGAGTGCCGCTCATTACGTTCCTCCACCGTGCAACCGAAGTGCGAAGTCAACCGCCTCTTCCAGTGAGCGGCCGATGCCGTCGGGACGCTCCCCCAGACGATCGAGCGGCGCAGAGGAGCGGTTCACCCAGAATGTGCGATAACCGTACCACTTTGCGCCGATCGCGTCCCAGGCGTTGCCGCTCACGAGCAGAAGCTCGCCAGCGGGGTGACCCAGCGTCAGCGGGCCAAGTTCGTAGACCGCAGCGGCGGTTTTGTAGGCACGCGCCTGATCAGCGGATAACAGCACGTCGAAATACTCTTCCAGGCCGGCGCCGCACAGCGCGTCCTCGAGCTGGCCCGGGTCGCCGTTGGTCAGCACTCCTGCGGTGAGTCCGACAGCGGCGAGCCTTCGCAGAGACGGAATCGCATCGGCAAACGGCGCCAGCTGGGTGAACTCGTGCATCAGTAGACCTCGCCCGGCCGCGTCCAGCGGCAGGCGAAGCGCGTCGCACGCATACTGCAGCGCGTCCTCAACGACCTGCGTGAAAGGGACGTAGCGGTTGGACAATGTGCGCAGACGGCTGTACTCGAGCTGCTTGTCGCGCCACAACTGCACCAGCGCCGCGCCGCGACCCGAGAACAATTGGTCGGCCCGGGTGGCGACCGAATGCACGTCCAGCAAAGTCCCGTACAAGTCGAACAGAACTGCGCTCAGCGCCCTTGCCATGCCTCGCCTCCGTTTGCAGTCCGCGCCCCCTGTGCACCGCGGGCAGTATATTGGCGCCCCAACTTAGGCGGCGGCAAAAAAAAACCGCCCAGCAGGCGGCTTCGAGTTCTTCGTATTTTAGCGTCGTATTTTTGTTCTGGAGGTGTCCACAGACACTCCTCTCCCCCCATCTTCCTCC
>Ga0213878_10000635_pt1 | contig 12819 bp, 10 predicted proteins | sample VelepicoBEBS_R02_FD_161053 | JGI IMG/M metagenome (GOLD analysis project Ga0213878, IMG submission 161053) | Vellozia epidendroides bulk soil microbial communities from rupestrian grasslands, the National Park of Serra do Cipo, Brazil - BS_R02 | ecosystem: Environmental > Terrestrial > Soil >... | reverse complement strand
GGCGCGACGGCCGCGAGCGCCGGCTGTTTTATTACACTCTCGGCTGACATCGCCGCAATGGCTCCTGCCACCACCATCGGTGCCGCGCATCCGGTCGCACTGGGCGGAGCTCCCGGCGCTGCAGAATCGAAGCCTGACGAGACCATGGCCAAGAAGCTCGAGAATTTTGCGGTTAGTTACATGGAGGCCATCGCGAGCCGGCGCAGCCGAAATGTTGAATGGGCGAAGTCGGCCGTCCGGGAAAGCGCCTCGATCACCGCCGAAAAAGCCCGGGAAATGAAGGTCATCGAGATTATCGCAAAGGACATCGATGATTTGCTGACCCAACTCAATGGCCGGACGGTGAACGGCAAGCAGCTCAAGACCGCCGGCGCCAAGGTCGTGGAAATTAAAATGTCTGCCGCCGAGCAAGTCTTTCAAATGCTTTGGAGACCCGAGGTTATGTTTGTCCTAATGCTGGTTGCGATTTACGGGCTGATCGGCGAGATGACCACACCCGGCGCTATCCTCCCGGGGGTCATCGGTGCGATCGCTCTTGTTCTCGCACTATACATGGCGGCGATCTTGCCGGTGAATGTTGCCGGATTGCTCCTGATCGGCTTGTCGGTTGGGCTGTTTGTCATCGACGTGTTCGCACCCACCCATGGTGTGCTAACAGGCGGCGCAATTGTGGCGTTCCTGATCGGTTCGCTGATGCTATTCAATCGGCACGACCCTCTCTTTCGTCTCTCGCTGGCATACATCATCCCGAGCGTGGTTATCACAGCGGCGTTCTTCATTTTCGTTGTTGGCAAAGGACTCCGCGCGCAGCGGCTCCCCGTCAAGGTCGGCAGAGAGATTATGCTGGGAAAGATTGCTAGCGCCCTAACGCCGATTGATTCGAGCGGTGGAAAGGTTTTCGTAGAAGGTGAATACTGGACCGCAAAAAGCGATACACCAATAGACCAGGGCCACGCGGTCCAAATCACCGCCATGGAAGGATTGACTCTGAAAGTTATACCAAAAACCTGAGGAACCGATTCATGATTGAAGAATCCGCGAGATTGCTCGGCTGGTTAGTCCCGATCATCATCTTGGCCGCGCTCGTTCTCCCACAGGCAATTCGAGTCCTGCGAGAGTACGAGCGCGGAGTGATTTTCCGGCTCGGCAAGCTACACGGCACCAAGGGACCGGGATTAATCTTCCTGATTCCTATAGTCGATCGCATGGTTAAAATGGATCTGCGCGTGGTCACGATAGACGTCGCGCGCCAGGAAGTCATGACGCGCGATAACGTGCCCGTCACCGTCGACGCCGTCGTTTACTTTCGCGTGGTCGCTCCGGAGGCTGCAGTCGTTCGCGTCGAAAACTACCTGAAAGCGACTTCGCTGATTTCTCAGACCACATTGCGCAGCGTGCTTGGACAGGCTGAACTCGATGAACTGTTATCACAGCGTGACAAGATCAATCTGACTCTGCAGGAGATCATCGATCGACAGACCGATCCTTGGGGAATAAAGGTGACGGCCGTCGAAGTGAAAGACGTTGTTTTACCGGACGGCATGAAGAGAGCGATGGCTCGTCAAGCCGAGACCGAACGAGAGCGACGTGCGAAAATCATCAATGCCGAGGGAGAATATCAAGCGGCAGAAAAACTGGTGCAGGCGGCAGGGATGATTTCCGAGCAACCGATCGCACTTCAACTCCGGTTCCTGCAGACTATGAAAGAGATTTCCAGCGAGCATAACACCACCACGTTTTTGCCGGTGCCGATCGATCTGTTCGAGCCGTTCCTGAAAAAGGCCAAGAGCCCATCGGCGGAAAAGGAAGAGGGCTAGCCCGCAAAAATCACGCGCTGAGCCTGCATCGCTCACAAATCTCTGAAGATTTGTGAGCGATGCAGGCTACGCTGGCCTCGAAAACATCAATCCCAAAATCCAAAGAATGACCCCGCCAGCCATGGCACTGATCCCCGTCCAAAGGAACAGGATGTTGCCGGAGGAATTATCCGGCATTTGGTAAACCAGTTGTTGGAATCCGGTCCCCGGCTGTTCGATATGTGCGTTAATGGCATTCGCAGGCAAGATCACTCGAGACATTTGCGCGAGGATCGGCGAGTACGGCGACTCTTGGGTGGTAAAATCGAAGACCCACTCGCGGCCGCTATTTGAGACAAGTCTGAACTCCTTTGGGATTTCGATACCACGGGTCCCATCACCGCGAACGCGAGTAAACGCCCGCGCTTCAATATCAGCTGTTGCCGTGCGTTCGACCTCGTTTTTCTGAATATCGAATTTCTCGAGCGCGTACTTGGCAAACTTTTGTTTAAGGTCTCGCCAAAGTACGTCTGGATGGTCCCCGTACTGTTGCTTCCAGACCGCCCATTGGCTGGCCGACAAATGGAACGTCATCTTCATCGATCCGTCTCCGTAGGGATCCAAACTAGCAACGACGTCCGTGTTAATCGTTTCGGTGGCCTCGCTAATCCCGATCGGAACGAGCCAGGCCAGAAAGAGCATCGTTAAACCGAATATTTGTCTCATCATGGAAAACGTACCGTGTCGAGCAACTGGAGAAGAGCCTGGCGGTTCGTTTGAAAACTGGCTGCAGGCGAGCCGGCTGCAACGCCGATCACCCCGCCGCGCACTGGACGAAAGACACCGAACCAGGCGCTATTTCCAGTAGAACTAAGCGTGCGGCCCAATACCACGGTGAGGTCCCCCTGTCTCTTCGAATCATCGACCTGAATACGGCTGCCATTGCGAGCGAACGCTCGGGCAACGGCCTTCAGAGCCTCGCTCGTTGAGTTCGCGTTCGGAACTTCAACCACATCTATACCCATCAAAGTCGATGGGTCGTAGACCCGGAATGTTATGCCCAGCGCGGTGGGCGGTTGCAAGATCCGCCAAGACTCAGGATAGGAGAAGGATACGAGGCCCGCCCGATGCTCATATCGCGCCATTCCCTGCTGAGGTTGACCTTGGCCTGTTCCCTGCGCGGCTTCTTGCCTTTCCGGGCCCGGTGCGGCTTCTTGTCTTCCAGGGCCCTGTGCAACAGTAGTCGCCTCCCGCTCCCGAGACGCCAACATACTTTTGATCTTGTCAGTATCCACATCCGGAAGTTCCGGGGAAGAATACCCCTCGCTCCGGTATTTCTGGACCGACAAGAAAATCTTGAATTGTTGTTTTTGGAGATCTTCGGAAGCCATCTGAATGGCTTTGTCGAAAGGAACATCGGCTTGCGACCCGACCGCCTTTGGCGTGATAGCAGTACATTCGATGGGAATCTCTTGATCCCCTTGCTCTCCCGCTTGCACGATCGTAAACGCGTGCCCGGGACGGAGCACGATGTAAGTCTGGCAGCCGAGTTGATCAAGAATTGACGCCCATAAAATCGCGAGCTCAATACAAAGACCGTTGTTCGAAGTAATCACGTCTCTCGGCAAACGCACTGTCTGCACCAGAGTCTTTATGTCTCCGATGCTCGTAGGAACTCCCTCCGCGCTCGCGTAACGCATTCCAGTCTCACGCATGTAATCGTAGGTCGCTTTCATCAACTCCAATACATGCCGCGGGTCGTGAGTAACTCCGGCCAGAGTTCCGCCGATGCGCCTGGTGATAGCGGCCGCATACTCCTTAACAATAGGATCATTCGGCGTCACCATGCAGACCACAAACTGAGCTAGGTTCCACTGATCATACCAGGTCAGCATCTCCTCGGCCGGCAGGTCACTGTATTGCACTTCGTTCACGCCGTAGATCAGGAAATCGTCTCTGAGCACTTGTTCTTTTGCTGAGCCACCCTCCTCACGCCATTGCAACTTTATCTCGAGCGTAGCGGTCGTTTGATTTGCTAGGTGCGTTATCCTTTCCGGAAACTTCGGATAGTACAATTCAACGACCGAGTTGCCTGGAGGCAGATCACCGCTCACTTCCGGCGTCGTCCATGAAATAAAATCCGGAACCTGGTAAGTGACAGTCAGGTCGTGAATCGGGCGACCACCCGTATTTTTCAATACGAGTTTGCTCAGAAAATACTTACCTTCCGCAACCTGAGAGTTGGCGTACACCTTGTAGCCGAAACTCATGATCGATTTGCGTACAGTCGGTGGATCCCACGAAAGCTTTGCCGGCTTAGCAATCGACAAGGCCCAAATCGCTAATAAACAGGCTCCACAAACAAAGAGGACCGCGCCACCCACAAGAAATGCGAGGACTCGGCGATTTCGAAACATATTAGATTGATTTTGGCCCGCCCGTCACATGGCCTCCCTGCGTCTGCTGGATTAGAACCCGAGTGTGACCCTCGCCAGTCCGTACCCCTTTCCTACCGCACCGATTTATTAGCGATCCGTCGGACACCGTCAATTGATAAATGTGGCCGCCCCGCACGGAATCTGGTGCTCTAATAAACTCCATACATTTGTGGATTTCCGCACCGCCTAGCCTGCATCGCTCACAAATCCTTAGAGATTTTTGAGCGATGCAGGCTCAGGAGCTTTCTAGCCCGCAATGAGCTCGTGGCTTCGGCTGTTGCGTGCTTTTTGCGGGCTAGGCTGGCAAAGGCTGGAGCCTTCGCTTACAATGGAGCACCAGGTTCAGCCGGTTGGTCACGACGGGTTGGATCAAAGCCTCCTCACTATATGCCTCAAGCAATTACTGGCGGCCAGATGAGCGTCCACCTTTCGTCTAAGCCTGCTCAAGCTTCGGGCCGGCTAGACGATGAAACGTTCTTTCGTCTTGCGATCCTTGGCGATTTCAGCGGGCGCAGCCACCGTCAGGGAAACTCACTGTCGCCGGCTCGTCCAGTGCGGATCGACTGCGAGAACTTCGAAAGTGTCTTCGAAAAATTCGATGTTGCGCTCAATTTTCCGGCGGCTGAAGCCGGCAGTGACGAACTGACGCTCAAGTTCTGCCGCCTGGAGGATTTTCATCCCGATGAACTTATACATCATGTCGAATCGCTCTCGCGGCTGGCCAATTTGCGCGCCAGGCTGCTCAACCCGGCAACTGCGGACGCAGCCGTCGCCGAATCGCGGGAAGTATTGAAAATGCCCTCGGCCGGAATTGATCGCCCACCGTCAAGTTCGACCGAGACAAATGAAGAGCTGCTCACCAGGCTTCTTGAAAAGCCCGCCACCCAACCGTCCAAAGCTGTGCCTCCCGCCTCTGCTGTAGAAAAACTGATTAAACAGATCATCGCGCCGAGCGTCGTCCCGGGTCAAAGCCCGCAACACGCCGAAACCGCTCAATTGGTCGAAAGAGAGCTGTCAGAGCGCCTCGGGAAACTCCTGCACGAACCCGATTTTCAAGCCCTCGAAGCCGCTTGGCGGGGAATCGATTTCCTGATTCGGGGAATCGACGACCAGAGCAAATGTTACCTCATCGACATCACAAAAGACGAGCTGGTAGCCTTGGCGGTTGCCGGTGATTTGGCGAAAGCCGCAATTTTCAAACAGCTCCAGGAGATTGGCCCCGGTGTGGTGCTGGGGATGTACACATTCGGCCGGCAAGACCTGGCTTTGCTGAAAACACTAGGCTCCCTCGCGGAGGCTCATCAGACAGCATTCGTGGCGGGTGCCAGTCCGGAGATGGTCGGTTGCCGCTCCTTCGGCTCGCAACCAGACCCGGACGATTGGCTGCCCGGTGAGGACGGCGATGCGTTCGCCCCATTTCGCCGGCTGCCGGAGGCCGGTCATCTGGGCTTACTAATGCCGCGCTTCCTTCTTCGTCAGCCGTACGGCGCCGGCAGCGATCCGATCGAAGCATTTCCTTTCGAAGAGATGCTCTCAGCTCCCGAACATGAATCCTACCTCTGGGGCAACCCGGCCGTTCTTTGCGGCTATTTACTCGCAGATGCCTTTGCGACGGAGGGCCGGCCAATAGACACCGGCGGTGGCGGCGTAGTCTCCGGCCTCCCGGTTCATACCTATGCCGTCGACGGCGAAACATACGCAAAGCCATGCGCCGAAGCATGGCTCAGTGAGAAGGCTGCCGCGGTCATCCTCGAGCACGGCATTATGCCTGTCGCATCAATTCGTGGCCGCGACGCGGTCGAACTAAGAACGCTGCGGGCGTTTTCACTGTCGCCCAGGCCTCTGCCTGTTCGCTATGAGTAGATCGCCAGCCTGCATCGCCCACAAATCCTTAGAGATTTCTGAGCGATGCAGGCTCTGGCAGCAGAATCTCCGGCTACGCCTAGAAATTCCGCTGCTTTTGGAGAAAGAGTTTAAAACATGCTCTTAGACAGACGCCCAGCGTCCGTTTAAGAGCTTTCTAGCCCGCAATGAGCTCGCCGATTCTCCCAGCGCATGATTTTTGCGGGCTAGGTTCATTCCAGCTCGCCTAGTTCTTGTAGTTCGCGCCTCAGCGACTTCGCTTTTTCGCCGCATCCCTCTTTCTCCAGTGTGGCGATCGCGTCTCTGAGGGCATTCACCAACTTAGGATACCCAGCGTGACGATGAACTATCTCCTTCGCCACTTCAGGGTCCAGACGCACGTTGTAATCGTCCATTGAATCGGCAATGTACCAATTCAGGGGGTCATTGAGATCTACTTCGCTTGTGCTCATTCGCCGGCTCCAAGTTCTACCATACGGGCTTTTGATTTCCTGACGGGGACGTACAAGACAACCAATATCTATATCCAGCCGGTTGTATCCGGCGACAAGAAATTTGGCAGGGCAAAGGCGAAGCGGTAGGGCGAGGACTTCGGCGAGCTCAGTCGAGCCGCTCCGCCCGAGCCGCAGCGTGACGTGGTGCGTGACGTCACTGGAGGGCTCCGTCGTAGCAGCCACCGCTGAACCGGCGGGAAGAGGGAGAAAGTCTGGCTAGGACAATCGGATCTGGAGGGGAGCTGCTTGCAGCTCCTTCGCAGGGTTGTCGTTGAAGGGTGGTTTAGCGTCTTTCGGCCTGTCGGCCGAAGGCGTTGCCAGTAACGCCCCTCTCCAAACAATGGGTGAAGCCGAGCTCTTCCGCGGTGGCTGCTACGACGGAGCGTAGCCCTCCAGCGGCGTCACGCACCACGTCACGCCGCGGCTCGGGCGGAGCGGCTCGACTGAGCTCGCCGAAGTCCTCGCCCTACCCTCGCCCAAACAACCCGGCGCGCGCCTCAGCGCGGAGCGCCAATTTTCTGCGGCTCTTGAATTTTCTGCGGCTCTGGCTTTTGGTTGACAGTTTTGATCGGCGCCTTACCGGGGTTGACTTCCAACTTGCCGAGGAAGGTGGCACCGTCTTCGAGCGACAAACGGACCGCCTTCAGATCACCGATCAACTGGGCATTCGCGTGAAGCTCACACCGCTCCTGAACCGTGATGTTGCCGTTCACAGTTCCCTTCAAAATGACCGTCTTCGTCTTCACGTCGCCGCGAAGGCTCGCATTTTCGCCAACGATCAGAATGCCTTCCGCGGATGAAACGTTGCCGTCTAGGTTCCCATCGAAGACGAGTTCGTTCGTGAACTTGATTGAGCCTTTAATCTCCACATCCTTTAAGAGGTTGTTCCGGTCGGGTACATCTGCCATATCTGATCCTTGATTGGGGTTATGATTTTCGGTTTCGCCGCGGGCCGATTCTCCGCCCTGCCAGCCTGTCCCGTTAGAGAATCGCTGGGAAACTAAAGCAGGGTGAGGTTATCGGAATGAGTGGCAAGCGCAAGACTGAATAGCCTGCATCGCTCAAAAATCTTTAAGGATTTTTGAGCGATGCAGGCTAAGCGCTTTCTTCCTGATCACGTTTATGGACGGCGAGCGACATGAGGCGCTCGTCTCGCCATGCCATTCGCCTTGTGAGGTCATCGGCGCATAAGATCACGCGCCGCTGGCGTTCCACTTCGGAGATAAGCTCGGGGGACCAAACATGATGCTCGGTTCTGGACGCGGCGATCCGGTGGTAAAGTGGCCCCAGTCGTTTTGCGTAATCCGCGACCCCGCCGGGAGCATTGAGGTCGATCGTTTCGAACGGCCCCATAAAGCTCCAGCGAAGTCCCAGGCCATATTTTATCGTGCGATCAATGTCTTCAACGGTGGCGTAGCCTTCTTCCACCAGGCGCCAAGCTTCCATTAGGAGCACGCCTTGCAGCCGGTTGACCAAAAATCCTTCGATTTCGCGGGTCATTTCGACCGGAACCTGGGAGACACTCTCCATGAGCGACCGAACGGAATGCACTGTCTGCCGCGAGGTCCAGGGAGCGGGGATGAGCTCGACCACGGGAGCGAGGTATGGCGGATTGACCGGGTGAGCAATCAGGCATCGATCGCGGCATTTGACGTGTTCGGTAAACGCTGATGCCGGGATCCCGGATGAAGAACTACCGATCAGAGTGGAACTACCAACGTTCGCGTCAATCGCGGTAAGGATATTCTGCTTGGCAGCCACATCTTCGAAGACGCTTTCTTGGATGTACTCGGCGTGCTCCAGAGCTTGGCCCAAAGTTTGCGCCGATTGGATCCGGTTCGCAACGGCGTCTGCATTCTCGATCAGTCCATGGGTAACGAGCTTATCCAGGCTCTGCCGAATAAGACTGAGGGCCCCGCCTACGGCAGCAGGGTCGCTGTCGAAAAGCGCCACCTCGAAGCCCGCACGAGCGAAAACGATAGACCATCCGCGGCCCACCAGGCCGACACCGACTATGGCGATTTTTCGAGGCATTAGCGTAAGCTGTTTCTAAAATTGCACCAAGTTTCCAGAAAGGTCTAAACGAGAAATGAGCAAGAAAGTCGAATGGGGAGTATTGGGCGTGGCAGGGATCGCAGTCAAAAAGGTCATTCCGGCGATGCAGCGCGGCGAATGGTGTCATATACGCGGGATCGCTTCAAGGGACCTCACTAAAGCGCAACAAGCAGCCGAGCAATTAGGGATTCCTAAAGCGTATGGGTCTTACGAGGAACTGTTGGCCGATCCGGAGATCGAGGCCGTTTATAACCCGCTACCGAACCATCTGCACGTCCCATGGTCCATCAAGGCCGCAGAAGCTGGAAAACATGTTCTCTGCGAAAAGCCGATCAGTCTGACGGTTGAGGAAGCCGTTTCGCTCTTAAAGGCCCGTGATCGCACCGGCGTTAAAATCGAAGAGGCCTTTATGGTTCGCACTCATCCTCAATGGAGCCGCGCGCTTGATTTCATCAAGGAAGGGCGAATCGGCCCGGTCCGGTCCGTCATGGGATATTTCAGTTACTACAACCGTGATTTGAAAAATATTCGCAACATCTTGGCCTACGGGGGCGGTGCCCTGATGGACATTGGCTGTTATCTCGTTTACACATCGCGGCTTATCTTTGGCGAGGAACCAACAAGGGTATCCGCGCTAATAGAAGTAGATCCGGAGACGCGAACCGACGTGATAACCTCCGGCATACTCCACTTTCCTTCCGGGCAATCGGTCTTCACCTGCAGCACGCAGGTCGTGCCTTATCAGCGCGTACAGATTTTCGGTACCAAGGGCCGGATCGAGATAGAAATCCCGTTCAATGCACCGCCCGACCGGCCGTGCCGGATATTTCTGGACGATGGGGTCGATCCTTCGGGACGGCGCGCAGAGATTTTAGATTTGGAGAGGTGTGATCAGTACACAGTCCAGGGAGACCTGTTTTCTCGAAGCATACGCGAGGGGACTGCGTTACCGGTCCAGCTGGAGGGCTCGGTGCGGAACATGGCGGTCATCGAGGCGATTTTCCGCTCAGCCAAAACAAATCAATGGGAAACGCCGTCTACGCCCGGTTTGTAAGCTGAGAGCGTTTCTTCGCTTGACAGCACAAACCGAGGCTTGGGGGATCGCAACACACGTTGAAGATGTTTCACCCGACGAACTCGCAAAGCGAGCGGAGGCCTACAAAAAGGAAAGCGCTGGAACCTGATTTACTGAAAGCTGTAAGTCAGACGCTCCCGTGTCTGACATGGGCGTCCCGTCCGTGATCTTCGCCGGTGCACGGGCGGGACGCCGCGTCCCGTAGGGTACGGTGTGACAGGCGTGACCGCGACGAGCTGGTAGCCGATGCGCGTATCCACCGACCGGGCGGAGCCTCTACCCATAGGTCCTATGGGTCCTATAGGTCCAATAGGTCCTATGGGTAGAGACTCCGCGGCGCCCTCGGAGCAAGACCGCTGAGCATTTGGCTAGGCGCGGGGCGAACTTAATTCCGACCGATAACCGTTGCAGAAGCGGACGAAGGTGTCGCTGGGTTCACCCAGAGCACCGCTGGGCAGTGCCCAATAGAATCCGCGCCGCACCAGGAGATCGGCAATTCGCACTATGCGAAGCTGGCCGAGAGCCAATTCATTCTGCACGCTCCAACGCGACAGAAATGCGAATCCCATGCACTGCATCGTCGCAGTCTTGATCGCCTCGATGCCGGCCAAGACGTACTGGTACGCGAGCAGCTTGGGTTGGATTCCGAGTTTGCGCATGGCTTTTTCTACGATCACCCTGGTTCCAGAGCCGGCTTCCCGCCAGATCAGCGGGAGTTTGGCGAGATCTTGGGCTGTCGCCACCGACGCAGACAGCCGTTGATAGCTGCGGAACGTCGGATTGGTACCGGCAACTAAAACCACCTCGTCTTCAACGAATTGTTCAAGTCTGAGCCCGGCTGCGCCGTGACTCCCCTCCACAAGTCCGAACGGGCAAAAACCCTCCCGGACGGATTCCAAGACAACTTGGGAGTTATCCACTCGCAGGTCAATTTGGATCGTTGGATAAGCTCTGGAGAACTCGGCCAGTAACATCGGGATAAGATGGGATGCAATCGTAAGGCTGGCTCCGAAGCGAAGCTGCCCGCTTAGTTTATGCTGGGAGCGGAACGAAGCCTCTATCCGGGAGAGGGTGTTCTGAATTTCCGCCGACAGCGTGCGCAAGGTGTGGCCGTGCGTCGTTAGTCTGACGCCCCGGGTCGAACGAGAAATAAGCGGCTGGCCAACAATTTCCTCCAGTCGCCGAACATGAGCGGTGACCGCCGGCTGCGACAAATGCAACTGTTTCGCCGCCGTCGAGACTTTTCCGCATTCCGCGACAGTGAGGAACGATCGGAGAAGCCTCAGGTCAAGATCGTTCGGGTTCATATCAGCTTTTCTACAGAGGAGTTCGCGGTCATGATTTCTGATGCCTTAATATCAGATGACATGATGTTTAGCCAATCAATTGATTGGCTGCGGCGGCAGGGCCAGGGCTCTAGGCGGTAGGGTCGCGCTCCCGCGCGACCGAGGTGGTATTACCCCAAAGCGGTACCCTTTGAATGAGACTGCTTTGAACGGGGCATTTTCGGGCATATAGGCCGCCCGCGTCATCCGGCGACTGGCTGCTGGAGGGCTGCTCCGTCGTAGCAGCCACCGCTGAGGAGCTCCGCTTCATCCATTGTTTTAGCCAGAAATCCGAAGTTAGGGGCATCGTGCTCGTGCTCGTGCTCGATCTGTTGGCCATCCGCGCCGAGAAGAGGGCCAGATCTTTCCGCAACTGTTCTGTTCCGGCCAGCGTGGCAGCAGAAGCGGCTGTTTTTCTCGATTACGAGCACGAGCACAAGCACAAGCACGATTTCGTAATTTCGAGACTTGGCTTAGCCGGACTTTCTCGCTGGTCCGGCCGGTTTCGCGGTGGCTGCTACGACGGAGCGTAGCCCTCCAGCGCCAAACCTCCGCCGATTTTAATTAGGCTGTGAGCAGCGCGGTAACGGTTGCAAGCACGACAGTAAAGAGCGCCGCGCGTGCAATGCATTCAAGAACGCGGCAGAAAAAAGGTCAGTTAGAAAATTACCACCCCTCCAATCACCGGTTATTCCAGATGCCGGTTCGAGGTCTTCGTCATTGACGGGTTCGAAAAAAAGATCACCTGCGTCGTCAGGTTCGGCCATCGGTACATTTGAGTGGACGTCTTTGATTGTTTTTGCCCAAAAAATGTTTCCATATTGGTCAACATATAATGTTGGTGTTCCGTTCATCATAAAGGTCCAGTTCCATCAGGCAGATCACGCCTTCACCCGGTTACTAAACAAACCTGGACCGGAAGTTTCACGATTTGTGCAAAATCTTTACGATCTCCTCGATCAACGCCTCCGATATCCGGACCGGCCGAACATCTTTCGTTTTCTTTCGCCCTTTGATAGCCCCTTCGTCATACACCAGAAATATATAGTGGCTATGGCCAATAGAATCGCCGGCACCCCGATACCACACCAGAACAGTGGGTCGGTAAGCCAGTCGTCCAGGTCAGGAAAGCTAACATCGGCCAAGTTAGACTCGAAACCGCGCAGCAAAGATCCACCACCCTCTCTTAATTAGTAGACCCGGCACGGTCTATTTTATTCCCAATCTCGCCGTGACTCGCAGTCCGGATCGTCACACGCGGTTCAGACGCATTCAATCGTCCTCGTCCTCGAACTCGTCCTCGTCCTCGATGTCACGCGCCGCGCCGCGGCTCGGGCGGAGCCTCGCCCTACCGGACGGTTTTGCTGCGGACGATATCTATTTCCAAAATAGTTAGTTCCCCATTAAAAACGTGTGTTTATCAGCCAGTAGGATTGGGAACAGTTTGGTAAACGACGTCACTTCCGCTGTAGAATGGCCGGTACCAGGTACCGCCAAATTCAAAGTAATTAGCGCCATTCACTGTCACGGTTATGGCCCCTTTCGGGATAGAGGTCACCAAGATACCTACCGGCGGCTGCACAATCTCATAGCCTTGGCCGGCTGCCTCGTAGAACACACCGTTGGAGTAAGCGTAGCTTTTGCCGGCGCCGTAGACCGTCGTAGAGGATTCAGGAACCGAAGGGATAACCGCTCCCTTTGGTGGCGGCACAACGGCATACCCATTCCCCTGGGGCGCGTAGTAAACACCGCCCGAGTAGTAGTACGGGTTAC
>Ga0213878_10000634_pt1 | contig 12828 bp, 9 predicted proteins | sample VelepicoBEBS_R02_FD_161053 | JGI IMG/M metagenome (GOLD analysis project Ga0213878, IMG submission 161053) | Vellozia epidendroides bulk soil microbial communities from rupestrian grasslands, the National Park of Serra do Cipo, Brazil - BS_R02 | ecosystem: Environmental > Terrestrial > Soil >... | reverse complement strand
CGAAGCAACGCACGGCCTGAGGACTCGCGCAAGACGTGCATTGCCTGCGGCGAATGCACGCTACAAAACTCGGGCGGATGCCTGGCCGGTGCTTTTGTTAGAGATTCTAAGGCCTGTCCGCATGGCCCTGCCGCTCTGCGCCAAGATCGGCTATCCCATCTAGAGGAGGAATGAAAAATGAAAGCACTATGGCTTGCCTTGTCGTTACTGCTCTCCGCCGCCGCCCCGCTCGCCTACGCCGATGACTGCAAACCGACGAATCCCACCGAGATCGCCGGCCTGTTCGACCGCTGGAATGGTTCGCTGCAAACCGGCGACCCGGCGCGGGTGGTGGCCAACTACGCGCAACGCTCGATCCTGCTGCCGACGCTGTCCAACAAGCCGCGGCTGACCCCGGAAGACAAGATCGACTACTTCGAGCACTTCCTGGCCAAGAAACCGGTGGGGCAGATTGATTTGCGCTTTATCGACATCGGCTGCAACTCGGCGCTCGACAGCGGGCTGTATACCTTCCGCTTCGGCGACGGCAGCATCGCCCATGCGCGCTATACGTTCACCTACGCCTGGGACGGCAAGCAGTGGCTGATCACCAGCCACCACTCGTCGCTGATGCCGGAGCCGGAACCGCATTGATCCGACGCCGGCCTTCAGCAATAGAGCTGCACGGCTAAACCCCGCGCGCGCATGCGGTCGGCCAGCCGCCGCATCCACGCGTCGCTCGCGGGGGCGACCTGCTTGCCCTCCTCCTGCATTGGCGGCCGGGCAATGCCATAGAGCAGCACTCCCTGAATGCCAGGCAGGCCGCCGACCAGATCGAGGTAAGCATCGAGCTCCGCCTCGTCGGGCAGCGCGCCGTTGAGGCAGAACATGCAGGTCTGGATCCAGGTCGGGCAGCACGCCACCGCGCGCGCCACCTGCAGGCGCAGCCGCTCGGGCGTCAACCGCACCTGGTTGACGCGGTGGATCGCCTCAGTGCTGCCGCGGTCGATCTTGAACCATACTTCGCCGCCGGCGGCGGCCAGGCGCCGCAAGGCGTCCCGAACCGGTTCCCGGTGCATCTGACTGCCGTTGGTGATCAACACGATCCGCAGCCGTCCGCGCAAACCGAACGCATCCACCTGACGCAGCACCGTGTCGACCGCGTCGGCAAACTGCGGCGACAGCGTGGGTTCGCCGTTACCGGCCAGCGCGATGTCGCTCAAGCGGCGCATGTCAGGCGCGACGTGATGGCGCATGAAGTCACCCTGCAGAATCTCGCGCAACATGGCGGCCAGCTCGGCCTCCAATTGCGCGAGGTCGACCGGCGTCGGCGCGCCGCGCTGCAACTGCGGCACTTGGCAATAGACGCAACGCCAGTTGCAGGCGTTGTTGGGGCTCAGGTTGACGCCGACCGACACGCCGCCGGCGCGCCGGGATACCACCGGGTAAACATATTGAAAACCATCGAAAGCCAGGTTGTGGTCTTTGGGGGTCAGTTGCTGGTCGTCGGGCAAAACAAGCGGTTCGGATGAGCGCATGGCAAAGGAAAAATATACTTACTGACTGAATTATTCGATCTTTCCACGCAAATGTCTAACCCCACCCGGCACACTAGGGCAAAGCGTTCTGTCCGTCGCGGCGTTCGGTTTCGTCCCACACGTGTTTAATGTCGGCGATGGCGGGCATGATGTCGAAAAAAGCGTCGAGCAGCGCCGGGTCGAAATGCGCGCCGCGCCCGGCTCGCATATGGGCGATGGCCTCTTGCTCGGTCCAGGCCGCCTTGTAGGGCCGCGCCATGGTGAGCGCGTCGAACACGTCGGCGATGGCGACGATCCGGGCCGAAGCGGGAATTGCCTCGCCCCGGGCGCCATGGGGATAGCCGCTGCCATCCCATTTCTCGTGATGGCTCAGCGCCACCTCGGCCGCGAGCTGAAAAATCGGCGCGTCGCTGCGGCTCAGGATGTCGTAACCGATTTGGGCGTGGCTGCGCATTACCACCCACTCCTCGTCGGTCAATTTGCCGGGCTTCTTCAAGATCACGTCGGGAATGCCGATCTTGCCGGTGTCATGCATCGGCGCCGCCATCTCCAGCAGATGGCAATCGTCGTCCGTCCAGCCCACGCTGCGGGCGATCGCCACCGAAAACGCCGCCATGCGCCAGATATGCGCGCCGGTATCGTTGTCGTTGTAGTGGCCGGCCAACCCCAGCATGGAGATGGCGGCGCGGTAGCTTTTTTCCAAAACGGTGGCCCGCACCAGCGACAGATGGGTTTTGACGCGCGCGTGGACCACAGCGGCGTTGACCGGTTTGACGATGTAATCGACCGCCCCGACATCGAACCCGTAGGCTTCGTCGCTGGCCTCGGCGAGCGAGGTGACGAAGATGATCGGAATGCCTTCCGTCGCCGCGGCGGCTTTCAACGTCCGACAGACTTGGTAACCGTCCATGTCCGGCATGCTGACGTCGAGCAAAATGAGCACCGGCTGATGCTTTGCCACGGCAAGCAACGTCTCTTGGCCGCTGCGGGCGAACACCAGCGGGTAGGTCGGCGACAGGATCTGCCGCAAGGCGGCCAGATTGTGCGGTTCGTCGTCGGCGACCAAAATCGGATAGCTGATCATGTCCGGCGCTCCTCGATAGGGAAGTACTGGTGCATCAAACCGAGCACCGCTTGCTCCGCGCCGCGAAAATCGAAATCCTCCACGGCGGCCCGCAACGCAGCCGTATCGACCGCCGCCAAGTGCGCCACCAGCGGCTTCAGCCGCGATTCGATCCGGTCGACGTCATCGGTCTCCAGCGCGGTCAATAAACTGTTGAATAGCTCGACCAATTGCTCTCGCGGCAGCCGCACGCCGGGGTCCGCCCGCGCCGCCTCTTGCCCGGCATACGAATCGATCGCCGCCAGCGCGGCATCCATCGCCTGAACGAGATCGCTTACCGCATCGGCCGATGGCGGACCGGCGGCCAATTGGCTGTCCAGCACCCGGGCGGCGGTTTCGACGCCGACGAGTGCCAGGTTGCCCGCCACCCCCTTGAGTTTGTGGGTGAGAATTTTGGCGTCCGCGACATTGCTATGGGCGATGCGCGGGGCAACCTCGCGGTAATCGCGGGCGAATTTGCGCAAGTATTGCTGATAGACCGCGGTCTCGCGCCAGATCGCCAAGCCGCGCGCCATGGCGATCACGCCTTGCACCGGCTCGGGCGGCGCGATAGCCGGCCTCGTGAATGCCGGCGGCAGCGCTTCCTTGCCGCACAGGCGGCGAATAATGGTCACGGCCACGTCGACGTCGAACGGCTTGGCGATGTAATCGTTCATGCCGGCGGCCTGAGCCGCGTCGCGTTGCGACTGGAACGCGCCCGCGGTCAACGCGACGATCGGCAGCTTGTCCGCGCCAGGCAGTTGGCGGATGCGTCGCGCGGCCTCGTAACCGTCCATGACCGGCATTTGAATGTCCATCAGCACCAAATCAACTTCGCCGTCATGTTGTTGCAGCCAATCCAGCGCTTCTTGGCCATTGCCGGCCGTGAGCACCTCGGCGCCCTCGTACCGAAAAATCCGCAGGGCCACGTCCTGGTTGATGTCGCTATCGTCGACCACCAAGAGACGGACGCCGGCCAGGCGCTCGCCAGCCTCGCCGGCAAGAGCTGGCGGCGCGCTTTGTCCCTGGCGCTGCTGTATCGCCCTGGCCACCGCGTTGTAGAGGCAGGAAGGCGTCACCGGCTTGGTCACGACGCCGTCGATCAGCGCGGCATCGGGGTCGGCCAGCAAGGCCTCGCGCGAAAAAGCGGTCGCCATGAGGAGGATCGGCGCGCCGAGGCCCTCGCGCGCTTCGCGGTAGGATTTCGCCACCGCCAAGCCGGATAGATCCGGCATCTTCCAGTCGAGGATCACGACGTCGATGTCGGAGCGCGCTTTCAACGCCGCCAACGCCTGACGCCCGGACGACGTGACGGCGGCGCGCCAGCCCAAACCCTCGGCAGCGAAGGTGAGCGCGTTGAGCGCGATGGCATTGTCGTCGGCGATAAACACATTCAGGCGTTGCAGTTCCGCCTGGGCCGACGTGCCCGGCGTCTCGCGCGCCAACGTGACCGCGAACGAAAACGTGCTGCCAACGCCCTCCTCGCTGCGCAACACGATCCGCCCGCCCATCATCTCGACCAGCCGCCGGCTGATGGCCAGGCCCAGTCCCGTACCGCCAAAATGCCGCGTGGTGGAATCGTCGACCTGGATAAAGGGCCGGAACAGCGCCGCCTGCTTCTCCGGCGCGATGCCGATGCCGCTGTCCGTGACGGCAAACTGCAACGTCACCTCGGTATCGTCGATGCGTTGCGGCCAAATCGACACCTCGACGAAGCCCTGCTGGGTGAATTTGATCGCGTTGCCGGTCAGGTTGATCAAAATTTGTTCCAAGCGCAGCGCGTCGCCCACCAAGCGGTCGATGGCGGGCGCAGGCGAACGGATCACCAACTCGATATCCTTGTTGCTCGCGTTGGCGGTCATGATGGTCGACAGATTGTCCAAAAGATCGCTGAGACTGAATGGCGCCTGCTCCAGTGTCAGGTTGCCGGCCTCGATTTTGGAAAAGTCGAGGATGTCGTTGATGATACCCAGCAGCGAACGGCCGGCGACGCGGATCTTGCGCACCACGTCCCTTTCACTGCTCGGCAATTCGGCCGCCTCCAAGAGAAAGGCCAGGCCGAGAATGGCGTTCATCGGCGTGCGGATCTCATGGCTCATATTGGACAAAAACGCCGCCTTGGCGCGATTGGCCGACTCCGCGAGCTCGCGCGCGGCATCGAGCGTGTCCTCGTACTCGCGCTGGGCGGTGATGTCGCGGTTGATGCCGATGACCCGCAGCGGCTGGCCGTGCACATCGCGCTCGACGCGCGCCGCGGCCTGGATCACACGCGTACGGCCATCGGGCAGCCGCAAACGGTAAACGGGCGCGTAGTGGGCGCCGCCGGCCAAGGCGGCGTTGAGCGCCGCCTCGGCGGCGGGGAGATCGTCCGGGTGCACGCGCGCGCGCCAATACTCGCGGCTCACCCTGGCGGCATAGGGCGACGGCGGATAGCCGTAGAGTTCGAACATGCGGCCATTCCACACCACGCTGTCATCGTCCAGATGCCACTGCCAAACACCGAGCTCGGCGACCTCGGTGGCAATGCTCAGGTGGTCGCGCGCGCTCAGCAGCTCGTGCTCCATTTGTTGCTGCAACAGCGCGTTGACTTGCGCCACCCGCGCCTCGTCGGCTTTGCGCTGGGAAATATCGCAAATGATGTCGGCCAACCGGACCTCGCCCGCCGCGCCGGTGCGCACGCGGGCGACACTGACCATCACGTCCAGCGAACGGCCGTCGCGATGCCGCCAGCGTGTTTCGCGCAGCGGCACCGCCTGCCCGCCGGCCGCCCGCGCGTACCAGTCCGCGGTTTGGCCCCACTCTTCCGCCGGCACGATCAAGTCCGCCATCCGGCGGCCCAGCGCCGCCTCGGCGGAAAAACCGAACAACTTGGCCGCCATCGGATTCCAACTGGTCACGGTGCCATCCGTCAAATGGCCGATGATGGCCTCTTGCGCGCTGCCGACAATCGCGGCCAGCTCGCGCTGCTGATCCCGCAGCGCGCGCCACTGACGCAGGAACACCGCGACGAGCAGGCCGCCGATGGCGGCGAGCAGCGTCAGCAGGCCAAACACACGCATTTCCTGCAGCCGGGCCGGACGAACGATCACCGCGGCCAGCAGAAGCACGATCAGAGAGAAAACGGCCCAGCTCACCACAGCCCATCCTTTGGACCATCGCGGCCAGCGATTGCGCGCTGCTGACATCTCTATTCCTTCTACGTAACCGGCATAAAGTCGTGCGTTGCTTCGCGAACGCATGCTACCTAGGGCCAACCCTATTTTAGTTAGCTATTTTGAGAATTGTTATCAACAATGAATGACATTGGGTTTGCAAACAGGGGGCCGGTCATGTCGGAAATGGAAAAATCAGCCACCAGCTCAGTCGGCATCATCACCATCGACGAGCAAGGAATCGTCAAGGCGTTCGACGCGGTCGCCGAACGGCTGTTCGGCTACGCGTCCGCCGAGGTGATCGGCCGCAACGTCAACGTACTGATGCCGACGCCGTACCGCGAGGAGCATGACGGCTATCTGGCGCGCTACACGCAGACCGGCCAGGCGCACATCATCGGCAAGGGGCGCGAGGTGCGAGGCCGGCGCAAGGACGGCTCGATTTTTCCGGTCTGGCTCGCCATCAACGAGGTGCGTTTCGGTGAGCAGCGCTTTTTCGTCGGCTCGATCGTCGATCTGTCGGAGCTCAAAACGGTCGAAGCCGACCTCGCCCAAAGCCTCGAGGTGACGCGCGCCATTCTCGACACCGCGGTCAACCCCATCATCACCATCGACCCCGGCGGCATCGTGCGCTCGTTCAACCCGGCGGCGGTGCGGCTCTTCGGTTATGAAGCCCGCGAGGTGATCGGGCAGAACGTCAAGATGCTGATGCCCTCCCCCTATCAGGAGGAGCACGACGGCTATCTGGCGCGCTACTTGCGCGAAGGCAATCCGCGCGTGATCGGCCAAGGCCGCGAAGTACTGGCTCGGCGCAAGGATCAATCGGTGTTTCCGATCCACCTGTCGGTCGGGGAAATGAAGGTCGCCAGCGGGCGCATGTTCGTCGGCATCATCGCCGACATCTCCAAGCAGCGCGCCGCCGAACAGAGCTACGCCGCCAGCGCCGAACTCACCCGCGCCATCCTCGACACCGCGGTCAACCCCATCATCACCATCAGCCGAGTCGGGGAGATTTGCTCGTTCAATCCCGCCGCCGAAAAGCTGTTCGGCTATGCCAGCGCCGAGGTCATCGGTAAAAACGTCAAAATGCTGATGCCAACGCCTTATCGCGACGAGCACGACGGCTATCTGTCGCGCTATCTGCACGAGGGGAACCCGCGGGTGATCGGCGCTGGCCGCGAGGTCACGGCGCAAACGAATGACGGCGCCAAAGTGCCGATCCATTTGAGCGTGGGCGAAATGGAGGTGGGCGGCAACCGCATGTTCGTCGGCATCATTACCGATACGTCGAGATTGAAGGAAACCGAGCGCGCGTTCGTGCAAAGCCTGCAAACCACCCGCGCCATCCTCGACACCGCCGTCAGCCCCATCGTCACCACCGACGCGCACGGCGCCATCCTGTCGGCCAATCCCGCCACCGAACGGTTATTCAAATACCCTTGCGACGAGCTGATTGGTCAAAACATTTGTCTGCTGTTCGCCGAACCGTATCAGAACGAACACCGCAAATATCTGGAGCGCTATCTGGCGGAGCGCAAACCAGGGGAAACCCAGCCGACGGTGATCGGCGAAGGGCGGGAAATTATCTGCGTACGCAAAGACGGCTCCACGCTGCCGATCCACCTGACCGTCGGCGGCATGGATATCGGCGGCGAACCGCTGTTCGTCAAGATCATGGTGGACATGACGGAATACAAGGCGGTGGAAACCGAGTTGCGCAAGCACCGCGACCACCTGGAGGAACTGGTGTCCTTCGCCACCGCCGAGGTCAGCGCCATCGTGCGCGCCGCCATCAACGGCATCATCACCATCGACGAGAACGGCATCATCCGCCTATTCAACCCCGCCGCAGAAATACTGTTCGGCTGGTCGCGCGACGACATGATCGGCCAGCACATCGGCACGCTGATCGAGGCGTATCGGTTTCCCGCACAACGTTTTTGCGAGGGCTTTCTGGCGGTGGCGGAAGAGCACGTGGTTGGCCGCGGGCGCGAGGTCATCGCCAGAAAGCAGGACGGCGCCACCTTCCCGGCCAACGTCTCGATGGGCCATACCGAACTGGGCGACGGCCATCACTTTTTCGTCGCCTCCATTTCCGACATCACCGAACAAAAGCAAATCGAGAACAAGCTGAAAAAAGCCAAAGAGGAGGCCGAGGCCGGAGCGCGCAGCAAAAGCCTGTTTCTGGCCAATATGAGCCATGAAATCAGAACGCCGATGAACGCGGTCATCGGTTTCGCCGAAGTCGTGCTGCAGGACGCGGCCTTGTCGCCGACGTCGCGCCGGCATTTGGAAGTGCTGCTGAATTCGGCCCGTTCATTGCTGAACATCATCAACGACGTGCTGGACATCTCCAAGCTCGACAGCGGCAAGCTCAAACTGGAGGCCATCGGTTTTCATCTGGCCAATACCATCAAAGAGGCGCTATCCACCATCGAGCACAAGGCGTATGAGAAGGGACTTGCGCTGGAACTGGCGGTGGACGGCGACGTCAACGTTCGCCGCATCGGCGACCCGACGCGCGTGCGCCAGGTGATCCTCAATCTGGTCAGCAACGCGATCAAGTTCACCGAACACGGCCGCGTGCGCGTCACGGTGCACAACGACGAGCCGCCGGGCAGTCTGCGCATCGCCGTGCACGACACCGGCATCGGCATGAGCGCCACGCAGCTGGCCCATGTCTTCGAGGTGTTCACCCAAGCGGACGATTCGACTACCCGCCGCTTCGGCGGCACCGGCCTCGGCACGACCATCTGCAAAGAGATTGTCGAGCTCATGGGCGGCCGGATCTGGGCGGAAAGCGAACAGGGCGTCGGCAGCGTGTTCAGCTTCATCGCCGTTCTGCCGGAGGCGCCGGCCGGCATGAAGTGCCTCAACGACGCCGAGGAACGCTCGCTGCAATCCTACGTATCGCCAAGGCTGTTTCGCATCCTGTTGTGCGAGGACATCGAGACCAACGCCACGCTGGCCATGCTGCGTCTCGGCGGCATCGGCCATGACGTGGCATGGGTCAAAAACGGCCGTGAAGGGTTCGAAGCCACGCAGGCCGGCGACTACGACCTGGTCCTGATGGACGTCATGATGCCGGAAATGGATGGGCTGGAAGCCACGCGACGCATCCGCGCCGCGGAGAAAGACACGGGCAAGCACATTCCGATCCTGGCGCTGACGGCCAGCGTCATGCAGGAGGATTTGGAACACTGCCGCGAAGCGGGCATGGACGGCCACGCCGCCAAGCCCATCGATTTCGAGCTCCTGCTCAACATCATGGACTCGCTGGTGCCGCCCGGCGCCGGACGCCCCAACACCGGAACGGCGCCGGCCCCAACCGCCAAGGTGGACATCGACTTCACGCCGGTGATGGCGGTGGCGGACCTGAGCCAGGCGCAAGCCAGTTGGGGGGACATGCTGCGCTATGCCAAATCGCTGAAGGCGTTCGCCGTCCAGCTCGCCGAAAAGGCGCCGGAAATCAACCCGGCGTTGGCGCAAGGAGACACGCAAGAAACCATGCGCGCTTTCATGCACACGTTGAAAGGCAGTGCCGGCAATTTGGCGCTCACGGCGGTGCACCAGTTGGCCGCCCAGATCGACTCGGCACTCAAATCCCATCACCTGGCCGGGGCCCGCGATACCTACCCCGCATTGCAAGCGGCACTGCAGGCCACGCTAGACGCCATTGCCCGTCTCGAACTGCCGCCCCCGCCGCTATCCTCCGCCGACGTGGCCCCAGCCACCGACAGAGCGCTGCAAACACAAGTGCTGGCTCAGGTGCTGGCCGAGCTCGACAATTTGAATCCGGACACGGTGCTGCCGTTGCTCGACGGCGCCGATGCCTGGCTGCCGTCCAGCGAGCTGGCCGCCTTGCGCCAGGAGATCGAAGGTTACGCTTTCAACGATGCCGCCGCCCGCGTGCAACGGCTCATATCCAGCATGAATCATTCGCAGCCAGGGTCGATGCCATGAAAAAATTGTTGCTGGTGGACGACGAGCCCACCAATCTCAACCTGCTGCGTGAAATCCTGCACGAGCATTACCAGCTGTTGTTCGCGATCTCGGGCCGGGACGCCCTTAATGCGGCCACGAAACATCTTCCCGACCTGATCTTGCTCGATGTGGCCATGCCGGGCATGGACGGCTACGAGGTGTGCCGGCAGCTACACCAAAACGCCGCGACCCGGTCCATCCCCATTCTTTTCGTGACGGCGCTCGAGGGCGAGCAGTGGCCCCGGCTGTCGGAACACCCCGGCGCCGTCGACGTCCTCGCCAAACCCGTGGAGCGGACCACGGTGCTAGCGCACGTCATGACATTGTGTCCGCCGCAATGAAAAATACATAAATATACAAAATGCATATTGATAAATCGTCGGCGGTTAACTAGGCTACGGCAAGCCGCCGCGCGGCCGACTCGTCACGCCCACACCGAAAGGAATAGCATGAGCGACCTCACCTCCCCGCCGCCCCCTACCATCACCGGCGAGCCGGTTCCCGGTTTTCCGATCAAATTCACTTGGCAAACCGTTTGGCAACCGGTATTCGACCTGCAAACCGAGCTGATCCGCAATCGCATCCAACGCGCCCGCGCGGAAGGCAAATCGGTGATTTACATGAGTTTGCCGGTGAGCACCGAGGCCGGCGGGTTCCAGGTCACCAACGTCGAGATCGCGCAATTCACTCATCGCCGGCTGAGCAACGACTGGGGCGATGGCTTCTTCTTCCTCAACCCCGCCGATTTCCAACTGCACTCGCAGACCGGCTATAGCCAATTGGCGCAGCATATCGACTACCTGAGCCGGCTCGGTTACGAAAATCTGCCCACGCAAAACAGCGCGGGCCAGTTCGAACCCGTGCCGTCTGGCGGGAGCTACATGTACATGTGGACACGGGTGTTGGTCACCAATCAAGCCCGCAGCGAGTGGTATATCGATTACGAAGGCCAGGTCGGCACGCGCGCGCAGGCGGCCAATTTAGGCTACGACTTCGACGGCGTGTATTTTCTCGGGCCGACGGATGTGCGCGCCTTTTTCAGCCGTGAGGAAGCTAGCATCACCGCCGGTATCGAAAGCTATTTCGCCAGCAAGCTGGCGCTGGATACGCGCTTTCAAGCCTTCTACAACGCGGGGGCCGGCACCAGCGGCGCCACGCCGGCACAGGTGCAGGAAGCGCAGCAAAACGCCCGGCGCGAGTTCATCCGCTATTTCGCCTTGCGTGCCAGCAGCAATTTCGCCATCGGTTGCCACGACGAATGGAACATCTTCCAAACGCTCAATCAGTTGCGCTACACCGCCACGCAGAACACCGGCAATCAGCTGGCGGTGTTTTTCGATGGCAGGCAGGTGTCGCCAGCCGCGACCACCATCCCGATCCCGCCCGGTTTCGCGCTTAATTCGTAGCGCCGCCAGCCGCGCGCAGTCGACCGGCGATGGCCTCCACCAGCGGGTTGGCGCGTGCGGCGTTCCATGCCAGCGCGGCGGTCACCACGCGCAAATCGCCGGCCAGCGGCCGCACCACCACGTTGGCCGGCGCCAAGCTCTGTTGCGCCAACGGCACCAGCGCCACCCCCTGGCCGCAGCCGACGAACGCCACCTGGGAGGAAATCATCCGCACCTCGTGCAATACCCGCGGCGAGAAGCCGCTGTCGCGGCAACAGGCAAGCAAGGTATCGAAATAGACCGGATTGAGCGCGCGCGAACAGAGAATAAAATTCTCTTCCGCCAGGCTCGATAACGGCACCGCCGGCAACGCCGCCAGCGCATGGCCGCGCGGCAACGCCACCGCCAGCTGTTCCTGATGCAACGGCAAGACTTGAATCTTCTTGCTGGTCAAGCCTTCCAGACGGACAAACGCCAAGTCGAGCTCGCCCGACTCCAGCGCGAGCACGGCTTCGCCGCTGTCGATCTCGCGCACCGACACGGTGATGCCGGGAAAATCGCGCTTCCACGCCTCGATGTGCGGCGGCAGCACATCCAACAGCACCGAGGTGATGGCGCCGACGGTCAATATGCCGCTTTGCCCGGCCTTGGCCTCGCGTACCGCCAGTTCGACCCGTTCCAACTGATCGGCCAATTGACGCACCGCGGGCAAAATCGCCTGCCCCACCGGCGTGAGCTGCGCTCCTTTGCGCGAGCGCTCGAACAACTTCACCTTGAGCGCGTTCTCCAGCACGTGAATCTGTTCGGTCAGCGGCGGCTGACTCATGCCGAGCCGTTTGGCGGCGCGGCCGAAATGCCGCTCTTCGGCGACGGCCAGAAACAACCACAGATGGCGGACCAACCGAAAATTGATCATGGTTTCGATACGTTTTTCGTATTGATAAGTTATTTGAATTATATTTTACGTATGATCGTGCCCGGGGAACAATGCTCCTGAACAAACGACAGGAGCGACAACGTTGGGCATGTATCCAATCTTCATCGTGATGGCCACCATGACCATTCTCAGCCCGGGTCCGGGCGTGCTCAAATCGCTGACCAACGCGCTTCACTATGGCTTGCGGCCCGCCTTCGTCGGCATCGCCGGCCTCGCCTGCGGCGTGTTCTGCGTCGCCGCGCTCTCGGCCACCAGCGTGGGCGTGGTGCTGTCGACCTCGGCCACGGCGTTCTTGTTCGTGCGCTTGCTGGGAGCGGCTTATCTGATCTATTTGGGCGTCAAGTTGTGGCGCGCGCCGGCCATGACGCTGTCGACCTCGGGCACGGCGGCCAAGCCGGGGCGCACGTTGTTTCTGGAAGGCTGGATGTTGCAGTTCTCCAATCCCGGCGCGGTGTTTTTCTTCCTGTCGGTGCTGCCGCAATTCATCAATCGCGCCCATGCCTATCTGCCGCAGTTCCTGCTGTTGGTGCTGACTTTCTGTGCGCTGCTGGTGCTGGTGCACGGCAGCTACGTGCTCTGTGCCAGGCGCGCTCAGCGATGGCTTAACGTCGGTGGCGGCCGAGTGTTCAATCGCGTCGGCGGCGCGGCCTTTTTGCTGTTCGGCGCCTTGCTGCTGCGCGCGGCCTGAGGTTTTTGTAAAACAGGAGTCGGGAGTGGAAATCGTAGGGTGCAATCGACGCGCAACGCGCGG